>PVMK01189318.1_pt1 | contig 82724 bp, 77 predicted proteins | sample 1853481 | NCBI WGS metagenome assembly PVMK01 (sample SAMN08533507, study PRJNA380276) | Marine sediment metagenome, whole genome shotgun sequencing project.
AGCAAAAGTCTTACCGGGGGAAGTTCCGCCTAACAGACCGACCACTCCGGTTCCGCCAATTCCGGTCTGGACCTCAAGGTCAAAGCTACGGAGGTGCTCTGCAACCCTAGCAGCTGTTCTGGTTTCTTTGAACCGTGGCTCCGGATGTTTGTGGAAATCATGGCGCACTTCTCGGAGCCATTCCTCTATTTCTCTCACTTCGGGTCTTATCATTGGAACGAGTCTCTCTTAATGAGTGGCGTATAAGGTGGAGTGTTATTGTGTGGCTGCCGGCTGCGGCTGCCTGGTGCCTGCTGAATTCTAGCCTTGTTCCTCAAGCTCAGCAAGAAGTCTGAGAACATCAGCTTTCCCGGCCAGGTGACCGGGGAAATGCTGGCGGCGATAGGTGTCGCACACCGGTTTCTCAACATACAAACCCTCAGCCTTCTCTCTTGCCCCCATATCCGTCACCCGGTTGCTTGTGTAGGTCCTGAAGACGAGATAATCATAAATATGCGTTTCGTAAACCAGACCCTTTACCTCAGCTGGTACGGTAAAAACCGTAGGGGGGAGAAGATCGTCAATGGTGGCCTCCTTGTTTCCGAGACTCACCTGCTCTCCATCTATGGCTGTGATGGTGCCCTTATGGTAAAAATAGCCCCCTTTACGCCATACCTCATCACCCACTTTGAAATATACCTCCTCCTTTTCCATATTTTTCTCCATTGCTTAGTAAGAGCTGAAGCCTGACCGCTCTATAAGATAATAGGCCCCCTGAAAAAAGCAAGGCAAAATAGGAATTGAGGGATTTAGGAACTTGGAATTAAGGAATTGAGGGATTTAGGAATTCAGGTATTATGGAGTGGCGTTCCAATAATCGGAGTTGGATATTTCAATTTACGAGATCTACCAATTGCAAAATTCTCTAATTCTTGATTCGGAGACTTAAATGGCAGAACTTGAGGAGCGATTGGAGCGGGTGCACCGCTTGATGGCAAGGATAAAGGAGAAGCGGGATGAACTAATCCAAGTAGCCATCCGGGACACCGGCTTCACCCATCGAGAATGCAGTATTGAAGTGGATGTCAATTTGAAGAGCTTGCAGGGCTTTGATGCAATGGCATCTACTTTTGCCGCTAGGCAACCCCTGTGTGGCCCTGAGCAAGAAGTTGCTCTGATCTTGCCTTACAACGGCAGCGCCTGGCTCAATACTGCCATAGTCTCCATTTACCTGGTTGGCAACCGGGTAAGGGTGAAATTCGCTAGCCGGGGTTCCAAGATCGCCAGTTTTATTGAGTCTGTATACGAGCCAATCTTCGGTGATGCCGTCCGCTTTGATTACTCAGACGGCAAGACATTTCTCAAGAATGCCATTGTCAACCCCCATATACCCGCAATTTGCTTGTTCGGCACCGATGAGTATGCTGGAAAGTACAAAGATTCCATCAAAAATTATGGCAAGAAATTTGTTTTCGAAGGACCTGGCAAAGACCCTTTCATTGTCCTCCCTGGTGGTGATCTTAAGGCTGCGGCCCAAGAGTTGGCTGAATCAAAATATATCTATGCCGGTCAGACCTGCACCGCCCCTGAGCGCGTCTATTTGCATGAAGCGATCCACGATGACTTTCTGGAGATATTTCTGGAGTTAAGCCGCGCGGTAAAGGTGGGGAATCCTGAAGATCCAGCCACTGAGATGGGGCCTGTGGCGAGTGCAAGAGCTATTGGTGGGATCAAGGCTCAGCTTGAGGATGCTGTTGCTCGTGGAGCGCGGATTGTTCTTGGCGGCGAAATCGAAGGCAATCTGGTTTATCCTACAGTGGTGGTGGATGCCAGCCATGATATGCTGGGCATGCAAGAAGAGACCTTCGGACCGGTTTCTTTCGTTCAATCTTTCTCTACTACTGAAGAAGTGATCCGGTTGGCACGGGATAACCGCTACGGTCTGAGGGCTGCAATCTACGGGGATGAGCAAGAGGCCCTAAAGGTTGGGAAAAGACTAGTGGGAGAATCGTACTGCCACCCGCTCAAAGAAATGAAATTTGGTGTCTTCGGCACTATAGCAGTTAATCAGCCACGCTCGGAGTCGTGGCAAGGTGCCTTCGTTTCCAAACCAGTTGGAGGATACGGCTATTCCGGTTGGATTTGGGAAACCATAGATGGAGAATTTGTCCTCAAACAAGGAGCCAAGTTACTCAGTCTGGAGACATCTGTAGAAGAGTAGCTAGCCGGCAGGAGGTAGCTGGCAGCAGGCAGTCGTAAGGTCATGAGGTCATTAGGCTTCGCCGTCACTTATAGTCATTGGGTCATTAGGTCGTTACAATGAATGTCTATGAATGACAGCTGAGCTAAATGATCTAATAACAAATAACTGGCGGAGGGATCAGATGGCTGAATGTGGGAGCTGTGGTGATTCAATTGAAAAAGGCGAGGAATTTGAACATCTGGCCCGGACACTCTGTGAGGACTGCTACCTGGATGCATTGAATCCCCCCAAAGCTTGCGATCCTTGGGCAGTGCACACGGCCAAGAGCAGCATGGCTCAGGGGCAACAGTTGACTCCACTCCAGGAAAGGATTCTAACGTTGCTCAAGGATCGAGGGCCCCTCACAGCGCAAGAAGTGATGAGCGAATTGAAGATCAGCGAGTCGGATTTCAAAAACAACTTTGCCACGCTGCGACACATGGAACTGGCCCGTGGCTTCAAAGAAGGCGACAAAGTTTACTATGCTTTATTTGCTTCCTGACAACCTCTCAAAAAAGCATGTCCTATCTGGCCACTCTGTTCTTTACCCGTTTGTGGTCAAACCACTTTTGGGTAATAAATCCTTAGAATCAAAATGATATAAGTGGGTTGACTATTGGGGCTTGGGGCTGGGTTCTTGATACTTAGGGCTCGGCGTTTAACTCAATTTTTTGTTGTAAAGAGGTGAAGTAGAGCACTACTCGAACTGAACGTGGGTCGACCTTGAAATAGTTGGCGACCATCTCTTTATAGGCAAGTAGTTGCGGTCGATAAAGATCCACCTCACGCTCCATGAACTCATCCACACTCTTACCGGGACAGCGGACGGCTGGTCTTGTAGTCGACAACCCACCAACTATCTCCGTCGAAAACCACCCGATCCACATAGTCCGGTGCGAATCTGACCCTGCTGCGGGCCGGTCCTCCAGGCTCCATTCGCAATAGGCCTGATGGTGGTTCTTGCCAAGAAGCCAGCTGAAAAACTCCTCCTCCAAGCAGTTCCGAACCTCTTGGAGTATTTCCTCTGCTAATTCCTGCGCCTCTGTCTCAAGAACACCTTCGCTAACAAGCGCTGCAACCACGGCAGCGGTTTGCGGCAAGGAATTTTCCTTTCCCAGATGCTCAAGAAGCCTGTGGGTTACCGCTCCCCGAGCCCTGGCGTTTGGATCATCTTCCTCTCTTTGGATCTTTTCTGTGAGCTGTGACGGAGAAACTGTGGTATAGGGCAGAGGTTCCGGCTCAAAGGGTAACGGTTCAGGCAGGTCAGCCGCTGCGGCATGCTCGTCCACGTCTGCAGAAGTCAAAGTGGGATTGAGGTAGAGATCCAAAAGGCTGTTATTTTCAGCGATGAGCTCTTCGTTTTCAGACTGCTTCAGTCCATAATGATTACAAAGCCACCAAAGGGGGCTTTCTTTACGGGGTACAATTTCGCCGTTTTTTGTCCGGACGATTCCACATAGATAGAGACTCCGACACGCTCGGGTTGCTGCGACATAGAAGATCCGTTTTGCTTCGGCCACTCTTTTCTTTTCTCCAATGGTCCGCAGCAGTCGATATGCAGCACCAGATTTGTCCCGACGTCGGTCCGGGGCCATAGTAATAAGTGGTTCTCCGCCGGAACCCGGGAGCCTCTCTATGAGATAGGGTGGCTGAGATCCGCGGCCACCACTCAGAGGGTGCCAGTCCAAAAAGGGAAGGAAGACCACATCGAATTCTAACCCCTTTGCCCGATGGACCGTCATCAGTTCTACAGGGGAGGGGGTTGCGCCTGGGTCAGGCGGGGCGTAGGCAGTCTGTAGCAGCAGTTCGGCCTTAACCAGGGTTTCCTCAGGAATTCCTTGCTCGGCGCGAGCCAAGAGATCCAGAAAACAACGGCTGTTTGCCACACTCGCCGAGGAGCCATTGGAGGCCACTGCCGCTGGGCCATCCAGTTCCACCCAGACCCTTTCCACTAATGTGGCCAACTCGTCCCGAGCCAATCGCTGGCGACCCCTTGCCATTGCCTCCCACAATTTAGCCGCGATAGGGAAGTCTGTCTTTGTAGCCCTGATCTTCTCCAGCCAAGTGAGCTCAGGTCGACTCGCAACCTGAACAAATTGTTCAAGGGTAAGCTGGGACCAGGGGGCACGGAGCAGGGCCGCCCAGGCCAGGTCGTCTTGCGGTCTCACCAAGGCATGGGCGATCTGCCGCAGATGAAGGACTTCACGTTGAGCCAAAAGGGGTGCACCCTCTTGCACCTGTACTGCCACCCCGGCGTTTTGAAGACCTTGTAGGTAATGAGTCAAATGGGTACGGGCGAAAAGAAGAATGCCGATCTTTTCTCCGTCAGGCAGTTGCTGCAGTTCACGGAGTACTGTCTTTCCCAACCATTCTGCTTCGGCCTTTCGGGGATCGACACCTTGATCTTCTGAGGAAAAAAGAGTCAAAGAGAGCTGATCAGGGGTCGGCTCAACCAGAGCTTTTGCGTCCACATAAGCGACCTCGTCAGCTTCATGATCAGCTTGATTCATAATCGTCTGGCCGAAAACTTCGTTACTCCAGTGAACCAAGCGAGGGTGTGAACGGAAGTTGGCCTCAAGCTGAAGACACTCCAAGGGAAAGCGATCCTGGCCAGGAAGAGGTAATCCTTTTTTGGCTTCCAGGAAAAGAGAGACCTCGGCTTTGCGAAAAGCATATATTGACTGTTTGGGATCTCCCACCACGAAAAGGGTTCGGCCGGAGTCAGGGAGCCAACCACTACAAAGATGCTGGAGAAGCAGCCATTGACTCCGGCTGGTATCCTGAAATTCATCCACGAGCAAATGCTGAATCCCCCTGTCCAAGAATAACTGCAAATCGGTGGGAGTCTCCAGATCGAAGAGACGAAGTGCCGCCTGTTCAAGTTCAACGTAGTCGAGGAGATACCGTTGGCGACAAACTGACCGATAGAGACGAAGCGCTTCCCCCACCACCAGGACAAGATCATAAAGAGCATCCAGATCTGCAGCACCATCAGACACAGATGGCAGCGCCTTGAGGTTCTGCAAATGGTGCAGGGTTTCCGGTGGGAGTTCCAGTATTGCCTTCGCCCATCTGCTTTTACTGAAACCACTGTAGAAGCCTGTGGCAGGCCCCAGCTGTTTTCTGGGCTTACCCCCAGTGGTAGTAAGAACTGTGGCTATCTCTTGCCAGGTTTCAAGGTGGGTGACTTCGGCTGGAGGTAAAGCTTCCGGCAAGCGATCGCCGGCCTCGGCTCCGTGTCTATTTAGGTGGGCAATAAAATCGGTCCAGCTTTTCCCCAACAACGTGGGCTCAAAGGCACGCCTGGCTCTGGTCAGCTGAAACTGGAGCAAGAGTTCAAATCTATCAGTCAAAATCGTTTCCAACTGCTGCGGGTCATGATGAGACCTTATGAGTGTAAGGAGGTCTTGGAGGAGATCGCGCCGTTCCAGTAACTCAGCAAGTTGGTCCCGAAGGGCGAGCCAATTGTTATTTAACCGTAGCAGCCTGTTTTCAACCGCCTGGCGCAGAAGATCATTCCTCGGGTGTTGAAGTAGCCTATGAATGGTGGCAGCAGCCACCTGGGTGCGAAGTTGTTTTTGTTCCTCGTCAGGTATGACTCGGGAACCCGGGCTCACTGAAGCTTCAAGGGGGGCACGTTGCACCAAGTGGAGACAGAAGCCGTGGAAGGTCATGATTCGCAGACCGTCGGGAGCTGCTAATCGGTGTGTTGGCTGACGTTCATTGGCACGCGCTGCAGCTTCCACGAGAGGTTCTTCTTGGGGAAACCGTGGCGGTTCACCTGCTGCCGCCCGGTCCAGCAGGTCACGGATACGCTGACGCATTTCCCCGGCGGCTTTATTGGTAAAGGTAAGGGCCAGGATTTCATGGGGATGATCTACCTCGGCAAGGAGCCTCAGGTAACGGCCCGTAAGCAGCCACGTTTTTCCTGAGCCGGCGGGAGCCTCGAGGTGGAAACTGCGGTGGATGTCAAGGGCCGCGTTTCGAATTTTTTCGTCAGGTAGAGGCTGCATTTGTTTATCGTCGGACGTCCATTGAAAGCTCTCAGCGATCAGCTGTCAGCTATCAGTTTGAGTATTGAGGTTTTTGAAGTACCTGTAGGGCGGATCACCGGATCCGCCAGAAATTTGTATGATTCGTGTTAGTCCACTTTTGGCCGGTACGGAGACCGGCCCTACGAAAAAGATTGATCGTCATACCGGACGAGTTCGCCTACGGTGGACGAGATCCGGTATCCAGCTATCTATTCTTTTTTCTAGATTCCGGACAGTCGCTTTGCTACTTCCGGAATGACGTGTTGAGATAGCAAACGTAGAATATACTCCTTCGACAAACTGTTCTTCTTTACTCTATCTCTCCTCAAAATGCTTCCGATCGCAAATGGTAAGCAAGCCGCAATAATTGCAAAGTTGCTCTCGCTTTCTCTCCGGTGCAGCAGGAACGGGGTCAGCGTCGAAGAGCCCTTGTTTTAATTGGCCACCAAGTTCTGCTAGGCGCGTTCTCCAGAGATCAATTAAATCTTGCCATTGTTCGGCATCAGCTCGCAGAAGATCCAGCTTGAGGTCTTTTTCTGACTTGAGAGTTATATAGCCTGCCTGCAGAGGATATTGATTGAGCCGAGGGAACCCAGGAATTTCTACTAAACCCTGTAGCAGGGCGAGCAAGTAGGTTGGCAGCTGTGGTTCACTCAAGTGGCTAAAGACTTCCGAGAAGTTTGGGCTGGAGCCGCTTTTGTAATCCCAGCAAAGCAGACCAAAGTCAGGATGGAAGTCAACCCGGTCGATACGACCATTTAGCGCGGTGGGCCAGCCGTCCACTCTCAACCCTTTAAAAGAAATTTCTTCAGCAAGCCAGCGCCAACCGGCTTGGTGGTGGCGGATCTCTTCCTGAAACCATAGTCTTAGCAGTCCGAGTTTTTCCCCCAATAAGCGACGACGCTCCACTTGCCAGGATGGAACTGTAGCCACTTTGGCATGAACTTCATCCACACATGTTTGTATGGTGGGTAAGATCTGCGGCCAATCCAGATCGCCTGCCTGATGCTGCGACCGCAGCCTCCTGGTAATACAGGCGAGCACTCGGTGAAGATTCTGGCCGCGGTTTTCGGGGCGGAGACCTCCCATGGGCTCGGACAAAGGTTTCAGCCCGAGCAACTCTTGAAGCAAAAAGCGAAAGGGGCAATGGAAAGCCACAGCCAAACTGCTCACCGAGATCGATTCAGGTAAGCGGATGGAGGCAACTCGGGGTTCCTCTTCTTTCTCCTGCGGATGCTGTCTCCCTGAGGCCTTTCCAGGCGGAGCGCAGCCAAGCTGCCCTTGACCAAGCTGCATCCGGCGTGGACCAGAAATCCACACTGAGGCGCTGCCAGACTGCCGGCCAAAAAACCGTAGCCGAAACCGGTTCACCGTCTACCTCTTCTGGTCTGGTGAAAATGATCTCGGGAGCGGCTGCCATCAGGTGATGGAAGGCAGCATGGGCGAACTCATACTGACTTTTCAGGGTGGCACCGAGTACTAATCTACGTTCCTCTATGTCCAAAAAAGGAAGTGGCCTTACCGGCTGTGGTAAGGCAGTTGAGGTCATCCCCAAAAGAAATAGCCGCTGGAAGGCAAGGCCACGAGATTCAATGAGCCCCATCACTTGAATACCGGCGTGCTCACTGGCGCTCACCTGAAAAACCTCGGCAGCAAGTGCCTGTCTGAGCCAAGTCAGAAATGCACTCGAATCCATGGTCCAGGATCCGAGCTCAGTAACCAGGCGGGCTAAAGTAAGTCCAAAATGATTATAGGCAACACGATCGGATTCATCGGCGAGTGATGGAAATTGGACAGAATCCCACAGTCTTTCGAGTGTTTCTTTCCATTCTGCAGCGGATAGGGAGAGCCTCTTTTGGAAGGGCACCAACAAATGGCGCAGATCAACTCCTGCCGGAGATAGGTGTTGGATCAAATCGGGTTCGCTCTTCTGAGCCCTGGCATAGAGAGAGTCCAAATCTGCTTCCGGGCTCATCTCCCGCCACATCCGGTCCAATCGAGCAAGTTGGTGCCGATTTCTGGCCCAGACCAGGTAATAAGGTGACAGAATAAGGGAGATGAGCACCTGGCGCTTTTCCTCTTCCCCGAGCAAACGGAAGGGAAGAAGAGCTGCCTGCACCAATGGATGTTCCAAGAGTGGGTAGCCTAGAGTTATGTTATAGGTTTCTTCCTGTGGAGTTGAAGGCCGGCCCAAAAGTGTGGTTAGGGTCTTCCTCAAAACCGGAGCGTAGACCTCCAAATTGGGTACCACAACACCGATAGCTCCAGGTTTGAATTGCTGACAGGAATCCAGCAGGGCCTGTCCAAGATAGAGAATTTCCTGCTCCTGGTCAGGCAGGGTAACAGCATGGACATTGGTTGGCTTATTTTGGGGCAGAGTAAAAACTTGGACATTTGTTTTCTGGCTGAGCAGGTGAAAAAGATCATTTTCAATGGGAGCTGGCGCCTCAAAAGCAGCCAGTATCAAAGAGTCGGGAATAGATAAACGACCTGCATTGACAGCCCCAGCGATCTTCAGGGGCAACTCGGAGGGATGCCAGCGTTTTAAATCACTGAGAGCTGAAATGAATTCTCGACAAATGTCCTGGCGCCAGGCAATCAGTGGCGAGGGGAACCTGGTTTCGGTGGGGTCTAGACGGTGACGGATCAACACCCCATAGGTTTGGTCCAGTGTTTGGCAGAGAGGTAGGTCCAAAGGTAGCTCGGCGGGCGGTGGATTATTGCGAATAATCTCATACCAAAGACGCAATCGCAGCCAGGACCCCGCGGGAGCTTTGCTTTCCCACAAATCCTGCCAGCTCTGATGCAGCCAACCATTGAGACTTCTAACTTCCAGAGGACGCCAACTATTATGGCCTTTCTCTAATTGTTGGAGCCGATAGCGGTGCTGAAGTTGGCGCGCCAGACGGCCCCCAGAGGTGAGAATAAGCGAGCCAGGCCGCCATGAATCGATTACTCTCTGCTGCCACTGATCCGTTTTCGATGCCAAGTTCATGCTTTCATAATTTCATCGAGGAGTACGGTGGCGTAAGAGCCTTTGGGAAGAAAAAACTCCAAGCGCAAACCCTCTTTTTCTTGACACACGTTGACCTCTTTGAGCGCTATGCGAAGAGATCTCCTACTTCCCGGTTGCTTGCGAAAAACATCCGGTGTCACTCCCTGACTGCTGAGGATTTTTTCTTCCAGGGCAGCGGCTTCATTCCCGGCGCGTTTCATTTTTTTCCCCCAAATTGGACCGGTTGCGCTTATCTCCAGTCTATCTGCCCGCGGCTGCTCTTTTTCCGGATCAGACACCAGGAAAATCCCGCCGGTGTCATGCTTCTTAGCGATGTCCCCCTGAAGCAGTTTGGCAAAGAGATCTTTTTCCATTCTTTCCTTCAGGGTGAGATTAAAAAGAAGTGAGTTGTAGGAGCTTACCAGGAGCTTCCTCTTTCGCACTGAGCGAAGGCGGTATTGACCCAGCAACAACGCCAGACCTTTTTCCGGGTTGTCGCCTCTAGCGCCGAACCGTTGAGGCCCGTAAAAGTTTGGAAGTCCAAATGTTTGCAGCTGTTGGATTATGGCCTGGGCCCTGTTTTCCGCTTCTGCATCTGCTTGCCGGATGAGGATGGTAAAATGGTTTCCCCAAAAGGTGGCCAGTGCGGAGCTTATTAGAGTGATGCCTAGTTTGTAGAATCTTGATGCCTTCACCAGTCAGTCTATCCAACCGACTCTCTGATATATTTTCGCGCGGGACCGATACCCACTGGCTGGTTATGGCACGTTTGTCTTTCCACCCTGCTAACCCCACCTCCTCATCGCGGAGATGCAGATGTTTTCGAATGCATGCGACAAAATCCAGGGTGGAGAGGTTTACTTTCTTCAGCAGAAGAAGGGCAAAGTTTCCTTGGTCGGAAAAGTCGTAGAGGGGAATCTCCTCGACAACGAAATCTTCCGGCTGTTCTTTGATGCGACCGCCGGTGCCGGGGAGGTCATGAGTTAGGTAGATGCGACCGAAGGTGTCGTTCATATCTGGATTCGCATGATTTGGGTTCTGAGCAATGTGACGCGGGGAAACGGAGAAGGGGAGATACGGTGATCGAATACAAGCCATTGTAGTGTCAAATTATCTCCGCGTCGCCGGATCACCGCATCGATCCGCTAGGCTGGCAACAGCGACTTGAGGATCTTATTGTCCAGTTTTTTCAGAATCGCCATGGTGAGTTTAAGGGTTGCCTGGAAGTCATCTAGATGAATGAGGCCGCTATGCCCGTGGGCATAACGAACCGGCACCGCCAAGACCACCGTGGGAATGCCGCCCTGGGCCAGATGGATGGGACGAGCATCGGTTGCTCCACTCTGGCGCACAGCAAGTTGATGAGCAATCTTGTGCTTCTTGGCCAGTTCTGTTATCCACTGCCAAAAATGGCGGTGGATGATGGTGGAAGGATCGAAAAGGCGAATCTGGCAGCCTTTGCCCACAGCACCCTGGGGACTATCCTTAGTAATCCCGGGAAAGTCGTCAGCAGGTGCTCCCTCTAAAACTACTGCGGCCTGTGGTTTGACAACCTCAACCGCAGTCACCGCACCCCTGGTACCGACTTCCTCCTGTACGGTGGCGGTAGCCACAACCGTATTTGGATGAGAAGACAATTGCTTCATGGCAGCAACCAGTACCGCACAGCCAACCCTGTCATCCCAAGCCTTATTGGCCAGTAATTTCTTGTTATAAATTGCGAAATGACTTACCGGTGTAATAAGATCCCCCAGCTGTAATCCCAGAGAGGCGATCTCTTTTTTTGGAAGCAGCACCCACATCCACTAGAAGGTCTTCCACCTTGAGTTCGCTTTTTTGCTCTTTTTTGAAATGGGGCGGTACTGCAGCAACGATTCCTTCCACTGCGCCCTTACTGCCGTGGATATGAAGACGTTGGCCTGGAAGATGGCTGGCGATCCAACCACCTAATGGTTGCAGCCTCAGGTACCCCCCGTCGGTGATGTTCTGGAGCATGAAACCCACCTCATCCATGTGGGCTGTGAGCATAAGACGCGGTTGCTTTCTGGTTCCCTTCTTTGGTAGCAATGAGGGAACCCAGGCCGTCACGGTGGATCTGACACTTCGATTCCAAGTGATGTCTGATGAGGCGTGCTACCGGCTCTTCCCCTCCCGGTGGTCCGGGGCAGGATGACAGTTCTGCCAAAAGCTCTATCAATTCTTTCATAGTTTCCTCCCTGATGGTCTCACTATGAGACAATAAAAAGAGAGATAATTCAACTGGAAGTTATTATGCTCCCCTCTCCAGCGCTTTCGTCAGCCCCAAGGGGAGAGTGAACCTCTTCAGATAGGGTCCCATTTCGGGCGGGGGTAAACCCCGCCCCTACGTTTACTGTTCGCCCAATAACTATTCGATCTTTCTAAAGTGTTGATTTTCCGCATTCTTTAGCTTTTTGCGTCTTGACAGAGGTGGCAGCAGGTGCTACAAGTCGCCATCAAAGGAGCCTGTATAGTGTAAACTAGGGCTATTAAAGGAGAAAGCCTGCCCATGGGGGTTTCCCAAACCATTCTTCATGAGGAAGTTGAATCCCGCTATCTTGCCTACGCCCTTTCCACCATCGTTTCCCGAGCTCTTCCCGATGTGAGAGACGGTCTCAAGCCCGTACACCGGCGGATCATCTATGCCATGGATGCCATTGGCGCCAAACAGGCTGCGCGTCATGTCAAGTCTGCCAGAGTGGTGGGGGAGGTCATCGGAAAATACCACCCGCATGGTGATGCGGCCGTCTACGACGCCATGGTGCGGATGGCTCAAGACTTTTCCTTGCGGTATCCCCTGGTGGATGGGCAGGGAAACTTCGGCTCCGTGGATGGCGACGGTGCCGCAGCCATGCGTTACACTGAAGCTAAGCTATCCGCTATTGCCGGAGAGTTGCTGGCTGATCTCAAGGCGCAGACTGTGGCTTTCAGCGACAACTACGACGGCACCCTGACAGAGCCCGCCGTGCTGCCGGCCCGGATACCTAATCTGCTCATTAATGGTTCCAGTGGGATTGCCGTGGGTATGGCCACCAACATACCGCCCCATAACCTCAGCGAGGTTTGTGACTCGCTCATTAATTTAATCGGCAACGAAGACGCAAGCACTGCCGAGATAATGGCCAGGATCAAGGGGCCGGATTTTCCCACGGGCGGCCAGATTATAGCGTCTGCGGAAGAACTGAAGGAGATCTATCGCCGCGGCAAAGGCAGCATCAAGATCCGTGGGGAATTCGAAATTGAAACCCTCAAGCGGGGCAGGAGGCAGTTGGTTATCATTTCATTGCCTTATTCGGTAAACAAGTCTCGCTTGGTGGAGAAAATCGCTGATTTGATTCTTTCCAAGAAGATTCCAATGGTTACCGACGTTAAGGATGAGAGTGCCGAAAGCGTCCGAGTCGTGCTGGAGTTAAGAGACGGCAAAGTGGATCCAGAAAAGGTAATGACCTTTCTATATAAACACTCCGAGATGGAGATAAACTTTCCACTGAACTTCACCTGTTTGACACCACTAGCGACTCCAGAACGGTTGTCCATCAAGGAAATACTCAATCATTTTCTCGATTTTCGTAAAGAAGTCGTGGTCGGAAAGCTGGAGTTTGAGCGTGCCAGCTTGGAGAAACGGATCCACATACTTCACGGATTCATGAAAATTTTTGTGGATTTGGATGCTGCCATTGCCATCATCAGGGTAGCGGAAGATCGATCTGAGGCCCACGAGAATTTGAAGGTCCGTTTTGATCTGGATGACGAACAGGCCAAAGCAATCCTGGACCTTCGCCTCCATGCCCTGGTAAGGATGGAGATCAGTAAAATAGAAGAAGAGCTGGCCGCCAAGGAAAAGCGGTTAAAGCAAATAAACACCATTTTAGCCAGCAGGGCTAAGATCTGGAGGGAAGTGAGGAAAGAAATCACTGCGGTTAAGAAGGCGTACGGCGACAAGCGGCGTACTGCTGTGATCGCTGGCAGACCGAAGCTCACATATGATAAAGAAGATTTTGTCGTCCATGAAGATGTCTATGTGGTGGTTACCCGCAATGGCTGGCTCAAGCGGGTGAAATCGTACGACCCGCGAACGCAGCTACTCAAAGAAGGGGACGAGGTGTTGGCAGTTATCAAAGCCAATACCAAAGAAACAATTGCTTTCTTCTCTAATTTTGGCAAGGTCTACGGAAGTCGTATTTACGATCTGGACGTCTCCGGCAAAGGCTACGGAGACCCGATTCAAACTCTCTTTCACTTTCAAGACGGGGAAAGAATTGTGGTGGTTCTGCCTTCCGAGCCTGAGACGGTAGTGGATATGTCATTTATGCTTCAAGCAGAAGCAGACGCTGATGAAGAGGCAAAAGGTCAATTGACCTTTTTTCCTGGAATGGGCAGGGATGAAAGACCTGGAAAAGCGCCCGCGCCAGAACCACCTCCACCATTGTGTTTGGTGGCAACTCGGAATGGTACGGGATTTTGCTTTGAGCGGAGCAGCCTCAGGGAAGCCAGCACCAGAAGCGGGCGAACCCTGATTCGTCTGCGTCCGGGTGACGAAGTGGTTGCTGTACGCCCAGTACAGAGGCCACTGCTGGCCATAGCCACCAACCGGAGAGTTTTGCTGACCCCAATGGCACAGGTGAACGTGTTGGCCGGCGCGGGCCGGGGGATTAAGCTCATTAAGCCGGATCCCCCCGGGGTACTGGATTTCTTTACGGTGAGCAAAGATGATTACCTGCTGGTCCAGAATAAGAAGGGCGAGGAGAAGGAACTAGCAGTGGCAGAACAGCCCATTTACAATCGTGGCACCAAGGGGGCGGTGATACGTGGGGGGATTGAGAGCATCCAGCTAAAACCCAGAGAGGAGGAGTTGGGCTCGCTTGAGATGGAAGACGATTAGGAGCAGGCTGACGCGGCGACGCGGAGAGTACGATGAATATGCTCAAAAGTTGGAATCTGTTGATTCCTTTGACAAAAGATATGGAATTCATTTGACATTTGCAAATCTAAGTTTAAACTTAAATTTACGCTCGTAAGGGAGCAAGGTGCAGACTGTTGAAAAAACCCCGAGAGTGTCATTCTGAGAAGCCGGAGGCGACGAAGAATCTCGAGATCCTTCGCGTAGTTTATCCTGAGCCTGTCGAAGGGTTCAGGATGACACGGTCAACAACTTTTTCAACACTAGCATTTGGAAGGTTTTTTAAAGACTTGAGGATTTAATGACAACAACCTACACCGGCAGAGACATCCAGGTACTCAAAGGGCTGGCACCGGTGCGACTGCGACCGGGAATGTTTATCGGTAATACCTCCAGCACCGGTCTGCACCGTCTCTTTACTGAGGCCCTGGACAATGCAGTTGACGAAGCCCTTAATGGCTATTGCGACCGAATCCACATAGCAATCGGCGCTGACAACAGCATAACTGTCACGGACAACGGCAGGGGTATCCCCACAGACAAACATCGCCAGTCGCGGAAAAACACGCTGGAAACCATTATGACCTCCCTGCACTCTGGGGGCAAGTTTTCAACGAAGAGCTACAAGGTCTCCGGTGGGCTCCATGGGGTTGGCATCTCAGTTGTCAATGCCCTGAGTGAATTTATGCAAGTCACCTCCAGGCGTGACGGGGTTGAATGGCAGCAGAATTTTGCCCGAGGGAAGCGGAAGAGCATATTGGAAGATCTCGGTCCCACCACAAAACATGGCACAACAGTGATGTTCCGACCGGATCCTGACATCTTCAAAGATGTTGTTTTCAATCCCAAGACTATCAAGGAACAGGCCAAGGCCAAAGCTTTTCTCACTCGAGGTTTGACCATTATCGTGGATGACCAGATCAACGACACCGTAGACAGCTTTTATTTTGAGGAGGGCATCAGAAATTATATAGAAGATCTGGTTCGGGGAAAGGAGATTGTGACCGAGGCACCCTTCTATTTCGACTACGACAATGACCTCCGGTTAGAAATGGTCCTGTGGTGGACCACCACCGCTGACCGGGCCCTTTATTCCTATGCCAACTCCGTGTATACCAGCGGCGGTGGCTCCCATGAGAACGGTTTCCGGCATGGGCTAACGCGGGCGGTTCGTGAGTACATGTCACGGCAAAACAATCAGTTCAAGAAGATGAAGGGAATCACCGGGGAAGATGTTCGGGAAGGGCTGGTAGCGGTTCTCAGTGTCTTTATCTCCGGTAACCTGGAATTCCAGGGACAGACTAAAGAGAGACTCAACTCGGATATACAACCGCAAGTGGAGACGGTGGTCAAGGATGCTTTCGAAAACTACCTTTTCCACAATCGCACCGCTGCTGAAGCCATAGTTGAGCGGGTAGTATTGGCAGCTCAGGCCAGAGAGGCTTCCCGTCAGGCCCGCCAAAGTGTCAGGCGAAAAAGCGCTACCAGGCGTCTTACCTTACCGGGCAAGCTGGCTGATTGCACCTCAAACCGAGTGAAGGAGACCGAGTTATTCATTGTGGAGGGAGACTCAGCTGGCGGTTCCAGCAAACAGGCTCGGGACCGCCGCTTTCAGGCGATTCTGCCCCTGAGGGGCAAGATTCTAAATGTGGAGCAGGCCAGCGCAGATAAGATAAGAAACAACAAGGAAATACAAGATCTTAGCCGTTGCATAGGAACAGGATTCGGCGACCAATTCGACTACAGCAGGTTGCGCTACGGCAAGATCTTCGTAAATTGTGATGCTGATGTTGATGGCTTTCACATATCCACCCTGCTGCTCACCTTTTTCTACCGCTACATGCCGCAACTGATAGAAAAGGGGCACATTTACTTGGCCCAGCCGCCCCTGTACCGGATTCGGATCAGGGAAAAGAAAAAAAATAGTGTCCGCTATGTATACCGGGAGGCAGACAAGGATAAACTGCTGCAACGTTATTCCGCCAATACTATCTCAATTCAACGATTTAAAGGTCTTGGGGAGATGAATGCGGCGGAGCTCAAAAAGACAACTATGGATCCTAAAAGCCGGACGGCTCTGCAGGTGACTGTTGAGGATGCCGCCCGCACCAACGAAGCCTTCGATACCCTGCTTGGCCGGGAACCGGCCAAGCGTTACGCCTTCATCCAAGAAAACGCTGTATTCGTCCGCGAGATCGACGCCTGAGTTAGCTGTCAGCGGTCAGCGATCAGCCATGCTCATGGCTTCTAGCTTTGATTTAAGTAAGAGCTGAGAGCTGACGGCTGAAGTCTGATAGCTGTGTTATCTTTTCTCCAGTACCGCAACTGCCTCGACGTGTGGAGTGTGGGGGAACAGATCCACGGGCTGCACCCGAAGGAGGCGATATTTTTCCATAAGTACTTTCAAATCCCGGGCCAAGGTCGCTGGATTACAGGAAACATAAACTATCCTCGGGGGTTCCAGGGCAAGGAGTTGATTTACCACCGAAGGGTGCATGCCGGCTCGAGGCGGGTCCGTCACCACCACGTGTGGAGAGCCGTAGTTGTTGGCAAAGGAGGAGTTGCAGAAGTAGATCCTTCAAATCGCCCACTACAAATTCGCAGTTATCCACACCGTTTAATCCGGCATTCGTCTGGGCATCGGACACCGCATCCTGCACTAGTTCAAAACCGATAACTTTTCGGGCAGCCCTGGCAAGGCCAATGGCCATGGTTCCAGTACCGGAGTAGAGATCCCAGACAACTTCAGAACCAGTCAAACCGCAGCTCTCAGATACCTGATCCAGAAGAATTCGAGCGGCTTTGCTATTAGTCTGGAAGAAGGCTCCGGAGGAAATGCGGAAGCGGAAGTCTCCTAGGTATTCCTCGATGTACCCCGGCCCGAAGACTACTTCCTGAGTATCTGCAATGGCTATCTGCGCCTTCTTCGCACTGATCCCATGCACCAGGGTACTTATGTCAGGGATCTCGGCTTGGAGCAGCGTGGAAAGCTGACGTATCAAACTGGTGGAACTGCGGTGAGGTGCAGTGATCAGTTCAACGAGTATTTGGCCGGTATGCTTGCTGTCCCGGACCACGAGAAAGCGCCAAAAACCCGTATGGTCGTGGGTATTGTACGGGGGAAGCTCTGAGGTCAGAGCGAACTGGCGCACCTGCTTAAGGATGGAGACACTCGAAGGACTTTGGAGGTGGCATTCTTCAATATCCAGCACCCGGTCATAAAAACCCTTTATATGAAGCCCGAGAGCGAAGTCGCGAGGTTTTTCCAGGTGGCTGAGTTCAAGTTCCTCTGGCAACAACCAACGGCGGGCCCCAAAGGAATATTCCATCTTGTTACGGTAGTAATAGACTTCTGGAGAAGGTAAGGCTGGAAGAACAATGTCATTGGACAGACCACCAATGTGGGCCAGGCACTCCCAGACCAGGTTCCTTTTTACCTCCAGTTGTTCGTTGTAGGGAAGATTCTGCCACAGACAGCCGCCGCAGGTTCCAAAGTGCATGCAGCGTGGTGCAATCGCCTTCGGGGAATCCTGGAGCAGCTCCACCACCCTAGCCTCGGCGTAGGATGCCTTTTTGCGGGTGATCCGGACAAGGACACGCTGACCTGGAATGGTGCGATCAATGAAGATGACAAAGCCATCAATTCGGGCCAAACCCTTACCACCAAAGGAAAGGTTTTCCACCATCAGTTCGATTTCGGTGCCTTTTTTCAGTTTGGTCATTTTCTATTCCAGCTCTCAGCAATGAAAGAAAAACAGTAAGTGGGGCGGGCCTCTTCGGACCCAGAAACTATGAGATTCTTCGTCGCCTTGCCCCTCAGAATGACATCCTAAAACACGGTTTCTGGATGGAAACTAATGAACGCTATGCGCTTTGCGCAGTCCACACATAACCATACTTCTCTGAGAATTCTCTGGCAAGCAGACAAACGGGCTCACAAAAAAGATTTTGCCTTTTGATGTTTGAGTCTATACAATAAAATCATACCATGCAGACAACGTGACCGTAATGAGAACCTTCCATTGATCCCTTAAGGATGGCCAGAGCCCTATCATTGGATCACCATCTCGCCAATCCACTACCTCCTCGACTGGTGCTGCTCTCTGTCTGCAACAAAGCTGATCACCATTCACAAAATCCCAGTCCGAAGACATCTTTAACCCCACCGTTGGGAAAGGAGATCCTTATGAGCGCACCCAGGGATAGCCGCTGCCGTTACAAGGAATGCTACAATTGTAAGCATCGGGTCGACTCAATCACTGGTGACAAGCCTGAATATCAATGCGGACTTGCCATTGACGGAACCATAAGGGTGTTTGAGTGCGGCGGCTATCGCAATTATCTACCAGCGACAAAGGCGCAGAGGAGGGAGCAACACGAAAAGATTACGGAATATCAGGCGTCATGAAGAATTAGATTTAAGAGAGGTGGTTTGGGGAGGATCTTCGAGTTCAGCTGAGAACTCTCTCTTCAGAGTTTCTAGCTGCTCGGAGGAGATATTTTCGTCCAGGTTCATAAGATCGCCCTCCACCGATTGAACCAGATTCTCTGCAAACATCTTGATCCAGAACATGGCACTTTCTTGATTTGGCTGTCGCACATGGATGCCGCCGGTCTTTGCCTCCAGCGGTGTGGGTTCCCCCGGGTCCTCAACGTGGACGTCGCCGCCAAATATATCGTGAAGATGTTTTAGTGCTTTCCTACCTACACCCTTGCGCTTCTCTCCTATGATTTCCAGATGATAGAGAGTTATATGCTTGACCCCCTTCTCGTCCAGCCATAGGCTTATCTCGCCTTTGTAATGGTTGGGTTTTTCAAAGTGGAGCACCTCCATAGGACCGTAGCCTTTCAGAATCGTCAAGAGCTCCTTGATGCCCAGTTCCCTGTCCTCACCCGTCCATACAATGTCTTTCCAAATCACCTGCGCCATGACCTGCTACCACTCCGTTTTTACCAGCGAGCACTCGCGTCGGGAAAATGCCAAACCACAAGAAAGAGAAAAAAATAACTTTCACGTGCGACAGCATAAAGCATTTACGGGAAAATTGGAATAGGAAATCTTCCTGTTGAAAACAGCGATGGTCGAATCTGATATCTTCGTTATGATGCCCCAGACTCATCCGAGTACGTCACCTGCAACCCGGCCTTTCTTAGGTCGTCGACAATAGCGGACCCATCTTTTACATTCAGCCGAATCGCCACCAACCAATCTTTTTTTTCTTCTTTGGGTAGGGTCATTATGCTCATGACCGTCGCCTGGTGACGATCGAAAATGGAAATAATATCCTTCAGTTCTCCCAACCGATCACCAAGGCCCTCAATGGTAATTCGAACACCTTCTTCCTGCAGGCCCAGGGTTTTGGTCAGCAGCAGAAGGATATCGCCGTGCGTTGCAATCCCCACTAGCTTACCCTTCTCAACCACAGGAAAGCCGCGGATGCGGTCGTTCTGACCCAAGGCTAGGGCTTTTTCGAAGGGCGTGTCAGGCGTAAGTGTCACAGGGTCCTTGTCCATGATCTCTTCGATCTTCATTTCTGCCAGAAGATAGTGGAGCTCCTGGATGCTCAAGGAGGTGGCTGGTGAAGGCGATGCCTCTAGAACCATATCGTAGGTCACTATTCCGACGAGCTTTTCTCCCTTGACTACCGGCAGCTTGCGGATCTTTTGTTGCCGCATTATCCTGTGCGCATCGGGCAGGGAGGTTTTGGGTTCGACTGTGATCGGATCCTTAGTCATTATGTCTCTAATGCGCATACAATACCCCTTTGCAAATCTAAAAAATGATCCGAGTGAGATTAAATCTGCAAATCAACATTGGAAACGAAAAGCACCATGTACGGGAGGTACTTTCTAAAAAGTTAACATCAGACCAAGGATTGTCAACATAAAAGCTATGATTCCAGTAGGACTTTTTCCAGGTGTCAGGTAATGGATGCTGTGATCCGGGCTCGTATAGTTGCCGTTGTAGGTCAGAGGTCAGGGGTCGGCGGTCAGCCGCCAAGGTAAGCTTTTTTCACTTCCGGATCGGCAAGAAGTTCCTCAGAGCTTCCCTCCAGCACCAAGTTGCCGTGCTCTAGAACATAGCCTCTCTTGGCAAACTGAAGAGCCAGTCGGGCATTCTGTTCAACGAGAAGTATGGTGGTGCCCTCTTCATTGATTGTTTTAAGGGCTTCGAACATGTGTAGCATCAGTAAAGGCGCCAGTCCCATTGAGGGTTCGTCGAGTAACATCACATTCCTGCCACTCATAAAGGCCCTGCCGATCGCCAGCATCTGCTGCTCGCCGCCGCTCAAGGTTCCGCCCTTTTGCCTTCTCCTTTCTTCCAAGCGGGGAAAGATGGAAAATACCCGCTCCAGATCTACCTCTATTTTGTGGGCACCGTCTTTTCTGGCGAAAGTGGCAAGTTTGAGATTTTCCATAACCGTCAAGTTGTCAAGAATTCGCCTTCCCTCGGGGACGTGGGATATGCCGAGTTTGCTGACCACCTTGTCGGCGGGATATCTGAGCAGGTCTTCGTCTTTGTAGAGCATCCTGGTACCCGATTCAACCGGGACCATCCGGGAGATGGCGCGCAAACTGGTGCTTTTCCCGGCACCATTGGCGCCGATAATACATACTATCTCGCCCTCATCAATGCTGAAGTTTATACCGTGGAGGGCCCGAATCCTACCATATGAGACCCTCAGGTTTTCCACTACCAACATCAGAGAATCGTCTCCTTGCCCAAATAGGCCTCTATCACCTTGGGATCGTTTTGGATCTCCTCAGCAGAACCCTCAGCTATAACCTCACCGAAAACCAGGGTCTGAATGATGTCGCAGAGTTCCATGACTACTTTTAGCCGGTGTTCGATGAGAAAGATCGCCAGGCCAAATTCGCGGTGGACTAGCCGGATAATCTCCATCATCTGGATGAGTTCTTCGGGGTTCATCCCCGCGGTGGGCTCATCCAGAAACAATACCCGAGGCTCTGTAGCGAGAGCTCTGGCCATCTCCACCCGTCGCTGGTCACCGTAGGGAAGATTGACAACCAGCTGATCCGCCAGGTCCGCCACACCCACCAGCTTCAAAAGACCGTAGGCTTTCTCTTCAATCTCCGCTTCTTCTCTGCGGCGCTTAGGTGTACCAAAGAAGGCGCCCAATAACCCGTAGCTAATCTTCGAGTACTGGGCCATTTTGACATGATCAAGGACACTCATATGTCGCCACAGACGGAGGTTCTGGAAAGTTCTGCCCAGACCCAGGGTGGCGATCTGGTAAGGTTTCAGCCCCACGATAGACTGCCCATTCAGCAGGATATCACCCTCAGTTGGCCTGTAAATGCCGCTTATCAGATTAAAGACGGTGGTCTTACCTGCTCCATTGGGCCCGATCAGACCCCTGATCTGTCCGGGTTCGATCTCGAGATTGTAGTTATTGACAGCCCGTAGTCCGCCGAAATCATGGCTCATATTATTAATTTGAAGCAATGGCATGTTGTACTCGGTCTCTACGCCAAATGTCCCAAAGAGGTGGTCTGGCGGTTTCGTCTGTTAGCCGACCAGTGGGGTAAAATTTCGGATTTCGGATTTCGGATTTCGAATTGAAAATAAAAAGATACAAAGGGAAAACTAATTAGGAATTCCGCAATCCGCATTCTTAAATCTGCAATCTCCTACTTTCTTCTTTTCGGGCTAATCAGATTCATCACATTGAATTCCTTAAAGGCAATCAACCCAGTGGGCCGATAAATCATCACCAGGATGAGCAGGAGAGGAATGATGATCCATTTGAAGATTTCCAATGGCCGCAAAGCCTCACCGAGAAGACTCAAGCTTACGGCGCCAACAATGGAACCGTAGACGGAGTTCAGGCCGCCAAAATAGACCATGGCTAGAACCTCAGCGAGTTTCTGGATACCGAAGGTACTAGGGTTAACATACCGGAGCACGTGAGCAAACAGCCCGCCGGCAACACCGGCCCAAAAGGCCGCAAACAGAAAAGCCACAACTTTGGTGCGTCTGGTGTTGACGGTCATGGCATCCGCCGCCATTTCGTCGTCTCGTACGGCGTTGAGGGCTTTCCCTGTGGTAGAGCGAACAAAGTTGTTAATAATCCATACAGCGGCTACGGTCCAAAGGAAAATTGTAGGCAGATCGACATAATTGGGCTGGTTGCTCAAGCCGCGGGGCCCGCGGACGAATTCTAGATTCTCGATCAAACTCTTGACGATGAACATAAACGCCAGGGAGATGATTGCCAGGTAGTCACCTCTGGTTCTGAAGGAAGGAACTGCGATAGCAATCGCACCGATAGCAGCGACGAGTCCGCCAAAGATCAGGGCGACAGGGAACAGAAACGGCCCCAGGAACTCAGGAAGAAGAGCAGATCCGAACACTTTGTCGTCAACAAAGAAAAGGAGGGTGAAGATCGAAGCAGAATAGGCGCCCAGGGCCATGAACCCGGGATGAGAACATGAGAACTCTCCCATGTAGCCATTGATCACGTTGAGGCTCAAGGTGACAATGACAGCAATGAAAGTGAGCTTGAGGGTGAGGAGCCGGTAACCGCTGATGTCAGACCACAAATACAAAATACCGTATAATAGGCCGAGGTGGATTACCACAGATACAGCGGAGGATAAATTGAAAAGCCAGCCCGCTAGTCTATTCAATACTGGACCACACAGCCGGAGGACAATGATGATTGGCAAAATATATATCAGCAACAAGAATGCCATGGTGCCGGGGATAAGGAGAGGTTTTCTGAGAATAGTTAGGGCGCCAAAAAGTGCTGGAATTTTGGGCAGGCCCAAGAGTTCCGTGAACGGATCGCCCAGAAAGCGTTCAAGCAAGACCGCCACCAGAATGCCACATAGCCATGCCAGCAGGGGAACCTGAGAAAAGGAATCCCTGATGCGGTCTGAGAGTGTCTTCTTCTCGGGCAAATTGCCGCTACTTATTTCCACCACCAGTTTCTCGTTATTCCGGGGTCGCCCCCGCATCTCCCAGACAAGGTGAAGCTGCTCAGCTTATAATCTTAGACGTGCACTGTAAGGCTCTCCGAAAAAGCCGTGGGGTCTGAAGGCCAAAATCAGCAAAATGATTGAGTAAGCGATGAAATCCCGTAGGGTTGACGGGAAGATCATCACTACAAAGATCTCAATGAATCCGAGTAGAAAGCCAGCCAAGCAAGCCCCGAGAATGGAGCCTCTTCCTCCCAGAATGGCAGCCACAAAGGCCTTCCAGCCGAATATAATCCCCATGTAAGGGTCCAGAACAGGATAGGCCACCCCGAAGAGTATCCCTGCCACGGCTGCCAGAGCCGAACCGATGGCAAAAGTCATACGCGCTATGTTGTTGACGGGAACTCCCAGAAGGGGAACAACCACGGTGTCAAAGGCCATCGCTCGCATGGCCATTCCCCACCGGGTCTTGCGCACAAACAGATGGAGAGCATACATGAGTGCAATAGAGACAACAACGATCATGATTTTCTTATTGGTAACAAAAACACCGCCCAGATTGTAAGTGGTTGACTGGATCAAGGTAGGAAATCTTACCCGCCTGGCCCCGAGAATGGCCAGGTTGCCGGTCTCCAGGATGATGCCGATCATCAGACCGGTGATTGCAGCTGAAGCTCTCGGTGCTTCTCTCAGGGGCCTGTAGCCCACCCGCTCCACAATCATGCCCACGAAGGAGGTCAGAAACATAGAAATGAGGATGGTCAATATCAGAATCAACCAGTTGGGTAGTGCAAGGGCTCCCATGGAAGCCAGGGACACCAGCCCGGTGGCAACCCCGAAACCAATGTAAGCTCCGACCATAAAAATGTCGCCATGAGCAAAATTGAAGAGCATCAGGACGCCATACACCATGGAGTAACCCAGGGCGATCAAGGCATAGAAACTACCCCACTGAAGAGCGTTGATCAGGTTTTGCAAGAAATATGTCACCACATGCGCTCCTTGCTTTCAACACTTCAAACCTCCCCCAGCCCATCCACTGGCTGCCCTCGGCCGAGAGCAGTTCGGCCTTGAGCGACTCGACCTGAGCTCGTCGACAGGTCTCGTCGACAGGTCTCACTGCCGAAAGGCTCGGGCCGAACGGAGGCTCACTCGAAGTCCTCAGGTCGAGTCGCTCAAGGCCGCAACCCTCTTCCCTCAGCATACCGGGGCCCAAGTAGCTGTTTTAACTCCCTGTCTGCGGCATGGGGAAAAAGGGCCTGCCCTATCAAATGTACTATCTCATTCAACAGGGAAAAGGCGAGGGGGGAGTGAAATGTTCCCTTGATCTTTAAAGAAAACGAGGCCAGGGCTCTTAGCCCTGGCCCGCTTCCTTCAAACTAGTTGTATTCACTGGAGTTGAGATTTCTTTCCAGCAAGCTTTCGCTCGCAACTCCAGTCTACGGGCAGACAGATCTGAAAAACTCGAACTCTCCTTTGTCGCTAATCTGAACAATCACGGCACACTTCAGTGGGTCGCCCTCTTCGGTGAAGGTCATCTTACCTGTGATGCCATCAAATGCTTTGATCTTGGCCAGAGCGTCACGAACACACTGGCGGTCCTTCTCAATCTTGCCGGTAATGTTGCCACAATTCTCGATGGCCTGCTGAACAAGGTGCAGTGAGTCCCAGGTCAGGGCGCCCACATCGTCGGGCACGTACCCGTAGGTCTTGTTGTAACGATCGATAAAAGCCTTGGTGGCGCCGGTAGCACCGGCAGCAGCATAATGGGTGCTGAAAAAGAGGCCGTAACAGTCTTTGCCGCAGAGTTTCACGGTCTCGGCCGAACCCCAACTATCACTGCCGACGATGGGTTTGTTCCAGCCCAATTCGTGGGCCTGCTGCACGATCAGAGCCACCTCATTGTAGTACTGCGGGGTGAACAGTACTTCGGCACCTGAGCGATTGATCTTGGTCAGCTGGGAGCTGAAGTCAGTGTCTTTGGTGGTGAAGCTTTCATAGGCCACCACAGAACCCGGGCCATGCAACTTTTCCCAAGCTTCCTTGAAAAACTCAGCCAGCCCCTTGGGATAATCACTTGCCACGTCATACAAAACCGCGGCTTTATTAAAATGGAACTCCTGGGTGATGAAATTGGCCAAAACCGGCCCTTGAAAGGGATCGAGGAAGCAGCCACGGAAAACAAAAGGACGATCTTTGGTAGTATCCGGATTTGTTGACCATGGACTAATCATCGGTGTTTTGTAGACGTTGGCCACGGAGCCTGCAGGTACCGCCTGTTTGGAGGACTGAGGTCCGACAATAGCCAGAACTTCATCCTCGAAAATCATCTTGGTTGCAGCCTTTACCGCCGACTCAGCCTTGGACTCGTTGTCTTCAATGATCAATTCGACCTTGTACTTCTTCTTTCCAACCTTGAGACCACCGGCTTTGTTGATGTCCTCCAGCCACATCTGGGCTGCGAACTTTGTGCCCTCTCCCACTTTGGGGATATCCCCCGTCATAGGGGCGTTGATTCCGATCTTGATAGTCTTTGACCTACTCCAGACCGAAGGTGCAAAAACAAGACAGATTACCAGGCACGAAACCACAAAAATGAGCCTCTTCTTCATCGCCATCCTCCCCTTCTCCATTTAATGTGTTGATTTAATAACGAAAGTACAGCCCAACTGAAAAGCCAAATGTGGGACTTCCGGGTCAGAACCTGTGCTTTCAAAGTAATGGGGATCCTAAGACTCAAAAAATATGTGAGATTTTTAGCATAGAGCCAATACTTTTTCAATGATTTAATTGAGAGAGGACATTAGACAGCAAGCAGCGGGCAGGGGGCAGCAGGCAGCGGGCAGGGGGCAGCAGGCAGGGAAAAACGACGCGAAGAGCATTCTCATATAAGGTCGTTTTCCGCCCAGGGGCGTAAGCTCTAACTTGAGAGGTCAAGTCAACTTAGACGTGTATTGAATATCGAATATCGAACAGCAGAACAAGGAACCGCAGAAATGTATTATGATCACTTCGATATTCAAAATTTCTTTTTGAAATTTCGACTAAACTTTATATTAAAATGTGAAAAAGACCTTCTGCAACACCTTGGGGGTGTAGCCTGCCATATCCAGATACATGGTTACCCCTCCCATGAAGAAAGGCCAGCCGGCGCCCATAATCATGGCCAGGTCCACGTCCCTGCTATCAGCCACCACACCCTCCTGCATGATCAGATCAATTTCGCGGGTTAGATCGGTAAGTACTCGCTCAATGATCTCTTCTTTACGAAACTCTTTGTCACCTTTTTTCTGCCAGAGATCTTTTAGGGCCGGATCCACTTGTCGGTTGGGAGGTTCACCAACGTAGAACCCTGGGATTTTGGCCTCCACCATCCTTTTCAGGTTGTCATTAATGGGAAAATTCTGAGGTCCGAAGGCGCGGTTCAAGGTCTCCTGCACATGGGCCGCTACGGCCGGACCCACCATCCCCAGGAGTTCGAAAGGCGCCATGGGCAGGCCCAGGCTGAGCAGGGCCTCATCCACAAGTTGGAAGTCAGCACCCTCGTCCACCATATCCAGGCAGTCCGCCAGCATTTTGGTTAGGATACGGTTGACCAGGAATCCAGCAGAGTCCTGCACGAGGATACCTGTCTTTCTCAATTGTTTGGCAGCGGCGAATGCGGTGGCCAGGGTAATATCGTTGGTCTGTTGGCCGCGGATGATTTCCACCAGTGGCAGCACTGCTACCGGGTTGAAGAAGTGGAATCCCACCACACGTTCCGGATATCTGAGATTTGAGGCCATCTCCGAAACCGATAGACCGGAGGTGTTGGTGGCAAAGATGCAGGTTTCGGAGACTACTTGCTCGGCCTCGGCGAAGACCTGCTGTTTAATCTCCATTTGCTCGAATACCGCCTCGATGACAAAGTCACAGTCGGCAAAATCGGCCCAGTCAAGAGTGCCTTTTACCAGGGTGGAAAGGTAGCGGGCCTTTGATTCAGTGAGTCTTCCTTTTTCCACCAGCTTGCCAAGTTCAGCCTGAATATAGCCCAGACCCTTCTCCAGAAACTCCTGCTTGATATCCTTCATGACCACCGGCACCTCATAGCGGCGAAGGAAAAGGAGTGCTAGCTGAGAGGCCATGAGGCCCGCTCCGATGAAACCCACTTTCGTCACTTTCTGAGGCTTGATCTCAGGAACACCGGCAGGACGTTTGGCCCGCCGTTGGACCAGATCGAAGGAGTATATGCTCGCTTTACATTGACGGCTCTTGATGAGATCTCCCAGGGCCTTGTCCTCTTCCGCGAATCCTTGCTCCACATCCCAGCTAAAAGAACCCTCGATTAGTTCCAGGGCGCGATAGGGTGCAACGGCAGCGCCATGTACTTTGCTGTCCACGAAGGCGCGGGCTTTCTCTATCAGTTGCTTAAGATCGCTTGAATCCACCTCCGCACGTTCCACCTGTTCACTGCCCTCTATGATGCCTTCCAGAAAACGGATGGAATCATCCAAAAACTCAGCAGAGTCGAATAAGCGATCGGTCAGCCCCATCTCGAAAGCCTGGAAACCCTTGATCATGCGATTCTGGTTCAAGGGGTTGAAAATGATGAGCTCCAATGCCTTCTCTGGGCCAATTAAAAGAGGTGCCAAGGTAGAGCCGCCCCAACCTGGGACGATCCCCAGGAAGCATTCGGGGAAAGCGATGGCGGTTACACTTTTAGAAACAGTGCGGTAGTCACAACACAAGGCTATCTCCAGGCCGCCTCCTAGGGCTGCACCGTTTACAGCAGCCACCGTGGGGTAGGGCAGGTCCATTATGCGCTTAAAGGTTGCATGGCCAAATTGACCAATGGCTTTTCCCTGCTCAAAGGTGTTGATAAAAGGAATCTGGGTAAGATCGGCACCCGCGGCAAAGATGTAGTGTTTCCCGGTAAGCAAAAAACCCTTGACGTCCGGCTCCTTTTGAATCGTGTCCAGGGCCCGGTTCAAGGAGGTGAGCCCCTCTTCGTCGAAAGTGGTGGGTTTTTTGTAATCTTCACCATTGTCCATGGTCACCAGAGCGATCTTGCCCACTCTAGAGTTATAGAAATGGGTGTAGAACTGAGTGACGATTTTGGCCATTATCTTTCTCCTTACAATTTAGGTTGGCCGGTCAAACCAATTACTTCTTTTTCTTCTTCGTTGCAGACTTTTTCTTTGGTGCTTTCTCACCGTTGCCTTGCAGATTCTCCCATATTACTGAACCTCCCTGGCCGAGCCCGACACACATGGTTGCCAGACCGTACTTTGCCTTGGGATTTTCGGCAAACTCGTGCATCAGGTGGATCATCAAACGGGGGCCTGATGACGCCAGGGGGTGGCCGAAGGCAATGGCTCCTCCCCATGGGTTGAGGCGAGGCTCGTCGGGGACTGTGAGGTCGAATTCTTTCATAAAGGCAATGCACTGCACAGCAAAGGCCTCGTTGATTTCAATCAGATCGATGTCGTCCATGCTCAGCCCCGAGATCTTAAAGACCTTGTGGGTGGCAGGGATGGGGCCCAAACCCATGACCTCAGGTTTGACTCCGGCATACGTGTAAGCCACCATACGCATCTTGGGCTGAATGCCTAGTTCCTTGGCTTTGTCCGCTGCCATGAGCAGGACACCACAAGCACCATCATTAAGCCCTGAGGCATTGCCAGGTGTTACTTTTCCCAGGGGACGGAAGGGTGTTTTCAGCTCCTTCAGCCCCTCCATGGTAGTATCTGGGCGTGGTTGCTGGTCCCGATCTGCAACTACCCAGCCTTCGGGAGTGTAGACAGACATTGGCACAATCATCCTGGTAATGTTTCCCTCATTGTAGGCCTTAGCTGTTTTCTGCTGTGAGAGCATGGCGTATTCGTCCGCCATCTCCTGGGTTATCTCCGGAAACATGTCATGAAGATTTTCAGCAGTTTTTCCCATAACCAGTGCATCTTCCGTAACCAACCGATCCACCAGAAACCGAGGGTTAGGATCAGCGGTGGCGCCCATGGGATGATGACCCATATGCTCCACCCCGCCAGCTATGGCGATGTCAAAAGCGCCCAGGGCAATTTCCGAGGCGGCGGTTGTAACCGCAGTCATGCCCCCGGCACACATGCGATCCACCGAGGCTCCAGCGCACTTTTCAGAGAGTCCTGCCAGGAGGGCCGAGGTCCGCCCAAGGGTGAGCCCTTGATCTTTTTCCTGGGTGGTGGCACCCCACACGTTCTCTTCCACCATATCGGGACCGACCTGGTGGTTGCGACGCAAGAGCTCACGGATGACCTTCACCACCATGTCATCTGCGCGGGTGTGCCAGAAAAATCCCTGTTCTCCGGCTCTGCCGAACGCTGTGCGAATGCCGTCCACCAGGACTACTTCTCGTGATTTCATATTTGGCTCCTTGTCGCAAAAGGGTACTGTTTGTTTTTAGTTGTCGGTTATAGGTCGTCGATTTCCACTCAGTGTTACTGATTGCTGGGACACAAACTCAGCCACAAAGACCACCAAGGCTAAAAAATTTGGCATATGGGATGTGGGATGCAAGGAGAGACAAGGGTGTGTGACCGCAGGTCTCACATCTCACATCTGTTATCACTTTGTAATCTCCTTACTTTTCGTAGTGCAACACGTGCTACTGTGCCTCATCAGGACAAGGAAAAAGCTTCTTCCGGGATCTCGACTGCAGCCCGCTGTCCGCTCATGATCGCCTTGGCCTTGCCCTGGGCCAGAGAGAGAATGTTGGTAATAAAGAATTCGGCTGAGGCTACCTTACCCCGATAGAAGGCGGCGCTTCTATTGGAGGCCAGTACCTCACGCTGAGAATGAGCATCCTTGGCACCGGCATCGACATAAATCTCTTGGAGACGGCGCTGGGCGATCAACGCTTGCCACAGCAACATGAAACCAACAGCAATATCTCCGAACAGTTCCAGATACGGGGTGGCGTACAGGAGAGTCTCAGTGTAGTCTTCGGTCATGCCTTTAAGGCCGAAGTACTTTGTTACCTCAATAAGCTGCTGGCGGGCGGCTTCAAAAGTGGCCACCAACTCACGCAGTTCAAAATTTTTGCGAGCCCATCTGAGGAACTCTTCAGTTTCTGCAATAAGTCGTTTGAAAAGCTGTCCCCTTTTGACGACCAGTTTGCGACCCACCAAGTCCAAGGCCTGAATACCATTTGCACCCTCATAGATGGAGGCGATCTTACAGTCCCGCAAAAACTGCTCCACCGGGTGTTCCTGGCAGTAGCCGTAGCCCCCCAGTACCTGGATGGCGGTTTCACAGACCCGAAAGCCCATGTCGCTGCCATAGGCTTTGCAAACCGGGATGAGGATGTCAATGAAGTCCTGGTACTTTTCTCTCTCCTGATCATTTTCGGCAGAACGTACCATGTCGTCGCAAAAGCCGACGTAATAGAGAAGAGCTCGTAACCCTTCGCTCACTGACTTCATGAACATGAGCATCCTTCGTACATCGGGATGATTGATGATAGCCACTTTTGGGGCAGCGGGATCTCTTATCCGGCTCGCATCTGACCCTTGGGTCCGTTCCTTGGTGTACTGGAGGGCATAGAGATAGGCGGCGCTGGCATGACTTTGACCCTGCATGCCCACAAAAAGCCTTGACTCATTCATCATCTGGAACATGATTCGCATTCCCTGGTTGGCTTCACCCAAGAGATAACCTATGCAGCTGTTGTTTTCCCCAAAGTTCAGAGTGCTGGTAGCGGAGCCGTGAATTCCTAGCTTGTGCTCGATGCCGGGGCAAACCACGTCGTTATCCACCAATTCACCGTTTTCCGGGCGAAGCTTGGGAATAATGAAGAGGGAGATACCCTTAGTGCCCGGTGGCGCCCCCTCAATCCTAGCCAGCACCATGTGTACAATGTTTTCGGTAAGATCATGCTCGCCGCAAGAGATAAAGGTCTTGGTGCCGGTGATGGAGTAGGTGCCATCATCATTGTGGATTGCCTTGGTGCGCAGAGCGCCAACATCGCTTCCAGCCTGAGGTTCAGTGAGGCACATGGTCCCACTCCACTCACCACTGTACAATTTGTCCATAAAGGTACGCTGCTGCTCCTCGGTTCCGAAAATCTCAACGAGTCTGGCAGCTCCGTGGGTGAGTCCGGGATACAGAAAAAGGGACAAATTGGCTGCTCCGAAGGCTTCGATGGCGGCGAGCCCCATGACGACCGGGAATCCCTGCCCCCCGGCTTCCAAGGCCTCAGCCATGGAGAGCCAACCGCCTTGTCGATAGATTTCATACGGTCGGTGGTAGGATTCGGGAACTCTTACTTTGCCATCCTCCCAGACACATCCTTGCTCATCACCCTTGCGGTTGGCCGGGGCCATCTCATTCTCCGCCAGCTTCCAGGCCTGCTCAAGGACCAGGTCGTACATTTCCTTAGAATACTCGGCATATTTGGCGGTGTTGCTGAGCTGCTCTATTTCTAGCTGCTCATAGAGGACGAATTTGACATCTCTTTCATCCACCAGTAAATTTGCCATTGTTATCTCCTTCGCAGCAATCAGCGCTCAGCTTCCAGGAAAAGTAATGAGGTGAATAATTGAAAAGAATCCCGTATTGGTCATGCAAGTTTCCTACCTTTTTGCTGACAGTTGATGGCTGAACGCTGACCGCATTATTCCCTAAGCCCCCGAGTGAACAAGTCGGCCAAGGGATCTGCCATCTGAGTAAGGTCGTAATTCCTGCCGGCCAGTAACCATGAGGTGACTGTTTCATCCATTGCCCCGAAAAATGCTCTTTTGATTGCACTCAAATAAAGATCCTTACGAAACAATCCCTGCTGCTGGCCTTCCTCGATGATCTCACCAATGAGGTCAAAATAGCCCTTGAGATCCGCTTTCGGGTAAGCGCTCATGAAATGACGGCTCTGGCGGAGCTCCAGTTGAAATACTGCTGCCAGATCGGGACGATTTTGCATCTCGAACAGGTGGAGCTGAACAAGTTTTCTCAGCTTGATCTCCGCGCTCTCCTCCTGAGCCAACTGGCTGTGGAACTCATCAATAAACCCCTGAACCTTCTCCTCGAAGATACTGATGAGAAGGTCATCTTTGCTTTTGAAATAAAGGTAGATGGTGCCGGCTGCCACTCCAGCCTCTCGTGCGACAGCAGCCATGGTTGCCTGGTGATAACCATTTTGGGCAAAGGCAATTATGGCGGCATTCATAATCCGGTCGCGTTTGTCATCGCCTTTTCGTACCCGATCCATCCTGCATTACCTCTGCGAGTATGCTTCCTATGGGGACAATGAGCATCCCAATTGTTTTCTGAATGAATGTTCATTCATTAATTATAATATATGAAAGGGAATATAATTGTCAATTTTTTTGTTTGCTTCTCGAAAAAATCATTTTTTACCAATATTTATAGCAAGTCTTATATCCAGCTGCAGATTGGATCACAGGAAATATTGCGGTAAATTCTAAATGAATAACTATTCATTTGTGCTCGTGTTCAAGAGTGAACCCGGACACCTTTCGTCTGGCGAGGCGCGTTGAACATGTGAACATCCTTGCTCATCCAGAAAAAAGGTTCTACAATCCGGATACTTCGCAAAGCGCGAAGCGCACTAGGCACTACAAGATTTATTAGTAGTGAGGTAGCATGACTGATATCCTTTCTTAAAAGTCGTCTATCGCATTCCAAGAGTGCATAGCAGGCTGCTGCAAAAGCCTGGAAACGGCCCCAAACGTCATACCGGACGAGACGAAGTCGAGATCCGGTATCTAGTAAAGAATTGTTTTTTCTGGATTCCAGACAGTCGCTTCGCGACTTCCGGAATGACGGACTTGGTGCTCGCAGTCGAAATATTGAGCTTTTCATCAACCTATTAGTCCTTAAGTGTTTAATGCCTAGTCACAATTATCAGCTGGATAGATATAAGCCCAACTACAAGAAGTGAGGTAGTGCTAATGACTGATAACTTCGGGCAACTGGGCAGTGGTGAGACCAAGTACGAATACCAAGTGAACCCTGAGCTCTTGGAGACTTTTACCAATCCGTATCCAGATCGCCCGTACAAAGTGACTTTTACCACCCAGGAAGTGACGAGTCTCTGCCCAATCACCGGTCAGCCCGACTTCTACCGTATAACCATCAGGTATATCCCCGCTCGTCACTGCTTGGAGTCCAAATCACTGAAACTTTACCTTTTCAGTTTTCGGCAGAGTGGGATGTTCGCCGAGACCATGGCCAACCGTATTCTGGACGATCTGGTCCAGGTATGCGGACCCCGTTGGATGCAGGTGGAAAGTGTAATGAACCCGAGAGGCGGCATTGGCCTAACTGTTGTGGTGGAGCACGGCGTCGATGATCTCGTCTGATCTGCAACGAGCTGAGAGTTATTTAGCGTTGCTGGCCTGCGTTTATTCTGGCAGCTTGGTGCTGGCTGCGATAATGGCGAGCAAGATTATTACCGTGGGACGTTTAGTGGTTCCTGCCGGTGTGCTCGCCTATTGCTTTACATTTCTTATCACGGACGTCATCAGTGAAATCTGGGGCAGAGAGCAAGCTCACACTGTGGTTATAGGGGGGTTTATCACCCTGGTTCTTGTCTTTGTGCTCACCGGCCTGAGTATTCTCTGGCCGCCCGCGCCTTTCTGGCCGCACCAGCAGGCCTACGCAACTATCCTCGGGAGCAGTGCGCGGATCATGATAGCCAGCCTTGTCGCCTATGTCTGCAGTCAGTATCATGATGTTTGGGCCTTTCATTTCTGGAGGCGGGTGACGAACGCACGATTTTTGTGGCTCCGCAACAATGCCTCCACCATAGTCTCGCAATTGCTTGATAGCGTAGTGTTCGTTACCATAGCCTTCTACGGTAGCATGCCATTGGTGCCGCTTATCGTGGGACAATGGGTGGTAAAGGTAGGGATCGCAGTGCTCGATACCCCTTTGGTTTATCTATTTGTCTACCTGCTGAGACGGAGGTTGCCAGCGGCGAAGCGAGAGGCAAGTCTTCGATCCCAACAGGGGTAGGGCGGGGCCACGTAGCCGCCACAAGATTTTTTTCTTGCGCTCAGCAGATCGGCTAGCTAGGCTAGGAGAAACAGAAAGGCACATCAAACACATTACAGTTTTGGAGGTTAGGATTGTATGAAAATCCTTATTAGTGACGGCCTCGCTCAGAAAGGGATTGATCTGCTCAGCAGTGTTTCTGAGTTTGAGGTGGAATTCAGACCTGGGCTTTCTGCCGCAGAGCTTAAAAGTGCTGTCAGTGATACTGAGGCGCTTGTCATTAGAAGTGGCACCAAGGTGACCGCAGATGTTATTGCCTCGGCATCAAGGCTCAGAGTTATTGGCCGGGCCGGAATAGGATTGGACAATGTGGATATCGCTGCGGCAAGCAAGCGGGGCATTGTGGTAATGAACACCCCGGACGGAAATGTGATTACCACGGCCGAACATACCGTGGCCATGCTGATGGCGTTGTCCAGGAATATCCATCAGGCCACCACTTCCATGAAAGCGGGACAATGGGAGAAGAAAAAATTTCTAGGACAGGAAGTCTACCATAAGACCTTGGGTATTATCGGCGTCGGTCGTATCGGGCGGATTGTGGCCGAACGTGCCTTGGGCTTACGGATGCATGTAATCGCCTACGATCCCCACCTTGAGCCTGAAACCATTCAGAAGCTGGGGGTTGTGGCGGTTGATTTAAGAGAACTCTACCAGCGTTCGGACTATATCAGTGTACACACTCCCCTTACCAGAGATACCAAAGGGTTACTCAACCATGAGGCCTTTGCCAAAATGAAAGAAGGGGTAATGATCATAAACTGTGCCCGCGGGGGCATTGTGAACGAGCAGGATCTGTATGAGGCAATCACCAGCGGTAAGGTCGCAGGTGCAGCCCTGGATGTGTTTGAACAAGAGCCGCCTGGTGACCATCCCCTGCTCAAGCTAGGGCAAGTCATCTGTACCCCTCATCTAGGGGCCGCCACTGGCGAAGCCCAGGAAAATGTGGCCGTGGCCATTGCCGAGCAGATAAAGGAGTTTCTCCTCGCCGGGGGCATCCGGAATGCCGTAAATACACCACAGATAAGCTGCGAACTGATGAGCGAAATATGCCATTATCTCACGCTTGCAGAGAGATTGGGGTCTTTTCTGGGGCAGATAACTCAGGGTGCCATGAAAGAGGTGACCATTGAGTACAGGGGCGGCGTGGCTCATTTGGACACAGAGCCCATTACGCTGGCGGCGTTAAAGGGACTTTTGGAGCCCATCCTTCAGCATGAGGTCAATTATGTGAACGCTCCTATCCTGGCAAAGGAAAGGGGCATTGTGGTGAAGGACTCGAGGAGTGAAGAGGCTCAGGATTACCTGAATCTCATAACGATTCAAGTCAGAAGTACGGCAGAGGACACGCTGGCTTCGGGAACCCTCTTCGGGAAGAGAGAACCCAGGCTCGTCCGCTTCAATGATACCTCCCTGGAAGGGGATATAAAGGGCAATCTGGTGCTGATTTACAATGAAGATGTGCCCGGAACCTTCGGCAGCATTGGAACCTGTTTTGGCAAGCACAATATCAATATCTCCATGTGGAAAGCTGGGCAGATTGTTGAAACGGGCGAAAATGTATTGCTCATTAGGGTGGACACCCCGGTGGAGGAGGAAACCATGGAAGATCTCATGGATCTTCCCAATGTCAATTCTGTACAACTGTTGCACATCTCATAGCAAAGCCCAGCAAATCCAGCCTGCTACACAGTTTACCAAGGGGTATTTGTTACCTATCTAATGCCCACCAGAAGGTGGTCTGCTGGCTGTTCATTGCACCGGTTGGTCGGCAACCAGCGGGAAACGGGAGGAGTTGGAATGAAGACATTGTAAGATGGAATAGAAAAAGCGGGGCTTACCCCGCCCGAAATTGCTTTCGTGCACATATCATCTGAAGCTCTAGGAACAGGAGTAACGATGAAGTACAAAGACATCCAGGTCCAGGTAGATGGTCACATTGCCACGCTATTGTTGGACCGGCCGGAAAAAAGAAATGCTCTGTCACTCAACACCCTGGAAGAGATGATCCATGCTCTCGAGGATTTGGCAACACACCAAGAGGTGAGGGTGGCGGTCCTTCGGGGTAATGGTCCTATGTTTTCAGCTGGGCACGATTTGCATGAACTGGCCGATGGCGATCTTAAAGCTTATCGCAAGATCTTTGCAACCTGCATGAAAATGATGCTCTTGCTGTCTGAGATTCCTCAACCGGTGATTGCCGCGGTGCACGGCATTGCCACAGCCGCTGGTTGTCAGCTGGTGGCAGCATGTGACCTGGCGATTGCCGCTAAAGATGCGCGTTTCGCAACTCCAGGCGTCAAGATCGGCTTTTTTTGTACCACGCCGATGGTGCCTTTGAGTCGAGTAGTGGGCCGCAAGAAAGCCCTGGAGATGCTGTTCACCGGTGAGTTCATCTCGGCTCAGGAAGCATTGCAGTTCGGACTGGTAAACAAGGTAGTTCCTCCGGCGGAACTGGATGATGCCGTAAGAAAGCTGGCTGATCACATCTGCCAGTTTAGCCGGACCGTGCTTGGTGTAGGTAAGGAAGCTTTTTACCAACAGATTGAGATGTCGGAACGTCTGGCCTATGCTTACGCCAGTGAGGTTATATCGGTCAATGGGGTGATGCCAGTGGCACGGGAAGGCATGGCCGCATTTCTGCAAAAACGAGATCCGGTTTGGCCGGAGTGATAGACGCATGGCGCCTTATTCAGCTGGCAGCAGGCAGCCTGCAGCAGGCAGTGAACGGTTCATGGTAAACAGTAAAATGTTGGGGCGATTATCTTGATCCGTTTACCGTTCACCATTCACTGTTTACCCAAACGCTATGCGCTATGCTCTTTGCGCTATGCGTACAATGAAAGGAGAAACAGATGTATTTGCCGCAGCCATTCAAAAAGTTTGAGAGTCAGTATCCCGAAGTTGCTAAGCTCTATGAAGAACTGGGGGTCAAGTGCCAGTCGGCCGGGCCCTTGGATGCAAAAACTCGCTATCTGGTTAACCTGGGAATTGCAGTCGGTGCGGTCTCACCAGGAGCAGTAAAATCCCATGCCCGTAAAGCCCTGGAGCAAGGGGCTACCAGCGAAGAACTTCACCATGCGCTCCTACTTGCCCTCACCACGGTGGGATTTCCGGCAATGATTGCCGCTATCGGCTGGGTGGAGGAGGTAATAGAAGCTGAAGGCAAATAGGGAAACGGTCGTGTTCAACTCAGCGCAAATTGGGGTAGTTTCCCAGGCGGTGGAAATTGCAGAAGACGTGACCGCCAATTATTTCAAGATTTCTACCGCTCAGTGGAAGCATGTTCGCTACGATATCCGGACCCTGGCTGAGCTCAGAGCCGATGAGATCACAGATTCCGCTTTTGCTCAGATCACCCGCTACAGTCGCAAACCTGACCACACTTTTAGCGGTGGCCGTCATTATGATTATTTCAAGATCTGCCTCCAGGATCACAACATAATGGCGGCGGTGGAGCGGGATGAACCGGTGCAGCTGTTCCCCCTTGCAGTCTATGTAGTTACTCACGAACTGGTGCATGTGGTCCGCTTTTGCAAGTTTCTACAACGGTTTGACGCAGAACCACTGGAACGCCAGCAAGAGGAGATGCGGGTGCATGATATCACCCAGAAAGCACTCGGCACCCCAAGAATTCCTCACCTGGATTACGTATTGAAAGCCTATCGCGACTACCAATTTATGGAGCAACTGAGGGATCGTGTGGGAACCGTTTAGCCGGCTGTTAATGGGTCAAGGGGGAGGCTACTCCACCACGAGCACGATTCGCGCCATTTATAGCAGTGTATCTTTTGAGAAAGCATCAAATCTTCATGCTGGCCTTAGCGGGGCTAAGAGTGGAAGGAGAGGTGGCTCAGGTGCTCGTTGTTCCGCAGCCTCCCCCTTGACCATGGCTTTGCTCCAATTAGTCCTGAAAAAATGAAGGAAACTTCTTGTAGGAATATCCCTTGACAAGTGGGCCGTGGTGATTATATATGGACAGGTCGTGAAATAAAATGCGTATCCGGCTCGATTCAATTTGTTGGAGGTAGAAGTTGTGCCTATTTACGAGTACGAATGCAGCAAATGCCGTCAGGTAACTGAAGCCTTGCAGAAATTCTCAGATCCACCCCTGAATGACTGCCCCCATTGCAGCGGCAGACTGAAGAGGTTGATGTCTATAAATAGTTTTCACCTCAAAGGCAGCGGCTGGTATGTAACCGACTATGCCGGTAAGAAATCCGGCGGTCAACAGAGCAAGAGCTCGAGCCAAGAGACCGCCAAAGAGGAGAAAACTGACAAGCCCACCAAGACCGAATCCAGCACCGACAGTTCCTCTGATTCGAAAAAAGTTGACGCGGCTGCAGGCTAGTTGCCGTGAGGCATGATTAAGATCCAAGAAACAATACATAGTACTAACAGTAAGGCGGGGTTAAACCCCGCCTTTTGTATTCCATCTCGCAGTTCCTTAATCCCTTAATCTCTTGTACCCTCCGGCAGATATTCCCACGTTTGCTCCGTGAACAAGTGCCGGGGAAACTGGGAAATAAGTCGGCCGGGTAGGGAGAGACCGCAACCAATGATTATGGTTTCAGCGACGACGATGACATAACCAGGGCTGGTACCGAATTCACCTTTGATTTCTTTCTTTTCCACCAATTCTCTCAGCTGCTCCAGTGCCAAACTGACGATATTCTTGTTGGCGTGAGGACCAATAAGTTGCAGTGCAGCAGTAGTTGGCTTGAGTTGTGTCTTCACCTGGCGAAGCAGTGGCAAACCAACAGATTTCACCTGCAGTGAAGCCAGATTCATTAATCGATCATCTTTACTCAACAACCAGACAGTAGGGCCTCTTCTCAGAAGGTGATGGTTAGCAAAGACCGACTCTGGAATACCGAAGCGGTTTTGTAAGAAGCCCAACAAATGACTTCTTTCAGCTCCCTTTAACCACTCTGGCCAGGAAGAATCCCACTGTATCGAGTTGGTGGGGGTAGATGCGCCAACACTGCTTGATGGAGGGCTCATAGGTCTTTTCCTTCCACCGGTTCAGTCCGGGGTTGTGGGGCAGGTCCAGAGCAACGGGCTGGATGATTGCCTCCCTGTTTTCCAAAAGAAACTGAACCACGCTTTCATTTTCCTCTGGATTATAGGTGCAGGTGGAATAAACAAGAGTGCCACCAGGATTTAGCAAATCAAACGATCTCAGGATAAGATCACGCTGCAGTCTGAGTAGCTTTTCGCCAGCCGGGAGATGTGGCCTGATCGTTCCTTGGGCACCAGCGCGCAAAGTGCCCTCGGCTGAACATGGCACATCCACCAAAATCCGGTCAAAGGTAAATCGTTTGGGCAGGTGTTGGCCGGGATAGCGAACAAGGATGGTGTTGGTGACGCCCAACCGTTTCAGATTGGTTCGGAGGGGAATAAGACGGTTGGGCTTATTGTCGTTAGCGACAATTGTTCCCGTATTTTCCATCAGCTGAGCGAGCAAACTTGTCTTGCTCCCCGGGGCGGCACACAGATCCAGTACCACATCTCCCGGCTGAGGGCCGAGGGCAAGAGCAGCCAACACCGACGAGAGTGCCTGAGAGTGAAGGTGGCCCAGGGAGAACTCCAGAAGGTGACCAGGCTGGCTCAGGTTTTGGGCGCGGAAAACCATGGGCAGGGGCTTTTCTTGCACGAGAAATATACCGCGGTGCTCAAGTCGCACGCGGGTTTCGGTCACACTGGCCTTCAAGGTATTGAGGCGCAAGTGCAAAGGGAGAGGATCGGCTAGCTTGCCGCAGAAGGCAGCGAAATCCGGGATCATCGTAGAGTATGAACTAAAGTACTTTTCAGGAGTTGGATTGGTCATGGGGAGCTAGTGACTCAGAAGAGTCGGGGGTCAGCCGAGGACTATCCACAGCCGCTGGCGAATGACCCTGGCGCAGACGACCGATCATCCGTAGAACTACCCCGAGCAAGATGACGGCGCTGATCAAGATGATGAAGTTGGAGGAAAAGAAGGTAAGGATAAACTGATACGGGTTCTCAAGGTCGTAGGCAGCCCGGCACAAAGAGATACCCACAAAAAGAAAAAAGATGGACAGTATCGCACTGGCAGCGGCTACGGTCCACCAGACCAGCGTCCTTACCATATTATACTCCTGGTTTCCTCTGGGTCATCAGTAACAGCGGTTTGGTCCTGTCGTTGCGGCAGAATAAAGTAAAAATTGTTTCCGTACTTCTGAGGCTCTACTCCCACTTCACCCCCATGGATCTCAATTATGTGCTTGACAAAGTGCAAGCCGTGGCCCGTGCCGACTTCTAATTCGCTCGCGGGGCTTCTATAGCCCTCATCAAAAAGGCGATCACCTTCATCAACTTCTATTGGCGTGCCGGTGGTGAAGACAGTGAATTTTACTCCATCCACACCCTGGTCAAAATGGTCTTTCAAACGTTTCTTGCCATAGGAAACAAACTTGACCCGATAGTCGTACTCGTCTTGGATCTCCTCGGTATACTTAACGGCATTGGAGAAGAAATTGTCATAAACTTGGGCTAAAAGCCCCTTATCAACACCCAGTTCCAGCAGTTCGTCGGGAACTTCATCCAACCTGTTATCCACCTTGATATCTTTTTGTTTGAACTGCGGCAAATAGCGAGCCAGGGTGGGCTCGATGATTTCCGTGCGAAAGTTGCACCGTTGTTTGCGCAGTACATAGGTGCCGTGCTTAAAGTGGTCACGGCGTAGCAAGGTTTCCAGATACAGGCTGGTACGTTCGTAATGCCTCTCCATCTCTTTTCTTGATTCATCCAGAGACTCGATGTTGTTGCCAAGTGCATGGTAGATTTCCCTCAGCTTTTGGCAGGACCGATCATCAATCTCTGGACAAAACGATACCAGTTCACGAACCTTTTCCTGGATCGCAGCCTCCTCCTTGATACGGTTGCTGAGTTTTCTTAAAAACAACCGATAGTAGAGATTGGGAGAGATTACATTGTGATCAATGTCCGCAACCAGTTGGTTAATGAACTTAATATGGTGTAGGTTCTGATGGATGAGCTGTTTTTGATGGAGATTGTAGCCGATGCGATTGGTGAATTTCTCGAGAAAAAAACGTTGTTGGTCGTTTATTTTTTCAGCAGGGAATATTTCAAACATACCGAGGATTTCTTTGAGATGCTGGAATGGCAGAAGTTTGCCCACCGCCCTGTTGCCTCGAATGGGGATGACATATGAACTATCTGTAAAGTAGGGGTCTTCCTGGACCACGACCTCTGGATTACCGGCGGAGAAATCCTTCTCGAGGCCGTTGATACTGGAACACATGAGACTAAGGGTTTTGCCGTCTTGATCCAGCAGGTAGAGGCGAGTGTCGAGATCGAAGAATTCTTTGGGTACAAGGGTGCAGACGAGATAGAGATTGTCCAAGGTGGTATATTCTTGAGCCAGGTCAAAAAAGGAGGCAAAGGCCTCTTCCTGAAGGCGCTCGAAGTTGTAAAGAGTATAGCTTTCTTGCTTTTCCCGTATTCTTGCGCGCACACTTTCCATGTTACTGCTGTGCATTTGACCCCCTCTGTTTTGACCTCTAGCCCGGATATTTCATGAATCACTTGCTGCGACCACGGATATGGCCGTCCTTCCTGGCGTCCTCGGGTGTCGGCCCCTACGACGTACCGTTCCAGGTACGCCTCGGAACCAATCCCGCGGTCCGCGGGACGGTTGCCCGGTGGCACGTCCATCTTCGTGGTCTCGCGACAGCAATTCATGAAATATCCGGGCTAAGGCAAGAAACTGGGTTTTTCGTCTTGCCTCAATTCATGAAACATCCGGGCTAGCTTCATTTATAAAGTTACGAGGGAAGGAATTCAAGCTTAAAAGTCGCTACGTGCTTTGCTGGGGATGCTTGTCTGCCGGGATGCGGGGGTTGCTATTTTCGTTGGCTCGAGCGAGGTATAGGTAGTGTTATTACGAGGGTGGCGCGCTGGTCGTTGCCGTTCCTAATGACCACGTTACCACCATGTTGGCTAATAATTTGCTGAGAAAGAGGGATGCCGATTCCACCGTCAAAGGCGGGCTCACGGTAAAAAGGGAAAAACATTTGACATTCATCGAGAGGTCCGTGATTGAGATGTATGCCATCAATTTCGATAATCACATACCTATGATTGAGGGCAGAGGTGATGGTGAGATCACCACCGCCTTCCATACCTCTTATGGTGGTTTTTAGGATGGAACGGAGGCCCTCTTCAACCAGGTGTCGATCCAATTCTAACTCAGGTATCTTGTTACTCAGTCTGGTGATGACCTGAATTCCCATATGATGGAATTCGTGGTTTAGTTGGTTGAGAACCTTGGTAAGGATTGCATTGATATCGGCGGGAGCTGGGTGCAATCTTATGCGCTTGAACCCATCCAGAACTCGATTGACAGTCTTTTCCAGCCTGGATACCTCCTTCAAGATAATCTCCAGGTGGGCTCGACCCGGATCGTCCGAAGTCATTCGTCGGTCGAGCAAGCGGGCAAAACCGCCAATGGAGGTCAAGGGGTTCCGAATCTCGTGGGCGACGCCCAGAGACATGTCGTTTAGGACCTTTATTCTTTCTGTGAGTATCAACTGATCTTCCAAATGTTTTCTGGCAGTGATGTCAAAGATGAAGCCGTCGATACATTGAATCTTGTTGTTGTGGCTAATTGGGATGGTGTGGTTAATGATATGACGCACTGTCTGATCACGGTGGATAATTCGGTATTCCAGGGTAAAACCTTTGCCCTCTTCTAAGTAGAGTTCTCTGCTGTGGCGAACTCGTTGCCGATCTTCGGGATGGATATGGTTGTCCCAGAAAAGATTGTCTTTCTGGACTTCCTCGTCACTGTAGCCAAAGACCTTCAGGCAATAAGGGCTGATGTAGAGGGTGCGCAGTTGGTTGTCCAGGCTATAGGCCACCACGGGCGCGTTTTCGAATAACCGCTGGTATCGTTGCTGGCAGTCATCCGACTCTAAGGTTGGCACCGGAACGGTTCGGCCACTGAGGTTGGGACTTGGGTACGGAGGAGATCCCATGAGGCTTTTCCCGGAATCAGATTTGTTGACTTATGTGGATATCCGACCATGTTGGTTGGCAATAAGGACGGAGTGTAAAATATTTTTTCGCGATTCACAAGAGAAAAATGAAAAAAAGGTTGAAATAACCGAATTTTATTATCAACAGAATAATTAACAGGTTTTTAACATTCGTAAATTGAGACCGTTTCTGAGAGACAAATTGGACCATTTTTCCTGAGATTTGATATGATACGTTCAGTGTCACCTATGATCTCGGTGATCTCTGCGGTTAAAACACCACCTGCGTACGCTGGCCGCACGAAAAAATGAGCGCCTGGAAAGAGAAGTTTATTTAGAGCAGGCAGCGGGCAGCAAGCAGCAGGCAGAATTTGGAATTGCGAATTTCGAATTTCGAAAGCAGAAATGATTGCCTTGCGATTTGAACGGTTTTAACGACTTCAACGATTTGAACGGCTTGAACAACGGACAAGATGTAGGGTGGGCACTGCCCACCAAAGAGATCTAGGTTGAGTGACATTCGGTATCCCCTATCTCAGATCTCATATCTCACCTCCAACGTTCACTTGTCTCGGATTGGGGGTATTGGAAATCTGGAGTGATTTGTTATGACTTCTGCCCTTCTGGCGAACAGGATCTGTCTGATCACCGGCTCGAGCCGTGGGATCGGTCTGGGGGTTGCCCGGGTCTTTGCCGAAAACGGGGCAAGCGTCATTCTACATGGAAGAGATGAAAACGTATTGCGCCAGTCTTCGGCCACCTTGGTTGACCGGGTTAAACATACCTATGTTGCAGCTGATCTGAATACGGCTCAAGGTCCACGGATCATTGCTGAAGGATTTCTCCGACTGCACGAAAAGCTTGATGTGCTTGTCCATAGTGCAGGCATTCTCGGCCCCCCTGGGATTCCCTTGGCTGAGTATCCAGCGGAGAGCTGGAAAGATGTTCTTCACCTTAACCTAACCGCCCCATTCCTCGTCACCCAGGCACTTCTGCCCGCATTGAGAAAAGGTGATCACCCATCGGTGATATTCGTTTCCAGCGGACTAGGTTACAAGGGTCGGGCAGGCTGGGGTGCATACTCGGTAAGCAAGTTTGGCGTGGAGAGTCTCAACCAGGTATGGGCCGATGAGTTGGAGGCCGAGGGCATAAGGGTAAACGCAGTAAACCCAGGAGGAACACGCACCCAGATGAGAGCTGTAGCATATCCCCAAGAGGACCCAATGACCCTGCCAACGCCAGAAGATATAGCATCCGCTTTTGTCTGGCTTGCTCGAGCTGACACTACAGTTACTGGGCAGAGTCTGGAGGCCAGAGACTGGGTAGGAAGGGATCCAGCAATCTAAGCAGTACTATTTTCTCCACGCATGCCATGTTCTAATCAACTGTGCTAGTAAAAGGGTATGGTCAGTTGTCCGTGGTCTGTGGTCCGTAGCAATTTGTTATTGTGGCTGGGTTCATTATAGTAGGTAAAAAACTGGAGCAACGGACGACCGACGACTGACAACGGACATCACAGCCATCTTCTTGGAGCCAGAAGACTGAGCTGTGGCCCCTCTATGCTAAAGACGATGATAAAAGGATAACCGCATAGGAAGGCTGATGAATTGTGGCGAGGGTTCCTGAGGTTGACTTGGGTGACTGTGTCGAATGTGATGGCTGCGTAGAAGTCTGTCCTGAGGTATTTCGCCGCAATGAAAGCATGGGTTACATTGAGGTGATTGAATGTGAGAAGTACCCTGAGCTGGAGGTTCAAGACGCCATCAATTTCTGCCCCACCGGCTGTATTTGTTGGGTGGAAGAATGATAGTCAGGCAGGATGCTCAACAATTTAAGGCCAAGACAGCGTTTAATAATTTTGCCGTCAAAATTGCGAACTGTATTGTAGTACTAGGGTTTATGAAATCCCAAACTCCAAGCACCAAATCTCAAATAAATTACAAATTCCAATATCCAATGACCAAAACATGTTTGAAACTCTCTATTTTAGGATGATCTAAAGGTTTGGGATTTCGAATTTCGGTCATTGTGATTTGTTTGTTATTTGTTATTTGAGATTTGGAATTTTTATTCGCTTCAGCAGGATGTTCAAACTATAGGATCATCTTGGCCACGTCTTCAGGTCTGAAATCAAGTTGCGAAAATAGCTTTTTTTCAACACCTTTACAAATAGTAAAATTCGTCCGCACCAGTTGGGAGAGTCTAGAATCATTTCTACCATAACGATCTATGATGTCGTGCATCCGTTCTGCCAGGGTGACTACAGAGGTGTGCAGTACCCTCTTATCAGCATAGTAGACAACTTCCTTCTCAGAATATACCCCATCAAGGGAATAATCTTTTAGCCAGACGTGCTCGCCCACAATGTCCGCGATTTCATCAAACTGGTGTTGCAGACATATCTCTCTGCCAACAGTGGCGTGGTCACCACCGCTCTGGATACACTGAGTTTTGGCGATGTCGTGTAGCAAAGCACCTGCCACCGCTTTCTGCACGGAAATCTTGACACCGGAATGAACAAGACCCGTAGAGATGGCTCTCACGATGTTTGCAACCACAATACTGTGCTCTCTGATGTTGTCCAACATCCGGTACTGGTCCATCAAAGCATAGCATTCTTTCTCTGTTGGTATCACGGTTTGACGTTCCTTCCTGGCATCATTTTACACATAATAATACTGATAAAGGATACCAGCAACGCCGTCCAGAACACAGCCTCTACACCCTTGCCGATGGATTCCCGGATGGCATTGAGGGCTGTGGAGGATAGTGAACCTACCATGTCCGGCTGCAGGAATTCCTGAAGACTGTGGGAGAGCTGGGCTGCCAGTTCTGGGGGAATCTCGGCACGGAGTGGCGAATTCATAAGGCCATTGATGGCCTTGTCAAGGTAATGAGAGACCATGGCCCCAGAAATCCCAATTCCTATGGTACCACCCAGGGTTCTGGCAAATTGCTGAGATGAAGTGGCAACTCCCAAGTCACTCTCAGGCAAGCTGTTCTGCACTTTTATCAAAGTTGCCACCGAAACAAAGCCCATACCAATACCAATTGGGCAAACCACTACACTAAAGTAGATTAGGCCAGTGGTAGCATTGAAGGTCAGGGTCAGAGCGATACTGATGAACATGAGGATAGCTCCGGCCACGCCTGTCAGTTTCTCTCCAAGTTTGTTCACCACTAGGCCACATACCAGGGCACCGGCCGACCACCCCAAACTGAGTGGAACCATGACAAGACCCAATTCCGCGGCAGTTCTTCCCAGAGTGCCTTGAATGAATAGGGGAAGGAATGCCAGCAGGGAAAATATGGCAAAACTGCTGAAAAAAGCAGCGCCATTGGGGAGGGTAAACCCGGGGATCTGGAGAAAATGCAAGGGGAGGATTGGTTCTGCGGCCCGCCGTTCTGCGTACCAGAAGATAACGCCGGCCACAACCGCAAGAAAAAACAGACCAAGAAGCTCCGGAGAGTACCAAGAGCGAGATTCTCCGAGCAGGAGAAAAGCAAATAATAATGAAAGGATACAGGTGGTCAGAGTGAGGGCGCCAAGGTAATCAACAGTTGCGTCTGTTTTCTTGGGGCGTGATTCTTGGAAATACCGCACAATAAAAAAAACTGCCAGGCTGCCAACAGGTACATTAATGTAAAAGACCCACGGCCAGGTCAAATAGGTGACAATAAGGCCTCCCAGCAACGGGCCCATAACACTTGAAACTCCCCAGACAAAGCTGATAAGACCCATCATTCTACCGCGCTCTTCCGGAGCAGATACCTCCGAAACCACGATGTAGGCGAGAGCAAAATTGCCGCCCGCGCCGATTCCCTGGAGGGCGCGCAGGAACACGAGTTGTGGCATGCTATTGACCATGCCGGCGAAAACAGAGCCAACCAGAAAAGCTCCCACCGCGAGAACAAAAAGCTTCTTGCTGCTGTAGAGGTCGGCAAGCTTGCCGAAGAGGGGCAAGGCAATGGTTCTGGTTAGCATGTAGGCTGAAAATGCCCAACTATAGAGTTCAAGCCCTCCCAGGTCGGCAACTATGGTAGGCATTGCCGCCCCAATGATGAGAGCATCCAGGGCGCCTAAGAAGACTGCCAAAAGGGCAGCGATCAGCACGAGAATTCGAGATTTTTTGGTCAATTCTACTGGCTCAGATAGGGAATTTTTCACAAGACGTAGCTCAGTTCCTGTACCATTGCCGTTCATAGAGAGAGGGGCGCGTAAGGGTTTCTCTGAAAAGTCTTTCCAAAAAAAGCCGAAAGACCTAATATATCAGTTAAGCTTGCAGCGGTCAGCTATCAGCTGTCAGCAAGAAGAGTATTCTTTTATAATTACAGCTTGCTGATTTCGTTTTTCTAAAAGCTGAGTGCTGACGGCTGAAGCTGATAACTTAAGAAAGATGAGAGTAAGACATGCATGAATCCGAGGGAATGCACTACGAAGGAACTATCATTCGGCCCCCAAGCGAAGCAATGAGTATACTCCTGCAGGTGACACTTGGGTGTTCGCACAACAAGTGCACTTTTTGTGGAACGTACAAAGACAAGCGTTTTACCATCAAGGATGATGATACCATTCTGGCCGATATCCTGTTTGCCTCCAAATACATGCACAACCAGCATCGCCTCTTCCTCATGGATGGCGATGCACTGATAATTCCCCAACGGAAACTGGTGTGGATATTGGACACGATTCAGGAACACCTTCCCTGGGTGAGAAGGGTGGGGGCGTACGGTAATGCCAAGAGCGTCAAGATGAAGAGTGACGACCAGTTGGCTCAGCTGCAGGAAAAAGGACTTGGTATTCTTTACTTGGGGGTAGAGAGCGGCGACGATGAAACCCTCAAGAAAGTTTGCAAGGGGACGAGTGCAGAAAATCTCATCGAGCAAGGGAGGCGGGTCAAGAAAGCTGGAATCAAGCTTTCGGTAACGGTACTGCTGGGAATCGCCGGACGCTCAGACTCGCTCAGGCACGCCAAGGCGACGGCAGAACTTCTCAGTGCTATGGATCCAAATTACGTTGGGGCCCTCACTGTGATGCTTCTGCCAGGTACTCCCCTGGATGAAGATTTTAGAGCAGGTCGGTTCGAACTTCTTGACACGAGTGAGCTTCTTTTGGAATTGCGAGAAATGTTTCAACATACTCATTTAAATAGTGGACTTTTTATGGCCAATCACGCCTCTAATTATCTGCCCATAAAGGCAAGAATGCCCAAAGACCGGGAGAAAATCCTTGAGCTCATTGATGCGGCTTTGCGAGGCGAGGTTGATCTCAAGCCTGAATGGATGAGGGGGTTTTAGGTTGAGCCAGTTAAGCCGGTTTGACTGGCATAACCGACCTAACCGGCAAAACGGGCTAAATAAACACGGGAACAAGCAATCCAAGTCATCACTTTGCTTGGGAATACCTGACCAAGACCATGGCGACTTCGAACTGGGACAAAGCTATAATCCACCTCGATATGGATGCCTTCTATGCCGCTGTTGAGGTACTAGACAACCCTGACCTGCAAGGAAAACCAGTCATCGTCGGCGGTAGCAAGGAGAGAGGTGTGGTCTCGTCGGCCTCCTACGAGGCCCGCACCTTTGGCGTCCATTCAGCTCAGCCGGTTGCCACAGCCATGAGGTTGTGTCCCCAGGGGATTTTCCGGCCGGTGAGAATGTGGAGGTATAAAGAGATTTCCCGGCAGATTTTTGAGATCTTTAAGCGCTTTAGCCCGCTGGTTGAACCTTTGTCCCTGGATGAAGCCTTTGTGGATGTAACTGGTTCTACACGCCTTTTCGGTCCACCTGAGGAGATAGCCAAAAAGATCAAGCAGCAAGTGGTTGCAGAGACGGGACTCACTGCCTCTGCGGGTGTTGCTCCCACCAAATTCATAGCGAAGATCGCCTCAGACATTCAGAAACCCGATGGACTTACCATCGTGCCAGAAGGAAAAGTAAAAGAATTTCTGGGACCTCTGCCCATAGAGAAACTATGGGGAGTGGGCGAGAGAACTCGCAAGACCCTCGCTCACCTCGGGGTCGAGACCATCGGTGACCTGGGGTGTGTTCCCCTGGAGCTTTTGGAGAGGAAGTTGGGAAAACATGGATTGCATCTTTCTCTCCTTGCCAAGGGAGTGGATGAGAGGGAGGTGGAAACAGAGCGCCAGGTTAAGTCCATTGGCCACGAGGAAACCTATAGGGAAGATATCCTGGACATGGCAATGGCAAGAAGAGTACTGCTTTCTCTCGCCACCAGGGTGGCAAAAAGGCTTCGAGGCCATGGTTTTGTAGGCAAGACAGTCACTCTCAAGGTGAAATACCATAACTTTGTCCAAATTACGCGCTCAGTCACTCTTCAAGAGCCCACCGATGACGGCCGGGAGATATTCCAGAGTTGCTGCGACCTTTTGAGCAAGACAGAGGTCAGCAAAAGAGCAGTCAGGCTTTTTGGTATATCACTGTCTCAGCTAGACCTTGCTGATAAAGAGAGGCAACTCGCTCTTTTTGAGCAGAGAAGGGAAGCGCCAAAAAGGAAGAGACTGAACAGGGCTCTGGACACTATTTCAGACAAGTACGGCGACGAGGCCATAGTGCCGGGAACCTTATTAGAATAGTAAGCAGTGAGCAGTAAGCGGTAAACGGTAAGCGGTGAACGGTGAACGGTAAATAGTAAACTGTAATCAGCTGAGGGGCTCTAGACCATTTACCGTTTACCCGACACAATGGTGAATGTGAGATTCGCGATGCGGGATGTGAAACTAGGGACCCGCTTGCGGGCCTGAGCGGAGCGGAGCGAGCGCGAAGAAATGATCAATGACTAGCTGGTGAGATTGGCATGGAAGACCTTCTTGAAACTTTCAGGATAAATGAGGAAATTGCCCAGAAGTTTTTTGAAATTGAAATCAGCATCTTGTCAATCCACAATTTCAGGGATCTTTTTGAGAAGCTCCTTACCGAAATCAGAGAGAAATTTGGAGTACCCTATGTCTGGATCTCGATGATCGACCAAAGCGAAGTCTCAGACCTGATTAAAACGCTGGAGTCCTCGAAAGCCCTCAAGGAACGCTTGAACGTCATAGACAAAGATGCCTTTCTCAACCTTATTGCCAACGAGACCCAACCGATACTGATCAGCGGCGATCTTAAGCCGTTTTATCAACTTCTTCCTCAAGGGCAAATGTACTTTATTCGTTCTCTTGCCATTGCGCCCGCTAACCCTTGATGGTGAAATAATCGGCAGTCTGAACCAAGCAGACCTTTCCAGACTACGGTACCGACCGGGAATGGACACCAGGCTGCTTGAACGGCTGGCTGTCAAGGTCTCGATTTGTTTGTCCAACGTTACCGCGCATGAAAAACTGAAATGGTTTGCCTGGAGAGATCCGCTTACGGGTTTGCTCAATCGCAGGGTGATGGAGAAGGTGTTGCAGCGGGAATACAAGCGGGCCGTGCGATACAAAACAAATTTGACCGTGGCCTTCCTTGACTTGGATGATTTCAAGGCTGTGAATGATAGATATGGTCACGACCGGGGTGACGACTTACTGCGATATGTAGCTGGTGTTCTAGAGGAGTTGACCCGGGATAGTGATGTGGTTTCCAGATATGCTGGGGATGAGTTTGTCATCATCCTCCCGGGTATAAGCACGAAAGAGAGTCTCCTGCTTATCCAACGTCTGCAGGACTATTTTCATAAAAACCCTATGGATGTAGAAGAAGAACACATAGCCGTTTCCGTTAGTTTTGGACTTTCCTCCATGGGGGATGCTGGGGTGAAGAATCCTCAATCACTACTGAAAAAGGCAGATGAGATGCTCTACAGCGCCAAAGAGCAGAAAAAGAAAGATGATTTTGCCTCAGCTTAGCAACATCGGCTCTTTGATTACTCTTTTTCTTTGCTGGTCTCCCCCCCGCTCAACAGCCAACCGAGCATACCAAAAGTAAGATTATGAACTTCTGTGAATCCTCGCTTTTTGAGACGATAGGCAACTTGTCAGCATCTATTTTCGGCGAACTCCTTTGTGACAGTTCAAGTGATCTGATGGACGTCCAGGATTCTTACCCGATATTTTAGGATTCTCCCGGCTAGGGGATGGTTGAAATCGAGCACAAAATGATCCTCCTGGATGTCGCCCACGAAACAGAGACCCTTTTGGCCCGGTGTTATTTCCACCTTAAGGAGCGTTCCTTTCTTGAGTTTCTTCCCTTTGGGAAATTCTTCCAGTGGTACCCGGAGAACCCTGGAATCATCGAACTCCCCGAAACCTTCCTCAGGCTCAACCATAAATTCCCGTTCGGCTCCAGGATGAAGGCCTAATATTTCCTGTTCTATTTTCTGCAAGACCTCACCTGAGCCAAAGCGAAAGACCAACGGGTCCTTCTTATTCATTCCCAGCACTCTGGTCCCTGACTCCAGAGAGGCGTCATATTCCATGGTTACATACGTTCCGGGACCGATCTGCGGCATAAGAAAATCCTTTTTCAGCTGGTTATCTCTGAAACCCCACAACGCTTTCAGCAGCCTCTGCAAAATACCCAGCTACGGATTATAACGAATTAGCCCTGGCATTGAAACTGTGAATGTGCTCAGGAGTGTTCCCATTTTTTTGTTGGTATGAGTGTATTAAGAATAATTGAGACAAATGCACCTGGACATTCCCTCCGCTTACGCTCGGCCTGCTGTCCTTGCCGGGCGGTGGTGCTTCGGGCCGAAGTAGATGGCAGCCCGAAGCTGCGTATATAGCCAGCCTCTGCCATAGTGGCTGGGCAGGCTGATCAATTGAAATTGGCATAGGCTGGCTAGCTGCGGTTGACTCGATTGCTGTGAAAAGAGATAATGCCTAAGATTTGAGACGGTATATGTAGTAATCTCCTAGTCCTATTGGAGGTGGGTTATGCGAAGGGTAATGGTAACATGCCTGGCTACCGTTTTGCTCTTTACGGTCACCGTGGCCCTCGGTCAAAAAGATACATACACAAATGAACAGAAACACCAACAGCAGCAATGGGAGGACCTTACCAAGGAAGGGGAGGACCTGTTTATTGAGACCGAGCAGGAGTGGAATCAAATGCTCCGGGAACAACAAAGAGCCTGGGAGCGGATGGTGGCTGAGATCAACCGCATTTGGTTGGATAGCCTTACCACCACGAAAAAAGAGTGGGTAGATTACAGTGACCAGTATTCCACCCGTTCCTATGTGAACTTCGAAAAAGGGGATATGGTACTGGCTACCATGGTCAAAACCAGCGAAAGCCGAATATCCGAATTGAGCAAAGAGCGAATTAAGAGGCAACTGGCAAAAGTCCTCTCCTCCAACAATCCGTCGGGGCGTGATATTCTAGCCGGTCAAATCGCCGATAGCCGAGGCAAGCCGGTTACAAAACAGACACTGGACCGCTATCTCAATCGTGAAGTCTTCCCCCGGCTGCAACGGGAACCGCAGCCCGTTGTGGGCAAGGACGGGGTGTCGCGTTACAAGCTTTCGGTTCCCATCAAGATGATCCCCAACCACACCATGGTACGGGCGCGACCTTACATCCCGGAAGTGAAACGGCAGGCACAAAGATTTCGTTTGCGTCCTGAGCTCGTCATGGCGGTAATTCACACCGAGTCTTATTTTGATCCCATGGCCCGCTCCCACGTTCCAGCCTATGGACTCATGCAACTGGTGCCCATCTATGGGGGCAGGGAGGCCTATCAGTATGTCTATGGAAGGGATCGCGTCCTTCCCGCCAACTACCTCTATCAACCTGCAAATAATATCGAATTGGGAGCAGCCTACCTCAATTTGCTGATCTATAAACATTTTGTCGCAGAAACCAACCCGGTGAAAAATCTCTATTTGTCAGTATGTGGTTATAACTGGGGCCCCACCTCCATTCAGCGAAAGATCATCCGTCGCTATCCCACCCAAAGTATGGCTCCAGGGCAGCTCTACCAGGTGCTCCGACAGCGGACACCTCGAGAAACCAGCGACTATCTGCAACGGGTAACGCAGCGGATGGGTATGTACCAGCCGCTTTTTTAGTGATCAAAAATAGTTGTGAATGATGATTAGCGGTTGGTTGTGGCCGCTTTGGTGTACTCTGGTTTGAGCACCAGGGCACCGGTGGGGCAAACGTTGGCGCAGGCACCGCAATGGTGACAGGGGACATCAGCCGGATCTCCACTAGCAAAAAAACCGATCATCGTGTCAAAACCCCGTTTGACAAAAGTCAGAGGATTGTGGCCATTTCTTTGCCGACAAACGTAAACGCACTTGCCGCAAAGCACACAGCGGAAAGGATAATAGGTGAAGAAAATGAGGTCGACTTCCTCCTCCACATCCCGCTCTAGGCGCTCCAGGGGCCGCGGATTCAAACCGACCTCGAGGTGCTTGGCGGTGCGGATCAGCTGGCAACCATCTTTGGCTGGACAGACCTTGGGCTGGCAATGGTGCGCAGACATGAGAAGCTTGAAGGCCATACGTTGAAGGCGTCTCACCGACGGGGTGGCTGTTCTTACCACCAAACCCTGGCGAACTTTTTCCGTACACGAGGTCACCGGGCGGTCAAGACCGTCGATCTCCACAAAGCACAACCTGCATGAGGCGTGGGGATACTCCCGTGTCTTGATAAAACACATATTGGGAATAAAGATGGAGTTCTCGAGACACGCCTGGAGAACGGATTTTCCCTCTTCCACCTTGATTTTTTTGTCGTCGACTATCAGATTGACCATAGTTACTTTTGCTTTAACGTGATTCGGCACACTCGTTCAGTGGCGATGGAGGAGACCTTTGATCAGTCGCTTGCCTATTTCTTCTCAGGAGATCGCTCGATAATGGGGGCCAGTTCAGGCGGCGAAACCTTTTCCAGCGCGTCGTATTCCGGAGGACAGACCACCATACATTCCCCGCATTTGACACATAACTCTTGGTCGATCGCCTTCTTTCTTCCCGTGGTTGTGAAAATGGCCTCCACCGGGCAGCAGCCCACACAGACGTCACATCCCCGGGCGCACTTTTCCAGGTCGATGTAAAAGGCGGTGAGGGCGCGACACTTCAGGGCCGGACACCGCTTTTCTCTAACGTGGGCCTCGTATTCGTCCAGGAAATACTTGAGGGAAGTGAGCACCGGATTGGGTGCGGTTTTCCCCAGGCCACAAAGCGAACCGCTTTTAATATCCTTGCTCAGCGTTTCCAGAAGCCCCAGGTCTTCCTCCCTCCCTTCGCCTTTGGTGATGCGGTCCAATATATTAAGAAGATGGCGGGTCCCTATTCTGCAAAAAGTACATTTGCCACATGATTCCTTTTGGGTGAAGTCGAGGAAATACCGGGAGACATCAACCATGCAGCTGTTTTCGTCCATCACCACCATGCCGCCGGACCCCATCATCGCTCCTGCCTCGGTCAGCGAATCGAAATCGATGGGGGTGTCGAGAAAACTTTCTGGCAAACAGCCTCCGGAAGGCCCGCCGATTTGCACGGCTTTGAAGCTTTTTTTCTTGGGAATTCCACCGCAGACGTCAAAGATGAGCGTTCGGAGGCTCGTTCCCATGGCAATTTCAACCAACCCTGGGTGAATGACGTTGCCGACCACAGAGAAAATGGCGGTGCCGGGACTTTTCTCGGTACCAATGCTGCGAAACCATTCTGCTCCCCTATTAATAATGGAGGGCACGCAAGAGAGGGTCTTAACGTTATTTACTACGGTGGGTCTTTCCCATAGACCTTTTTCCACCGGATACGGCGGACGGTGCTGAGGCATGCCACGCTTCCCTTCGATGGAGTGGATAAGCGCGGTTTCCTCACCGCAAACAAAAGCCCCGGAGCCCTGGAAGACTATGACCTCAAGATTGAACGATGTACCCAAGATGGAGGATCCAAGCAGAGAAAGTTGTTCACCGCTCTTGATAGCTTGTTGAATTGTCTTTACGGCAAGGGGATATTCCGCCCTGACGTAAACATGGGCCTGGTTTGCCCCTATGGCGTAAGCACAGATCGCCAGGCCTTCCAGCAACTGGTGAGGGTTACTTTCAAGAATGGTGCGGTCCATGTAGGCGCCGGGGTCCCCTTCGTCTGCGTTGCAGATGACAATTTTTTCACCCGGGCCACCACCTCTTGCCAGTCTCCACTTACGACCGGCGGGAAAGCCGGCACCGCCTCTGCCCCTCAGTCCCGAGGTTTCAATTTCAGCAATCACTTCTTCGGGAGCAGAACCCAGAGCCTTAACCAACCCTCCATACCCTCCCTCGGCAACGAATTGATAGATATCATTAGGATCGATGCGACCGCACTGTTCCATTACCAGTCGTTGTTCCAGATTGAAGCGCGGAAAGTCCATCAACGCGGGGATCAAGTCGTTTTCCTCGGTGGCGCCAAGGACGTATTTGAAAACAGGATCACCCTTCTCTAGGTAAGATCTTACCAGGACCTGCGCTCTGGCAGCGCTAACCTGGTGATAACAGATGGGGGGAAGCCCGGAGGTGGGATGGTCGATCACCACCAGAGGTTCAGCATAGCAATGGCCAAGACAGCCAACGGGAACGATCCGGGCCTCAATAGACTTATGGGAGAGAGCTTCTTCGAAGGCCTGTTTGGTCTCGGCCGCCCCTGAGGCCAGGCCACAGGTGGACATGACGATATAAATTGTGGGAATACCGTCAGTTTTTTTCTCCTCAGTCCGCCGTGCCGCTTCCCGTTGGATGGGTGCAAAACGTTTTTTAATATCGACCCTACTCACCGGATTCCCTTTCCGCTTTTTCCCGTTCCTGGCGTTCTCTTTCAACCTGAAATTGCACGAAAATGCCCTCGACTCTACTTGGCTGGATGTGGCCTTCGACGGTATCGTCAATTACAGCAACGGGGGCCAAGGCACAGCATCCCACGCAGGCTACCCTTTCGATGCTGTACTCACGATCAGGGGTGGTTTCCCCGTCCTTTATCCCCAACTTACGTACAAAATTCTCCAGAATGATGTCCCCGCCGGCCACGTGGCAAGCGGTACCCAGGCAAACTTTGAACTGGTGCTTGCCGGGCGGGTGAAAGCGAAACTGGTTGTAAAAAGTGGCAACCCCATAAACCTCGCTGGGAGAGATGGACAGGTGCTCTGCAACCATCTCCATGGCAGCCCCGGACAGGTAGGCATGCTTCTCTTGGATAGACTGGAGAATGGGAATGAGGTTTCCTCTAGACTTTTCGAAATGAGGCAGCATGGCCGTTATCTCTTCGACCCTTGCTCTTTCTTCACCATCCAATTCGGGAGTTGTCATGCACGCTCCGTCAACGCAATCTGCCTTTAACATCTTGAAGCTCAAATTTCAAGCCAGACAGTTTACCTCTTTATCTTAGCAAATGGGTTCTATGTTTGAAAATATGAGAGTTTTTTCATCTGACCTTCGAAAAACATTTCCAACTCTTTGCAGGGTCGTGTAGTAACGGAAAATAGAGTTCCATCAGGGTCATACTCCAGCAAAGGTGCAACGGTGGGCGCAAGCACCATGTATGTTTGCATGGGTTCACAGTTGGTGGGGTTTGGAATATGCTTTTTGGCGCGGCAGATAGGGAGAGCTGCTCTGCTTGTTAATCCTAAACTTTTGCCTTGGCCGAGCTATTGTTCAGATTCAACTTTTTTCAATTTGAGGACTACTTCGTTTGGTTCCAGACGACCTTTTCCAGGGTCTCGTCTGTACTCCTCAACTATTATCCTATCTTGATATATCTTTTTGACGATGCCGTCATGTTGACCCACATAGGTGCCCTCTTGGACCACGTAACCCTTACCAGTTGCATCTTCCACCAATGCTTTGCTGCCAAGCTGACCCCAAATGATTGCTTTGAGGCCAGCCTCGATCTCACTCAGGGGCATTTTTTGCAAAGGCGTAAGCTGACGACGGACTACCTTGGGAGCTGTTCCCTCCTGGATCGCGGTCGCTAGGATAAAAGATTTGAACGGATCCGGCTTGCCAGTGGGATCATATTTCCAACCGGTTTCGGTGGTGGTGAGCTTGCTGGAAGGAGCGCCGGATGCAGAACCTGAAGTGGTAGCTCCCGGTTGTGGTTGAGTTCCCGGCCCCTTGGCAACCTTTACTGGAGCGCGCTTAGACGGCAGGCTGAATCTGTAAGCCTTATTGCCCGCGTACTTGTATTGTACATTTCTTTTAAGGGCCTGCTTGTAGGTCTTTACATCCAGGTATTTTCCCTTCAATTTATCGAAACTAGGGGGCGCGTCTCCATTTTCCTGCATATATTTCCTGATAGCCTTGCCGACTTTGATTTTCAACTCAAAGTCAGGATCGACCAGACGAGCGTCCACCGCCGCTCCCGTCGGCTTGGCCTCTTTTTCAATTCTCTGGCTAAAGTAGATATAGACGCCCACCAACAGTAAAAGAACTACAACGAGACCAATGGTTTTTTTCTCTTTCATGCCGTTCCCCTAGGCTATGGACTATGCAGTTAAGGCAAGAATGGGTTGTATATATCGTAGATGCAAAAATTATGCAAGTCATGGAGGCAAGTGAACAAGAAATACGCAGTGAAGTCGGATGCGGGGCCAAGATTTAGGCTTAATGGAAGGGAATAAGCAAAAAAGGTCTCGGCTTACAGAAAGGCAATTTTTTTTCGGTCCATTGCGATTTTCAGCACATAGGCGGATGGCAATTGATGCACATTACTCTACCGACGAGAACATATCACAGTGGCAATCCCAAGTCCACACGGTATGAAGTGTTCACTAGGATCTTATCAGAACGGTTTCCAAAGCCATCTGTATCAAGACTGAGAGCATATGTATCGCCAGGAACCCAGAAATAATAGCCCGTGCCCCCCCCCAGGGTGAGCAAACTTGAACAGCCATCTGTCATCGCCGTCGTTATCGACGCTCCAGTGAACGTTAGCAGGAATCTCTACTTCAGGGAAGCCGACGCCCGCCAGGTCGGTACCCACACCTGCACTGTCGCCACCCTGAGGTGTATCAATGGCGGCGTAGGTAAGAACGTTTCTCATCATGGCTTGCGCTTGACGATCGAAGCTTTTCTCGCGGTTATTCTTAAGTTGCTGCAAAGAGATGGCGGCCAGCACGCCCAGAATGGCTATAACCATCAGAAGCTCTACTAAGGTAAAACCCCGTTGGTTAGAGAAGGCTGATTTAGGTCTTTTGAACATCATGGGCTACATCCTCCAACCTTCAAACACTCTGATATCCCTCGTTCACAATTGTCGAAAAAACCTCCCCAAGCCGCAAGACATAGCAACCTCGGGAGTAGAATCGACTTGGTGCTCCTGAGATAGCAATAAAAATGCCAACTCTCAAAAATTACCCGATTAGGGCTCAAATGGCTCAGAGCAGTGTGTTAAGTCGCATAGATAATGCTTGAAATGCCACACACTTATACCCGCTCGCTTTTTTTCGTCATGCTGACGAGAAACACCAACTTATCCCAAAAGGCTCGTTGAGGACTTATGACAGTTCTTGTCACTTCCTGCCGTCTCATGTCAGGTGGACAAACCACAAGCAGTTGCTCAATGGCATACTCGTATAAAGTTACAAGTGTCCTGTTCATCCCAGCAGCAGGGCTAATGGAGGTGTAGAGACAAAATCTCGGGCGGCGAGTCAAACAAGCCCCGGCTAAACCGCTTCCGGGGGCAGGGGTACGTACCTAGCGCAGCTTGGTGGCGCCTTGCATTTTCCTATAGTCTTTGAATTCTGCACAGTTGCGGCATGAAAAACTCACCCAGTATTTCTTAACCGCCTCCTCTAGACACTTCTGATAGTGGGGACAGTCAAAATAGCGATGGGCGTTAACGTTGCCGTATCTCAACTCTTTGTGTAACTCCTTCGCGGGCGTAGGCATCAATTCCTTTGCCTCCTCATCTGTTCTTTTTAAAAATTACCCAGTCTTTATAACATGTTCGTCTCCATATGGAAAGTTTTATCTCTCAGAAAAAAGTTCCCCAGCAAGAGAGTTATCTACTTTCAGGCAGGCTTCGACTGTGAGCACTTCGGCCTTGAGCGACTCGACCTGAGCGACGCGACCTGAGCTCGTCGACAGGTCTCGTCGACACGGCTCACTGCCGAAAGGCTCAGCCGAAGGGCCCGTAGGGTGCTTAGTTCCTAGTGTCTCGTGGAGATTCAGACCCTGTTCCACTAGTCGGCAGATTTGCCAATGGATTCGTGCCGTCGAGTCCAGGGGGAGTGGGTATACCCAGCAGATGGGTCACCATGGGAACCAGATCGAGGGTTGAAGCGGTGGTTTTAAGGGAGTGGCGATCGGGGATGATTTGGGACAAACCGGGGCCAGCCACCCAAAAGGAAACAATACAGTCGTCAGGGTAGTAACTGCCGTGGTGGCCATACTTGTCGAAGTCGCGTTCGAAATAATATCCTTTCTTGTTAATGAGCTTGATATCGGGAGCTGTTTCTCTGGTGTATTGCCGTCTCAGTCCCTGAACCAGATATTCGCCCAGTTCAAAATGATCTGCAAGTTCACCTAAAGGCCGGAGGGCCTGACGGAATGCCAGATCGTCACCGGAGCTGGCCTGATAGCCTCGCCAATCGAAGAGCCACCATTGCTCGTTTTCCACCACCCCCTCGTCCCGTTCCCCGGGATACTGGCGTATCACTAAAGCATTGAGAGATGTTTGCACGTCCGGGTTGGTAAGAATGAGATCCAGCGCTGGTTTTACATCTGCCAACAACCGGGGTGGATCCATCCATTTTCCGGATTGTCGGTTCTTGAGATAGATCTCTTTGGTGCAAGCACCGAGCATAATGACGGCGTTGGCCCGGCGGTTGCTTCTATTCCAGCCGGGTAGTTTGAAATGGTCCCGCAGACTGTGATGCAGGGCGTCGTCTGGTATATGCTTCTGGATACGTAAGAAACCGTGCTCAGAGACCAGGATGAAAATGGTATCCTGGTATATCCCAATTTTTTTAAGACTATGGATTAATCTGCCCATCAATGGGTCCAACACTGTTTTGGCGTAGTGTTTTTGAATTTCGTCCATTGAGGCTTCACGTTCTCTAAAATCACCCACGGGAAAGTGGGAAAACAAGTCTGTACCCAACAGTTGCACTACCATTACGTCGGGGACCAGTGAGTGATATTTGTAAATACCCTCTAGACTCTGCCGATAAGATAATATGTGACCAGTCAGAAAGCCGTCGAGGGTTCTGTTGTCCACGTAGTGGCTATTTGGGAACCATTTTCCATTGCGAAAAACATTGAGGACCGAAGCATTGCCCCAGAAAAATCCACCAGAGTTCACTGCCCAATCGGCCCCTTTGGTCAGCATGAGCATCGTGGTCTGGGAGTGCTTACCCGCCTCCCCCACGTAGTCAAACAGGGTCTTAACCCCGTTCGCTGTCAGAATAGAGTTCATTCGGTTTTGTGAGTAGGAGATGAGGGTTTGGATCTCGAATGTGGTCCGGTCAAACCAGATGGTGGAAACCACCCCGGTGCGCTGAGGATAGAGTCCCGTGTACATGGAGGTCACAGCCGGTTGGGAGGCGGCCGGAATGGTGGTAAAGACCCGGGGTAGGTAGACATAGGCTTGATCGTTATTGGATCCCTTGAGCATTTCTTGAAAATTGGGCAGTCCCTCCAGGTTTTCGTCAAGAGTTCCTTTTTTCATTCCATGCACTTCAAGGATCACCACTTTGGGGCCACCACCTCCAGCTTCTGCAATGCATGCAAACAACACCATCAGGAGCACGGCAATCACCAGTGAGAAATACAAGAAGGTGGTGGACCGTGATTTCTGCCAACAATGAGCTTCATTAGAGTCCCTGAAACCTTGTCCTTTCCCGCATTGCCGGGGTCAGAGTTACATGGCTTTGCCGGTAAAGATGGCGAGCTGTTTTGAAGTACTGGAGCACGTATCATTTATGATTTCAGATTGTAGATTGCAGATTGAGGCTGCATGCATTCCTTGCCGCGAGGTTTTGAGCTCTTAAATCCAAAATCTGCATTCTAAAATCTAAAATCGCCGGGCTAGCGCCCCAGCCTGAGCACCAGATATACTTTCGGATCACGCTCGGTGTCGGTGACGCTTTGGGCCACATCAAAGCCCACAGTGAAGGGGATCTTACCAAAGAAGAACATCTGCAGTCGAACGCCACCACCCACACCAACCTCCGCGCCCGAAATTGAGCTACTGTCTTGATAGTCTCGCCAGATTTGGCCGCTGTCCACAAAGGTCAGGGCGAGCAACTGATGGAAATGGAAGAAGTCCCAAGAGGTGGTAGTTCGGTCAATGACCAAGAAAGGATAACGAAATTCCAGGCTGGCGGCCCACATCTTCTCGCCAGAAAACTCGTTGAAATCGTAGCCTCGCAAACTATCCTGGCCTCCCAAAACGAATAACCTGGGATCATCCTTCTTAACGCCGCCATGGAGCCGCAATGAGCTCACCAGCCTCTGCCCGGCTCCAAGATGTTTCATCATATCCAGGTTGGTGTAAAATCGCAGGTCTCCGGCATAACTTTGAAAGCTACGCTCACTTCCCAGGGCTTCGTTGCCGTACTTGGCGGTGAGGTTCACTTGGCTGCCGGATATAATATCCATAATAAAGTAATCGGCTGTATCACGGACCAAACTCAATAGGATGCCATTTAATCTCTCCGATTCATCAGGTAAATCAATCCATGAAATCTCATAGCCAGGGACAATCCTGTGGTACAAATCGAGCGGAAAACTGAAGGTGAGACTGCCACCCACCTCTCGGCGCCAGTTGTCCTTATCCACACCTGAATCGTCCGGGTCCCCGAAATAGGTGTTCTTGTCGAAGAGGTTCAAGCCGATAGCAGGATACCAGCCGAGATAGGTATAGCCCCCCTGCAGTTGCTCTTTTCCACTTTTGGTACCGATACCACCGCGAAAGCTGAGCCTATGTTCTCCGGTGAAATTGCTGCCGTCCCATTCAATGCCGGGAATTACCCCGTCCTTTTCGTTGTAGTCCAGATAAGGAAAAAAGAAGTCAGTGGAAAAACTGTCACGGTACTCTTTTTCTTCATATGTTTGAGCCCAGGATGGAGACACCAGAAAAAGCGGCAATAGGACCACCACGACCAGAAGCAGCAAACTCCTCGGCCCATGGGGCTTCCGCCCTGGAGTTTTGCCGATTCCTCTCCGGCAACCGTCAAGGCCCGGCAGCATTTTCGACTCCCGGCTCCAAGCTCGACATGGACCCTTCAAAGATTTTGTACTGTCCGTGGCGAAAGTAGGTGAAGAGCAACCTTTCCCCATCTGGGCTGATCTCAGGGGAGAAGATTCCGCCAATTACCTGAGACAGACGATGGCTGGAACCGCTCTGCAAATCCAGCAGGTGCAAATTGAAAATGGAGCTCTGGTCAGAAACGTAGAGGATCGTTTTGCCCTCAGGCAAGAATAAGGGCCAGATTTCATCATGAACCGTGTTGGTAAGACGGGTTTCTTCGCCGCTGCTAAGATCTTTGAGTACCAGATCGAACTGTTTTTGGTATTCCTTGGAATAGACCAAAAAATTCCCGTCTGCTGACCAGTGTGGATAGGCTTCGTCGTTGATGGTCTGGGTCAAGGGGGTGAGCTTGCCATCGTGCAGATTGATTTTATAGATGTCAGCATAACCATTGACGCTCGCCACAAATCCAACCTCCGCATCTCCTGGGAGAAAGGATGGGAAGCTGTTAACGCGAAGTTCCTGCTTTATCCGCTCTGACTTGTTGCGTTTTAAATCGTAAATGAAAAGATCGCTGCGATTCTCTTTATCACTCACAAAAACCAAACGAGTACTATCCTGAGACCAACTCAGCGGAGAAACCTCCACAAACCGCCTCATCACTCTGGACAGCCGTCCTGTGGACCTTTCCAGGATATAGAGCGAGAATTCAAATGCCTCGTTCTCCCAATCGGAGATGAAGGCAATTCTGCTGCCATCGGGACTGTAGGTGGGAAAGAAATTCCACCCCTTGTTGGCAGTAAGCAACTGTGTTTGGGCCATTGGATCTTGCCACCCCGACCCGCCCACTCGGAGCTGTTGGTCGGCATACTCTCGCCAGGTCCGTTCCAGGGTCCAGATGTCCTTACCGGTAACCTCCTGGAGAGCTTTACGGACATTCAGCCTATTCTTGATCAATCTGAGGAGGCGTGCAATAGACTCTTGGCCGTAGGTATCAACCAGGAATTGAATAAAAAAACCACTCTGGTCGTAAGCCAACCGGATCTGATGCGGGGGGAGGTGGCTGAATCCACGCAGTTGATTCAGGGGAATGAGGTCATGGTCCATGACGGCGTCGCGGACATACATGGCCGGCATGGTGTCCCAGAACCGTGACTCGTATTGGGCAACCCCTTCCATGAACCAGAGAGGCGATAACACGCCGGTTAGAATGATTTGCAGGGAGCGGTAGCGACTTTCCAGCAGATAGTTGAGCTGGACGGCGTGGGTGATTTCGTGCAGGGCCAGACGCTCTAAACGTTTATCATTACTGTGAACCGGAAAAACAACTCTTTCTTTGAAAAATTCAGTGAAACCACCACTTCCCCTCACCAGCCCGGTGACAACGTTGGTGGTCTCATACTCGTTCTGAGAGGGGTAAAGGAAGACGGGAACATCTCGATCCAAGTGAAGTCCCAGATCCTGGCTGATGGACTCCAGGTGAGTATCGTAGATCTGAGCTACGTCAAGAGCTCGCTGCCGCAGTGTGTCCGGATAGATGATACGAAAGCGATTGCCGCTGATCTCCTTCCAATCATAGTTGGTGTCGTTTACCTTATTCTTGCCGAATTCATACTCGGCGCCTGTGACAGTCATTTTATCCCGAGTGCAAGAGGGGACTATCAGCAGACAAACGATGAGCGCCAGGCTGATGAATTTCCCTAATTCGTGTATTTTCATGCCCGTTGGTATGCGCATAGGTATGCAACACTAGGGTAAATGTACGGTGGTTCTCTACCCGGCAACTACAGAGAATCGTCTGCAAGAACCGGTCACTGGGCGTTTTTGAGACTCTTGACAGCATCCTCCAGAGCAGCCGCTGTTTCCGTGTATTGAATCTGAGCCTGACGGTGTATCCACCTGACCGAGCGCCCCAGCATCTGGCCGGGCCCTATCTCAATCATGGGTGCCAAATTCTGGCGGACCAATTCCTCAACTACCCCCACCCAACCCACCTGACTGCGGAGCTGAACGGCAAGCAACTCTGCCACCTCAACAGCGCTCTCCAAGGGCTTGTGATCAATATAAGAAATGATGGCGGTATGGGGCTCATTCATAGTGTTCTCGGCAATCCTCTTGGCTAAGCATTTGTCGGCTGGTGCCAGTAGACTGCAGTGATAGGGTGCCACAGCAGGCAGCCAATCCGCCTTCAGAGCCTCGGCATCCACTGCTCGTCTCAGAAGTTCGTCCATTGCCGGTCGCTCGCCGGAGACTATGATCTGGTGGTTGGTGTTAACGATGCTTACTTCCACCACACCCGGTACCCTATCGCACAACCGCTCTACCTCTGCAAGAGATAGACCCAGCACCACACCCATACCGCCGGGGGTATTGGCCGCATGGATACAGCGATCCGCTTCCCGCATGAGGGTGAGACCTGTTTCAAAGTCCACAACTCCGGCGGCATACGCAGCTGCATAGATGCCTGAACTATAAGGAGCAAGGGCGGCGGCTCTTATGGACTTGGTTGCGAGGATATCGGCCACCATACAGCTTACGGTATAGACTGCCACTTGGGAGATGAAATCCTCATTGAGTCTTTCTTCAGGGCCGAAGAACATGACCTCCCGCAAGGGTAACCCCAAAAGGGACTCGGCTCGTGGCAGCAAAGCGAGAGCCTCGGAAAATCGCTCAACCAAATCACGTCCCATTCCCACGTACTGGGCACCTTGGCCTGGAAACAAAAAACTACAAGCCCTCATGGCCGGCCCCCACCTTGATATTTTTGCACCTGGAAGTCTTCTGGTGGCTTAACGCTGAACAATCCAGCGGGGAGTTCAATATTTTCCTGTAGATTTGAAAGATAAATCACGGTCCAGTCTTTACTGGACTCTAGGATAGAAATCTCCTCAGGCAACCAGGTGTTGGGATCGATCTTGATCTCCAACCGCTTAAAATAACGAGCCCGTCTGGCGGACTTTGGCTCCAGGGTCATTTGAATCCATCTACGACTGCCCCCGCGAGCTACCATTGCGACCTGGATTTGGTATTGGCGCTGGAATGCTTCCGGATCATCAGTCGCACCAGTGATTCGCTCCAACAACCCTCCCCCGAATGGTTGGCGGTAAAGACTTGCCTTCTTGAGGTCAGGGTAGAGAAGGAGAATTCTATCATCCTGGGCCACCAGTGTGAGTGGGGCAGGTTGGGCCACCTCCCAGCGCAAACGGCCTGGCGGCTGCCAGTAGAGGATACCCTTCGACTCCATGGGGGTTATCAAGAGGCGGGAGAATTTCCGTTGTTCAAAATTCCCTTGCAGACTTTTTAAGGTCTTGGCTTTTGCCTGAAGTTGTTCTAAAACCTCGGCTACGGTTAATTGAGTCCCAGCATCTGCCTTCTGAAAAGACAAGAATGAGGTAGCATACAGGATCAACCCAATACTGAGGAAAAAGGTCAAGCCTTTAAGATTTAAGATTGCAGATTTAAGATTGCAGATTGTAAATTTATAATTCCAAATCATGTTAGTTGTTCCCAAATCTCAGGGTTTTAGGTGTCGGGTGTCAGGTGTCAGGAAAAAGAAACATAATAGCTGAAACCTGAAATCTGAACACTGAAACCTGAACACTGAAACCTTAGTCATTGTGATTTGTTTGATATTTGTTATTTGGAATTTTTAGTCACTCCAATACTCCGATCTTTATATTGGATCCACCAGATACCATTGGTCCGGGTAGAGGCGGATGTATCTTTCAAACACCCTCGCCACCTGTAGCAGGTTGTGTTGCAGCGCCTCTCTCCGGTCAGGGCCATAGTGGAGTTCTAACGGGGACTCGATGATGCCGCGGTAGCGTCCAGGCGCCTCCATGACTGAGAAGGCTGGAATAATCGGCGCTCGGGCAGCCATGGCCAGGAGCACCGGTCCCACTGGCAGCTGCACCGGGCGGCCGAAAAAAGTCGTGACCTCCGACCTTTCTGAAAACGGTTTGTCGCCCAAAACTGCCACCAGTTCATTCCGGTCCAGGGCCTTGACCAATTCAATGGCACCGAAGGTCGACTCCTCCACTTCAATGATGCGGATGCCGTGGCGCGATCGCATCACATTGATAAGTGTGTCCGTGAATAAGGTGTTGTGTTTGATGGCAACCACATTCACCGGATAGCCCATGGCCCTCAACCCCAAGCCGCCAATTTCCCAATGGCCAATATGAGCGGTCAGTAGCACTGCACCCCTGCCTTTGGCCAAGGCTTCGTCTAGATGGTGGCGTCCTTCGTAAAGCCGGGCAAATTCCCGGCTTTCCTCCAGGTTCATACTAAGGAGGCGGAAGAAATCGGCAATGTATATGCCGTAGTTTTGGAAGAATCTCCAAAGAAGCAGCCGTTTGCCAGCTGGCGGTTGATAACCGTTGAAAATAACGTCCAGATTTTGTGAGACATGGCGCCGGTCTCGTCGCGAAAATAAGAAAGCCAGGGCAGCAACCAGACGCGCCAGCCCATAGGTGACCGGTGTTGGCAGCGACTGAACCGTCTTCAGTGCCTGCCGATACAAGAAAGGTTTGTCCAGAAAATGTTCGCGCATAACCAATCAAAGCTTAAGAGCACTCCCGAGGGAGCTCTGGAGTGTCTAAGTATTGGGTATGAAAATCAGAAAATTCACCGTGTCGCTATGATTCGATTGCTGGCATGTGGTTTACAATTTTTTCAGGTGGAGCTCGGTTGCACTCTGGATAACTCGTTAATTTCCATAGACCTTAACCACTCCCTTTGATAGTGTAAATGGCAGCAGCTGTCAACACTCCTCCGTCCCCTGCCAGTATCGACCGGGCTAGGGCGGACCGCGGATATGACCGCTCTTCTCCATGGTCTGGTGAGGGCAATTCATGCAACATTCGGGCTAGGAGAAATGTAACTCTTAGCTGGATTGTGCCAATGTCATTGAAAATATTGTTGATCTCTCCCATTGGTCTGAAGAAAATTCTAGGGGCGGAATTTTTCTTTAAGCTCCCCATTTTTAGGGATTACCTACCATTGCTGCGTACACTCCTCCGGACTGCGAAGTCAAGATGGTGGATGAGCGCATTAGTCCGGTGGATTTCGATGAAGATGTCGATCTTGTTGGGATCACGGCAATGACCCCACTTGCCACCCGGGCATATGAAATTGCTGATGAGTTCAAGCGCACGGGGCAAGACGGTTGTGATGGGAGGCATGCACGTGTCAGCCCTCCCGGATAAAGCCCTGCAGCACTGCGATGCGGTTGCGATTGGAGAGGGGGAACAAGTATGGCCACAGATGGTGGAAGACTTCAAAAGAGGGGAACTGAAACAGATCTACAGGGCCGAAAAGTTGTTTGACTTATCGGCGGCGCAACCGCCCCGGTGGGATATCATTGACAAGGGATTGTATAGTCCCGGTGGACTTCATCGAGACCACTCGGGGGTGTCCCAATCAACTGCAATTTTTGCTCTGTTACCCAGTTCTACGGGGCCAAATACCGGACCAAACCCGTCAATCTTGTTGAGCAAATGGTGGCGCAGGTAAAGCCGGTGGATAAAGTTCTGGCCCTCAAGAATCTCATATTCTTCGTTGATGACAATATCATCGCCAACCGAAAACATTGCATGGAACTACTTAACATGTTGAAAACCTATAACATCCAGTGGCTTGGCCAAGCTTCCATATCGGTGGCGAAGGATGAGGAAATGTTGAAGCTGATGTCCGAAACGAGATGCCTCGGGCCTTCTTATAGGCATGGAGAGTCTCTCTGAAGACACCTTGGCGGAGTGTGGCAAGCGTATCAATAAACCGGCAGAATACGAGCGGGCCGTGGCCAAGTTGCACCGTTATGGCATAGGCGTCAAGGCCACCTTCATGCTCGGCTTCGACAACGATGATCCGTCCGTATTTCCCAAGATGGCACGATTCATTCGCAAGTCCAGCTTTGACAGCGTGTATTTCAGCATTCTCACCCCTTATCCCGGCACCCGGTTTTATCAGAAGCTTGAAGAGGAGGGCAGATTGCTCCACAATGATTGGGAGAAGTACGACACCGCTCACGTTGTCTTCCGTCCCAAGAAAATGACCGTGCAGCAGCTGGAACAGGGATTTATTTGGCTTTACAAGAAAACGCTTTCGCTCGGTTCCATAGTTTTGCGACTTGCCCGAGCTAGAACAAATCCGCAATTTTTTGTTCCCGACAATCTGGCTTTTCGATCCTGTCTTTTGAAAATGCTACGAGAGAGATGATCACTGATTGTTGTTCTCCTCCGGCTGTTTCGGTATCGAACTTGCGTTTTGAAACCTACTGACTTGAGCAAGAAGGGTGATCTAAGACTTTCCATGAGCGGTTCTCTATTGTGGTTGCGACGGTTGCTTGCAGGTCTCATGGCTCTGGTTTTATTGGGCTGTGCTACCCCTCCCCCTGTTCCAGAGAGACTGGAGTTTCTCAACTACCAGGGACAGGTAAATGAACACCACACTCTCATTAAGGCCCGACCTTCACAGGTATTTGCGGTGCTAACGGATTTTGACAGATTTGTGAGGTTAATTCCCACCGATCGCGTTGAACTGAGCAAGGTGAGCCCCGGGCCTTACCAGGTTGGTACAACCATTCGGGCCGAAACGGTGTATAAGATAAAACTTCGCTGGGATTCACAAGTGGTGCACATGGAGAAGGATCGCCTCCTGGTGCTGCAGTTCCAGGATGGGCCCTTCCGGGGTGGCTACGAGGTGTGGGAATTGAGGCCCCAAGGAAGCTGCACCAGAGTGAGCCATACCTTTGTTTACAATATTTCCAATTTTCTCTATCGATTGGTGTGGGTGTTCAAGCGCGGTGAGAAGAAACACAACACCTTGACGGAAGTGACCCTACTGAATCTAAAACGGGAATGCGAAGAAGGGCTGTTGCCGCCTTTTATGGGGGGCCCCAAAGAGGAGGAGGGGTGTGACCTCCTGTTTTCTTTGCCAAGGTAGTGAATTCAGACCGTTCATTCGTGAAGGCCAATGGCAATACGTGCGCTGTCTCAACTGCAGTCTCATCTTCTTGGAGCCGCAACCCTCAAGCAGTTATTTGCACCATCATTATCAGGACTATCTGCCTGCCGACCCCCAAAGCGTGGAGAGTTGGCGCCGTCTCATGGTGCAGGTATTTAGCAAGACAGCCAAGCTCCTAGAAGAAGCAGTAGCCAGGCCGGGACGGTTGCTGGACGTGGGCTGCGGTTACGGCTTCTTCCTCAAGGAGATGGCTCAACGTGGTTGGCAGGCAGAAGGAATCGAGATCTCGACTACAGGTTTGCGTTACGCTCGAGACTACTTGGGGCTCGATGTTTCGGACCAGCCGTTGCCTCGAGCCGACTGGCCAGATGGGTGCTATGATGTAATCACCCTGTTTTACGTAATAGAGCATCTTCCGGACCCAATGGCCGCACTCAAGGAGGCTCATCGGCTTCTACGACCCGGTGGCTTGCTCTTACTAAGGTGGCCGCACACCGCTCCTATAGCAAAGCTACTGAGGCCGTGGGCGGAGCGGCTGAAACTTTATCAGGCCCCCTCTCATCTGTTTGACTTTTCTCCAAGGACTTTATATAAAATTCTTGATCGATCGGGTTTCCATGAGATCCGGACAACTGTCTGTGGTTGGACCAGGCCAGACGGAAAACGCACGCGTCTAGCGGCGTGGTTTTTTGGCAGTCTGGGAGAAAAATTGGCCAGGGTAAGCGGTGACAGTTTGCTTTTGCCCGGGGTAAGCAAGACTACTTTAGCCCGGCGATGAGCCGTTCACAACCAACTTTGCGAGGTAGTCATGTCTAAAACTTCCATGATCACCATGATGTGTTGTACTGTTCTTTTGATTTTGTCGGGTTGTACTGGAAAGGAAGGTATCATTCGGCTCAACACGGACCCGGCTGGGGCGCACTACTATGTGGATGGTGTTGAGAGAGGAACAACCCCGGCGGAATTTGAATGGGATTCCAAGCGGCCTATTATGCTCGAGATCAGGAAAGAGGGCTATTATACTGAGCAGGAACTCCTGAACAAATATTGGGTTTGGTATCAAGATAGCAGAGGAAATTATGGTACGATTCGGGTCGGCGAGGCCACTAAAAAATGGACAGTAACAATTAACCGCAAGTTGAAAGCCGCACCTCAATGATGAATTCTCGGTGCTGGCGGTTTGCAGAGTAAGCTGTCAAGACCGTAGAAACCAATGATTGATCTGGAGCGAGAGCAGTTGGCGACCCACTCTTCATTGCATCCACACAACGGGCAACGACTTCAGTGGACATGAGACCAACGGGCTTAGATCTCCGTCTGGTGCGCCGGTAGTTGGCATTCCACGCGGACTTCTCTATTTTAGATACCAGCCCCTGTGGACAACGTTTTTCTCCCACTTGGGAGTTACGGTTCAGGTGTCACCGCCCACCGAACGGTCAAGATTTGAGAGCGCCCAAAGCCTCACCCGCAGCGATCTTTGTCTCCCTGTCAAAGTCTTTTTGGACCACGTGGCCAGGCTGAAAGACTCGGTGGACTATCTCCTTTTACCTCGGGTCATCAGCGTCAGCCCAGACGCTTATATGTGTCCCAAAGATTCTGGGATTGACCGACATGGTTCGTAATGTGTTCCCGAATTTGCCAGATTTGTTGACACCCAGGATTAACGCCAAACTGCCAAAACCAGAGGGATTTGCCGGGGCCTGCTTTGAGGTGGGCCACCACTTCGAGAACGGCCAAATCCCGGGTGGAGAAGGCGTGGGAGGCTGCCCAGAAAGCCCAGATTGAATTTGAACAGCGGCTGCTGAACTATCCACTGGACGAGGCCTTAGGCCCCATGGGACGAGACTTTTTCCAAGCAACACAGTACGTCTGGTTTGCAATCTCGGTATCGAGTAGCAGTCATCGGCAGGCCCTACATCTCCTTTGATAAGGCTCTCAGTCACGACCTGCTGAGTCTGCTCAAACGGCATGGTGTACAGATTGTTACCCCGGAATCTCTGCCCCGCGAAGTCAAGGACAAGGAAAGTCAAAAACTGTCCAAGCAAGTGTACTGGCAGTTGGGCAAGGAACTGGTGGCCGCGGCGATGCACTATATGCAATGTGCAGACGTGGATGGCATCATCAATGTCTCCAGTTTTGGCTGCGGCCAAGATTCCTTTACCAACGCCCTGGTGGAGCACTACGTCACCAAACATTCACATAAGCCATATCTCAACTTGGTCCTGGACGAACACACAGCCGACGCCGGCTTGGATACCCGGGTGGAGGCTTTCCTGGACATGGTGGACCAGAGGACAAAAATTGGGCCTTTTGGGTCGAGAGTGGTCGAGGAGGAGGTAGAGCCCTTCAGTTCCAAAAAGTTTATAAAGCAACCCACATCACAAGAGATGCATTTGACCATTCCCCACATGGGTCATCTCCACATTGGCTTTGAGCAGGTGTTCAAAAATCTGGGCGTCGACATAATCATGCCACCTCGCCCCAACAAAGAAGCATTGATGCTGGGGACGCGCTATTCTCCTGAGTGTGCCTGCCTACCGTTCAAAATGAATTTGGGCAACATGATCCAGGCGTTGAATCAAGGTGCCACCGATATTATGATGACTGGCGGCTTCGGCCCCTGCCGTTTTGGCTACTACAGCGTGATTCAGGAACAGATCCTGCGGGACTTGGGCTACGAGTTCCGGATGGGTCGAGCAGATGACCCTGACAGCCTGCGTGACATGCTGGACATGGTCAAGAGAATCGCCGGGCTTAACACCAAATGGGATTCTTACAAGGTGTTTTTCTTCATACTCTATCGGCTGGCTTTAGTGGACTGGGCTCTACGGCGTGCTCACTGGCTGCGGCCAAGGGAGATTGACAGACGAGCAACTGATCGGGCCCTTGGTGGCAGTATGAAGATAATTGAAGAAACCAGGCGATTTCGTGACCTGTGGCAAGCAAAGAGGAAGGTAGGTAAGATATTGGCTACGGTTGCTCACGACCGCAGTCGTTCTGTTCTTCGGGTAGGCATTGTGGGCGAGATCTTCATGGTCCTGGAAAATTACGCCAACATGAATGTGGAAGAACGGCTGGGGGAGATGGGAGTTGAGATCCATCGTGGTGTTTGGCTCAGTGACTGGCTCAACGACCGCTATCGCTTCAAACTGTTCAGGCGTAACCAGTTCAAGTGGGCCCTGCGGCAGGCCGCACCATACTTGCGTGAACCCGAGTGGGGGTGAAAGTGTAAAGTCTGTAGGCAAATCAGTCGCCTTCGCCAAAAAAGGGTTTGACGGTATCGTTCACCTGATGCCGTTTACTTGCATGCCCGAGTTGGTGGCTCAGACGATTCTGGACAAGGTGTCAAGAGATTACAACATTCCGGTGCTTACCCTGATTTTCGATGAGCACACCTCGCCGGGTGGGGTGCAAACTCGGTTGGAGGCCTTTGTAGACCTGATTAACCACAGCAAGTAATTCATGAAATATCCAGGCTACAGATCGCCTGTTTCCCATTTGCCGCAACGATCCCCCCACCGCACCAAGCGCTCCTGGCCTTGGGCCATTGGCATCTTTACCTCCATGACCTCACAGCCATTGGAGCAACCCTCGCATTCAAAACCGTTGAGTTTATAGGGTATCTCTCCAACCTCAAAACCCCGGAAGCGTGTTTGTCTGGTTGAGGCTACCACTTCCTTGGCCAGCAGCGCGGCACCAATGGCTCCCATCACCTCATAATCAGGTGGGACGGTCAATCCTTTGTCCAGAACTCGCTCGAAGGCAGTCTGTATGCCCACATTGGCAGCTACACCACCCTGGAAAAGAATAGGTCGGCGGAGTTCCTGGCTCCTGACCAGGTTGTTCAGATAATTGCGAACCAAAGCCTCGCACAGACCTGCGATGATGTCTTCTACACTGTGGCCCATCTGTTGTTTGTGAATCATGTCCGACTCTGCGAACACCGTACAGCGACTGGCAATCTTTACTGGTTTGCTAGCCTCGAGGGCATATTCACCAAAAGATTCAATGGGGATTCCTAGTCGGTATGCCTGCTGGTCCAGAAAAGAACCGGTGCCGGCGGCACACACCGTGTTCATGGCAAAGTCGATTACGATGCCGTTTCGCAAAATGATACTCTTGGAGTCCTGCCCGCCAATTTCGATGATCGTATGCGTCTTCGGCTCATAATGGAGGGCTGCCACAGCATGGGCAGTAATCTCATTTTTAATAACATCAGCACCTATGAGAATACCGGCCAGATAGCGCCCACTGCCGGTGGTGCCAACACCGCTGATGCTCAACTCACCGTTCATTTTGTGAGCCAATCCCATCAGACCACTTTGCATCGCCTTCATGGGCTGGCCGTGGGTACGCAAGTACTTCTTGTGCAGCACTCTACCACTGTCATCCACGAGCACCAGGTTGGTGCTGATGGAACCCACATCGATTCCCAAGTAAGCTGCTTTCATGACCACATCCTTCCACCTTGGGGCTTATGCACATTTTTTGCCAAGAATAAATCGTAGTCGTAATGTATACAATAACGCATAAAATCCGAATATCGAATACCGAAATCCGAAACAAATTTAAATGATCGAAATCTAAATGTCCAAAACTTGACTTAGCGATCTGAGTTTAGCCCAATTCGTTCCTCTCTCCAAGCCAAGACCGCTGGCAGCAGAATGAGGGCGGCAAGCAGACAGGTGAGGATCCCCAGTCCGGTAACCCAGCCGATGCTGCGCAAACCAGGGTAATGGGAACTTATCAGGGAGCCGAACCCTATGGAGGTGGTCAGAGAGGTAAGCACAATGGCGCGGCCTATTTGCCTGAGCACGGCCGTGAGGTCTTGGCCGGGTTCTCCCGCCAACGGTGTACAATGTGGATGCCGTCATCAATGCCGATACCCACAATCAACGGCAGCACAATGAAATTGGCGTAGTTGAATGAAAGGGAAAGCAATGACATGATCCCCAACATGGCCACCACCCCAGCCACCAAGGGAATGGAAGCCAGGGCTGCGGTCAAAGGATTTCGTAATGCCAGGAGCAGTGCCACAGCAATAGCCACACCGGCAATAGCAAGGGAGTCGCCAAGGTCATGCCACACTAGTCCTTTCAAATGACCTGTCAAAACCGGCCAACCGGCTACTCGGTACTCACTCTTGCTGAGGCCCGCTTCGCCTGCGGCTCTATGGAGATCCAAAGTTACATTTTGCAAGTCACTCTGGCGCCATAAACCTTCCCGCGGATAGACAAAAGTGAACAACTTTCGGTGCGGGCCATGATCCACCCAAAAAGGCTCGAGCAAGCGTTCGAGGTTTGCCTGTTCGAATGTCCCTCGATTCACTTCACCTTTGGGACGTACCAGTGTCCTCAACCAGCGTAAATATGAAAGGTACTCGGGGAGGAATTGGAAACCGTTCTCCTGAAGAGCCTGCTTAAAAGTAGCCTCAATCCGAGCCGGATTGAGGTCGGCAGCGTGGCGGTTAAAGAAATCAAGCGCTTGCCGCTGGCTCTCCGGTGCCGGCAAGTAAGAGAGAATGCTGCGGTAGTGTGACAAGCGGTCTCCACCCTGTCGTCGGCCCAAAGCCTTCTCTAGGCGCCAGGTTCGATCCAGAAGTGCTGCATCGCTATCTCCCTCCATTACCAGGAGAAGATACCCGCTCGCTCCACCTAGAATGGCCTCGATCTGTTTTTCTGCGGCCATGTGACCAGATTTTTGTGGCCTTAGGGCTCGGAGGTCTTGTTGAAATGAGACACCAAAAGCTGAAATGCCCAGCACTATCAACAGAATAATACTGATGGCCACCACCAGGCGCGGACGTGCCACCACAGGTGTAATCAGAGAGTCAAGACCGAAGTTGGGAATAGGTCGTGAGGAGCCTATCGGCCGACCACGACTTTCCTGCCAAGCAAGCAAGGCGGGGAGTACCACCAGCATGGCAGCCAGGCAGGCAAGAATGCCAACGCCGGTAATTATGCCCAGTTCTTGAAATCCTCGGAAAGAGGAAACCCCTAAAGCAAAAAAGGCTGCCGCAGTAGTCAGTCCACCCATGAGAATGGCTCTACCACTCTTAGCCAAGGCTGGACGCAACCCGCTGCTCTGTTCCTCACTCTGCCCTACCTCGATGTACATGTTGAGGAGGTGTATGCCGAAGTCAATACCAAGCCCCAGGAGGACGGCGGCAAAGGCGCCGGTGAGAATATTGACGTGGCCGAAGATGAGCTGTAAAACCCCGAAGGTCCAGATTAAAGCCATGGCCAAGGGCAGGAGCATGAGGAAGAGAATACGTAATTGCCGAAAAACAAGAAAAAAGAGAAGATTGACTCCGATGAGTGAAATGATAAAGCTACTTTGCAGATCCTTGCGGGTGAGGGCCTCGTCTTCAAGGGCAATGGGATATCCCCCGGCAAAGGTAACGACAGGAGCAGCAGCCATACCGGGATGGGAGTCTCGCCAGTTGCGAATAGCGGTTTCAGCTGCAGTCGAAGCAGCAGCCATGAGCCTTTTGGTATAGGTGATGTTTCGCGCTGATTCCTCCGGTCGTATGAACACCAGAAGATGGCGGCGGTCCTTATCCACCAGATAACCATCCTCCAGGTCAAGGCCAGCGAAGGAACGTTGGGAGAACCAACGGGAAAGCCATAGGTGGCGCAAACCCAGGGGATCTCTGAGAATCATTTCCTGAACCGCACCCTGCATCGGCATCAGTAAAAGCCGTTTGTTTTCTCGCACCTGACGGTGAATAGAATCATCACTCAGCCGGTCAAGGAGATCCATCCGCTCTTGTTCTGAGAGAAACAGACCGGCGTGTGGCAGCAACACTTCGGAGAAGAATCTCTTTTGCTGGGTGGTTACCTTGGCTTCCAGATGCCCTATCTGCGGGAAAGAAGCCATTTCTTGAATGAAAGCATCGACTACCTGTTTGCCACTTTCCAAATTTCCAGGTTCAGGGAGGCTGACAACCACTACCAGGACGTCTTGAGGACCCGCGTCCAGCAGATCAGCCAGCAGTTTTCTGGCATGACTGTCCTTGGAAGGCATGAGAGAGTCCAGACTAGAATCCATTCTAAGCTGGGTGATGAGTATGATTGCTATACCGGTGAGAAGGACGGCTATCAGCAGAATCAGCCGATGGTTTTGGCTGATGCGATCTGCTAAAGCGCTGAAGAAAGAGCGGGACATTTTAGATTGTAGATTTTAGATTGAAGATTGTAGATCTGAAATCTCCGGGCTAGTAGAAAACGATAGGCATTTGCTGAATGAGAACCGGGTGATCTTACCCGGCTGACATTCTTAGCGGGAAAATTTCTGAACCCGTGAGTTGCCGGTATCAGCCACAAAGACATTGCGGGCTCCGTCTACACTGAGTCCGTAAGGTTTAACGAACCGTCCGGAGCTTCTTCCCGGTCCTGCGTAAGATCTGAGACTCTGTCCGGTTGGGCTCATTTCCCAGATCAAGGCGGTGGCGGCGTCCAGTACCAACAGGTTTCCAGTGGACTGGTCAATGGCAACATCGGCGGGATACTGCAGCCTGTCGGTGAAGGCGGCGAGAAAGCGACCTTGGGAATCGAACTTTTGTACTCTTCGCATTTTGCTATCTGCTACGTAAACATTGCCGCTTTCGTCCACAGTGAGGCCCATAGGCTTAACAAAATTGCCACTGCCTTTACCTTTGCTGCCCCAGGAGCGCAAGAACCTCCCCTGGTTGTCAAACACCTGAACCCGGTTCATTTTGGCGTCAACGGTGTAAACGGCTCCGTCCGGGCCCACAGCAATTCCACTCAAGAAATAAAAATCGCTACTTCCCTTACCTTTCTGGCCCCACTGATCGAGGAAAACTCCATTGGCGTCAAATTTCTGGACTCGATGATTGTAGGTATCAGCAACGTAGACGTTGCCTTCACTGTCCACGGCCACATCGTAAGGTAGCGTCATACTGCCGGAGCCAGTTCCTTTCTGTCCCCAACTTTTCATGAAGGTACCGCTGGTGTCAAATACCTGAATCCGGCTGTTATAGGTATCCGCCACATAGACATTGCCAACACCATCGGCCGCTATCCCGAAGGGCTTTTGAAAATCTCCCGTGCCCGTGCCAACCAAGCCCCAGGCTTGGGCAAAACGGAGGACGCTGCTCGTGCCCACCGCAGATGGAACACCGATAATGGGACCACTTGTCCTGGACGTGGCTGCTCCAATTGAAACTACATTGTGGCCCACCGATACAGTCTCGTCGGTTTTCTGCTCGATCACTCTGGCAAAGGCCAACTTTTCCTGAATCTCAGTCACCTGAAGCTTACCCGTGGGAATCTTTTCAACTCCCAGAATCTCACCTGATACCGGGTGTTTGAAGATCTCTCCTTCCCGGTATACCTCAAATTGCATGCCCACTCTTGCCCCGGCAGATTTTCCCAAATCGAGGATGAAAGTGTTGCCTTTCTGGTGGATGATGAATCCCCGCAAGGGGAACTTGCTCACCAACTGGGCCACGAACGGACGGATCTTTTTGGACATAGCCCCAACGCTTCCGGCCGCCAGCCGGTCGGCCACTTTGATGGCGGCACTTTCCGTCTCAATAATTTTAACGTTGAGATCAAACCCTTGTCGGTGACTGGTAACTGCGCCGGTGACTATGTAGGTGGCTCCCAACACCCGCCCCAATTGGGCTGCGGTATTCGCGTCAATCACCCCGGCCATTCCCAATTGTTGCTCTTCGACAATCTTTTGCAGAGCTTGTCGCTCAATGACGTCGAAACGGCCCTGGTTTACGAAAGCAGTGGTGAGCCACTGGGCGACAACCTTCCCAAGTTCCTGAGACTTGGCCCTCTCTCCTTGAGCTTCAAGATCCACCACGGCAATCCTGGAACGAGCAGCAGCGTGCACCGATGCTTGAAAGGTAGTCCACAAAAGGAGGGCAAAGATGAAGATGGCGCAGCTTACCCTTGCCCGCTGGTGTGGCCTCATGTCTACTCTCCTTGCGAGTGCTTAGACTTGGGGTGCTTCTGCCAGGCTGGGTCAGCAAAAGGCTTGTAAGATTCAGCGAACTCATCCATTTCGTCAGCCAGATCGGTAAAGATGCAGTCCGCTCCCTCGTGGGTGAAGTAAGCTCCATGGTTTAGTGCCATCTCGCGTCCCACTTCGGGATGATCAACTAACATGCAGGGGCGATACAAGTTGTCATCATATGGTATCTTGGCTTTTATCGCCTGGAACAATGGCGAGTTAAGAGCTTCCTTTAATGAGTATTCGTGGATATTGTGAGTGGCAAAATGGCAGAAAACACAAGGCTCCACATCGCCTTTAGAATTGATATGAGCATACTTGCGGGCGCCTGACATGCAGCCATTCACCCACGGGGCATCGTTCCAAAAATCTATGAATAGAATTGGCTTGCTGTTGCGCCAACGACCCAGAGACTCCCTGAGATAATCTCTTTGCTGCGGAGTGGGCATCAGTTCGGTCTTGGGGTCCCTTCCCACCGGGACATACATGAAGTAGCAGCCGAGAAGGCAACCTTTATCAATCATAAAATCCACGAATTCGTCGCTGGTGATGGAGTCGTGGTTTTTCCTGGTTTGGGTGGCGGAGTAGCCGAAGAGTACGCCGGCATCACGAAGCATGTCCATGGCCGCCATGACCCGGTCAAAGTGGCCTTTTCCCCGCCTCTGATCCGTAGCTTCCCTGAAGCCTTCAATGCTTATGGAAGGAATGACATTGCCCACCGAGATAATCTTTTGCGCCACTCTCTCATCAATAAGGCCCCCGTGAGTGTACACCAGGAAGGATACGTCATTGTGCTTTTCGAAGACATCAAATATATCCTTCCGGAAGAAGGGCTCACCACCGGAAACAGTGATGAAATAGATGCCCATTTCTTTGGCCTCGATGAGGATCCGGTCTATGGTCTCGAAACTCAATTCCTCAGTCTGCTGGTAACTACCAGCATAGCAGCCGAAACACTTGAGGTTGCAACGCATGGTCGGGCTGATAACCAGGAATCCTGGTGGATAGTAGCCTCCAGGCTGTTCAGCAAAGGCTTTGCGTTTATTGGTTCCTACCAAGAGCTGGTTGATGACGTAGCTCTGGATGATGGTCTTGCGATGGTGAGGATTGAGAGAGCGAAGGATTTTCTTGGTAAATTCCAGAGCGGGGTGTCCCTGGTCAAAAAGGTCGCGGACCCAGCGAATCCGGCGAACGTAGTAGTCCCTCTTGCCAAGCTTCTCGGCAAGTCTACCTATGGTTCGATAGGTGAGCTTGAATAGTTTGTCGTTAGTTACATGGGCCAGAGACGCCATGAGCATGTTAATGACGTACACTTCCAGCCGATGGCTGTTCTTTTTCAATGTTCCCCTCCAAAACAGCAGAAGTTCACTGTCGAATTTTCAGCCGGATTTCATTAGTATGTTGAGGGCAACGAGAGTTTAGCACTGAAATTCGCTCTTGCCAAGCAGAGCCCGCCTACCATGTATTAATGTATTCCACGGCCCCAGGACTGCCGGAAATCCCGGCGACAACCATCAAGAACCCACCCGGTATATAGAAGCCTCAAGCCTAATACGTCCTTTTCAGCTCAGGCGATCAGGTGCCAGAACCGCAGGAGGCCATCACCCACACCCACAAACATGAGACTGCCCAATATACTTCCGCTCATCAACAGGGTGTAGCTCTTTTTCTTTGGCACGCCAATGATGTGGGCCAGAAACACTCCGCTCCACATGCCGCCTCCCTTCATCGGTAGCATGGTAAGCATTAGTACTCCCACATCACCAAAAGCTTGCAGCCTCTGGAAAAAGCGTCGCTTTTTTGCCACCTTCCCTTTGCGCTGAAAATATCCACTAAGCCGTTGCAGCCGTTCACTGGTAAATGTGTGTTGGTACAGGTAATAAAAGCAAGGAACCTGCAAGGTGTCCATAAAAATAACAAGGGGGAAGAAGAACAGAAGATTGAGTCTAAACAAGCTAGCGGTTAGGATCGCTACGGGCCTTCCCCCTACAATGTAGAGAGCTATGAAGTAAAGGAGGCTGTGCTCGTGAATATGCTGTTGCAGCCATACAACCGAATCTCCCATTAATTCAACACCAAGTGTCGAGCCTCCAGTGAAGGTCGGAAGTCTTAACTATTTAGCTTAACTGCGGGTATTTTTCAATGACTTTTTACTTCATCTTCTCATACGCACATGGACAAAGTCTTTGCTGCTGTAGAAAGGTAGTAAGCCCAGAAAGGTTCCAAGGATGGGCAGGGGATCGTCCATGTCAATGATGTCGTAACTCATATTGGCTCGGCGAAATTGGAAGAAGCTCGGTTTCAACCGCCACCTGTTGGGGTTTTGCAGAAAGTGGAGAATATCCCCTGGCAGGAGCCAGCGGCAAAGATGTCCCAACCTATAGGTGTGCACAGCCGGAAAATCCAACCCCAGGGCCATCAGGGTAAGAAGGTAGGGGAAATTCACTCCTGTATTAATGGCCAGAGCCAGCGATCCCCAGAAGCGTGGGTTGACCTCAAGGAGCTTGGCTGTGCCATCACGGCTGTCAATTTTGAATTCAACCATGCCCACACCCACCAAGCGCAGGCTTTCCAGGAGTCTGGCGCCGTCACGTCTTGCTTGTTCGTGGATGATGCTTTGGCGCAGAGTGCTGGGACCGCCCTGGACCGGATACTCGCGGAGGCGGCGATGAATAAAACTAGCGCGCACCTGATGATTCTGGTCCAGTAGGAAACTGGCGCCAATTCCCGCACCCTCAGAAGGCAATCTTTCCTGCACCAGTGGCGATCGCCCAAAACGAAACACTCGGGCCAGAGCAGCCGGCAGTTGAGCCGGTTCCGTAACGTATTCCACCCCCGCACTACCAGATCCCACCCTTGGCTTGACCACCACCGGGTACTCCACTTGTTTACTAAGTGGCTTGGCTTCTGCCATGTTGTCGATCTCGAAGGTTCTTGGAATGGGGATATCAAGGTCTTCTGCTCGTCTGAGCACCTTCAGTTTGTCGCGGGCAAAGAGCAGATGGTGGTGGGCGGCACAAGGGAGGCTGGTTATATTTTGGAATCTTTCCCTGTTACGGGCAAGCAAAAGAAGAGTATCTTCCTCCATGGGCATGAGTACGTGGTGGGGATGGCGCTTTTAGGTACGTCTCAAGAAAATCAAGATATTGGGACGGTTGCAATACTGGGGAGGGAGTCCGCACCCGGCAGTGACAATATCGTGAGAATAGCGCCGGCGCCAAGTAGGTGCTTTCCCCAACCGTAACTCGCACTCCCCGGCGACCTAAGGCGCGAACCGCAGCAAGCGTTTTTCGCCAGTAGCCATCGGTTACGAAGACGCGGATTCTCTTTAGATCTTTCCTCATCAAGTCAATCATCGGCTCATTACAGTGACCAAGGTTTCAGGTGTCAGGTACCAGGTTTCAGGACGGATGGAGGTTTCAGTGTTCCCCGCTGCCGCTTCGCTTCAGACGGGATCTTCGACAGGTTTCAGCTTCCATGTTTCTTTTTCCTGACACCCGACACCCGACACCTGAATTCCTAATATAGCAAACGGGAAGAAGATTCACTATCAGAGTCTGGGGCCAATGAATAGTGTCTTCGTCTTGACGCAAAAAGTATAATTTGGTACACATCACTACCTCTCATTTTCGAACTCTTCGTGGTACAGTGAAATAAAGCCGGGTTCGCGGCGACTTACATACATACAAATGTTGCTGAGCCAATAGAAGTTTGCTTCTATGAGATTCAAAGGTAAGACTGCTCTCATTACTGGTGGAATTCGCGGCATTGGTGCTGCCATCAGCAAAAGTTTCCTTCAAGAGGGTGCCCATGTTGTGGTAACCTATTCTCAGGACCAAGATCAGGCGCGAAGATTTCAAAAAGAACTGGGGCCTGGTGGTTCGCAAGCGATTGTTCAGCAGGCGGATGCGTCTGACTTCGACGCTATGAAGGCTCTGTTTGACGATACCCTTGAAAAATTCGGGCGCTTGGATATCCTGGTCAACAACGCCGGAATACGACGCGACAACCTGGTAATGTTCATGTCAGAATCAGAGTGGCATGATGTGCTGCGGGTCAATCTCCAAGGCACCTTTGTATGTTGTAAACTGGCATTGAAGCCTATGATCGGTCAACGATGGGGACGAATGATCAACATCGTCTCCCCTAGCGGCATAACGGGTCGTCAAGGCCAGGCCAACTATGCCGCCGCCAAGGGAGGCGTGGCCAGCTTCACCAAGTCTTTGGCGAGAGAGGTGGCAAAGATCGGTATCACTGTTAATGGAGTTTCCCCTGGTGTAATTGAAACCGATATGACGCGGTCCTTGCCTGAAAAGACCTTGGCTGAACTAAAGCAGTCCATCCCCATGGGGTATTTCGGGCGACCGGAAGATGTGTGCGGGGCCGTTCTGTTTCTGGCATCCGAGGGAGCCTACTACATTACCGGTCAAGTATTAAGCGTGGATGGAGGTCTGACCTGAGGGACTGTTTGGACCAAAACTTGCAATTCCAGGCCG
>PVMK01121084.1_pt1 | contig 82494 bp, 79 predicted proteins | sample 1853481 | NCBI WGS metagenome assembly PVMK01 (sample SAMN08533507, study PRJNA380276) | Marine sediment metagenome, whole genome shotgun sequencing project.
TGCACATTCCCAGAGTCTGAACGGAGTATAAAAAAAGCGGAGCCGAAAGCTCCGCTGCTGCATGGGCAGGCTTCCCATGGACTGCCTAAACTATCCGAAGGCTATGCACCTTAAGCAGGCGCGGTTTTAGCCTTTTTCCTTCTCCTGGTCACTTTCTTCTTGGCAGGTTTCGCAGGCTCAGGCTTTGCCCTGGCTTTCTTCTTGACAGGAGCTTTTGCTTTTACCTTCTCGGCCGGAGGCTTTTCTTTCGCCTTCCTTGACTTCTGCAAAGCTTCCTGCAATCTCTCTCCGAGCCCGAGTGCCTTTGCAGTCTTACTTCTCTTTTTAGACAATGACTTTGCAGCGAGAGGCTGTCTGGCCTTAAAGCCATACTTCTTTCGGTATTCTTTGGCATCCAGCCCGTGTTCCTTGAGATGACGATTGCCAAGCTGCTTGAATTCCTTGCCGCACTCAAGGCAAATCACCTCGTTCTTCCGGATAGATTTCTTTGGATCCATTGGAGCGGGCTCTGCCTCAACACCTTCCTCAATCGCCCTAATACTCTTAAGGGCGTCAAAGGCCTTCTTCAGAGCCGCATCCATCTCCTCAGCGGTCATTGCGGCATGACCTGCCTGCGCTGCCACAATCTCAGCAGCCATCTCTGTCAAACTCTTCGTCATATCTTTCCCTCCCTTTCAACGATATGTAAATATTACAAAAATCAAGGTTTGTAGAAAAAATAATGTAATATAAAATAGCTGTCAACAAATATTTGATATCCTTAGAATAATAATCATTTGAAGTAATTCTTTTTTTCTGATGAAGAGTATCATCGAGGACCTCGCCCACACTGGAATTTCTACCACAGTTAGGAAAAAGGGTTCAAAGAGGGAAGCATCGCTAAAGCTGCTTGTTAATCATCAAGCATTCTCAAGAGGCTGTGGTACTATGGAACATAGACAATAATACCATCTGAAGTTCCCTACTAGCACAATCGGCACGGAGGTTACAGCGATGAAAGAATTGGTTGAAATCATGGCGAAGGCACTGGTGGACAATCCAGCTCAGGTGGAAGTAACAGAGATCGCTGGAAGAAATACTTCAGTGATTCAATTGAAAACAGCTAAGGAGGACATGGGAAAGATAATCGGTAAGAAAGGCCGCAATGTCCAGGCCATGCGAATCATCTTGAACGGTGCCTCCAGGAAACTCGGCAAGCATGTGGAGCTTGAGATTATTGAGCAGTAATGGCGAGTACAGGCAGAATAGAGGAAGAAGCGGAGTGATTTAGATGGCCAAGGAAGATGCGAAAGTGGCTTTGCTTTAACTTTACCTGCGATTGTAGAGAAAGTGTGCGATGGGAGAACAGACCAAAACTAAGAAGACGCAAGAAACGTCTTTGAAACGAGTTCCACTTATTTGCGCAGATTGTGGTTGCGATCTGGGCCGCTCGTCCGCTGATGATATATTTCTTCTAAAGGACAAGGTTTATTGCCGTGGATGCAAGGCAAATTATCTTCATGCTAAGAGTTTGACGGATCTAACGGGACATTCATTAAAATACAGATAGAAAGAAGGTGATTTCAATGGCAAGCCTGACGACCAGGAGGCACCAGCGAGAAAGTGAGGTGATTTAGATGCAAATCGATGCACTGTTGAAAGACTTCGTGGTCAAGGCAAATTTGGAGGATTTTATTTTCCTCGGGATCACCAATGAAAACGTGTTGTATTTCAGGGTCATGCATGTTGGTGAAAGACTCATTCGTGGATTGGCGCAGGGGATCCTTGAGGACGAAGCGGTTGCTAATGCTGTTGATAAAATGATCGTTGCGTTACAGATTGCCAAAAAGACGGCCAAGGAGTCTGTGAAAGAGGAGTGGGTGCATTAGGGAGGAGGACAATAATGGGGGCAATTACAGCTATTGTATCGGTAGTCATAGGCTTTCTTCTGGGATCAATGGTCGCTTTGCCCAATGGTTTTCTCTTCATACACACTCAACCACTGCAAAAATAAAGATTACATCCCTTAATTCACACTTGGCTTGTGTATAATCTGAAACAATATGTAAGGTTAGGTAAAGTCACATTCGACTGAGTAAATAGTATTTGGTAATTGCACTTGCTCTACTAGACTGGTTTCCCTGTCCCGCCTAGGAAGTAAAACAGCAGCATAAGGACTGCTGCCTGAGCGATCCAGCCGATAATGCAAACACCGACAGCTCGCAATGTACTCTGATAGTCAAGGGCTTGTCTTACCGCAATTATCATTGCCACCAGCATCCAAACCCCAGCTACCAGAAAAACCATACCTCTTAGAAAAGGTATGATGCCTAATACACGAATAAAGCCGGGAGAGCTTGAAAAGCCGATAGTCCGTAAGAGTTCCCCAACATCCGCTTTGGTCTGTGGTTCTGGAAACAGTTTTGTGCCGATAATGTAGGTCAGAAAGGCCCAGATATACCATGCTACGAGTGCTGCGATTGTTCCTATCAAAATCCCACCAAGCCCTAATCCTGCCGGAGTTCCTATTCCACCTGCAATGCTTGACAGGATGACAACTGCCATCGCTTGACCCATTGCACCCTTATCAGCTTCAACCTCTTCATACAGGTGAACATCTAACTTGGCTGCACGAATGATACGATCTTTGAAACTAGCCATTTAATTCTCCCCAATGTCTTAGTTAATACTTGCGGAGCGTCCCACTGTCCATTAATTTTTATAGTCTTGCAGGGGTGTCTCTGTCAATCCGAAAAATAACCATTTTTGAGATTAACTGGCTGGCTCAAGGGTGAGGGAGCAGACTGTAGATTACATCCCTTAATTCACACTCTGCTCCCAGTGAACCTAGCACAAAATGAAGTAGCAGGTTCTTCAGGGGAAAAGTGTGGAGTATGTAATACACACTCCGTTCTATCAAAGGGGAATTTTAATAAATAGAAGTGGATTGTGGGAACAAAAAAGCCACTCATCTTATGACAAGTGGCTTGATAAAAAGCTCCTTCAACTATTTATAGATGCCTGCACCTACTACGATCACTTAACCCCCACCCTCCGATATACTCTGGTAATCTTGCCACCTCGCTTGAGTGTGAGGGTATCCCCATCAACGATTAGGTCAAAGTCAATATCGTCATTCCGCATGTGCAACTTGCTGTTTTCAGTACGAATTGCAAAATACTTAATCTTTCCGTCCCACAGGAGCTTGCGCGAAGCAGTAATCCCAGAAGTCGACTCTTTGAAGAATTCGACTTCGTCAAATTTCATCGAGAAGGTAGAGGCGTCTAATGTATACTTCCCATAGCCATAGTACGACCAAGGCAACGCACCTGCCCGATTAAGCAGGATCAACACGAAAGCATTGTCATGGATAATAAAGCGACCTTCCACCTTCGGAGGGCTCACAGCTTCCCCTTTCATGTGCCACTCCTCCAAGATCCAAGTCCCTTCAATTTCTGACTTGACTTTCTTGAGGTTTTGCTTCTGGCCTACTGATGCACATGCCAGAGGTAACATAAGCAAGGCAATCAAGATCATGGTCGACAAATGACTTGTAGCACGCTGGTGTGCTCTGACGGACGGAAGCATAACCATGCCGTTCCCCTCCTTTCCTTTAGACGCAGGTTACACGTTCTCTCACATCACTATTAACTCAAACCATAGGGGCAGGGTGATTTGAAATTGAAGAAGAACAATTCCATTAAGGCGTAGCCTCTAAGGAGATACAGTAACACCCTCAGAGGCTTCATAGGGGCATTTTCTGAATTTCCTCAACATGGTTCCCCCAGGCTGAGAGTATAAAAAGCGGCGCCAGTGACTCCGCATCTTCTTAGTTTAAACCAAGATATCGTAGCTTGGCCTCAATTGGATTATATGGAACTACCTAATTACATTGCGTGGTAAACATTTTTAATGTCCAAATCTCTTTGCCCGGCGCGTTCTTAACAGAAAATTTTACATAAGTATCATCAACCTCCAGGGCCTGTATGCGCCAGGCTGAGCCGATCTTGCGAAGCTTGCCTTGTTGCGCCATAGTCCTTGCATGTCCCCAATTTCCCTTGTAAACATTGCTCCAAAGCTCCTCTATCGCCACTCGCGAGTGAGCAATATAAGCTCCAGCGTTCAGTTGGCACTCTCCTGCTTTTGCTAGATTATGAGTTCCTACTACCACCAAAATGATAGTTGCCAGTAAGCAAATCGTATGAAAAAAATACCTATTCATCATAATATCCCTCCTTCCACCAAAACAAACAAACCCCCAGGCTGCGGCGAGTTTTGGTTGTCAGCATCCGTCAACAGCACAGATCAATACCCGGTCTAGCCCAGTGTTTTTATTAAGATTGTAGTGAGCGACCTTTGCATTAACTTGGGCATCAGTCATTGGGAGAGAATATGGAACTTTGGTCCTATCTTTCCAGAACATAACAATGCAGATACGCTCTCCCCTACATATAGTTTTTGCGATCCGTCGATAGGTGCTTCTATCTATAGTAGGCGAGTCCTCGACAAAGATAAAATGAAATATTCCTTGGCCCCCTACTCGTTCATATTTTGCTATGGGTTCTTGTGAGGGAGGTTCGGGGCCGTAGCAGCCGAATAACAATCCTCCAAGGATAACTGCCAGGATAACTTTCAGCTTCATAATCAACACTCCCTGATACCAATTTTATTTAGTTGACTAAGCTATTAGACGTAACGAATCAATACAGAACGAAAAGATTGTCTATCGTGGATGATAGATAACAGGAATAGTAGGAACTTTCGCTAAATTCAGGATAGGGTAGCGGCTCTAGCTGTGTCAATACAAAAAGCACCGTTTTCTAGATTTATCAACTAGATTAGGGGGTGAGGTGCAAACTGTGGATTACATCCCTTAATTCACACTTTCGGCAGAGAGAGTCTAGCACAAAATGAAGGAACGGAGCTGTTTGCCTGGTTCGACTGCATTGAGTGGGTAGGTCAATCATCATATTGTCCAATGTCAAGGGCTGACCCCTTTTTCACTAGATTTACAGCTTCTTCCAGCTTACTAGATCCTCAAAATCCAAGCTGAGGGGGGGCCAAACCCACCTGATCTCCGTCACCAAGTACCGCATCGAAATCGACAATTCTACCGTTCAAAAAAGTGACCTTGACTTCCTCTTGGCTGAATCCCAATCGAGAAATCAGACTTCCCACTGTTTCTCCTTCGGAAATCTCTTGCTCGTTACTGCCGGTGAAATCACACACTTCACTCTCTGACAACTTGGCAAAACATTTCAATTTGACCTTCATGGCGGAAACCTCCTTATCAAGGTGGGTGTTTCTGGCAAAGAATCTCGCTTGACAAACGAATCCGTCTTCGATAATCGGATACGGATAATTTCCGCTCATTGTAAGTTTCCATATGTTGGGCTGCAGCCGAATCCGGTACACAATTCATTATTTTCGCTTATTCAGCTCTTAAAAAGCGAGTTCTTATCAATATGACTTCAGAGTTGATCCGGTGTGAATTAAACAGTTCCTTGGGACACAGCATCCATAATATAATAGCCACCTGCCGGATTCAGAACACGGGCATGGGCATCTGGCCCCAGTAATTTCGCGGTGCCGTGGGTTTAACATTCAGCACTTTGCCATTCGTGGTATCGACATCCACCCGCAGCAGGGGCAAGTGTTTGACCGTGAAGGCCAGCGCTTCGTTGCCTGAAGCGTACTCCCCGTTCGGCCGGGTCAGTTGAGAGAAAATCAGCCGCATGGGGCCATCCCCCGTTAAGCCCATCATCTCATTGTGACCGCGGCGACTTAAAAGCGGAAAAATAAACCCGATTACAGCGCCAAACGACCGCCTGGACCTCATGCGCATACCGGACATATCGGGCTGGGCAAAAAGAGCTTGCATCATGTATTGCCTGGGCATGATATGTACCATGAATCCTTTGTGCCCCTGCTGTTGTAAATTTTCGATCGCGGCGGAAACGGCGTTGTCCTGAAAGGCGATGTCGATAATACTTTGCATCGATTCATCCGTCTGCGGAATTACCGAAACCGCCGTGAGCTGTTTTTCAGAAATATATATTATCGATGTTTTGGAAATTGTATAACTGTGCAGACCAAACGCCCCGGACGTAAACAGCACCAGGGAGACCACATAAGCCAACCCCAGCGCCAGCTTTTTCGAACGGATCCAACCGAGCAGAGAACGAAAAATTTTACCTCCCGGCTCACCCGGGAGAAACATGGCCGTGTGCTCCATGTACGCGCGGTAGCTTTCCCCATGCTTTGCCAGCATGCGTTGTTCCTCATGCCGCGCCAGCAGATAGTAGACAAATAACATACTGACGTACAGGATTAGGATAAAAAAACGCGGCCAGAACAGGAGCAGGCCCAATCCGGCTATGGCGAGAAACAGATACTGGGGATGGCGAATCCATCGATACAGAATTCCGGTCACCACACCTTTGCGGCGAAACTTGGCCGAGTAAACTTGGAAAGCTCCGATCAAAAATGCAAGGATGCCAAGGGAGAACAGGTTTCGACCAAAACTGTTGACAAAATTGAGAACACTGCTTTTGGAGACGACGGCATGGGGTAAAAAAAAGCCGGTCAGCCAGGCAGTGGCCGGAAAAGCATAGAGCGTGTTGAGTAACGGGCCATACCCGGCATAGAAATAGGCCGCAAAGGGGCTGATCATGATGATGATTTCGAGCCCGATTAATAAATAAAAAACCGCGACAGAAGTGCGAACCATTTTTTCTTGAAAGCTCATGATAATTTCCTTCCTTCTTTTTTTATTTAGTTCGCATGTCTAATGTGGTTTATTTTCCACCTGGCAATTGGATCACAGTCCCTTGAGATGGTGCCATATACTATGACACAGACTCTAAGAATCATAAGCGCCAGATACAAATAGTCAACTAAATCGATACGAATGTATTCACTCAGGCTGAGCGCTAAGTGCAAGAGGGGAGATCCGTAGGATCGTTTCTCTAGATATTGGGGTGATAGTCTACAAAATGAAAGTTTAGGGTTCTTGCCAAGATGTGTAAACTTTTATAAAAGTCTAGGTATGATTTGCATATCTCAAATTTTTGAGACATCCAAGACTTCGCATCTATAGCAGAGAAGTGAACTCCGAAGGCAGACGCACCGAACACACCATATAGTCGTACAATCCCGGCCTGCAATCTTATTAGAGGTATGCTATAAGACTTCTTAGTCATTCCAGTAAGACTTCAGATGCTAGTGCTGAAACTACCTTTGGGAGTCCGAAATGTTCAAATATGCAATAACTAGAAAACCTGGACAAGACTGCGCTCATGGTATCACCACTTCAAATTTGGGAACACCCAGCTACGAACTGTTACTGGCGCAGCACTCCGCTTACATTGAGACGCTGAGATCTCTCGGGCTTGATGTCATTGTGCTGGATCCCTTGCTGGGTTATCCCGATGCGTACTTCGTAGAAGATATCGCAGTAGTAACACCAGATGTTGCAATAATCACAAATCCTGGAGCTGACAGCAGAAGAGGCGAAGTAGAGACAATTGAATCTACCCTTGCCAACTACCGAGAAACCTTACACATACAGGCTCCCGGTACAGTTGACGGCGGGGATGTACTTATGGTGGAGACACATTTTTTCATCGGCATCTCCGACCGCACCAACAGAAAGGGAGCCGAGCAACTTGCCAGTATTCTTGAGGCATACGGCAAGGCTTTGACAGTGGTTCCTGTGGATTCAGGACTGCACCTCAAATCCAACGTCAATTATGTTGGCCAGAACACTCTATTGACGACTGAAGTATATGCGGATCTCGATCAATTCAGAGAATATGATAAGATCGTTGTGCATAAATCTGAGGAATATGCCACCAACACGCTCCTGATAAACAGCTCTCTCATCACTCCTAAGGGATTCCCTAAGACTCGGAAAAGGCTTCTAGCTTTAGATCTCAATATCATTGAGTTGGACGTGAGCGAAGTGCGCAAAATGGATGGGGGCCTAACCTGTATGTCTGTTAGGTTCTGATTTGATTCTTTCCCGCAGATAATTGAGATAGCTGATCAAGAGCTTGGATCAAGATATCATTTGAAGATGGCAAAATTTTCGGTGTTCTATTTCTCAACAGCTATAGCAGATACAATAACCTGACCGTTGCTACTGAAGCGAACGCTTCGACAGTGATCTCGTTTAGACTCGCCTCCTAGAATCCAACCCAGAAGCGATTTAGGTTAAATCTGCATAGATTCTTTCCAAAACTTTACCAATTTGTATTTTTTGAGGGCATTTTTTTTCTGCTTTTGAATAGTCTGTCTTATTAATATTTTTTTTCTGCTCTGTTGGTAAGGCATTGAATAACGCCTGCGCCTTATCGCGGTCTCCATAGCTGTTATAGTACATGGAACAACGCAAGACATCACTGATCGGTACTCTGAAATCCACCGCTGACTCGCAAATATCGGCACAGCCGGCGCAGTAACCGCCTGCAGTTTTTTGAGCATATTGTTCAAAAAGTTGTTTGTCCCTTAAAGAAAGTTTATTCTTATTCAGAGCGGCGGCGACATTGGCCTGCAGTATGGTCATATTGGGCATAGCTGAACAAATGCTGGCAATATTTGGATTTTCCCAGACTACCTTAAGTTTAGCCTGTTCCTCCGTATATCCCTTTTTTAAGAAACTTTCGACCATATTTAGAGCATCATCCGTTTCAGATCCGATTGAAGCATAGAAGTTGGCCGAGAATGCAGCTTGTGTTTTCATAGCCGTCAAGCCGATTCCCGCTTTAACACAGGCATCAATCGCTCTTTTCATATCATCCTTTACCATTAGTCTATAGTTATAACTCATCATTATTCCATCAATCCATCCAAGTTTAGCTGCCGCCAGCATACTGTTTTCCATGTTTTTGTGGGCGCTGAATCCAAAAAAACGAATCTTTCCATCAGCTTTGGCTTTTTCAGCCCAGGATTTGACTTCACTTGTCAATTCATCTTTTACATCTTTGACATAATGAATGAAGTACATATCGACGTATGACGTATTCATTCTATAAAGTGAGGTATTCAGCTTTTTAGTTAATTTTTTAGGATCTGAAGCCGCAGCCTTGGTGACTAGAAACACTTTTTTTCGATCGTTGGGGAATTTGGCAAAGTATTTGCCGATTGCCTTCTCATTTTTCCCCCGACCATATCCATCGGCCGTATCCCAATATGTTACACCCATTTTCATAGCTTGCCTGAATATTAATAGGTCCGACATACCCAATACGCCACCAAGGGAAAGAATAGAGACATTTACTCCTGTTTTTCCAAACGGTCGAGTCGGCACGGTCACAGGAGGAATTCTTCTTGAACCGCTTTTGTCCGAAGCGTTCACGAAAGGTGCCAGTGTAGCAATAATCGATCCGGCACCGATGGCACCAGCCGCTTTCAAAAAAGTGCGTCGTGAATCTTTCTTTTCTTTCTCTGACATTGGTTGTCCTTTTCCCATCATCTTATATTTTAGGATGACTCAAATTTTACACCCCTATTCTGGTTAAGTCACGATCCATAGTATGTAATGTTCACTCAGCACTGAAAAACGAAAGGAGCTGTTTGCCCAGTCCGACTGCAGCGAGTGGTTAGCTGGCGTCTTTTAGTTTCAGAGTGTTCAGCACCGCGTCTACCGTGGCATTCTCTTTGTTTCGATCCCCAACACTTGAATTGTACGTAACAAACAGCATCAAGGATCCGGCGCAGAGAAACCATTTGCGCCAATGAGTCTGTTCCACCTCTCGTGTAATGTGAAGACCAGAGAAATCACCGCATGAAACTTGCTCCAAAACCTCCTTACCTCCAAACTCATCACTCGCGAAATCATGAAGGTCCTCGACCGTAACGCTCCGTTCATGGTTCCAATAGGTGCTGATCTGCAGAGCCCCGACTCCGTCCTCACTTGCAAAAAACGCAACGCGGTCTTCGTCTTCTTCCACTTCCCAACCAGGGAACAAGTTTATATCGTCCAAGATTTACTGTTGTAGAACATTTTTTTATCGCCAGCTAACGCTAAGGATGAACCGCTCCGGTGAAACCGCAACGCGGCCTTACCGGAGTCGCGTTCGATCCGCTGGTTCGACAGTCGTTCTCTCTGTTACTCCAGTGAAATTACGATTCTCTCGTTCTCTTTGTGTTCCTCGACCTCGATAAGCGTCCCCTGGACCTCCGGATTGGTGGAGAGCTTGATCAGTTCGTCGAGATCAATTCCCTTGTCTTGAAGTGCTGCTGCGGCTTGCTTCGGAATGAGCTTGGATGCGACCTTGAGCACACCACCGGGAATAGTGACAGTCGTTTCCGGCTCCGCTTCGCCACCTTTGAACACTCGGATCTTCAGATCCGCCATGATTCTCTCCTCCTTTTATTCCTTTTATGTCGAACTTAGATTATACGGCGTATTATCCGCATTATAATGCGGATAATCTCATACCCGTATCGTAAATTGTGAGAAACTACAGATACTTATTCGATAACACTCAGATATTGAAAACGAAAAATACCGAAACCGATATCCACTCTGATCACATCCTATAGCGACCTTTACAGATTTGCAAGAAAAGGGCGATTGCGAAAGTAAAGATTACATCGTGCGCCACGAAGCTGCACAGGGGATAAGGGTTTTGCCCTTGGAGTCGGCTCGCAACCCAGCCCCGAATGCGACCTCCTGAGGGACCATGAGTGAGTCATGGGCGCATAAAATCCATGACCCAGCGGATCAGGTTAATCAACACCAACAAGCCACCTTCCAGGCGCGAGAATTTCCAACCAGTGCGAGCCATAAAAAACACTAGCATAACCATGCCCGATAATAAAAACAGGCTGCCACGGGCACTTGCTTCTATAGTCATAGGCCGCAACGTGGCTGCCAAACCCAGCACCCCGAGTAAATTGAAGATATCGCTGCCAATCAAGTTACCTGCTGAGATACCATGCCTCCCCCGGGTAACTGCCACCAGAGAAGTAAAAAATTCCGGTGTAGAGGTTCCGGCAGCCACGATGGTCACGCCAATTACCCATTCCGACACTCCAAGGGCACGCGCAAGGTCTACTGCGGCCTCAACCAGAAAGTGCCCACTCACTACAATCACTGCCAAACCTGCCAGGAGCCGCAGAATGTCATACCAGCGGAATTCTCCAGCTGGAGTAGACTCTTCTAGCGGTTGGCGCTGGTATATCAAAAAGCCAAGATATGACACCAACAGCCCCAGCAAGACCAACCCTTCCCAGCGAGCCAAGTGCAAGTCGCTCAAAAAGACTAGCAGCAGTAGTGTAGCTCCTATCAATACTGAGCCGTCGCGATAGACCAGCGGGCGGGATGTATCCAGGGCACGCACAAAAGCCACGCCACCCAAGATGAAACCCAGATTGAAAATGTTTGAGCCGACCACATTCCCAACCGAGATATTCGCATGGCCTGCCAGTGCCGCGCTCACTGTGACAGCGAACTCTGGGGCCGAGGTACCTAGGGCCACCACAGTGAGGCCGATGACCAACTCAGAGATGGCCAGCCTTCTAGCGATGCGGGCAGCAGATTCCACTACCCATGTGGCGCCCCACCACAGACCAACGACGGCGAGAATAACTATGGACACATCTAGAACTGGATTCATGAGGTCTTCTCATGGCGTGCAGTAGAAAGATGTTGACCCACTGGACCACCCAGGTGGTGCGTATTGTGGAGATAGTGCCCTCACAGCTTAAATATTGAAAGTGATAAGCGCTCGCTTTTCTGTATATACAGGGCGACTTCAGCCTGTTTCATCTGACTGAGTATCCAACCCCGTTCCTCTTTGACAAGTCTCAATCCACCTCCATTACTGCGAAAGTTTGCATTACATCCCTTAATGCACACTTTCGGCTCTAGGAAGCATACTACCAGATGTTAGGGCGAGGCAAAAGCGGCGAGACTGTGGATTAAAGTATGTACACTTCCAGCTGTCTACCGAGTTAGAGGTGACAGCATTCCTAGCGGCAGGATCAGGCTTTCAAGGCTCCCCACAATGAATGGGTAGAGACCAAAAGGGGATATAGAATTACAGAATATGGCGGGGAATATTCTGGCTACAAAAAAGTCGAAAAGACCAAAACTAGACACTCTCTAGAACGGTGAGGAGTTGTGTATTTGCTGTCTTTTAGACTTCACAACAGTCTCGTTGTGAATCCATTATCCTCTCTGAGTATTCTTCATTGAATCAAGCCAATCATAAAAGCCTCTAGCAGAAAGATACCTAACCTTTGTTTGTGGTCCGAAAGAAATCTCATCACCATCCTTTATTTGGTACATTTCGTATACCACCATCTTCTCTTCGTTCAGAAAAGTACCGTTTGCAGATCCTAAGTCAACGAGATAGGGATCTAGGCTAAAGGATAGGAAAAACAGAAAAGCATGAGATTTAGAGATTAACTTACTGTATAAGACAATATCGTTACTCGCCGCACGACCAATGGTTATAACTCCGTGATTGCTGTCAATTTTCCCTTGGTTTATCTCAACCACCCTGGCTTCGCGAGAATCCGCTTCTTCAACACCCACGTCAAGTTCCTTCAACAAATCTGGGTCATCTAACTGTTTTGTACTCATTTGGAAAATGACCTCTTTCTCAAGATCAATCTTAGCCTTTTCAATGAGAAAACTAGCGGGATATTTCTCCGAAAACTGGTTTGCAGACACGTTTTCAGAATCAGGCAGATAGTGAGTAAGTTTTTTGTACCTAGCTTTTTCCGGAACCTCGATTTCTCCGGTTCTTTCAAATTGTTTGAAACTAGTTCGAAACCTTATCCCAATACATTTGTTCTGCTCATCCAGCCGGATTATGATCCCGTCACCATGCATGCCCACAGTATTAAACCGTGCTGAGAAGAGTGAGGGAATGAATATATAGACAGAAATCTGTTCATTAACCTTAAATTTCGTCAGATCGTTGGTTTTGATCAGGGCTCCAGTCTCGCTGAGATTAAGTGTCACTCCCCTAATCGAAGAACCCGATCCCTTCTTGGAAACTCGCACAGGAAAGTGACCGAAGTATCTCATTGACTCTCTGTTTTCGTACTCTGCGATAAAACCTCGACTATTCAAGTCAACGTCAGCCAGGTGAATGTTTTTGGATGCAATGGTATTTGGTGATCTTACAGATCTGAGCAGGGAATATGCTTCAGAATGTTTGCCCTGTGCGTTATACAATGCAGCAAGATTGCCTGTGATATCTAGTACATCAGAATGGTTCGGCCCGAGGACTTCCTTTTTTATCTCTAAAGCTCGATTAAGAAGAGACTCTGCTCTAGAGTACTTGCTCTTGGCGAAATTTAGCAGCACCAGTTTGTTCAGTGAATGTGATGTATCGGCAAGATAGGACTCAGAGGGTTTTTCTTCGCTTGTGGACAAAACTTGCTCGAAAATGGCACGCTCAGCGTCTTTGCCTTGAGCATAGTAAATCAACGCCAGATTGCTCAAAGATTCAGCCACATGAGGGTGGTCGAGACCAAAAGCAGCTTGTGCTGATTTTAATGTTTCTTCAGCCAGACCTGCGGCTTCTGAATGCCACCCTTGTTGAAAAAGTGTGACGACTCGGGCGTTTTGCTCTTTCCAGTTCTGGGCTGACTTCATAGAACGAACTCACGTAAATACGGCGCAGAGATTCTCCAATACTTCAGTATCAACTATTGCGAAATTACATGCCATCTGACTTCTTGTCTTTCAAGGAGCATGCCAACTCGTTCCCATTTTCGCGGGCTAGTTTAGAAAACATTCCGACCGCCGTGCTCTAATCTTCAGAGAATACCACAGAAAAGTGGAAGCTTACTAAACGGCGGGAGAATCCATTTAATAACCACAACCCTACTTCATCCATCTCTCTTGAGGAGAAATACAAACCAGCCTCGATGACCGTAAAAGTTTAGATTACATCCCTTAATTCACACTTTGCTGGAAAATACTCTGGCACAGCATATTGTTAGCTGTCAACTGCCAACCAGGGAGAAAGTGAGGTAGGGGGATAATAAAACCTCCACCGACCAATTGCATGGCCGATGGGGTAGGGGCTACCCTAGCGGTTGACCAGCCCAGTAAAGCATAACAGGTTGCTCTTGAGTATAGGCTCTGAGGCAATGCGGTACATACCGCAGATCCAGCCGCCTGGGATTGACTTCCTGGGCGGTCTTCTTTATTTTCAGGGGTGTATGGGGATGGTGTATGGGAGTCTAGAAAAATGTATGGGAGTTGGGTTAAACGTAGAGTTAGTGGGATATTACGAGGATTTCGGTAGAAAACTAGGTAGAAAAGGAGGTAAGAGCGCATGTCGAAAATAATCATATATGGTAAGAGTTCTTGACCTTACACTGAAAAAGCCAGGTCGGCTTACGGAGACAAGGCCACTTACGTAGACGTCGCTAACGACAAGGAAAAGCTCGAGGAAATGCTCGAAGTGTCCAAAGGTGTAAGGAAAGTGCCGGTCATTGTTGAAGGTGAAAAGGTAGAAATCGGCTATGGGGGAACATGAGGCGTGTAACGACTCATCGGTGATGAGTCACAGAGACGGTACACTTGCAACCTCCTTTGGACAAACAATTAGGTGTCGGGTGTTCCGCCGGAGGCGGATCAGGTGTCAGGTGTCAGGAAAAAAAGCATAGAAGCTGAACACTGAAACCTTTGTCATTGTGATTTGTAATTTGGAATTTTGATTTGCGCGGGTCGGGCAAGCTTTTTGCATAAAAATTTGTGTTCCCCTCAACACATTGAAGATCCTTGTAATCAAGGAACTCCAATTATGAATCCAGCTTGGTCCGACAGGGTACGAATTCTTGCGGTTGATGACGACCAAAACGTTCTCGACCTCTATGAGGAATTTCTTTCTTCACCAATCTCTACCTACCAGTTTGATCTAACGCTTTGCCATCAAAGTGAAACCGCGGTTGATGCGGTGCGAATGGCCATCGAGGATGAGGAGCCTTTTGCTGCTGCCTTCCTCGACATTCGTATGGATTCAGGCCCGGACGGTGTCTGGGCAGCAGAGCAGATCCGAACCCTGGATCCAAACATCGAAATTGTCATGGTCACAGCTCATAATGATGTCGGCCCAGAAGAAATTGTCTCTCGTGTCCCCCCTGCCGGGAAACTGCTCTACATTAAGAAACCTTTTGCTCCGGAAGAGATTAAACAATTTGCCGTGGCGCTCGGTGCAAAGTGGCAGCAGGAGATACAACTCCTCAAAATCCAGGCTCAGCTGGAAGGCCACGTTGAGGAAAGAGCCACTGATTTGATAAAAACAAACGAGCAAATGAGGCGGGAGATAGAAGAGCGCCGGCGAGCTGAGGAGGAACTGCGAGAAAGCGAGGAAAAGTACAGAACCATCCTGGAAAACATCGAGGAAGGCTACTTTGAAGTCGATCTCGCTGGAAACCTCACTTTAGTTAATGATTCACTGTGCAGAACTGCGGGATATAACCGGGACGAACTGCTTGGTATGAACAACCGGGACTACACCACCCCGAAGACCGCCAAAAAAATGTATCAAGTCTTTAGCAAGACCTATCAGACCGGAGAGCCAGCAAGAATTGTGGACTATGACATTCTTAGAAAGGATGGCAGCACAAGAACCCTGGAGCTCTCTGCATCTTTGATGACGAATTCGACGGGCGAACCTGTTGGTTTCCGAGGCGTAGTCCGCGATGTTACAAAACGCAAGCGGGCGGAGGAGGCATTGCGTGAAAGCGAAGAGCGCTACAGGAGCCTTTTCACAAACAATCACACGGTTATGCTATTGATTGACCCGGAGACTGCAGACATAGTAGATGCCAATCCTGCAGCTTGCTCCTTTTATGGTTGGGGCCATGAAGAACTCACCAGCAAGAAGATTACCGATATCAACACACTCACTGACGAGCAAGTTTTCCAAGAAATAGAGCGAGCGAAGTCAGAACAAAACCAGCACTTTTTCTTCCGTCACCGTTTGGCAAAAGACGAGATTGTCGATGTTGAAGTCTTCAGTGGTCCGATCGTACTGAACGGCAAGCAACTTTTGTATTCGATCGTTCACGATGTCACCGAGCGCAAACAAGCCATTGAAGCACTCCGGGCCAGTGAGGAAAAGTACCGCACGGTTCTGGAAGCAAATCCAGACCCTGTAGTTGTCTACGACATTGAGGGGAAAGTTGTCTATTATAACCCTGCCTTCACCCGTGTTTTCGGCTGGTCCCTGGGTGAGCGATTGGGCAAGAAAATGGATGCTTTCGTGCCTGAGGAGAGCTTGCCAGAGACCCAAACGATGATCAACAGGGTGTTAGCTGGCGAGAGCTTCTCTGGCATAGAGACCCGCCGATACACCAAGGAAGGGAAAATCATTCCCGTCAGCATCAGTGGAGCTGTCCTTCGAGATATGGACGGCAACCCTGTGGGGAGTGTCATCAATTTACGAGACATCAGCGAACAGAAAAATCTGGAGGGCCAGCTGCAGCAAGCTCAAAAGATGGAGGCCGTCGGCACTCTGGCGGGGGGAATCGCTCACGATTTCAATAACCTGCTCCAAGCCATACAAGGCTATACGGAACTCCTACTAATGCGCAAGAAAGAGGGAGAGTCCGATTGGCGAGAACTGCAGGAAGTCATCCGTGCCTCCAAAAGAGGAGCGGAACTGACTCAGCAACTGCTCACCTTCAGTCGCAAGGTTGAGAGCAAAAGAAGACCCCTCGATCTCAATCAGGAGGTGGGAGAATTACGACAACTGCTCGAGCGCACCATTCCCAAGATGATAGATGTCGAATTGAAACTCGCTGACAATCTCAAAATGGTCAACGCTGACTCGGTGCAACTGAAGCAAGTGCTCGTGAACCTCGCTCTCAACGCTAAAGATGCAATGGCTGAGGGCGGCAAGCTGCTCATTGAGACGCAAAGCGTAACCTTAGATCAGGAATTTTGCAGGAGATATGCTGAAGTAAAGCCAGGGGATTACGTGCTGTTTTCGATCTCCGATACCGGGCATGGCATGGGTAAAGAGACGCTGGAGCACATCTTCGATCCTTTCTATACAACCAAGGAGGTTGGAAAGGGCACAGGCCTCGGTCTGGCAATAGTTTACGGAATTATAAAGAACCACGAAGGCTACATCACCTGCTATAGCCGCCCCGAGGTTGGAACCACCTTTAGAATATACCTACCGACAATAGAGCCGGAAACCGTGCCTGTAGACGTATTGATAGCACCGGAGCCTGAGGGTCTCGCCAGAGGAGGTAGCGAAACCATCTTGCTGGTGGATGACGAGGAGTTCATTAGGGAACTGGGGGTGGATGTACTCGGAAGTGCTGGTTACACAGTTCTCACTGCTAGCAATGGGGAGAACGCCTTGGAACTATACCGTCAGGAGCGGGCTCGGATTGGCTTGGTGATTCTGGATTTGATCATGCCTGGCATGGGTGGCAGCAAGTGTCTCGAGGAACTTCTCACCATAGATCCACACACACGAGTATTGATAGCCAGTGGCTACTCACCCGATGGTCCTACCAAAGGAGCCCTTGACGCCGGCGCCAAAGGTTTTGTCAGCAAACCCTACGATACCAGTCAGTTGCTGCAACTGGTTCGTGAAATCCTGGATAGAAATTAAAGCCTTGCCCTTTATCCCCCGTGCCGGCTTGGAGCCCCGAGCTCCACGTCTAACTCCACCGTTGCTTTGTCGCGCCGCACCTTGACCCGAACCACGTCACCGACATGCCTGGTGGCCAGAAAAACTCTAAGATCGTCAAAGTCTTCCACTTTCTGACCATCCACAGCCAGGACGATATCACCCTTTTCCATCCCAGCCTTCTCGGCCCCACTTCCGCGGGAAAAGCCGGCCACCGTGAGCAGACCATCAGACGAATCCAGCATTATCCCAAGCTTGGCATCCTCCGGAGCCTGAACTTCACTGGGGAAAATAATGAAGTCAGCCAGACCAAGCTCCAGTGGTTCCCCCGGATCGGGCAGGATAATGGCATAGTCTTTTCCAATCCTGCGATAAACTCTCTTGGGAATCCCCGCGCCGTAAGCAAGGTGGCCACTGCCTGCTAGTACCACCATGTGATAGTCGGGGCGATTTGTCAGAAAGTTGGCGATGCTTTCCGCCATGGTCTCATCCCACAGAATCTGGGCCTGGTGAAAGTACTCGAAGTCTTGTGGAATGCTATCGCCATCCAGGTTCGTCTGGTGCATTTCGAAAACGCCCCGAAGGCGCTTCTTGTATGGTTCGTCGTCAAGAATCAACTCGTCAGGTATGCGACCCTTTTCCTCCGGGCTCAAGCTTTCGAGCCCTTCGTTAGCAACCTTGCGAACCAACTCATTGTCCTGGTTGAGAGCGACAACAGGTATTTTATTGGCCCTGGCATACTGGAGGATATCTTCATATAAATGATAGTTGAACCTCCAGGTACTGAAGTAGTGGGATTCCTTGAGAAAGGTCTGGATCTCGGTTTCCCCGGAGATATGGTCGTCTAACGATTTCTGATAACGGCGCTGAAACATCTCCATGCCTATTGCCAGTTTCGGATGGTGCCGATGCAGGGCCTGAATTATTTCAAGCTGAACGAGGTGATCGCCGTAGCGGTCATGCTTCTCGCCCACATAGACGATGGTCTTATCGGCTACCCGGGAAGCAATTTCAGATAGGGGAAGCACTGCCTCAATGGCAATCCCGCTAGCCGGCTGGTCCACCTCAAGCTGCATCCCTCGGTCGCTTGCCGCTGTCTCCTTTTTCACGTTTTTACCTCCAGAAAATTGTAGCCTGCTGTACTGACCATAGTGAAAAAGCTTTCGACCCGTACTATTCACCTCACCAGCATTTTCTGCCAGGACCAGGCCGAGGACACGTCTGGGATTTAAAATATTTTTCCTTATCTGCAGAAAAAAGCCAGTCGGATTCTCGGGCGGGCCAGGAAAAAAGGAGTTGAGTTTAGTTTGAGGTCCTAAGAGAAGAAAACTCTTTTCACCTAAGTTGGAGTGATCGATCTCTTCAGCACTCGCGGTCTTGAAACCCTGACTCTGCAATTCTTGAATCAGGGTCTCATAGATTTCCTGATTAGCTTCAGGCAAGAGAATGGTTCGGGTCGGATCTCCCAAAAGGCGGCTTAACACAGCTCTTCTCTCAGGTGGGTCCAATCTGCGAAAAAGGTCATAGTCTGGATCTACAACCATCTTTTGCGGTCTTTCCTTCAAAGGTAAAGAAAGGGTTTGCTCTGCGACTGAAACGAGCAAGATATGTTTCTCTTGCTTGTTCTCTGTATGGATAACCACCGGAATGAACAGGGGCATTGTGCTGTTCACAACCCGAATTTCGAATTGCAGATTATAGCCATTTCCGGGCTGACTCAACCGAATCTTACTGAGATTTACCGCCATCGCCCCTTTGTTGTTCAGCCAAAATGCAAAAAAACCACTGAGATCCTCCCCGGCCGTCTTTGAAAAAATCCTTTCCAGATCCTGCCACGAGGTTATCCGGAACCGCTGCTCCTGAGCCAGCCGCTTCAACGCCTCACCGAATGCTTTTTCACCGGCACGGTTCTTGAGCATATGAAAGAACATGGCCGTTTTACCATAACCCACCGCACGTAAAGCGCGATCCCCTCCGCTAACGAACTCTCGGATGGAAATTTCATTGTCTTGGTGGACGTAACTTTCGTAATTCTCGATAATCTTCTTTCGATGTTGCCACCCCTTTTCTTTCAAGGCATCGTAATAATGATCGGCCAGATAGGAGGTCAAACCCTCGGACCAGTTGCCCTTGGCGTAGTCCACATAGACAGAATTGCCAAACCAAGAGTGAAGGATTTCATGTCCCAGTGAGGTCTCTGGAATGAAAGGCAGCTTGAGTACCTGCCGGCCCAGCAGGGTGAAGGTCGGCATGCCGTAGCCGGTGGGCAGAATGTTCTCAACCACAGCAAAGCGACGGAAAGGGTAGGGCCCCAGCATATCTTCATACATCTCCAGATACTTTTTGATGTAGGCAAGGTAGCGACCTGAAAGATCCTTTTCCTCAGGCAGCAAGTACGTCGCCACCTCCACGTTCCCATGGCTATCTTTGTTTACGACGTATGGTGCCATCACAAAGTGAATATGTGGTACCGGATGCGGAAAATGAAAGACCTCCAGCTTCCCCTCGCCAGTTTCGTGAGTTGTTATGGTCTCAGCTTCAGACACACCATGAAAGCCTCTAGGGACCCTTGCTTCCAGGGTAAACTGGGCCAGTTCGGCCTCAGCAGCCGGATACCAGCCATCGAGTAGAAAGGCGCCTTTTTCCCCAATTCTGTTCTCAACACTACTGCGTTCGTCATCAGAAAAAACTCCCTCATACTCCAGGCGCACATGGGTGCGGTCCGGATGAGAAGGGAGATTGATGCGCCCATCTTCCACCTTTGCCACAACGGTTTTACCGTTAATTGAAAACTTGGTTATGCGTAGATCCTTGCCGGCCAATATTGTTCGCACACTTTGCGGAATGGTGGCATCCACGGTTCCGTAGATCCGATGCTTTGGGAGGTCGAACGAAATTGTTATACGGTGCTGTGGTAGTGAAGCTGTCGTACCAGGTAGAGGCAAACACAGGACACTGGCCATTACTAGACAACTAAGCAGAGCAAAACGGATGTCTTGAATACATGCCATCAGCGCACATCTCCTTTTTTTTCAAAGATGGTGTTGCGAAAAATATAAGAATTTTTTCTGAGGAATCAACTGCCTATGGTGTCCGCGGCTTTTTAAGGGCTTAAAGGGGGAGAATTGTCTGTCGCAAGGAAAGAAGAAGTGTGAGAGTCCAGTCGGGGAAAACAAGTATACCTAGGGGCTGCACGGCCAAAGCTGGAGGGATGATGTACAGGGGGCAAACTTGGTCAGTTGTCCGTTGAACGAACGGACAACTGGACAAGCCCCGCTAGATCCTTACTACATCTCTGGCATGTAAATGCTTTCGTACAGTTCTTCCAGGCTGGCAAGATGCTTGCCTTCATCCTGTTGCAGTCGACGGAACATAGCCTCCATGGGTGCGCCCACACACGCCTGCGCCATTTTGCCGTAGAAATCTACCGAACGTTTTTCTTCGTGGATAGCGTATATCATTACGTCCTGGGAAGTGGCATCCTCATCCAGAGATTTGATCTGAAGCAGCACGGTCAATTCCATGCTTGGGCCCTCTTCCATACCAGCTTCGTGTAGAGCGATCTCTTCCTCGAGAAAGGCTTTCTCCAGGGTATATTTGTGCTCCAGCTCTTCGAGGGCCAGCTCTTTCACCAACTCCCTGGCCCGCTTATCTTCGACCATCTCGTAAGCTTTCCGATAAACATCGAAGCTTTCCTTCTCCATTTCAATTGCCTTCTCAATTGCTCCTTCCCTGGTGTAGCATACCTCTTCAAATTCACTCATCGCTTTCCTCCATAGCATCCAAATAATTGCCAAAGTATCTCGGCTCGAAAGAATTCATAGCGTATATTACGTGATCATTGTTAAGGATTCAAGAGAAACTTTTCACTATTTGCCCGTGGAGCCTATAATCCGGATATTTCATGAATTGCTGTCGCGAGACCACGAAACTGGGTGTGCCACCTGGCAACCACAGGGTGTTGGCTCCGAGGCGTACCTGAACGGTACGTCGCAGGGGCCGACACCCGAGGACGCCAGGAAGGACGGCCATATCCGTGGTCGCAGCAAGTGATTCATGAAATATCCGGGTTAGGTCCTCAAATGCGGCGGATTAAATGGGTTTCGTTTCAATGAACCGTACCTGCCTCCTCCTCTGACCATTCCAATCGATCGAGCAACTTCCGAACGAGTTCAGCAAATGCGGTCTTGGCCACCGACCCGCTGGGTTCTGCCACAAATGGCCGTCCTGCATCACATTGGTGCACGATACTAGGATCGATGGGTATGCGTCCTAGGAATACTACTCCCAACTCCCCGGCTGCCTTCTCACCTCCCCCAATCTTAAACAGATCGATGCGTTCACTGCAGTGTGGGCAAACCATGCCACTCATGTTTTCAACAATACCGAGCACCGGCACTTCTATCAGTCTGCTGAAACTGACGGCCTTGCGTGAGTCCAGAAGAGCAACATCCTGCGGGGTGGTCACGATCACGGCACCGTCCACCTCCTTGATGAGCCGGGCAACACTGAGGGGTTCATCGCCAGTGCCGGGAGGCAGGTCAATGAAGAGAAAGTCTAGATCACCCCAATTCACATTGCCGAGAAACTGCTTGATAGCGGAATGCTTGAGCGGCCCCCTCCAGATGATAGCCTTGTCGGGCTCGGGTGAGAGAAGGGCCATGGACACTGCTTTAAAACCTTCGAATACTTCGACCGGATTGACACCGTCACCACTGCCAGTCAAGCGCTGACCCTCTATACCAAGCATTTTCGGTACATCCGGACCGTGAATGTCAGCGTCAAGAATTCCGACTTGATGACCCCTGAGGGCCAGAGAAGCAGCCAAGTTGATTGCTACGGTACTTTTCCCCACGCCACCCTTACCGCTCATGACCATAATCTTGTGGCGAATGTTGAAGAGTCTCTCCTGTAACCTTTTCTGCTCATGCTCTGCTTTTTCGCCAGAAGAGCATTTGTTCGCAAGATCGCAGGCCTCACAAAGTTTTTTATCTTCACACTTTTCATTTGCCATTCGCAGTTCCTTGTCCCAACATCGCTTTCACAGAAGCGCCAATAAAATCCACTGCCCAAATATTGTTCCGCACAAGCGTTTTGTCAAGCGTTACCCCTGGCAAAGCCATCCCATCTGCTTTTTTTATAGAATACCATGCGGAAAGAGAGTTTTGGATAGATTGCAATCCTAGAATTGCATTTTGACCCAGGGTTAACCCTAACGTTCAGCACGATTCTTGCTTATTAACATCGAGCCGGAGGATGCACATGAACAAACTGATTCACGATCTTTTGGAAATCAATCGCAGACTTTCTTTCGAACTGTGGCACATTACAACCATCAATGAAAAACCCAGTGGGTTGTCTCCCAAGATGTTACTGCCAACCCAAGCAAGCGGGGACGTGCGTGTTGGCGAATATGAACCGATGATTTTGTATTGCGGCCTGCTGAATGGTCTGAACTACTATTATTTGATTGAAAATCCCAGCGAGATGAGCGCCACATCCGACCTTAATCTATACGAGGTTAGAAACGGTAGCTTTAACAAGGTCGCTGGGGTTGAATTCAAGGCTCACAATCCCGGAAAAGAAATAATCCGGCAAGACATCCAAAAATTGGTCAGGGACCAGATAACCGGGAATTGGTTTCACATCCTTGAGGATATCGACCACAATACCCTAGAGGATATTTTCGCCAAGCTTACCGGCTCACTGAGAACCCACCCAGACAATCTAGGTGACGATCCGATCTCAATCTTGTTCTGTTTTTGTATTCTGGAGAGGAAGTGGACCTGCATAAAGCACTTTTTCTATGACCGGTCACGCGGAGACTTCAAGATGTATGTGGACAACTTTTTCGACTTGGACTGCCACGTTGAGTCAGACCATATCGTTGTAAGCAGGGGTCTAGACTGGTACATCTTTCAACTCAACACCGAAGGTTTTCTCGGCAATTAGCAAAGTATCACATCCTATAATTCAAATCCCAAATCCCAAGCACCAAATTACAAATAAATCTCCAAATTCCAATATCCAATGACCAAAACAGGATTGAAATCTCGAAACGCCTATGCACTTGACTCCGCAAAAATCTCCTCTCCCCTTGGGAACTATGTCACAATTCGCCGAACCCGTCATTCCGGACAAGTCCGCCGCAGGCGGGCGAGATCCGGAATCCAGTAAAAGTTCAATATAATCATATTCTTTATGGATCCCGGCTCGCGTCCCGCTTTGCGGGCCTTGGCCGGGATGACGAATCGCTACACAGTCTCTTGAGGGGAGAGGGGGCATGTGGTTATCATGCGGAGCTAAATAAATAGTCGTTTTTGAATTTCGGTCATTGTGATTTGTTTGTTATTTGTGATTTGTAATTTGGAATTTCCATCAACTTCCGCCTCTCGATTTCGAGAACGAGGACGAGTTAAATCCGCATTCCCAAATCCGAAATCCACAATCCCCTTTGCTCTTTACATGCCCCGCAATTTCCGCTATAAAGTGAAAATCTGCACATTGGAATAAAGTTGGGGAGTGAAGATATGGAACCTGAAAGAAAAGCAGGAATCAGCATCGTCTTCGGAATTCCAGCAATCGTTGGCGCAGGTCTCGTCTGGCAATTTTCGGAAAACTGGCAGGTTGTCTTTGCCTATCTGGGCCTGCTTGGATTTATTGTTGGTGCCTTCCTCGCCAATCCAGAGCAAATAATCTCCTCCGAGAATCAATCCGAGTAGCAGGACAGAGTACGCCCTGTTTTCTTTCTCGCCCGGTGGCACAAGCCACTGAATAGAGTATCCCCTATTTCTTTTCTGCCATGCGCTTGATCTTTCTCCCATAGTGTACAGCTATTATGTCGCGGAGATACTGGCGATCGGCAGGAGATATGCTGGTGAACCGGAGGCCCACCCCACACGGAGGCCTGTCTTCTTCGGAGCAGAGGGGATTTGACCAGGCCACCTCGGCAGAAATATTCAGAGAGTTACGATTGGGTGCCATGACATATACCCTGAGCTTCTCTTTCGGACGTAGCTGGGCCCGACAGAGAATAAATGCCCCACTGGCACCGATATTTTTTGTCTCTGCTACTGTGGCACCTTGAGAGGTCAAAAGGACAACAGGCCAACTAACTTCGACCCTGGAATGCGACCTTTTTTCTGATACCGCTGGGGTATTCAAAAACATACCTCCAACTGTTCAGCTTTATAGACTCCACCCGGCTCTCCAACAGACCCGAGTTGCCTTAGTTCCGCATAAACAGCCACTGAACGAGGACAAAGGCTTAGTTCGAAGGATGACCAGTGCAAATGCTGTGCCTGTCTCACCATCCATTTTTCACCGTGACCGCTATAAAGCTATAGGCTAAAGTTAGAGAAAAGGGTGGAAGAACTCTTTCATCTGAAAGAGAGTGGGGAGAGAATCGCCAATGCTGCCATATCTTGAAACGTTACTTTCAAAATCTTTCGAGGTCATTCCAGGTGAGTCCTACAACCAGTACCGACTCGATGTAGCCGAGCAAATCGGTGCGATTCACTTGTTTTATGAAGTCCCTCTTATCGAAGAAAAGCCGTGGCGGTTCCTCAGGGATCGGGTTTATCCTTTGTTCACCCGTTACATCAAGGCCAAGCTCTACGATCCGGCCACAGCCCGCGGAGTAGTGGTAGCCATCTTCCACACGGATAGATGTTATCTGTTAAAGGGAGAGGATTTTCTCAAAGCCTACCGTGAAATAGAAAGTCTCGATACGGCAGCATTATTGGAAAAGGTGCAGCAGTGGCTGGCCGCCTGATTCCCCCGAGCAAATCAAATCTCGCATTTCGCATATCTCATTGGGCATTGAGAGATGATCTGCATGAATTCAGTTCACCCAAAATGCAAGATGATAAATGTGAAATGTGCATTGATGAATTGCTAAAGTCTCCAGCCCCAAAACTGAAGAAAACCGGCGAAATCAGACATGTCCGATGCCTTTCTGTTCCATGGTTTCAGGCTGGTATAGAAGGGGTTTTCGTACTTATCATTGTCACCATAGACTTTGTCCGTTCCCACAAAGAAGTCCCAAGAAATCAAGCTCAACAAAATTGTTTCCCAGAATTTCATCGAACGCTTCACATGGCCTTTCTGTGGTCCATAGTCGTAATAAAAGCTGGTAGTTTTACCGTCCAGAGGAATCCTCTCCAGCTCACTCACTGGTTCCAGCGGCGCCTGAACAGCAGCAAAGCCTCCTGGATTTGACAAGTCTTTGACGTCAACTATTTCCAGATCCATGACCCGGTGAACACCCGGTCTCAAATGTACAAGCAGCTTAGGGTGTTCTTTTTTTTCGTAGTCCAGGACAGAAGGCAGTTTCTCCCCATATACTTCAAGAGTCGTCTCTTGCCAATTCTCGGGTAAACTCTCCGGTGGCAAGTAGGTTGTGGGTACAATGACAACATAGCAGCCGCACGTGCCAACAGTAGTGACCAGAACGGGTCGCTGCTGAGAATCCAAGGTTATGACAACTATGACACCCACGTTGTTGCCGCTGGTAAGGTTAAAAGGGATTATGCTGAAGGGCACCTTGGGAAAGTGGGTCCGGTAGATCAGATTAGTGTATCTGCCGTTTTCTGCAGAAAATTCTTGTTCCATATAATAAATCACCGGTTTTGTGGCATCCACGTAGATCATCTCTTCGCCTTTTTCATCGAACCTAGCCGCCGGCCGACCAATGCGATTGTACTCTCTCTGGTAATCGTAGGTTAAGAAGACAGGAGCATATCTATTCAGAAACTCACCTTCTTCTCCATCTGCTAGGTAGATTGTATGCACCTTCTCCGGGGGTAATTTCTGATGGTGCGCACATCCAGAGACAGTTATGGCCAGAGCAATGAAAAAAACTCTCAGAGCAATCATTTTTCACTTCTCCCAAGAACCGCTTATTGTACTGGGTCCTGTATTATAATCACTTTTTGTGTCGAACACACGAAGTCCTTATTTTGCGCTGGTCTTACGGACATAATTATTATAGGTTATCGCCTGTTTCTGCCTTCTCTCGAGAAGTCGGTTTTGAGAAGGCTTTATTACCGCAACACGAATAAAAACTGACGATTACATAAAAAGTCTATGAATTGAGTGTGATAGGAGAGAGGTTTGATCGGAACCATAGTGAATACCGGAGCCGTCCTAGCGGGTAGTGCGGTTGGGATTTCTGCCGGCAAACGCTTGCCTGAGAGGATACGGACCATTCTCATGCAAGCCCTTGGTCTCTCGGTGCTACTTATCGGCTTGAAAATGGCTCTTTCCGGTGAAAAAATGATAGCCCCCATCGGCTATCTCTTATTGGGGGGAATCACCGGAGAACTCCTTCGCATCGAGGAGCGCATCGAAAGGGCAGGGGAATGGCTAAAAACACGTTCAGGCTCCGACTCTTCCTCTTTTGTACAGGGTTTTGTCTCCGCCTCTCTGCTCTACCTTGTCGGTGCCATGATGATTGTTGGTTCCATACAAGACGGCACTGCAGGAGATCCTAGTACCCTCTACGTCAAGTCTCTCTTGGATGGGGTTGCCTCAGTAGCTCTGGCATCTACCTTCGGCGTGGGAGTTGCCTTTTCTGCGCTTTCCGTCTTTGTGGTGCAAGGCTCCATAACACTCCTGGCCTCACAACTGTTATTTCTTCAGAGCCCCGAAGTTCTGAACGCCGTAACGGCGACGGGTGGACTGCTCATTCTGGGAATAGGTATCAACCTTTTGGAACTCAAGACCATCCGAACCGGAAATCTCTTGCCGGCCCTGGCTTACGCCATCATGGGTGCCATGGTGTTCTAATGTCATACTAATAGAGTGAGTTCGGCACAAGTGCACACCGAGACGGAGAAACGGTGACGCGGAGACGCGGACGTCCCCAAATAATCTGCGTTTCTTGACCTGCCATGTAATGTCTCATATTGAAGGGCAAAGGCTTTTTCGTCCATCGCCGCGTCACCCCATCGCCGTTTCTCCGTGTCTTCAGGAAAGGGGAGATCATAATGATAAAAGACTTAATCGAAAAGACCAGAAGTTATCGACGATTTCACCAAGACCACAGCATAGAGCTCGAGACTTTAAGGGAGCTGGTGGAGCTGGCAAGGCTTTCTGCGGCGGCAGGTAATCTCCAACCGCTCAAATACATGCTCTCCAATGAACCCGAAAGAAATGACGCAATATTTCACCATCTTGCCTGGGCCGGCTACCTCAAGGACTGGCCCGGTCCGGGTGAGGGTGAGCGACCTTCAGCGTACATCATTGTTCTGGGAGACACACAAATATGCAAATCCTTCGGTTGTGACCACGGTATAGCGTGTCAGAACATCCTACTGGGTGCGGTTGAAAAGGGTTTGGGTGGTTGCATGATAGGTTCAGTGAACCGAGAAAGACTCAGAAAAACCCTCAACATCCTTAATCATTTCGAGATACTTCTGGTTGTGGCGCTGGGCAAGCCCAAAGAGACTGTTGTTCTTGAAACTGTGGGACCGGAGGGTGACATCAAGTACTGGCGCGATAGTGAAGGGCTGCACCACGTGCCCAAGAGAAGGCTAGAAGACATTATTGTGGGATAAGGCATAGGGAAGTAATTTCGAATTGCGAATTGCCTAGTGCACACTGCCCGCTGCTAGCCTGCCCTGAGCCTGTCGAAGGGCTGCCAGCTGTCTGCTGCAATGGGGGGAACAATGGGAGCGAAACAAAACGCTGCCACTAGTCAAGCCACCGTTGACCTGTTACAATTCGCCCGTAATTAGCGGCGATATCCTCTGAGCATCTCGGAAGATCTCGCTCGAACCCATCGATCAGTCAAGCACAGTATCCATAACTTGGTCTTATTCACCGTATGCTATACGATTTCCACATTCATACCCGTGAGTACTCGGACTGCTCCATAAGTTCGGCGGAGGAAATGTGTCTCAAGGCTCTTGAGGCGGGACTGGCGGGCATAGCTCTGACCGAACACGACGTCTGGTGGCCTCTGGCCGACATACAAGAACTCCGAGACAGGTTTCCAGAGCTCACCATAATCCGAGGAATAGAGTACTCCTGCCCTGAGGGACACTTCCTGGTCTTCCTGCCCGGTCCTGGAAATGGGAATCTTCCTGGTTGGCGCTCTGTAGTGGGACTGATCCCTCTTGTCCACCATCATGGTGGAATAGTCATCTGGGCTCACCCTTTTCGCTTTGACAAAACCCGGCCATCCTGGTTGAAACATGTAAGACCCGATGGTATGGAGGTGGCCAGCAGTAACATGCACGCCCAGGCTGAAATCAGGGCAAGAAAGGTCGCCGCTGATAGGGGGATCATGACTTTTTGCAACAGCGATGCTCATCATGCCTCCCTTTTGGGTAATTACGTCAACGAGCTGGACTTTTCTTTGACCAGAGTTGAAGATTTCATCACTTACGTCCGCAAGCAAGAACACGGAGACGGTATCAGGCGAGCCTCTCCGGTGGGAGCGGCTTCCTAGTCCTGAGCGACTCGACCTGAGCTTGTCGACAGGTCTTGTCGAAGGATAGCCGCGATGAACTGCAGCCCGATTGTTCATTACGGTGGAAATCGGATGGCTCGAACGGTTAGCAAGACCGAAATCTACATTGGCTACACCATCATAATTGTTCTGTTGCTGATCTCTGGCGGAATTCTCCTTAAACAGTCCCAATACAACCCATCTATCTTCAAGCCCAGCACATTTCAGACAGAAAGTCCTGCTCTGACAACTACCCCGTCCAGCCCTCCATCAGACCTAATTCAGTATGCGCCGGACGCACTGACCGCACTTACTCCAGCAGAGGCCTTTGGACCCGAAAACCTCTCCAACAAGATTAACGGCAAGGCTGAGCTCTATCTTTCAGCAGGATTTATACATCTTGCAAGCCAGCGTTTCACGGCAAAAGAAGATCCCGGGGATTGGATGGAAGCATTCGTTTACGACATGGGTTCCATCCGGGGGTCTTTTGCTGTTTTCAGTCTGCAGCGCCGTTACGAGGCCAAAAAAATAGAGTTGAGCGATTTTGCTTACAAAAGCGAAAACGGCCTTTTTTTTGTTCATGGCCCATATTACGTGGAGATAATCTCCTCGGTTGCTCAAGAAAGAATGACTGACCTCATGCTTTCATTCGGGGACAATTTTGTTCGCCAAACAGCAGTGAGTCACGAAATAATCAAAGAACTGGCATATTTTCCAGCACCTTACTTCAGCGAGGATAGCATTTCACTCCTACCCACCAACGGTTTCGGCTTTGAAAGGTTCGATTCAATTTTCACGGCCCAATATGTTATGGCAGACACAGAGCTCACCGCATTTCTATCTCAGCGAAAAAGCCAGACTGAGGCCGCTGAACTCGTGACAGCCTACACCTCTTTTCTTTTGGCCAACGGTGGCGCTGAGGTAAGAACCAGCATGGACATCCCAGGAGCCAAACTTGTGGAAATTATGGACACCTTCGAACTGGTTTTTAATCAGGGTGTTATGCTGGCCGGTGTCCACAGTGCAGAAAATAGACAGAATGCTGAGGAGCTTGCTCTTATGTTGAAACAAAATCTGGCGGGGGCTGGCCAGTGAACCAAGAGCAGGAAAACAACAAGACAAACAGGAGAGATTTCCTCCTGCGCCTGGTCAAGGGAACCATTTCCATTGCCACTGCTTGCTCCCTGAGCTATTGGCTTTATGACAGCACCGGTCCCGCCGCGCTCCCGAATCAAAAAGATCTGGTGACACTGCCCGATTTCTCCATCCCTGACCTTAAGGGCAGGATGAGCATCGTAACCGGCCCTGACCGCATAAAGACTTTCAGTAGAGCGCTCAAGGGGGTCGGCGGCATAGAAGCCTTTATTGAAAAAGGTGACCGGGTGTTGCTCAAAGTAAACGCTGCCTTTGCGACCCCTCCAATCCTCTCGGCAACAACCAATCCACAATTGACCGCTGAAGTAGTCCGTCTGTGTTACAGGGCTGGTGCTTCTTCTGTGGTGGTCACCGACAACCCAATAAATGATCCGGCAAGTTGCTTTGCTTTAACCGGCATTGCCGAGGCAGCCCACTCGGCAGGAGCGAAAGTGCTGTTGCCCAGAGAGAGTTCTTTCCGACCAACTACGGTCCCAAGCGGTACCCTGATTCGAAACTGGCCGCTCCTGTGGGACCCATTCAGAGGCATAAACAAGGTTATCGGCATCGCTCCGGTCAAGGATCACCACCGCAGTGGCGCTTCCATGACCATGAAAAACTGGTATGGACTTTTAGGCGGTCGACGTAACATTTTCCACCAAGACATCAATACCATCATTACAGAATTGGCCATGATGGTAAATCCCACTCTGGTCATCCTCGACGGCACCACAACCATGATTGCCAATGGCCCCACCGGCGGATCATTGGCTGATTTGAAACAGACAAACACCATGATCGTCAGTACCGACCAGGTGGCGGCTGACGCCTTCGGCGCGACCTTGCTGGGAAAAATTCCAGCGGAACTCCCTTATATTACCAAAGCCGAAGCAGCGGGGCTGGGCACCACCGATTATGAGTCACTCAGTCCAGTACGTGTGAACGTGTCGTAGAACCCTATCAGCAAGCAGCTGGCAGATTAGGTTAATTAGAAAATTAGAAAATTGGACAACCTAGTATTTAACGGTTTACCGTTTACCATTCACCATTTACGATTTGACGAATCCACCTATAGACCATTGGACTAATTAACTAATTCTCTAATCGACTAATCAACGAATTGAACGATTGAACAATGCGAATAGTAACGGTCAGACGCATAACTCAAGTCTTCTTCTTCCTTCTGTTTATCTGGTTTTGCATTGTCACGACCATTGGGGTGCAGTGGTGGCAACTACGGGGCTGGCCGGTCAACTGGTTCCTGCAACTCGACCCTCTGGTCGCAGTGGCTACCATGCTTAGCACCCAGTCGCTCTCCCGGGGTCTCCTCTGGGCCCTGGTAACAGTGGTCTTGACTATACTTCTGGGAAGGTTTTTCTGTAGCTGGGTATGTCCTTTTGGCACCTTGCATCATTTCGTCGGTTATCTAAGTAGGCGCAGAAAAAGTACCTCTGAGAAAATCGGACTCAATCAATACCACCCCGCCCAAGCCATCAAATACTACCTTCTTATTTTTTTGCTCACAGCGGCTGCCTCCAGCCTGCTTGGTCGTCTGCTCAGAATCGTTCCCGACAGACCTAAGCTCTCGATGGTGGTGGCTATCATTGGTTTAGCAGGTCTAGCTTTACTTTCTTTGCTCAAAGTCGTGCCTAACCCAAAGAAAGCTATGACCATTTTATTCACCCTTATCGGACTTTGGCTGGGGCTCGGCCTGATACTCCCGGCTGAAAACCTGATTGCCGCCTCCCTGCAAACCGGCCTGCTAGACCCAATTCCTCTTTTCCATCGTTCAATAAACCTTACGCTTTTGCCTCTTGCAGAGAGGCTTTCAGCTAGCCAGCGTTACTATCAAGGTAGCTTGTTGATCGGCGCCGTTTTTCTCACAGCGGTCTTCTTGAACCTCAAGGTTCCCCGATTTTACTGCAGGTTCATCTGCCCGCTGGGCGCCCTTTTTGGTGTCCTCGGGACGTTTTCGCTCTGGAGAATAGGAAAAAGTGCGGATGAATGCAGCCAATGCCAACTTTGTGACACCGACTGCGAGGGGGCCTGCCAACCGGTCGACAGGATCCGCATAAGTGAATGTGTGCTCTGCATGAACTGTTTGGAAAGCTGTCAACACGGTATCGTCAGCTACCGCACAGCGCCTTCTGAAGCCGGCGAGATAACCCTGCCAGATCTTTCCCGCCGGAGTTTTTTAACCTCCTTTCTCTCAGGAGCTATGGCCATTCCAGTAGTTCGTCTGAGTGGCTTGGTAGGTCCCAACAACTTTCCCCCCTCCGTTATTCGTCCTCCTGGCGCCCTGGCTGAACCTGATTTCCTGGCGCGATGTCTCAAATGTGGTCAATGTATGCGAATCTGTCCCACCAACATCATTCAGCCCGCTGGACTGGAAAGCGGCCTGGAGGGATTGTGGTCTCCTATTTTGAACTTCCGAATCGGCACCAGCGGCTGCCAGCTCAACTGTATTGCCTGCTCACACATCTGTCCCAGCGCGGCAATCCGGCCTATAACCCTGGAAGAAAAACTTGGTCGCAAAGATTACGCCCGGGCAGGCCCAATCCGATTGGGCACCGCCTTTGTTGATAGGGGACGATGTCTGCCCTGGGCTATGGACAGGCCATGTATAGTCTGCCAGGAGAACTGCCCGGTGAGCCCAAAGGCAATCTTTACCCGAGAACACTTCAGCACGATCAGAGGTGGTGTTCTTACCATTCTAAAAGCTGATAAGCAAACTCTGGAATTTGTTGAGAGCGATCTACAGCCGGGCCAATTCTCTACAGGTGACTATTACATCAAGACGGCTGGTCGGCATCGAGAACAGCGTTTCCGAATTTCTGCAAACACCAGCGACAGCGTGACCATCGCCGATAATAAGCCTTTGCATAGAGAACCTGGAAGTAAGGTTGAAATTCAAGTGAGGCTCCAACTCCCCCATGTGGAGCCGAACCTTTGTATCGGCTGCGGTATTTGCGAACATGAGTGTCCAGTTAGTGGCAAGAGAGCCATTCGGGTTACTGCGGAGAATGAGACCAGGAGCCCGGGCAGGACACTGGTGCTGCCGAGTAGCTAAATTAACGCGTAAGGGCAGATTCGAAGCGACGCGGAGACACGGTGACACGGAGACGCGGCGAGACGGGACTTTCAGCTGGCAGCAGGCAGAGGACAGAGATCAGAAGACAGAGGTCAGAGGTCACAAATTATCCTGTGGGAGCGGCTTTCAGCCGCGATCTTGCAATTTGAACGACTTTAACGACTTCTACGGCTTGAACGATTTAACTATTTGACTAATTTTCTAATTCTCTAATCAACTAATTCTCGATTTGACGAATCAACGAATCGACCATTTTACGCCATGCGCCATGCGTGATGGGAGGAATTGGACATGTCCAAGAAAAGAACTGACTTTACGCGGCGGGATTTTCTCAAAACAGCTGGAGCGGCTACCGTAGGCTCTCTTCTGGGCGCAACAGAAACAGTGGGTAAGATCAGTGACAGCTCCAGCACAGGGCTCGCAGTGGTCCCCACCAGGACTTTCGGCAAAACGGGAGTACGAGTTTCAACCCTCTCTCTGGGTGGCATGTTTGATATTCCTTCCAATCAGCTGCTGCTCAGACAAGCCGTAAAATGGGGCGTTACCTACTGGGATACCGCTGATTGCTACGAGGGCGGGAGAAGCGAGAGAGGGGTCGGCAAGTTTTTTGGCAAATACCCAGAAACCCGCAAGAAGATATTTCTGGTCACAAAATCTGATGCAAGAGATCCGGGGGGGATGACTCGATTGCTCAATAGATCCCTGGAAAGAATGAAAACAGACTATGTGGATCTCTACTTCGTCCATGGAATTAGCTCCATTGACGAGCTCGATAATGACACCAGAGCTTGGGCCGAAAAGGCCAAGGCCGAGGCGAAGATCAAATTCTTCGGTTTTAGCACGCACAGTAATATGGAAAAATGTATGCTGGAAGCGGCCAAACTGAGTTGGATCGACGGCATCATGATGACCTACAATTACAGGTTCATGAACAAGAGCAAAATGCAAGAGGCGGTAGCGGCTTGCACCGAGGCTGGCATCGGCTTAACTGCCATGAAAACCCAGGGGGGTTGGTCTTCTGGCTCTTCCAGTGCAGCCAAACTAGTAGATAGTTTTATCCAAAAGGGATTCACGGATAAGCAGGCCAGACTCAAGGCTGTCTGGGAAAATCCCAACATAGCCAGCGTATGTTCACAGATGCCTAATCTTACCATCCTGATGTCCAACGTTGCGGCCGCAATGGGCAGGACGAGTCTTTCTGCTGGGGATCTGCACCTTCTGGATCAGTACGCCCGGGAGACCGCCTCTAACTACTGCGCAGGCTGCAGCAACATTTGCCAAACTGCGTTGGCCGAAGATATTCCGGTTGCTGATGTCATGCGCTATCTGATGTACCATCAAAGCTATGATGATTACGATCGCGCCAGGTCTTTATATGCCAGACTCTCACCTGATATCCGTGAGCGAATTGGGAATATCGACTATTCCCTGGCCGAAAATAGATGCCCGCAGGGAATTCCTATTGGCAAGGCAATGAGAAAGGCTCAGAAATTATTAGCTTAGCCCATATGCGGAGATGCTTTCTCACAAGAGATTAAAGCACAGGTTTTGGACATTATCAGAAAAAGCCAAGGAGAGGTTGATTTTAGATTTAAGATTGTAGATTTGTCCTTCGGACTCCCACCCTGCGGGCGGGTTCCCAGTTTCAGATTGCGGATTTATCCTTCGGACTCCCACCCTTCGGGCGGGTTCCCGGTTTGAGAATGCAGAATGCGGATTGCGGAATGCAGAATCTTATGAGTTGCCCGCATAAAAAGGGGAGCCCCCACCAGCGCACTCGGCTCTGATGGGGGCAGGGGCCATAAAGCTAGAGCAAAACAAGGAGTTTTTGAACCACTGTTCTATTGACATAGGCAGGAATGATGCCAAGAAGCAAAAAATGGCTATTAACTCAAGAAATACAATAAGTTATTGGTAGCGATTGAAGGCGAATATGTTTTGTGAAATCACCAAATTTGGCGAAATGGACAAAGTCAGTTTGGCCCATAAACCAAACTCCCTTTCCCACCCTAACCGTTTTCATAGAAGCCCTTGGGCTGGAGCTCTCTTGAACTCACTCCCACCTGCAAGACCAGGTACTTTCTGATCTCAAAGCAGAGGTCACATTTGGACATGTATTCCCTGGAAGGTTCGAAGCCATATTTGCTGGCGGCGAGATCCCCAAAACCACCAATGCCTTCACGGAAAAGGGTGGTCAAGAAGGGATAATCGTTTTGGGAGAGAGCAGTGCCGACATGGTCACATCTTATGGCAAGACCAGAACAGAGTCCCGGGATATAGTTTCCATACAGGTCGCAGTGAAAGTGACTGACATCCAGGAGTTCCCTGCATCCTCCCTTGTTTGCTGAAAGAGTGTCCTGGTAATTCCTCGTTCCATAAACTCTGGCAAAGGTCTTTAGAGCTCTTCCACCAAAATGTATCCAATACCGCGAAGGAATCCTTGAGAGATAATTGTCCCCATATTTTTCTTCATACTCGGAGACCGGGTGAGTAGTCCGGTCGTCAAATGCAGCAATCTCAGGATAGAATTCTGATATCCAGGGAAAAACGCTCATATTAGCCTCACTGCACGCTTCTATTACCCCTTTGACTTTATAAAAGGGTATGTGCTCGTTATGAAATGGACTCATGGATATGAGCAGGGTGGAAAGGCCCCTTTCTCTCAGAGAAGATAGAGTCTCTATCGCAGACTCACGGTCTTTGAACCAGGAAGAATTCGTCTCCACATACTCAATATTGACCCTCAAGGAGCGAACTGTTTCGATGACCATTTTCAGTCCAGCAAGGTTGAGAAACGGCTCCCCGCCGCCGATATGGACAGAGCGACAGCCGAGGCTCTTGATTTTTTTTAAAACTTCTATCAGGGTCTCCCTGTCAATGTATTCCTTCTTCCACCGCGGACTGCAGTAATAGAGGCAATGACCACAGGCGGAGGTGCAGTAGTAATTGGTGATTATTCCTCCTGATTGAAGGTGCTTTATCTCAAATTCACTTTGTCGTCTCAACAATCCCTGTTCTCCGTTGGGAAGCGATGAATTGTCCGTTGTCAAGAATCGCATAGCGCATAGAGCATAGTGCAAAGCGTAAGATCATAAATGCAAATCCGCTATGCGCTTAGCGCTCTGCGCTTTACGGCGAACGGAGTGAGCTACCACGGACGACGGACCACTGACAACTGACTATACGAGATCCAGTCCCCATTTTTTCAGAGCGGCCACGCCACCTTGAAGGTTACAGGTGTCGCCTATCCCCATTTGGTCCAGGGTTACTTGAGCCTCATAGGAACGCACTCCGGTGTTACAAATCAGCACGAGCTTCTTGTCTTTAGGCACTTCCGCAATTCTCAGCCGCAGTTCATCCTGAGGAATGCTCTGCCAATGATCCGGATACTTCTCGACAAAAGGTTCCGCATTCCCCCAGCCACGGCAGTCCAAGAAAACCACGTCGCCTTTCTCTCTTTGTTTCCAAAGTTCATCGAAATCATCCACATCCACAACCCTGTTCTTCCCGGCCAAAATGTTCTCTGCTGTGTTTCCGAGAGCATTTAGAATATCCATGGCCGCGGAAAATGGTGGAGAATAGGCCAGTTCCAGGTTACCTATATCTTCTGTGGTGGGATTGTATTTGAGAATGGAGGCCACCGCATTGATCCGGCCAACCGTGCCGTCACCCATACTGCCCACGCCCTGGATCCCGAGTACCCTGCCGGTACCTCTTTCCACTACCATTTCTAAGGTCATAAGATCCTTTTCCGGGTAAAAATGGGCCCGGTCAAACTGGATTACCAGGGCACTAATGGCATCAAATCCTTCACTGCGTGCCACATCACTACTTAATCCAGCAGCGGCAACAGACAACTCAAACACCTTCACAACAAAACTTCCCACAGCACCGGGAAACTCACTATTCCCCCCGGCAAGATTGGCTCCAATGATTCGTCCCTGTCGGTTGGCCATGGAACCAAGGGGGTAATAACCGGGCTTACCGGTTATCAAATTGGTAACTTCCACGCAATCTCCACCTGCGTATATATCCGAATCGGACGTTTGCATTCTACTGTTCACCACGATGCCGCCCTTGAGCGAAACCTCCAAACCAGCAGCCCTGGCCAGGTCAGAATTCGGTTCAGCTCCCACGGCAACGATTACCATATCTGTTTCAATAATTCCCCCGGTGGTGATGGCCCGCTCCACCTTTTTGTTTCCCTCCAGACGCTCAACCCTGTCCTCCAGCTGAAAAGCGACTCCTTGCTCTTCCATGTGATGTTGGACAATCTTGGCCATGTTCTTACTGACCAAACCTGGAAGGAGCTGGTCGGTGATCTCCACCACCGTGGTCTCTATGCCCCACATATCAGTAAGAGCTTCTGCCATCTCCAAACCAATAAACCCTCCACCAATGATAAGCGCGTTTTCTACCTGGCCGCTTGCAATTCTCTCTTTAATAGCAATGGCCGCATTCATATTGCTCACGGCGAAAACTCCCTCCAGATCGATTCCGGGTATGTCCAAACGTCTGGGACGACTGCCGGTAGCAAGCACAAGCTTGTCATAGGGTAGGGTGGTATCTTCCCCGGTTGTTAGATTCTGGATATGAACTTTCTTCTCCTGGCGGTCAATGCTGAGGGCCTCGGTGTTGGTCAAAACCTCGATGTCTTTGGCTCCTTGAAAAAATTCCTTATCCCGGAGCATGTGAAAGCTGGTTTCCTGGAGTTGCGCCGGGTCACTGACATCACCGGAGATGAAATAGGGAATACCGCAGCCTCCATAGGAAATGAGGTGATCCTTATCCACCATGACCACTCTGGAATCCGGCTCCAACCTCTTGAAACGACAAGCAGCTTTAGGTCCAAGAGCAACAGCACCAATAACAACAACATTTTTTGGCATGCCTAATTCCTCCTAGCTCGTTCGAAGACTCGCTATCTCTTATAAGACAGTTCACTAGTAGATTTCAATGGCACATTTTACCCTAATGATGCAAACCCACACTACCCAGACAGCAATCAGACGCATAAAAACACCACGCCAAAACTCCAATACTCCATTCCTCCAAGGCAACAGGGCTCTGAGTTTGCAGAAGAAAGGAGAGGTTTCAACCCCTGCCGTGTTTCAATGAACCACTATTGGTATGGATTTTGCTGTTACCTGCACGTGACGATGAATAATCACTGGGCTTGTGATGTGGAGTAACTCCCTACAATAAGGACCTGTGCAAAACAGTAGAGCCGGAGGTTCCCGTCCCGGTGGAGAGCGGGGCTGGATGAGCCTCATACTCCATAAAAGGTATAAAGATAAATTGTGTAAGCGGACGTACAAAAAAAGACACAATACATCATCAGCCCCCAATCCAACGCAGTGAAATAAGAGGAGGTTCCCATGTCCTTCACAAAACTTCTCCTAATTTGGCCGGGATCCCCAATCCTATCCATGCTCATTTGGATTGTGGTCATGGTTGTTTTACTTTACCTGGCGCGCACGCCTGCCCACAGAGCAATCTACTCCTTGGCCCGAGTTATCCACAATGGCTTCCGTTTAATGTCGCGATCTGTAATGCTTGCTGAGGAAAAACTGGCGCAGCGCAACAAAGAGGTCTCGCTCTCCGCCGGAATAGAATCGGTGGAGCGCTTGATCGAGAGGGAATTTTACCGTGTCGATGCGGTGGTGAAGAGGGACCTCAGTGGCTATCCCACCCTGCACCGTGCTCTGTCGGATCAAACTACCAAAATAGATGAGGACTATAGGGAAAGCTCTGAGACACCTCCTCCTCCTCCTGGTTGGGTAGGTGCAGTAGAAGCGGTGGCAAATCTTCCTAACCAGGGTGACGGTACGGTTGCCAACATTTTAAATGAAATACATAAAACCACCGTTTCTCAGTACAAGACCACCTTGGAAGAGCATCGAAAGAATGTAGCTGTACGTCACAATCTTTTGAAGAAAATGATGCCCTACTGGCGCCGAATGGCTCAAACCCTTGAACAAGTGGGCAAGACCATAACTGGATTACACGAGCGTGCCAGGGTAATCGACAACCGGATGACTGAATACGAGGAAATACGGGAGCAGACTGACAAGGCAGCGCGAATGTTAACTGCCTCATCCCTCACCCAGTTTTTTATCTCCGGCTTCGTCCTGCTCATCGCCATAGGGGGTGCAGTAATTAACTTCAACCTCATTGCTCTTCCCATGTCGGAGATGGTTGGAGGAGGAAGTTATATTGGCAACTTCAAAACCGCCAACGTTGCCGCCCTGGTGATCATTCTGGTTGAAGTTGCCATGGGCCTCTACTTGATGGAATCACTCCGTATTACCAGGTTGTTCCCAATTATAGGTCAAATGGATGACAAGATGCGCACTCGCATGATCTGGGTGTCTTTTTCCATCCTGTTTATCCTAGCAGGTGTTGAGTCGGCACTAGCATTCATGCGAGACCAGATCGCCGCGGATATGCAGGCTTTGAGACACTCACTTGCAGCTGTGGAAGCAACTGGCGTTGCCGTGAGTAGCTGGATTCCAACTGTGGGCCAAATGGTATTGGGCTTCGTTCTGCCCTTTGCCCTGACATTTGTGGCCATACCGCTCGAGTCTTTTGTTCAGTCTTCCCGCACTGTATTGGGTGTTACAGCAGTCGCGGTTTTGCGCTGGCTCTCCTTTTCCCTTCGCTTGCTGGGAAACGTAAGCCGTTATTGTGGCGAGTTGCTGGTAAATATTTACGACCTGTTTATTTTTCCGCCGCTCTGGGTGGAAAATCTGATCAGGGACAAGAAACAACCAACTGAGATCATAATAGAGGAGGAGGTGTCGTGATGAAAAAGTACCTGGCCCTAATACTGGTTCTTTTACCATTTCTGTGGGGCTGTCCTGATACCAGCAGTCATTCCAGGGGGGTGTACATGCTTCTGGACACCTCGGGCACGTATAAGAAAGAGTTGAAGCGAGCTGAAGCGATTATCAACTACCTCCTTGGTACTTTACAACCCGGAGACAGTATGGCGGTGGCACGCATTGACAGTGGAAGCTTCAGTGAAAAGGACATTGTGGCCAAAATGACCTTTGACACACGCCCATCGGTAGCAAACCAACAGAAACGTCTGTTCAAACAGCAAATCGACGACTTCGTACAGACTGCAAAAGGCAGTGCCTACACGGACATTACCGGCGGAGTCTTGCAGTCAGTGGAGTTTTTAAACGAGGCCGGAGCGGGACAGAAGTACATCCTCATATTCTCAGATCTTAAAGAAGAGTTGGTCAAAGGGCACATCCGCGATTTTCCCATCCAGATGGATGGTTGCAATGTCGTTGCCTTAAACGTCACCAAGCTGCGTAGCGACAACGTTGATCCCCGGGAATACTACAAGCGGGTTGCAGACTGGCAAGCGCGTGTTGAGGCAGGTGGCGGCACCTGGCGAGTCGTCAATGATCTGGAACGGCTGGAAAACATATTCGAAGGTTGAGTCTATTCCCAACTTCGGAGAGCGAGTTCTGCTTCAAACCTGAGTGACACAAATGGGCACTCTTGGCCTCAATCCGGCGGTACCTGTTGAGAGCCAAAGAGTGTCCATTTATGTAAAGCATTGATTTTTAAGAATTAATTGTTCCAGTAACGTTTGGCACACTGCTTGCTCTATTCAGTTTCGGAGACGCAACCACATATCTTTTGTGCTCAACGAAACGAAACGGTGCCCATGAAAATTTTCAGGAAAAGCTCAATCCGGCCCCTCATGTTGGGGCTTTTTCTTATGTTTACGCTCAGTGGCTGTGCTTTGGCAGTGGGCGCTCTCGGCACTGTAGGGTCAGGCGTTGCCGGTGGCGCTGAGTACTTCGCATCGACCCCAGTTGCTAAGACGGTCTCCTATGACTACGACCGGGTGAAAAAAGCCCTTCTGGTAACGCTGTGCAAGATGGTCATCGATGTGGAGAAGGTTAAAAAAATCGAGAATGGCGAAAAAATTTTCGCCACGGCGGACGATTTGGAAGTTGTAATAAAACTGAAAAAAATCACTTCTAAATTGACCCGCATTGAGATCAAGGCTGGAGAAGGTATCGTGAAAAGGGACGAAGCAACCGCTACAGAAATAGTCCAGCGAACCACAAGAATAGCGGAAAAACTGGCAACCTAGAAAGGTCTCACTTTCTGTGCTGTTTGACGACCAACTTCCCCGCAACCCACCCCTTCTTCTTCACCTGAGGTACCCATATCTGGTACCAGCCCCTCTTTGCATCCAACAACAGATATTCTTGCCGCTGCCTGGCTTTATAAACAATCCGAGACCGTGTTGAAGCCGCCTTCCTAATATTCACCCGTTTCTTCAGGATGTGCAGGATGGTAAGGTATTTGGTGGGAATGGTCTCCTTGGGCGAAATCTCCTTATGGATGAGATATACTTGGTATTTCCTGACCCAGCCGGAGATTCGGAGTCTTGGGGTCCAGACCAGAATCCAGGATCTTCCAACATCTATTTTCTTGATGTTCTCCCCTTTTCTCAGAGGGCCAAAAAAGGGTGCATCCCCGTCCGGTCTCACAAAGATGTAACACTCATCCACTCCAACAGCCATAGTAGGGAGCAAATTGGCTGGGATCTCCTCCGGTATATAAGCGGCTCGCTTCTTTGATCCATCCTGTCTATCCTTGCTGCCGCTGGCGCAGTTCACAGCTACAAACGCCACCAAGGCCATGGCGAAAAACAATATCATCCTCGGGTGCACCAATGTACTAACTCCTCAAGATCATCTGCGAATCAGGGTCAAATGGGCTAAAGCGGCAAGCTTACTTCTCTGAAGTGTTTTGCGATACAGACAAAGTAAGAATTATGCAGGTCCCTCTTATTATAGTCAAGTGGGGTCTTTTTTTCCATGTCCACCACTTTTCCGCCGCTTTGTTCCACCACACAATGGCCGGCCGCAGTGTCCCACTCCATGGTGGGGCCGAATCTAGGGTATAGGTCAGCACTGCCTTCAGCCACAAGGCAGAGTTTAAGGGCACTGCCGGCAGGAACAAAATCCACCTTTTTATACTGCTGCTTCATCTTCTCAACGAAGTCGGAAAGCGCTTCTGTGCCGTGCGAACGACTCCCAACTAAATTCAATTGGTCCGGAGACTTCTTGAAAGACTGCTGTACGGGCAGTCTAATGGCCGTCTCAATTAAAGCCTTCAGTGCTTTGTTTTCATCAGAGAACTCCCCCGCACCAGCCACTAGTTGCCTGATTGCCCCCACATCCTCCAACTTATAAGAACCAAGTCCCTCAGCGGCGAAGTACAAACAGCCTATAGCTGGGAGGAAAACAACGCCCAACACCGGTCTGTTTTTCTTAATTAACGCTATATTCACGGTAAACTCGTCTGATCGTTTTACAAATTCTTTGGTCCCGTCCAGAGGATCCACGAGCCAATAATATTCCCACCCCTTTCTCTCTTCGTATGGAGTATGTTTCCCCTCTTCACTGAGGACGGGAATGCTACTTGTGGAGTCCGACGATAGATGGCTTGCAATAGCACTGTGAGCACGTTTGTCAGCGAGAGTCAGGGGTGAATCATCTTCTTTGTATGAGACGTCAATTTCGCCATGATAGACCTCAAGTATCGCTTCTCCAGCCTTCTTGGCCGCTATCAGAGCCGACACCAAGCAGTTTTCTAGCAATGCGCGCAAATTTCTACCACCTTTCTAATATGAAATCCCAAATTCCAAGCACCAGATCTCAAGGTTTCAGGTGTCAGGTTTCAGGTGTCAGGGAAAAAACATAAAAGCTGAATCCCTAATTCTGGATTCTGACTTCTGACTTCCTCTTGTCCTCTGTTTTCTGCTGGTTTTGAAATTCGCAATTCGCAATCCGAAATTCCAAATTATTTCCCTATGCTCTATGCCTTACTCCTGCCGGCCACCGGCTACTAACTCCTCTCTGTCTCAATCCATGGTAACCTACCGGAGCTGAAAACATTTCGCAAGCAAAAGATCTCCCGCGAAACCACTCGTAGAACTAAACGCTAGCCCGGGTATTTCACGAATTTTCGTGGCGAGACCGTGGAGAAGAGCGTGCCACCGGGCAACCGTCCCGCGGTACCGCGGGATTGGTCCGAGGCGTACCTGAACGGTACGTCGCAGGGTTGAACACCCGAGGACGCCCGGAAGGACGGTCATATCCGTGGTCGCAGTCACGCCAAGGCGTGATGAAATATCCGGGCTAGATATTTACTGTCCCTCATAGTACACATTACCTATTGACCCGAGCACCATATCCAAACTCCAGGAGGCAGAGGATCGAAATGCAAGAAAGAATAACAAGGGCAGCACAGGTTATCTGTCAATCCAAGAAAACTTTGGCTCTCACCGGGGCAGGTATATCAGTTGAATCGGGAATTCCGGATTTTCGTAGCCGCGGTGGCCTTTGGGAACGTTTTGACCCCATAGAGTACGCCACTATTGAAGCGTTTCAGGCAGATCCGAAAAAAGTCTGGCAGATGCTGGAGGAGGTTTCTGCTCTTCTTGCCAGCGCCCGCCCCAACCCTGCCCACACGGGACTCGGTCAACTCCAACAGATGGGATTGCTGCAAGCCATTATCACGCAAAATATAGACAACCTACACCAAGAAGGTGGCGCCTCACGTGTCATTGAATACCACGGTAACGCCAAAACTCTTTCTTGCCTCAGGTGTAATCAGCGATACAACGCTAATGAAATAGAAGGGCAGGGACCCCCAAAATGCGACTGCGGCAAAATACTCAAGCCTGATGTGGTTTTTTTTGGAGAGCCCATTCCTCGCAAAGCCTTGCAGGAGTCTTATGACTTGGCCTCTGACTGTGGTGCGCTTTTGGTCTTGGGTACTTCAGGCGAGGTGGCTCCGGCAAATACCATCCCCCAAACGGCTAAAATGGCAGGTGCAACTGTCATAGAAATTAATGTGGAATCCACTGTTCTCACCAATTACTTGACGGACATCTTTCTACAGGGCAAGGCCAGTGAGGTGATGACCCAGTTGATGCAAGAGGTCGAAACCATGGTGGCTCAGAGGTAGAGCGAACTGATGAAATCCCAAAACCCAAGCATCAAATCTCAGGATTCCAGGTGTCAGGGTTTTAGGTTTCAGGTGTCAGGGAAGGAGAACAAAAAAAACTGAAACCTCCATTTGTCCTGAGCTTGTCGAACCATTTGGGATTTGTGATTTGTTATTTGGGATTTTCTCCTTAGTAGAGATTATCCCTTCCTTGAGCCTTACGCCCTGTGCCTTGCGCCCCTGTGAAGTGCGAACTAGTCGGCATGCTCAAGCTCTTCTCTTTGTTCCTCGGTGATGAATCCCTTGTGGGTGAGGATGTTGAGGGCGGTCTTTCTCTCTTTGGGGGGCAGATTGAGAACGTCACTGAGCACTCGCTCTATTCCTTGCTCACGCACCAGCTCCACATCGTGAAGCATCTTCAGGGTAAAATAGCGAATAAGACTCCGCTGGCTTTCTACCAGGTCCAGGAATTGGACACCAGAAAAATGAACCTGATCCTTCTTTTCCACTGTCTTGGTATCATAGCGATACCATACCACCTGTCCACCGAGACGGACAGAAGTGAGGGTGTCCGGCAGTAAGAATTCAACCGTAATTTCCTCATTGGCGAACACAGGGTCGTCTGTTTTGATACAAATGCCTTCCGTGCTTAAATTTATCACCTTTCCTTTCACCACGATTCCGTCTTGCTGATCAACCCGCACGTCCAGATAAACCGGAATTCGTGGGCACTTTCTCCTCTTTCGCCCTTCTTCCATTGCTGTATCCTCTGATGAGTTGTGGTAAAGGAGGTGGTAAATCTTAATGACGATCTTCAAAATGCGGTCTGGAATTGAAAAACGCTAGGATACTTATACTACAGTTCAGTGAGGACAATGTAAATCCAAAAAAGTCACCCTTTAGAGGGTGACATATTGCCACTGATTGTTGAGCAGATCGGCAAAAAGGACTGTGTTCTCTCTTTTCTTTTTCCCCAGCAGGAGCTTGATTCCCTCGCTCACCATCAAAGTCGCAATAAACGCGGGAGTAAAGGGCGGGTTTCCAAAAGTCTTCTCGATTCCCTCCCGTTTCGTGCCATAGATGTTGCTCAACAGCTTGCTTCCAGGCCAAACAACAGCCACTTGCCCGTACCAACCCCCAATAGCGCCGTGGATAAGAGGAATGCTATAACGTTCACCCATGTCTTGAAGATGGAGTCTTGAGGGAATGGTGTCGAGGCAGTCGAAAATCAGGTCCACGCCATCATAGGCATTACTCTCCAGATCTTCCAATTTGCGAGTAAGAGGGTAGAATGCCACCGCATCATTTATCTTGGCAACCCTATTTCTGGCAGCTTCTGTCTTGCTGAGGCCAATCGAGTTGATGTCGGAGTAGAGCTGGCGGTTGAGATTGGTCTCATCGAAATTATCTGCGTCAACTCCAACCAGTTCACCGACGCCACAACGGACAAGTTGCTCGACAGCGTGGCCACCCAGTCCACCCAAACCAGCAACCAAAACTTTAGATTGTAAAAGTCTTTTCTGGCCCTCAGAGCCCAAAGTGCCCGCGTTTGCCTTGTACCGCTTGGGAAAAATGTCCAGACCACATGCGAGTGCCTCCGCCACCCTCTTGGGGATACCCTGGTCGGCCGCCAGCGTCTCTATAGCTATCTCCACTTCTCCAGTGGTTTCTATCAGCTGTGCCAAAATTTGGCTTAAGTGTTCCTCATTCTTAGTTATCTTAGACAAGTCATCCTCCCGCGATTGGTGGGAATGCAGCCACGGTTTCACCGTCATGTAAAGGCTGGTCTAGCTTGGCATGTCGGCCGTTCACAAGAACTATGGCTACTTCTGAGGGTGGAATGCCAGCTTTGTCAAAAAGTTCAAGTATGGTGATGCCGTCGTCCACCTCGATTCTCTCCAGCTCTGGGTTGAATTTCCGCAAACTAGCAAAAAGCTTTATCTCCAGCTCCATGACATTTCCTTGTGTCTTTTCCAAGAAAAGTTCTCACCTTACATTACGATTAACCCGGATGTTTCATGAATTGCCGTCGTGAGACCGTGGAGATGGGTGTACCACCGGGCAATCCCGCGGTACCGCGGGATTGGATCCGAGGCGTACTTAAACAGTACGTCGCAGGGTCCGACACCCGAGGACGCCCGGAAGGACGGTCATATCCGCGGTCGCAGCAGGCGATTCGTGAAACATTCGGGTTAACAGTATAGCAGCTTCTCAACGCAATAAAAGTACCTCCGTATCAGCAACCGGAGGCTTTGACTTTCGTAGCCCTTGCTTGCACCGTTATATACTGGTAAATTGCTCCTGATTCTATTGGGTCGTCCTTTCTCAGCAGGTGGATATCCATGAAATTCGAGGCAGTGTTGTTCGATCTGGACGGAACGCTTCTTGACAGCATTGAGGATCTCACCGACTCAATGAACATAGTACTCGATGGGTTCGGTTTTCCTGGCCATGATGCCGAAGCTTGCAAACATTTTGTCGGCGACGGGGTGGAGATGTTCGCACTGCGAGCTCTTCCCGAAAACCGGCGTGATGAGGCCACGGTTGCTCAGTGCGCCGCTGAGATGCGTGCAGAGTATCGTAAACGCTGGTCGCTAAAAACGCGACCTTATGATGGTATCCATGAGCTCTTGGACGATTTAATCCTCCGCAACCTCAAGCTGGCCGTGTTGTCTAACAAGCCAGAAGAGTCCACCAAGGAGATGGTGGCTGAACTACTCTCCAAATGGCGGTTCTATCCCGTTGCCGGCGCCCGGTCCTCAGTACCAAAGAAACCCGATCCCATCCTGGCCATAGAAATATCGCAACAACTCCGCGTGCCTGCTGATAAATTTCTTTACCTGGGCGACACTGGCACTGATATGAAGACGGCCAAGGGAGCAGGCATGTTTGCCGTTGGAGCACTGTGGGGCTTTCGCACAGCCGAGGAACTCAAGGATACCGGGGCAGAAGTGCTGGTAGCGCACCCGTCAGAAGTACTGCAGCTTCTTTAGCCCGGATATTTCTGTGGCTGCAACCCTTTCTGGGGCCAGAACGTGGAGATTCCGCCTTCTATGCTCAGAAAAAGATTACTCACAACCAGTGTATTCTCGCTGATCTGCATACTTACCGTTCTCGTTGGCGGCTGTGCGCATCGTCAACCTGCGCCGAAGAACATAGACAATGTTTGTCAAATCTTCCGACAAGAGCGGGACTGGTATAGAAGTGCGTACAGATCTTCCGAAAAGTGGTCCGTTCCCATCCCGGTGCTCATGGCCATTATGCATCAAGAGTCAAAATTCAAGGCCGGGGCCAAACCAGCTAGGACTACCTGCCTTTGCTTTTTCCCAGGTCCCCGACCTTCCTCTGCCTATGGATATGCGCAGGCGCTGGATGAAACCTGGGATAGATATAAAGCCAACACCGGTAACTGGGGGGCTGACAGGGCCAACTTTGCCGATGCAATTGATTTTGTCGGCTGGTACAGCAATCTTAGCCATGCCATCTGCAAGATTGCTCGCGATGACACCTATAATCTATACCTCGCCTACCACGAGGGACACAATGGTTTCAACCGCAGAACATATCGAAAAAAAACCTGGTTGAAAAAGGTGGCGTGGAAAGTCCAAAGCCAAGCTAAACGCTATTCATCCCAGCTGGCTTCCTGTGAGGAGGAATTCGAAAGACCACGACCATGCTGTCTCTGGCCATTTTAATGCCAGAATCCAGGAGTCAGGAGCCAGGAGTCGATTCGTTGATTAGGAAATTAGAAAATTAGGAAATTAGAGAATTAGTCAAATAGTTAAATCGTAGAAGTTGTTCGAATCGCGGCTGAAAGCCGCTCCCCCAGGAGAATCTCTGTCGTCTGTAGTCTGTCTTCTGTCTTCTGCCCGTTGCCATCTGCCTGCTACCCGCTGTACTTCCCTCTGCCCCATGCCTGTTTTTTCTGGCTCCTGACTCCTGGCTCCTGGCTTTTATGGAATTTCTCTTGACAGTTCCCGAGCCATTCAGTCATAAATTAGGGAGCAGTTTCCCATTGTCCGAATTCAATCACAACGCACCTAGCCCGGATATTTCATGAATTGGCTACTAAAAACGAGTAATTGGCAATTCAGATAAACACAAGGGGGTAGTGTTATGAGAAAACTTATCCGTGTAGACATGACCGAGGGGAAAATCCAGGTAGAGGAACTGGCCCCGGAATATGCATCACAGGGAGGGAGAGGTCTTACCTCAGGGATTGTGGCAAGCGAGGTACCGCCGCTCTGTCATCCTCTGGATCCCAGTAACAAGCTGGTGGTGGCTGCAGGCCTTTTGTCAGGCACAACTTGCGCCAACTCAGGGCGCCTTTCCATTGGTGCCAAAAGTCCCCTTACTGGAGGAATAAAAGAAAGCAATGTGGGGGGCAATGTGGCAATCAAGCTCGGCAAATTGAGAATAGCCGGGGTGGTACTGGAAGGGCAGGCCCCCGAAGGTAAACTATTCTACTTGCTGGTGAACAAGGACGGTGTTCAACTTCAGCCCGCAAACGAATTCAAGGGACTGAAAAACTACGATCTCGCCAGTAAACTGCAAGACAAGTATGGCAAGAAGGTGGGGATAGTCTCAATCGGGCCAGCCGGGGAAATGAAGTTATCAGCAGCTTCGGTAGCGGTTACCAACACCAATGGAACACCATCCCGGCATGCCGGACGAGGCGGCATGGGCGCGGTTATGGGCTCCAAAGGGCTCAAGGCCATTGTTGTAGATGACAAAGAGGCTCCCGGGGTCACCTATACAGATAAGAAGGCCTTCAAAGAGGCCGCTGGGGTTTTCAGGGATGCCCTGCGTGAACATCCCGTCACTAAACCGGGGGGAGGATTGGCCGTTTACGGAACCAATGTGCTCACCAGCATAATTAACGAGGCGGGGGGCTTTCCCACCCGCAATTTCACCGAGGGACAGTTCGAAGGAGTAGCGAAAATTAGCGGTGAGACCATGCACGATGTCATCAAGGAGCGTGGCGGTAATCCCACTCACTCCGGCTGCTCAACCTGTATCATTCAGTGCTCAAACGAGTATGTTGACAAAGATAAGAACTATGTAACCTCCGCCTTGGAGTATGAAACTATCTGGGCCAATGGCGCCAACTGCGGTATTGACGATCTTGATGCAATTGCCGAGATTGACAGACTGTGCGACGACTACGGCCTGGACACCATAGAGACAGGTTGTGCAATTGCTGTGGCAATGCATGCCGGGGTCAAAGCTTTTGGCGACGCTGCCGGTGCCATCGAACTCATACACGAAATCGGCAAGGGCACGCCTCTGGGGCGTATATTGGGCAGCGGCACTGCGGTCACCGGGCAGGCCTATGGAGTTTCGCACGTGCCGGTAGTAAAACGCCAGTCCCTCCCAGCCTACGACCCGCGGGCAGTGAAAGGTATAGGTGTTACCTATGCCACCACTACCATGGGCGCAGACCATACAGCCGGGTACGCAGTAGCCACCAATATATTGAAAGTTGGTGGATTCGTAGATCCTCTCAAGCCTGAGGGACAAGTTGATCTTTCCAGAAATCTCCAACTCGCCACCGCGGCGATTGACGCCGCAGGGCTTTGTGTATTCGTCGCCTTTGCCGTTCTGGATATTCCCAGCGGTTTGGAGGCTATCCCAAAGATGTTAAACGCTCGATACGGTTTGAATATGACCATGGACGACGTGATCGAGTACGGCAAGCAAATAATCAAAACGGAATTGGGATTCAACAAGGCTGCCGGCTTCACATCCTCTGACGACCGGCTCCCTGAATTTTTCAGCAAAGAGCCGCTGGCGCCTCACAACGTGGTCTTTGACGTAACGGATGAAGAGCTGGACACGGTGTTAGATTTCTAGAACGAACCACAATTGACTCGTAATCAGGGGGCCTTTGGCCCCCTTTGCTAATTGAATATCGAACATCGAATGGACACAGCCATGCGAATAACCCTTCTTTTAGGTGGAGATTTGAGAAACGAAGCGGGGGAGGGGTGCCAAGAATTTGAATTGGAACTCACCTCCGGATCGAGAGTTGAAGACCTGCTGCCTCGACTTGGCCTCCCTGAAGACAGGATCAAAATGATTATGGTAAATGGCCGGGGGGCCACCCTGTATACAGAGATCAGCGAAGGAGATCGGGTGGCTCTCTTTCCACCGGAGCTGGCGTTTAACACCTTTGTTTCCCTGGGCTTCAGGAAGGAATCGGTGGAGCGGAGAGGGAAAGGGAAGCAAAGCGCATAGCGCAGAGCGCATAGCGTAATGAAAAATTCGAATCCAGATTCAAACATTTATGCGGGTGAGGACCCGCCCGCCACCGCGAGGCACGAGCGGGCAGGTAAACCCCACCCCCTACAATTTTGAATGGTATGTGGTATGCTGCTGACTTCCTTCAAGATGGCCTGAGCGTAAATCATAAATGCATCTCTTGAAGCTCACGCCAGGATTCTGTTCTATCCTGTCTGCTAACCGGTCTGCCAAACTCCTCGATCACATCAGCAACATACGATTCTTGGCGCATTCCAACCAGAACAGTCGTTATTCCCAGGGTGGACCGCAGTGCCCGCAACGCCATCTGACTCAAGGTCGCAGCCTCGGCCCAATCCGCATCCGCTGAGGACACCCTGGCTTTGGTCCGGGCTGCATTTTCGGCTGCCTCTTCCTGATAGACCGAAGAAATGGCCTGAAACGCGGCCTCGAGTATTTCCTGGTGCGACCGTATCCAGGGGACCGATTCTGTAAGACTTTCCTGCTGCTCCAAAAACTGCACCACTCCTCTTATCCGCGGCGCAAAATAGAATGATTGAAGTTCTTGCCAGCGTTCATAGCTGCCAAAATTCGACCATTGTTGCTTCAAGACTCCACCAATGGCGACTTGCTCTAGAACCTGTGCTTGTAAGGATGGAGTCAGGCTAAGTTCGGGGAGAATTTTTCGCTTGAGCAGTTCTTCCGAGTGGATGAGGTCATCCATACGCTGAGATATCTCCTCTGTGCTCGCAGCTCGAGTTGGCTGGACCTCAGCCAGACGAATGAGTCTGTTATCGATGATTGCATTCAGCGGTCGATTAATGAGAACTCCCAGCTTCTTGTCACGGGCAAACTGGACAACACTCTGCCCGTTCGATTGATTCGTTTCTGTAACTCCTCCTGTCTCAAAGAGATTCATCGGTAGCTGAATGAGGCGAAAGTGGTGCTTGGACGAAAGGGATTCCGCGATTTCCCACACCCTTTCCAAAGAGGTGAATTCCGGATCGGCAGCAGGGGAGGGGAAGGTATTAGAGCTGATGCCATAAAAGCTGATTCGACCTCTTTCCACTTCGTGCTCTAGGTGCTCGAACGTACGTTTTATACGGCTGTAGTATTCCCGCCGAGCCTCCTCCAATATGAGTCCGGTTTTACTAGCCCAGCTGAGATAGTATTCGGGATTGTGGAGAAGATAAAAATCCAGACAGCTGAGTCGCAGTCGTTCCAAACTTCGGGTAAGTTGATCTTCCAGAAACTCAGGATGAATGCAGTGTTCCAGTCCATCTGCGTAAAGCACCAGTTCCCTGAAAGAGCTTCCTTGCCGTTTACGTTCCTGGCTGAGCTCATAATTCTGCCCCTGAAGATAGCCCACCTTGGATACTACCACCACCGACTCTCTGGAAATGTCACCTGATGAGGCTAGGTCCTCTAGAACAGCTCCGACCAGTGCCTCCGATCCACCATCTGCATAGTTTGAACTCGTATCAATGAGATTAGCACCAGCTAGCAGCGCCATCCGCAAGGCTTCTCGATGCTCAACAACGGTTGCATCCACACGATAGCAGCCAAATCCTGCCTGGCTCACCAACAAGCCGCTCTGGTCCAATTCGCCATAGTGGAAAGAGCTGTGCTCTTGCGCATATAATTCGGTGCCCTCGGGTGTGGCAAAGCCTCGGATCAAGTTTTTCCTCCCGTAGAAAGTATTGCTTAGTAAGGTAAGTAATGTCTTAAACAATCTCAAGCGGTTGCAATAAAGTAAAATATCAGATTCCAAGCACTAAATCTAAGTATTCTAGATGTCGGGAGTCATTCAGTTGCCAGGTGTCAGGTGTCAGGAAAGCAAAAAAAGCTGAATACTGAAACCTGAACACTGAAACCTGAAACCTCCATCTGTCCTGAACACTGAAACCTTATATGATAGACCGCAGCACTTACAACCTATTGGTAATTAAATAGTTTTTCCTCTTGACTATTTACGCTACATTTACTATTAAAGTAGCAAATATATCTTGGAGGTGAAAAAATGGCAGATACAGCATACACCATCAGGCCCTTTCCACAAGAGTTGCACCGCAAGGCAAAAGCCACAGCAGCACTCGAGGGCATCACCTTGAAAAAACTTATCTTGAAAGCACTGGCTGAGTATGTCGACAGGCAACAGAGTCATCTGACCGGGGGTAAACCAACTCTAGAAGAACTGCTCCTGAAGTGTGAAGAAGACTTGGAGAGAATTATTGGTCCGACAGAAGCAAAAAGGTTGGGCAAGTGGCGCGAATTCGAAGGTAATTACTTGAGACTTATCCCTTTTGTCCAGTGGCGTTTGAGAGCTGCAAATGAGGAAAATATCCATAAACTTGAGAGAGAGGGTGGCCTGAGTTTGGAAAGAATAGCACTGGATTACTATCCGGAATTTTTCAACCCGAGTGACCTTCAGGAAGCCAGGAAAAAATTGGGAATCAAAGAAGAATCATAACCTCCATAGATGTATGCTGTCACTATCTAGATCGTTACCATAAAACTTTAAACTAATTTAATAAGTTTATCATAAAATAGCATTAAGTACATAGACTTAAATAACCACAGGAGAACAGAAAAAATGAATATGGTGCAAGTCAGACCTTATGGGGCATGGGTATCCCCAATCACCTCAGAGCTGATCGTATCTGAAACCGTATCGCTAGGACAGATCGTTCTGGATGGCAATTACATATACTGGAGTGAGTCCAGACCGACAGATGCTGGTCGCAACGTCATCGTGCGCTGGAGCCCGGATGGCAAGACCGATGATTTGACGCCAAAGCCATTTAATGTCCGTACACGCGTGCATGAATATGGGGGCGGGGCCTACATTGTCTCAGATGGGACTATTTATTTCTCTAACTTCGCTGATCAGGGGCTGTATCAACAGGGGGCCGACCTTGAGCCCCAGCCCCTAACCGGGGGAACTGCAAGACGGTATGCAGACACGGTTGCAGACACATTCAGAAATCGGCTGATCTGCGTGCGGGAAGATCACAGTGTTAGAAAGGGCGAACCTGTCAACACTATTGTTGCCGTCGGGCTCAACCATGAACAGGAAGAGCGGGTGCTGGTCTCCGGTAATGACTTCTATGCCACACCTAGAATCAGTCCCGACGGCTCTTATTTGGCGTGGCTAACATGGAACCATCCTAATCTTCCCTGGGATGGGACTGAACTGTGGGTAGGTGAAATACAGGCCGATGGCTCGGTGGAAAAACCCCAAAAAGTAGCAGGAGACGTCAATGAATCAATATTCCAGCCGGAGTGGTCACCTGATGGCGTCCTCTACTTCATCTCTGATCGGACCGAATGGTGGAACTTGTACCGCTACCACCAGAACCTGGTGGAACCGGTGTGCCCAAGGGAGTTTGAATTCGGCAGGCCCCAGTGGCTGTTTTCCATGTCTACGTATGGCTTTGAGTCCACCGATCGGATTATGTGCGCCTACACGAGCAAGGGAACCTGGTTCTTGGCCAGCCTTGATTGTAGCACTGGAGAATTGGAAGAAATCGCAACAACGTACACTGAAATATGGAATCTGCGCGCTTCACCAGGACAGGTGGTCTTCTGCGCCGGTTCCCCCACTCAGACGCCCTCCATTGTTAGGCTGGACCTTGCAAACATGCAGTTTCAAACGCTCCGGCTTGCCAGCGATCTCAAGGTAGATAAGGATTATATCTCTATCCCGGAAGCCATTGAATTTCCAACGGAACACGGAAAAACCTCACACGCTTTCTTCTATGCACCTCAAAATTGTGACCACCAACCACCGGACGGAGAACAGCCGCCGCTTCTGGTCAAGAGCCACGGTGGCCCCACTGCCGCCACCTCAACTGCTCTAGCCTGGGAAATCCAGTATTGGACCAGTCGAGGCTTTGCAATGCTGGATGTAAACTACGGGGGCAGCAGTGGCTACGGACGTGCTTATCGGCAGCGGTTAGAAGGACGGTGGGGGATAGTGGACGTGGACGATTGCGCTAATGGCGCACGCTATTTGGCGGAGCAGGGTAGGGTTGATAGCGAGCGGTTGGCCATCCGCGGCAGTAGCGCCGGCGGCTACACCACTCTCTGTGCTCTTACCTTCCGTAACATCTTCAAGGCTGGCGCCAGCTATTATGGAATCAGTGATCTCGAGGCCCTTGCAAAGGAAACCCACAAGTTCGAAGCTCGCTACCTGGACCGACTCGTTGGACCCTATCCGGAAAGGCAAGACATTTATCGTCAACGTTCACCAATCCATTTTACTGATTCGCTTTCCTGTCCGCTTATACTTTTCCAGGGACTCGAAGACGAGGTGGTTCCCCCGAATCAGGCCGAGATGATGGTGGCTGCTCTGCAAGCGAAGGGATTGACTGTGGCTTACGTCCCGTTTGAAGGTGAGCAGCATGGCTTCCGCCGAGCTGAGACCATCAAACGTGCCTTGGACAGTGAACTTTATTTTTATTCCAGAGTTTTTGGCTTCGAGCTCGCAGAGCCAGTGGAACCGGTGGAAATTTACAATCTATAGTTTGTAATATAGACCTGGAGGAGATGCGGGAGTCTGCTGGAGTAATGGAGTCTATGAAATCCCAAACTCCAAGCACCAAATTACAAACAAATCTCAAATTCCAATAGTAAATGACCAAAACAGGTTTGGAATTTCTAGGCGCTGTGCTCTATGCGGTCCCGGTACCACTCCCAGGTCAGTTCCAGTCCCTCCTTGAAGCTGTAGTGAGGTTCGTAGTCTAGTAGCTCTCGGGCCCGGGAGATGTCGGCAACGGACTCTCGAATGTCTCCAGGTCTTTCCTCTGCTCTTTCAGGCTCACCCTCCACACCGGCAAACTGAGAGATGTTTTCCCAGAGATTGTTAACGGTCACAGAACTGCCAGTCCCTACATTGATAACGGCGCCAGCTATGTTGTCCCGGTAAGCAGCCAGCAGATTTGCCTGAACCACATCGGCTACATAAACAAAGTCCCGATATTGCTCCCCACCTCCGAAGATGGTGGGAAGTTCGCCCCGGACAGCTCTATCCATAAAAATCGATATCACTCCCGAATAGGGCGAGGTAGGATCTTGTTTGGGGCCGTACACGTTGAAATATCTAAGACAAATGGTCTCGAGGCCATATAAGTCACTATAGAGAAAAGCGTAGGTTTCCCCGTGCAACTTGCTGGCAGCGTACGGGCTCAACGGCCTGGTTTCCACATCTTCCCCCTTGGGAAATTGGGGTAGATCTCCATAGACGGCGCAGGAACTGGCGAACACTACCCTCCGAACGCCGGCCCGGCGAGCCGCTTCAAGCACATGGAGTGTACCGAGATCGTTTACCATTGCGGTCTCGATAGGGTCCTCTACGGATTTAGGTACTGAGACCACTGCCGCCTGGTGAAACACCACCTCCACTCCAACCATAACTTCCTGAAGCGTGTCTAAATCCCGCACGTCTCCTTGCTTGAAGTCAATGTCCCCCAGAAATGGTTTTAGATTCTCCAGAAATCCCGTAGTTAGGTTGTCCAGAACCCTCACCTGCACGCCATCACCTATCAAACGCTCGGCAAGATTGGAGCCGATAAATCCCGCGCCACCAGTAACAAGACATTTCTGCATTTTTTACCTTTCAGTCGAATGAATAATATTCCCGAAAACGTCGATAGAGCCTACTCAATTGCTGCCTTGGGTCCCGGTAATAATCTTCCTCCGGCAGATCAATCCATTCAACAGAGACCTCATCTTCTTCCGGTTCAGTTGGCCTGGACTCGAGCACCGAAGCTGCAAGCTTTGGGCTGCCGTCAGAGCGCACAAAACCACAAAAGCGCTCGCTTACCCTCTTGTCGAGCGGTGGCCAGTCCCAAATGGAGGGGTGGTAATCTCCGTAGGTCTTCCAGACCCCTCCCATCATTTTGAACCTCCGCAACCGGGTCAATACCTCTGCCGTTATTTGGGCTGAGTCCTCCTCACTGACCAAGACAAGATCAGCTTCGCGCCTGAACTCACGGCTACTGGTCTTGGGCAAAACAGGCTCAGTGGCCACACCGAAATCCTGAACGAACACAGGTATTTTCCCCAACCATCCAACAATACACCCTAGAAAAGGCGGCAGCGCCGCATCTAGGGGATCTTCCGCCCATGGTCCCCGGCGTGGCGGAACGTGAATAGCTAAATAGTCCAGATACTTAGCGACCAGCCTCGGTTTAAGGCCGCCGCTCTCAGTGAGATCGTTTACATGCAGACCCAGGGTTACCGGTATGGTATCGTCCTTCTCCTTGAGAGTTTCAGTCATTGCTTGCAGCCAGAGCTCTGCCGAGAATGCATCTGGGGGAATTGACCACAAAGAAGGTTCGTTGCCCAAATCCCAAGCGTAAAGGGCAGGGTGTCCAGACACAGCGTTCGTCAACTCCCGCAGGAAAAAAATTTGCGCTTCTATGATCTCAGAATCAACGTACTGATTCATGATCTTGTTTGTCCGAACCTTGTCCATGGAAAACACTTTATATTGACTCCGCTCAGTGGAAGCCAGCAGCATCCACGGCGGCAGCCAATTCAAACCGTTCATATGTCCGGTAAAAAGGGTAACCATCACATTGAGATTCCTGTCACCAGCCATCTCCAAGACTTCCACCAACTGGTCCAGCATGGCTGGAGGAACAACCTTGGGTTTCGGCTGGAAGTGCTCCCAAAGTGGAAAGATCCTGACGCAAGAAAATCCCAAGTCACTAATGGTGGCCATATCTTCTTTGATTGAACTTCTGTCGAACTGCCGCCACATGAACATGGCCGTTTTCTGAGACCAGTAGTTAATACCAAGGATGAACGGTTGGTCTTTCATCGGGCGGTGTTAAACCTTTACGCAGGTTGAGAATCCAAGACACCTACTGAGTAGTACTGTCCGTTGTCTGTTGTCCGTCGTCCGTTGCAAATCTGCATTTAGACTATCTCTCACTGCACATCTATCATTGAGGCAAAGTCCCTGCAACTGACCACGGACAACTGACATTGAGACTGCGTTTTGAAAAAATTTCCAGCGTCGGCCTCTTGCAGATTGTTACAGTACAAGATCCAGAGTGCCAACATCTTCTATTCGGCCGGGTTGCCATTGCGGCTTGTCGTCCTTGTCTATGACCCGCGCTCGTACACCCTCAACATAATCAGGGTGTGCCAGAATGAAACGGGCTGCCTTGAAATCGGCTTGGAAAACCTCCTCCAGCTGCCTCCCCTCATTGTGCCGCAGGAGCCTTAAGCTTACTGCCACCGCCGTGGGAGAACGTTCGGCGAGTCGATGGAAGACCCCGTCGCATAGCTGGGTTTGAATGCTACACTGTCGCAAGGATTCCATAATCTCCACCATGGAACTTTTGCCAGCAAAATAGGTGGCAACCCACTCGTCCATCTCGGGTTTGGTGGGGATATTGCTGTCAAAAAAATGGACTAGCCCTGTTAGCAATTCCTCTGCCGCTGCAGATCTTAGCTGGGAAAGGGTTCCCGCATATCCCTCCAGCACTGTTATGAGTTCGGACAACCGCTCCGATTTCACCAAGTGGCTAGCCAAACCCACGCGTACAGCCTCTGCCCCGACCATCTCGTATCCGCTAAGACCAAGATATTCCGGGTAACCCTTTGGACACTTGGCAAACATCCACCCTGTGGCTCCAACATCCGGGAAAAAACCAATTCTCGTCTCCGGCATAGCCATGCGGGTACGCTCTGTGGCCACCACCAGGTCAGCAGCAGCGACCAGTCCGAGTCCTGCGCCCATGGTAATACCGTCAGCGAGGGCAATGAGCGGTTTTGGAAAACGATGGAGCCGCAAGCACAGACCATATTCTTCCTCCAAGATCTGCTCTGCCGTTGGGGAGACCTTTTGCTGTACAGCCTGGGCAAGTGCTTTAATATCCCCACCGGCGCAAAATCCCCTCTCTCCCGCACCAGATAGTAAGACAAACTGCATGTTTTGATCGGCCTCTATCTCGTCGAGTGCGCGATCAATGGAGCGAATCATTTCCAGGTTGAGACTGTTCAGCACACGTGGCCGATTGAGGACAATACTCATCATGCGAGAATGTCTGCCTACTAGAATAGTTGGTTCCGTCTGGCTTTTCATCTCATTCATAGGTGACCCTCAAGTGTCAGGTGTCATTCAGGTAGCAGGTTTCAGTGTTCAGTGTTCAAGTTTTTTGTTTCTCTTCCCTGACACCTGACACCTGGTACCTGCCTGCTCTCTTCTGACCTCCGACCTCTGACCTCTGACCTCCGTCTTCAGCCTTTTTGCTGCCTACTGTCCTCTCGGCCAACTCCAGCGCCAGTTCCTCGATAGTCTGCCGATTTTCCAATTTTCTCCGCCACCTGGAGGGGATAGCCTCTACACCCAAATAGGCACCGGAAATAGCTCCAGCCATAGCACCGAGGGTGTCCCGATCTCCGCCATGCATGATAGCACAATCGAGGCAGTCCTCGAAGGAACGAGGACACCGCACGAAAGAATAAATGGCGAAGGGCATGGACTCCTGCACGGCAACGCTCTGGCCTAGCTGTTTGGCAGCGAGTGGCGGAGCGACATTTTCGCTCAGCACTTCTTCTAGGAGCTCCATTTTTCCCCGGATTTCATTGGTACGAGAAAAGTCAATTAGGTCCCTGACAAACAGGTTTATAAGAAATTCCTTCTGGGGGTCGAGTTTCACTGCTTGGGCAACAGCCCGGGCCTGTAATGCTGCACCATCTTTCCCCACTGGATGCGAGTGAGTTACTTCAGCTGAATCACAAGCATGCTCGTAAATCTGCAGGGAATCATGAAAGAACAGACCCAAGGGAGCTATGCGCATGGCAGCCCCGTTCCCGAAGGAGCCGCTACCACTGAACAAATCCTGAGCTGCTTGAGCATAAGGAATTCCCAATGAACGTACCATAGTAAAGATAGTTGGAGGTCCGGTTGCATATCCCCGCCAGGGTTCCCGTTCAAAATTGCGCCGAAAGGTCTCTCCAAGATCCTGCCCATCGAGATAGCCTTTATTGACAAGAGAAGTTGCCAATCCAATCGCCATGGCAGTATCATCCGTGTAACGAAGCTCTGCCACCCCCTCGACCACCTGAGAGAGCTTGTCTCTCTCGGGGTAATGAAAGGCAAGCTCACCAATAGCATCGCCGACAGCACTTCCTAGCATGGCACCGAGGTACTTGGCCTCAAGAGTGGGCTTGGTCACTGTGGTCTCCTTTTATGGATCGGCTCCTTTTACTTGATGTTTAGTGCTGGATGCTAGATACTCCGTATCGAATTTGGGATTACAAGGGGTGAAGGATTCAGGGCTTTCTGAACTTCTGAGAACTTAGTAAAAAAGTCCTGGCGAAGCAACCCCTGAAGTGTCATCAGCAGTCCTCTTGAGGAAACATACCCTTGAAACAAGCCGATCTGGATTACTTTAAACGCTGGTTCAAGAGATACGTTGCTCAATACTATGAGCTTCCCGGAGATGGGATCAAGCCTATCCTCCTGAAAGAGCAGCATACTGAACGCACCTGTATAGAAATCGTCCCTGTGGGCCGCAAGTCGGGTCTGAGCGATGAAGATTTACTACTGGCTAAGACAGCAGCTTTATTCCACGATATCGGCCGGTTTCCACAATGGAAGCGCTACGCCACCTTCAACGACACCACATCGGAGGATCACGCACTGCTGGGTCTGGATGTTATCTCCCGGCACAAACTTTTAATGCGGATTCCCCCGGAGGAACGGGAGCTGATCTGTGAGGCAATTCGTCAACACAATATGAGAGAATTGCCCACAAACCTCTCCCAGCGGCAATATCTTTTTTCCGGACTCCTACGGGATGCAGACAAGCTAGATATTTGGGGGTTGGTCATCAGTGAACTTGAAGGGCGTGGTAATTTAGTTGAAACTCTAGCTGGTTATATACCGATTAGCAATTCTTTTAGCCGCGACATAGTGGCTGAGCTTATGGAGGGGAAGGTCCCGGACTACAGCTCGGTGAGGAACCGAAACGACATGATATTGTTACGCCTTGGGTGGGTATTTGACCTGAACTTCGCGATGTCATGTCGCCTGGTGCTTGAAAGGAATTATGTTGAGAGGCTTTGCGTTCATCTACCTGTTCGGAGTGAACTACAAGAAGTTAAGGAATATTTGATTTCATATCTGAAAAACCGCGCCAAGGATACATCATGAACTTCCTTCCCCCAGTCGCAAATTTTCCAGTGAAATTGCTTCTCCAGTCCCTCCATTCCTACATTTGATCAAGGAATCAACCACACACTCTAAGTCATCAAAAGGGAAGGGCTCGGGGATAATTGCATCAAAGGGAGAATGGTCTGGTCTGTCGCCGAAATCCAGACCGGTAACGAGGGCTATCGGTATCGAGAATTCGCTCTTTTTAACAATGCGGCCCAACTCCCATCCTGATATGCTGGGGGTGGAGAGATTGGTGAGAATGAGCTGGAAGTGGCCGTGACGGAATTTTTCCAGGCCGTCACGACCATCCACCGCTGTGGTAACACGATAGCCCCTCCAACAGAGCATAGCTTCGAGAAGCTCGAGAGCTCCTCGATTCTTTTCAACAAGCAGAATGTGAGCACGAGGTGATTGAAAAGTGGATTTCTGCATGGGTTCCTCCCGATCATGTTGTTAATCGTTGGCACATCTGGTGGAGCCTGGAACTTGCTATGGCAGTGGCGAGGCTTGAAGCCACCGATTTCATGACTTTATTATCGTGAGCGTTAAAGGAGCCGCTTCTTTTGTTCCACATGTGAATGGCACCAATCACTTCCCCACCAACCACCATAGGCACACAGAGAATGGAACGTGCTTTCGTTCCCTCGAAATATTTGACCATCGAAGATACATGAGGGTTTTGCGAGGCATCTCTAACAAGCACCGATTCTCCCCGAGACATGACGTAGCCGCATATTCCCTCGATATTCTTCACTTTGAATGGCTCAATTCTGTTCGCCTTAGTCCCAAAACTTTTCTTAACGGCAAGGCCATTTTCTTCTCGAAGATAAATAGCACCAGCCTCTACCGTTATCATTTGATCAACCAGTACCCCCACCTCATCCAAGACCTTGTCCAAATCAAACAAAGACGAAGTAACTACGCTGCCGATCCGATTAAGTACCTCGAGCTCACGACCCTGCTCGTCTATCTCCTGTAAAAGCATCTGGTTGTGGACAGCGAGTCCTAGGTATTGGACCGCTTGTTGAAGTATGACTTGCTGAGGATTGGAAAAGCCCTCCTTTGCATCGCTTCCAACAAATAGGATTCCAGCATTGACACCTTGAAGACGGAATGGAGCCAGGTAGCAAGAGTTAATACCCAGTTCTTGAAACCATCGCGCTTCCAGGGGGTTGAGCATACCGGTGACATCTTTTTGATGTATTGCCCGATTTTCCTCGAGAACCAATCTGAACAGACTCTGCCTGAGAGGTAGGGTCATGCCGCTGCGGAGAGAAATAGGTTCTTCGGACGCCACTTCAAGCAGTTGCAAGTATTCCTGGCTGGTATCAGAGAGAGCGAGAAAGGAAACTTTCGTAGGCATATAAGTTTGCAGTTTCCTGGTCAACAACTGGAACACCTTTCCCTGAACCAGTCCCTTGCTGCAGACTTCGTTGAAAGCCGAGAGGCAATTAAACTGGTCGGCCTGACTCGCAATTTGATTTCGGAGCTGTAGATTTTCGTAACGGTAGGAGAGGCATGCGGCCAACGGCAAAACAAAGTCTAAGTCGGCGGGGGAAAAGGGAGAATTTTCTTTTTTGTCTTCCAGATACATGACCCCGAAAACATCGCTGCCGGTGGTTAGTGGTACCGCGAGTGCGGCTCTTCGGTCTCGGATCGTATCCTCTTCAACCTCTTTGGATTGTTCAGGCCAGATAGGATCAGCCAGAAACAAGGGCTTCCGCTTGATTACCGCTTGTTTGGCTTTGGTCTCGCTGAAGGGAATTCGGGTTCCCACCCGACTCTGGGAGCTGCCGTTGGAACCAAACTCACAAACAACCGTGAAGTGATGTCGACGACTTTCATCCAGCATCAGCATCCAGCCGCGTGAGGCACCAATAACTTCACACGCTTTCTGCAACCCGAGTTTTACCAAAAGGTTGGCGCCCATGGAGGCGGAATGGGGATCGGTGAGTTCTGCGAGGGAACGAAGCTGTATGGCCTGTGATTCAAGTGTCTGATTGTTTTTCTCAAGCCTGTCCATTAGTTGCTGAAAAGAGACGACTATCTTGTTCAGCTCACTGGTCTGTGTCGGGCCAGACTCATGCCGGATGTCTGATACCGATTGTTCCATGTTTTCGGAAATCCTGCAGATTCTATCCGCATGGGAACGGAGTATGAAAAAGCCCAGATAGGAAAAAATAAGGATGGAAAGAAAATAATAGGCAAGATGGTGATCAGAGAAAAAATTGTACTTGTAGGCAAAATTAATAAATCCGAGACTCGGAAGGATAAACAAAAGACCAAAGGCCATAACCAGGCCGTAATAGACCCGCTGTTCTGCTAACCCGAGGGCCCTCGCAGCATTCTTTAACAAGAGCCTACTCCTATTCCTCAACGTACTGCCCAGACTACCTATCGAGATTTCAGATATCACCAGGCGAACCTTCGACTGTTAGGAATGTTACAGGTCTTGATCTATTGATGGATGGACATTGATTATTTCAGTGACCGCCAGATTGCTTATTTCTCCCAGTGCTCTCCGCTGCAGTTCGTCACCGCTGATGAGCTCCCTTACCTGAGAGTAAATTCCCGGACTGACAAACCGTTCCCGACCAGTGCCGATTCCAACACCGAATTCAACCCGTTGACGATCTTCAGGCAACATGTTTTCAATCAGCTTTTTGCTGGCCCAAATGGAACCCCCTTGAGCATACTCACTCAGATTGACTGTCTCAATGAGGGTCTCACCCATAACGGTAAACTCGAACGCTAGCGATGAGGGTATGGTTCCAAGCCATTCTTCACCGCAGTGAATTCCCATGTTCAGCTGCAAGGTGTTTTTCCAAACCTTCTTGTATTTCCAGCGCTTGTCAAGGGCGGTGACCATTTGCTTTAGAGCCTGAGCGCACTGAATGGCAGAGTGGAGATACTCTCTCGGTGAATCCGGCCCCGAAAGGAAAAAACACACAACTCCTTCCTGAATTGAACGACCGGGCGTGCCACCGTAGTCCTTGAAGCATTGGTGGGACGTCAAAATAACCTGGTTAATCAAATCAAAGTATTCGTGTGGTGGAAGGGCAGTGCGCAAATGAAGGCCCGACTCCAGACGTCCCGCCAGAATGCACAAAGATGTCAGTGAAGGAATCCTTCGGGAAAGCAAGGCCTTCACCAGTCTTTCTCTACCCATGAGAAGGTTTAGAATCTGATCCAGCTGCATGCTGAGCGGGGTATAAAGCAGGAGGGTACCCTCACGAAAATCGCTGGAAAAAAGCGTGTGCCTCGTGCTTTTCCCCTTGTAGGGTTTAAAAACAAGCTCTTGCTGGGTGATGGGCCGGTCCTGCAAAGGCTTAGCTTCACGCCATAGCTGTCTGAGTTCCTCTATGGGACAGGTCTCAACTTGGCGACATATCTGCTCGACACGGTCCTCACTCAAATCCCTTTTGGCCAGACGCAAATGTGCTGCCAAGATTTCTTTCCAATTTCTAAAACGTCTCTCCAAACTCTCTTGCAAAAAAAGCCTGAGGATGTTCCGGTTTGCTGCTGTAGGAATCTCGTGAACTGACTCTTTAAAAAATACCTTCTCAGCCATCTGGTTAATCCAAATGATCTCCCAACGCTGATTAACCAAAATCGCAGGAAAAACTATCTTTTCGATGGACTGGTATGCGAAGTCCCCAACCCGTTGACTGTCATCATCGGTCACCTCAACCTCATCTTTGTTGAACTGAGCCGCGATTGCAGCCATGCGCATACCTGCACCTTTGAGTTCCTGGATCTTCTCGATCCTTTCCACCACCCACACAGGAAAGTAACCGATTTTTGTCGGTCCTCCGGGCTCTTCGGGTTTGCGTACTGATGGGGTCGGAATAAGGTTTAGAGAGATATAGTTGTTGAGTGTTGCTCGGGATATGCCTGTTCTGGCGATGAGTTCCTTGCTAGAAATGGCTGTACTGTCTAATTGGACTGTCAAATCATTTCCCCTGACTATATTAGAATGATAAGCGACGGAATGATTTAGACAGTACACCCATACTGATTAAATGTCAAGGAAAAAATTAGACAGTAGAGTAAAAAATATTTAACAGCAATTATATTCATATGTTAGACTGTGTATACAGCATGCACAATCCAGTAGAATGACCACCTACCCAGATCTTACTGTCTATCCTTGCGAGATTAAGTTATACAATAGATATATTGCAAGTACAATCCACCATAGTAAACCGTATAATCAACTATTTATACTGTCCAACGACATCAGGACTTTATTTAGACAGTATGTTTTACTCCCTTTCACCATCCCTCATAGACTATCAGAACTCGGAGCAGTGATTTACCTTTACTTGACAGACGAACTAACCTTACTACAATGAACTATCTCTTTTTTCGTGTAGCGAGAAAACGATGAACGAACCTTACCAAATCAAAAACCTTAGAAACTCCATTAACTATTTAGTGCAGAACTCTGGATTGATTTCCGCGCTAGTGAAACTGGCGCAAAGAGAGGGACATCAGCTCTATCTGGTTGGCGGCTTTATACGTGACTCTTTGTTGGGTCGGAGCAGTAAGGACGTTGACTTTGTTAGCCGACGAGCTTCAGACCTGGCGAAATCTCTAGCCAGAGAGACTGGCACCAGGCTAGCGCTTATAGATCGGAAATTTGGCACTATCCGACTCATACCTCCTGCTGGATTCAAGGAGCTCTGTGACCTCGATCAGGTTGACCTCTCTCCTCTGCGGGGTTCATCCATTGCCGCGGATCTCAATCAGCGCGATTTCACCGTAAATGCTCTGGCAGTGGAGTTGTCAGCATGGCAGGCTGATGGCGCCTTCGACCTCCTTGATCCTCTCGGTGGACTTTCTCATCTCCGAGCAGGACGGTTGCAGCTCTGTTCACCCCGCTCCTTAGAAGACGACCCCCTCCGTATCTTGAGGGCATACCGCCTGGCGGCGAGCCATGATTTTACTCTCAAGGGCTATACCCAAGACCGCATACGTGAAATGCGTCATGGACTCAACCGGATTGCGATGGAGCGTATCAGGGATGAACTTGTGCTCATCCTCTCCACCGCCAATTCTGTCCCCATCCTGCGAGTCTTGGATGACGATAATGTATTGAAACTACTGCTGCCGGAATGTGAACCCATGAGGGACTGCAGTCAAAATGACTATCATCACCGGGATGTTTGGCAGCACAGCATTGCAGCGCTGGAGACTTTGGAATTTTTCCTGGCCAGACCCCGGGAATTACTGGGACGGTATGCTGACGAGGCTTCACCGATTCTTGCACAAAGGATCGCAGGCGAACGAACTCGAGAAATCATGCTGAAACTTGGGGTTTTGCTCCATGATATCGGCAAACCGAGTTGCCGCACTGTAGACGAAAATGGTGTTACCCACTTCTACGGGACACCAAGTCGCTGGGGCTAGATTGGCCGGCTCCCTTTGCGCCCGGTTTTGCTTTAGTAACAAAGAAATAGACTTCGTAAGCCAGCTAGTTCGTCAGCATATGCGCGTAGTCCATCTATTCAGTCTCAAACGGACTTCACGGAAGGCGCTGAGCCGTCTGTTCAAACTGGGGCCTGAACTTTTCTGGCCACTCCTTTTCCTGTTCGGCTCAGACCACAGGGCAACAAAAGGTCCTCGATCACAAAAAGCTGAAATAGGGCCACTTAGTCATAAAATGGACAGGTGGCTTGATTTCTACCATAAGCAGCTGAAGCCAAAAGAGGGTGAGCCTCCTCTGGTTAAAGGACACGAGCTTATGAACCGTCTCAATCTTTCCCCTGGCCCCACTGTGGGAAAGCTGCTACACACCCTGGCTGAACTACAGTGGGAGGGCCGGATAAACAGCCGTGAAGAAGCCCTTCAGCACGCAACTCAACTGCTCGAGAGGTGGACGAAAACAAGGCAGAAGACGGAGGACAGATGACAGAGGACAGCGGGCAGCAGGCAGATTCGAAACGACGCGGAGATGCGGGGACACGGCGACGCGGCGAGAAAGAATCAGAGATCAGAAGTCGGGGGTCAGAGGTCAGAAAGCAACCAGTAACGTATAACGCATAACGTCTCTTACTGTTGACCGTTTACCATTTACGATTTAACTAATTTTCTAATTCCCTAATCAACTAATTTCTCGAATTAACAAATTGACGAATAACTTCTGGCTGCTGAATAGAAGCCTGACTCATTTTCCTTGACGGCCACTATTTTTTTGACTAGACTTACCAAAGTTACTTTAAATACCTAATAATATGAAGAAATTAGTAAATTCGGTATTCAATCACCTTCGACAGAGCGAACTAAAACTGGCCAAATCAATTCTGCGTTGGAAGTTGCAGAAAGAAGATTTGCCCCTGCCAGACAATGCCGAATTGGATATCGCCGCCTCCCGCCTCTTGGATGAAGCCCGGGAAATAGCTAAGAAAAGAGGGAAGAAGCTTTTGGACGTTCTCAAGGAGGAGGCAAAGGAGTTCTTCAGTTCAAAGCCCCCGTAAATCACGGATAACAAAGAGGAGAAAGAATGCTGTCCGCAGAGGATTTCTTCGATTTAAGTGACTGGGCCCACCCGGAGCTATTCACAGGAAATGAGCCCGTTTGGCAGGCTTTTTCTCGCCTCAAATCCTATCTTTCTGATGTATTACAGCCCAATTTACCGGAACTCAGCCACTCCGGCCCGGTGTTACAGAAAACAGTTGTCCTGCAGCAGGGCAAAGTCCTCACTTCGGGGTTTGAATTACGCCCAGGTGATGCCACCAAGGGGAACTATCAGGTGACCCAGGATGGAGTGGTACTCGAGGGCGCCGCTGTTCTCTATGCAGGGGCTTGCCTGATGGACGATGATATTTTCATAGGACCCGGAAGTGTGGTGGAGCCTGGTGCCCTGATCAAGGGTCCCACCATCATTGGTGGTTACTGTGAAATCCGTCAAGGTGCTTATTTGCGTGGCCATTGCCTGGTTGGAGATCGCTGCGTTGTAGGCCACACCACTGAGATGAAGCACTCGGTCATGTTAAATGGTGCCAAGGCCGGCCATTTTGCCTACATCGGCGACAGTATTCTGGGAAACCGTACTAACCTGGGCGCAGGAACGAAATTGGCGAATCTTAAAATAGTACCCACACAGATAAGTGTAAGAATAGACAAAAAAATACATGATACTGGGTTGCGAAAATTCGGAGCCATTATTGGTGACGATACCGAGACTGGCTGCAATTCGGTCACCAACCCAGGTACCCTGCTAGGCCGTCGTTGCTTAGTATATCCGGGCATATCCGTGAAAAGTGGATATTATCGAGACCGCTCGGTTATTCGTTAGATGTCTGTTTTTTTAGTAATTATTTTAGTTAATTATCGGAAATTTATCGTTGACAAAGCGGCAAGGTTCCGCTAATTTGTAAAAAGCCTGCAACAGAGCTACTGGTTGAAAGGGGTCGTCGTCGAACCCGCCTTACATATAAGGGGAGGACAGGGTGAACACTTCTGCAGGGAGGAGGGAGGATGAATAAGAGCCAGCTAATTGAACGCATTGCAAAAGAGGAGGGTATTACGATAAAAAATGCTGCCAATGTGGTGAATGTAGTTTTCGACTCCATGGCCGATTCGCTCGCCAAAGGTGACCGTGTCGAAATCCGGGGTTTCGGCAGCTTTAAAGTCAAAGGTTACAACAGTTATCAGGGACGTAATCCAAAAACAGGAGAGATAATTCAGGTCAGAGAAAAGAAACTTCCTTATTTCAAAGTTGGAAAAGAGATGAAGGAGCGCGTTGACAGCGAATAGTAACGGCAATTCTTGTTCGTGAACTCCCTGTGACCTTTGTATCGAAAGTGTCCCAAAGAAACCTGCACGCTCCCATTGTTCATCAACTGCAGAAAAGCTAGCCTTTAGGCTCCACAGCTATCCAACAACTGCCTCCTTTGGCCTCGGTGCACGTGCTAAAGGAGACCACACCATAGAATATGTGGAATCCCCCCCACGCTTATACAATCATTCAACCAAGCCTAACTTGAATCAGCGTGACAATATGGTTAGTCGGTCCGATGAAAGAGATGGAGCCTTCCGGAAGGTTGAAGCCGCCTACCAGAACTTCTATCAACTACTCAAATCCGATGGTGCACTCCCGTACCGGAGCACAGAGTCAGGAATGTGGGCAACATCTGACGCCAATGAAGTATATCGAGCTTTTTGTCATTTCCAGCTAAATCGATATACCCACTTGGCGGACTTGGGTAGCGGAGACGGTGGAGTGGCACTGGTTGGCTCTTTATTCACAAAAGTCACCGGCTACGAAACCGATGAAGTATTGTATAAGAAGTCGTTGGAAATTCGAGACCAGCTCGGCATACAAAATGTTATATTTCTCCAGCAAAATTATCTACTTACTGATCTCTCCCCCTATGACATACTTTACCTTTATCCAGACAAGCCCTTCTACGCCTTGGAAGATAGACTACATCATTCTTGGCAAGGACATCTGCTTGTCAACGGACCACATTTTCCCCCTCGCCATTTTAGCAGGATAGCTGAGTGTCCACCATCTGTTGGGAGGTTCGTGCTCTACGAATCACCCTAGTGTTGTGTGGGCTGCCTTCCTATTTGGAGCTGGCCAGTAGGGCCCCTAAAAGAAGATCATCAATCTGGTCCAAGAGTTGGCGATAGAGCCCCCCATAACTCCTACTTCCATAACATCGCACGCAATTGAAAATTTCGGTTCGCAAGTCTCTCGCTCGCGGGCTCAAAGCCTCGCCATTGTTGGCTTTCTTGTCATTTAGGTTCCGCGCTTCTTCTTCTAGTAAAGCCCGGCCTTTGTCCCGGAACAAGCCCCATAGTTCCACTAACTTTTCAAATTGTGCACCTATTTTCAATGAAGATGGCGTGGGGTAAGTACTGGCAATACCGCCAGTTCGTTCAAGCTCCCTCACAAGCCCCTGCAGCAGAACAGCAATGGTACCGAATTCGGCCCCGCGGACACCACGCTGCCACTGCAGCAACCAGGGATTTCGCCAGGACCACAGGTTATACCTCTCTCCAAGGGCAACCAGTTTCTCGGTCTTCCTGGCCATTGCTCGCACGCGTTCCAGGCTCTGCTCGTCCACAGGAACTATGTTTGCTACTTTCGTCCCGTCTGAATCGTCGGGGCATTCAAGTACGGATGAGGACAGCAAATCGTGCCAGATATTAAAGAGGGCCATATTTCCCGCTACATCACCAGGGGTCTCCAGATGGGGATATGAAAGTACCACGCGGCCCTGACCGTACTCTCCCGCAATAATTGCAGGCTCATTTGAGAGACGCTCAGGGTTCAAGTTGATCTGATAGGCTTTTTCCAACTGCTCCCACTCAAGACGTGCCGCCACAGTTTCGCAGACATTGAGATCAGATACACAAAAATCGCTCTCCGGATCGCCGTATCGTCCAAGTATTTGAATTTTCTCCGGTTTCACGAGATCGAACTGAGACGGCCACCAGACTTGAAAGGAGGCCTCTCCCTCAAGGCCCCACCAGAGAGAATGAGAGCTTGCCTGACGAACTCGAATTGAGCCGCTGAAGTTAGGCAGTCTGTCAGCCATTGGTTTGCGGGTAACCGGTAAAAGTCCCAGCCCTTCGTCCACCTGGAGAGCGAGACCGGCACCGCCACAGATACCTAAATACGCTCCGCCCCTGCTAACATAGCGTCGCAGCTCTTCCCGACCGTCGGCCCCCAGGCTTTCGCTCTTTAAACCGGCCCAACCACCAGGAACAAAAAGGACCTGATAATTGTTCAAGGCTCCGTTTCGTACAGTTACCGAGGTAAGCAAATCAAAGGAGAATCCCAGATCTCTTAAAGCGCTTACCGCCATGTACCCCCAGAGAAACGATTTGTCCCAAAGGAGGGCCACCTTTCCAGGTTTGAGAGGTACGAGATGCTTAACCGTCGATTCTGGCAGCTCCACGGGCTCAGAGGGAGCCAAAACCTCGGCCTTGCCCCCTAAAGCAAGGAAAAGGTCACCAGGATCGGCAAAATTGGTCGAAGGACCCTGCCAACGATAAACTGAATCTCCCTGAGATATGTGCTGGTTAACAGTCCTGAGGACTTGATTAAATGATTCTGTCGGATACAGCTTTATGCGCTTTGTGCGGAAGGTCATTATTGATCGGCTTGACTAGGTTAGTGTCCATCCGGAAACCCCGACGGACATTAGCAAGTTTCCGGACGGAAACTAGGTTAAATACCTCGTAACTCGCCACAGTCGGGGCATATCCAGGTAACGGAGTTCCCGCTGATGCCCCACTGATTTTCCTGCATACAAGGAAGACAGATCTGAAAGCCACAGTCGCAGGTCCAGCAAAACTGCTGCTCTGCACTGCAACAGTGGCACTCGTATTTTTTCCGTTGTTTCTTCCTTCGTGGGGGATTCCCCTCCATCACTTGACCCACTCCTCAGGCCGGAATCTTTCCACTGCGCCCTATCTCAATATCATGGATTGGAATCAGAATATCGCCCAACTCTTTAACGCGTTGGGCGCTCTCATAAGCCTTGATGGCATCAAGGTGTACACCTGGAGTTACAGCAGGACCTACACTTGGGAAGTTGTCAGCATTGCAACAAAAACCTGTAATAACCGCAGTCCCCCTATCGGTCTCCACCACCACGGACTGGCCGCCAGGGGTGTGCCCCGGCGTCAATACAACCCGAACCCCGGGAACAATTTCCGTATCGCCTTCCACGGGGACTACCTCTGATTCGTCCAGCAGGTCAGAATAATAGCGGTGATCGAGAGGGTGGGGTGACTTGAAAAAATCCAATTCTTTCTGTTGCACGTAAACCTTAGCGTTTGTGCATTTGTAGGTGTTTTCGCAGTGATCGTTGTGCAAATGAGTCTGAATGACTATGTCCACATCCTCCGGTTTCAGATTTACCGTGTCCAGGGCCTCCTCAAATTCCATTATTTTTAAACCGGTGTCCTCCGCAGCCCCTGGGGGAACCATGAATTCCTCCATGCCGGTATCCACCAGGATTTTTTGATCACTGCCCTCTAGGTAGAACACATAGATAGGTAGATAGATACGCTTGCCGTAACCTTTTTGGTAAGTCATGATTCCCTGATCAGTCTCATTAATGCCCACAACCAGAGGGTGGATCACATATTTACTCATATCATACAACCTCACTCAATAATCAACTCATTACACAGGTTAGCATTAAAAAATTAAACTATTCTTCCTTTTCATGCTGCTTGCGCCACTTTTCATACCAACAACTGAAATCATACATACCTTGGTAGCGATCTTGACCGCGGAAAAGGCCCTGCGACATCTCCAAGACTCCCTTGACATATTCGGGTGAGTAGTCGGGAATTCTATGCTCAGAAAAATATCTCTCGTGCAGTTCGTGGCCGGAGTCCCGAGTAGTCTTTTCACCTTTGGCCTCCTGTTTTAACTTGTAGCCCAACGGCTCCTTGGGCAGCATAAAAGGGTCCCATTCCTCATACCCTTTCTTCAGTATGCGCTTCTGGCTTCTCGGGGACATGGCCTCAAAAAGGTCCCTTTTCTTTTTTTCTTCTTCGGGAGTTAATTTTGCCATAGCTCCGTGGTCCTACACTCAACACCTGCAAGAGTTCCATGCAATCATGCCCGGGCTAGCATCATCAGAGTCTAACGCCGCCCACGGCAAATCCGAAATCCTAATTTCGAATTTCCGTCTACTCTGTAGGCGGCGACCCATTCTCCCCGAACTCACAAGGCCTGAGGATCTCCAGCTCTTCCCGGTTCGCCTCTCTGACCTTCTCCACCTTGACCTGGTAGATAAGGGCTTTACCGGCAAGTGGATGATTGTAATCAAGAACAATCCTGTCAGGTTTCTTCTCTAATACCAGGTACCCGAAGGTGACCAGGTGCTGCGGGTTGATGGCCCGGACCCAGCGACCCTCTTCCAGGTTCTTCCCCTGCGGAAATTCCGCAAAAGTTTTCTCCTGAATCAGGCCGGGATCGTACTGACCAAAACCTTCATCGGGGCCCACGGTGATTTCCACCTCATCTCCTTGGGACAAGCCAATTACCCTTCTTTCCAAACCCGGAATTACCTGATTGTAGCCCGTTACGAACTCCATATGGGCTAGGGCCTCCTCAGGATCCCCCTTGACAATTTCGCCATTTTCTAATCTTGCCGTATACTTAAGGATTACATAGCTATTTTCAGACTGAATTGTCACTACACACCTCTCTCTAGCCGCAGCCCAGCTCTTTTGCTATTTCGGGGTTAACCTGAAAACCTAACTCAGTTGCCTTCTCGCAGTGGGTTCTGGCTGCCTCCAGGTCGCCCTTGGCGCGGTATGCATGAAGCAAATTGTTATGGGCCAGAGCAAAGCTAGGATTCAAATCGAGCGCCTTGAGATTTTCCCTAATCGCAGACTCCAGATCATCTTTTTGGAAATAGGCACCCCCAAGATTTGCCCTTACCGCAGCTTGATTGGGATCGATTTCCAGGGCCTTCTGGTACCCGGCCATTCCTTCATCCAGTTTTCCTTGTTGGATCAGGACGAACCCGAGATTACTGTGAGCTAGAGGATGGTTGGGGTTTATCTCCAGTGCCTTCTGGTTGGCCTCAATGCATGCCTCTAAATTACCTTTGCGCAGGTAAATTCCTCCCAGGTTGATATACGCCTCCACCAGTTTAGGGTCGTAAACTATGGCCTGCTGGAAGCATGTAATTGATTCGTCCAGTTGCTCCCTCCGCGCATAAGCGAGGCCCAAGTTATAGTGGAGTGGAGCCGAATAGGGCGTAGCTAAGAGCTGCTTTCTCAAGGCGCGAAAGACCTTATCTTCAGTAACCTCTTCTTTCTTCTTTTCTTCCATGATCATCTACTCCGTATGCAATAAATTCAGGGATTCAGGGTGTCAGGTGTCAGGTGTCAGGGAAGAAAAACAAGAAAGCCAAAAGCTAACCCTGAAACCTGAACCCTGAAATCTGTTCTTTGAATTGGCAACCCTAACTATCTCCTTATAACATGTCAAGGGTGAAGCCAATGCAGTACACATAGGGAAGGGGAGGGGGGATACTCAACGCTTATCCACACTTTTTTTCTCATCCTCCAAAGCAGCCTCAATGGCAGCTATCTCCGCCGCCACCAGTTCTGCGGGTGTCCGTGCTCCGAGCTTCTGGTATAGGTTTAAGGCCTGGCTCAGGCGCTCCAATGCTTTCTTGGGCTGTCCAGCCTTGTACTGCAACTCACCCAATCCTGTGAGCACAAAGGCGAGTCGATCTGCCACCCGGTGTTGCTCATAATACTTTAAAGCTTGCTCAAATCTCTCAATAGCGAGTTCAAATTCCTCCTGGTTCCTATACACCACGGCCATTCTTTCGTTGAAGTGGGCTATCCCAAGTTGGTCGTTGTGGCTCTGGCAGATTTCCCTGGCCCTGCTGAAAGCCTCCAGGGACTGGGACAAATCCCCCTGATCTCTGGCCAACTCTCCCAATCTCGCCATCAGGTTGGCAATGTTTTTCTCGTCCTCTTGTTTTTCAAAAAAATCAAGGGCTTGCTTGTAATGAGTACGAGCTGTTTCAGGACTTTGAGTGTTGCGGTAAATATCTCCCAGACCAATGGCGCTGAGGGCGCATCCTTCCGCGCTGCCCAGTTTTCCACAGATGGCCTTTGCCTCTCTCAGGTATTCTTTGGCCTCATCCCACTTCCCCTTCTGCAGGTAGATATCCCCTATCTTGAAGCAGGTGTTGGCGATGCCCTCTTCATTGTTGGTGGCGCGAAAGCTCTCCAAATCATCCAAGTGCTTTTTGAGTGACATGTGCTTTTCTCGATACCAGAAAAATAACCGCTCGCTTGTTCCGCCTTTTCGTGTCCCGCTAAACTGTCGCAGGCGCAACCTTTATATTATATATACTGACCGGGGACAACAGCAAATATTGGTGACCCTTTCCCCCCGCTTTTTCTATTGACAAAGATCCGGCTCCGGACTATAGAAGAAGATTGAGTGAATTGATTCACTTATTCTTTTTGCACTCTCAAGGAGGAACGCATGAGCGAGGAAGAGAAACAAGCGATAATTGATTACATGAAAAAGAAGAAGGGGAAGACAAAGCACTATTTCAACGAGCTTTGTAAAGCGCTTCCCGACATGAAAATGCGCGCTGCCAAGAAAATCATCAACGAGATGGTCAATGACGGCCAGTTGAAATATTGGTCCAGTGGGAGCACTACCCTGTACATACTGCCCGAGCACGCGGATGTGACCAAAGAAGAAGAAGGGATGAACTAGCAGGTCTCAGCTGGATTTATTATCGTCAAACTTGGCTGCGCTCTATCCACCGAACAACCAATAGTTTGTTGCGGGTAAGGTGATTATCAGTATCTTAAAGAGCAGGGCGCTTGCGCCTGAAACCCAGATCCGTCCGCGCTGCCCCCCCCCGGTTATTACCTTGATTTTATTTTGATTGACAAAATTCATCAGACGGTTTATACACAAATAACTCACTGAGTGAATTGATTCACGAATGGCGCTATGGACCGCATTTCCCATTTACCCCACCTAAACGAAATGAGCGCAATTATTCGTATTTCATACGAAATGAAACGCTATTTTTTGAATAGCAGCTATGAGAGAGGAGGTGAGACTCCCCAGATTGAGGTAAATCCGATTTGCCAGACAAAGACCTATTTTCCAACTGTTGTTTAAGGAGGTAAACGGAATGGCTTTGAAACACAAGACCCCATTGCTAGATGAGCTGGAAAAGGGGCCCTGGCCAAGCTTCGTCTCGGACGTGAAACAGATAGCCGCGAGGAAGCCCATGTGTGAGGACCTTTTAGGCCTGCTCGAACAATCCTACGTGGACAAAGAAGGACACTGGAAGCACGGCGGTATCGTTGGTGTACTTGGTTACGGTGGCGGAGTGATTGGCCGTTACTGCGACCGGCCGGACCTCTTCCCAGAAGTGGCCCACTTTCACACCATGCGTGTCAACCAGCCTTCGAGTAAATTCTACACCACCGACGTCCTCAGAGGGCTTTGCGACATCTGGGATAAACGCGGCAGTGGTCTCACCAACATGCATGGCTCCACCGGAGACATCATCCTGCTAGGCACTGTCACTGACCAACTCGAGCCCATATTTTATGAATTGACCCACGATATGAATATGGACCTGGGCGGTTCCGGTTCCAACATGCGTACGCCGAGCTGTTGCTTGGGCAAGGCCCGTTGCGAGTGGTCCTGTATTGACACTCAGGCCATCACCCACGACATTACCACCGAGTTCCAAGACGAGCTACATCGGCCCGCCTTTCCTTACAAGTTCAAGTTCAAGACCTCCGGTTGCCCCAACGACTGTGTGGCAGCCATTGCCCGGGCCGACTGCTCCATCATCGGCACCTGGCGCGATGACATCCGCATCGACCAGGAGGCGGTAAAGGCTTACGCCGCCGGGGAACTGGCCCCCAACGGCAATTCCTTCGGTACGGGACCAAGTGTTCTGGACATCCAGAAAGAGGTCTGTGACCTGTGCCCCACCCGCTGCATGGAATGGGACGGCAAGACCCTGAAGATCTGGGATGAAGACTGCACCCGCTGCATGCACTGCATCAACGTCATGCCTCGGGCTTTGAGACCCGGAACCGACACCGGCGCCACCATCCTTTGCGGCGCCAAGGCCCCCATCCTTGAGGGTGCGCAGCTTTCCAGCGTCATTATCCCCTTCATCAAGATGGAAGAGCCGTATGAGGAATTCAAGGATTTCGTGGACAAGATGTGGGATTGGTGGATGGAAGAAGGCAAGAACCGCGAACGCTTGGGCGAGTCTATCCAGCGTCTCGGCATGAGAGCCTTCCTCAACGCCTGTGAGCTTGAGCCCGACCCGCGTATGATCAACACGCCTCGCTACAACCCCTATATCTTTTACGATCCCGCTGACGTACCTGGCGGTTGGGAGATTGACGGCAAGGCTTACCGCGAGAAACACCAGGCTTAGGAGGTGAACACAATGGCTTTTGATCCAAACGAACCGATGAAAGATCGTATTACTGATATCGGGCCACCGCATTATGAGCAGTTTTTTCCGCCAGTCATCAAGGATAATTACGGCAAGTGGAAGTACCACGAAATCCTCGAGCCTGGCGTTCTCGTCCACGTTTCGGAAACCGGCGCCGAAGTCTATACCGTCAGAGTAGGCGGCATCCGGCTGATGAGTGTGGATTTAATCCGCGAAACCTGCGAGATCGCCGACAAGCACTGCGACGGCTATTTGCGCTTCACCACCAGGAATAACATCGAGTTCATGGTGGATGACAAGGCCAAACTGCAGCCACTGATGGACGACCTGAAGAGCCGCAAGTTCGAAGCCGGCAGCAACAAGTTCCCCATCGGCGGCACCGGCGCAGGCATCACCAACATCGTCCACACCCAGGGCTGGATCCACTGTCACACCCCGGCCATCGACGCCTCCGGTATCGTCAAGGCTGTCATGGATGAGCTCTACGATGACTTCTGTAGCATGCGGATGCCGGCTCAGGTGCGAATCGCTCTGGCCTGCTGCCTGAACATGTGTGGCGCCGTGCACTGCTCCGACATCGCCATCCTCGGGGTGCACCGCAAGCCGCCTCTCATCGAGCACGATCGGGTGAGCAAAGTCTGCGAGGTCCCGTTGGCCATCGCCTCCTGTCCCACCGCGGCCATCAAGCCGGCCAAGGTGGATGACATGAAAAGCGTGGCAGTGAAAAACGAGCGCTGCATGTTCTGCGGCAACTGCTACACCATGTGCCCGGCCATGCCTTTGGCAAGTGCTGAGGGAGACGGTATTGCCCTCTGGGTGGGCGGCAAGGTCTCCAACGCTCGTACCGTCCCCTCGTTCTCCAAACTGGCCGTACCGTTCATCCCCAACGAGCCCCCGCGCTGGCCAACCACGGTTCAGACCATCAAAAAGCTCGTGGAAGTCTATGCCAGTGACGCCAACCGCTACGAGCGGGTGGGCGAATGGATCGATAGGATCGGTTGGGAGAGGTTCTTCGAGAAAACCGAGCTGGAGTTCAGACACGAGCACATCGATGACTACCGGCTGGCCATGACCACTTGGAGAACAACCACTCAGTTCAAGTGGTAGGACAGCAGCAAACGGTGTCGTAAGAAAACTATGGATAACACACGACCCCGCGTGGTCGTTGCAGGACTGCGCGGGGGTTCAGGAAAAACCACCCTTGCCCTCGGAATAATCGCTGCCTGGCAGCAGAGGGTAGGGGAGGTGGTTCCCTTCAAGAAGGGTCCAGATTATATTGATGCGGGCTGGTTGGCCCTGGCTGCCGGCCGGCCTTGCTACAATCTGGATCCGTATATGATGAGCGGGGAGCAAATCCTCGACTCATTCTGGCAGCACTCGCAGAGAGCTCAGGGCGTCGTTATTGAGGGCAATCGTGGCCTTTTCGACGGTATGGACGCTGAAGGCTCCTGTAGTACAGCCGAACTGGCCAAATTGCTGCAAGCGCCGGTGCTTCTGGTGGTGGATGGTTCCATGGTCACCCGCACTGCCGCTGCCTCTGTTCTGGGTTGCCAGCATTTCGATCCTGAGGTCCCCATTCGGGGTGTGATATTGAACCGAGTGGCTGGCCCCCGGCATGAGAAGATGCTGCGCACCACCATTGAACACTACTGCCAAGTACCGGTGGTGGGCGCCATCCCAAAGCTCAAGGAAGATGACTTCCCTGAGCGCCACATGGGTCTGGTGACAGTAGAGGAGCATCCGGAAGCACGGGAAGCCATTCTGGCCCGGATCCAGATTGTGGAACAATACCTGGATCTGGAAAAAGTAATCGCCATTGCCAACCAGGCTCCTCCCATAGGCTGGCAACCTGCTTCTTCCATGAAAAGGGTAAGCAAGGCCTATCGCCAGCCGGTTGTTGGGGTTATCAAGGACTCTGCCTTTCAATTCTACTATCCCGAGAACTTGGAGGGGCTGGAAAAGCGGGGAGCAAGGCTGGTGATGGTAAACGCTTTGCGGGACAAAGCGCTACCGAGTCTGGACGCACTATACATAGGTGGCGGCTTTCCAGAAACACATGCGGAGCAACTGGCTGCCAACAGCCGGTTTAGAGGGTCCCTCAAAGCGGCAATCGAAGCTGGACTGCCGGTTTACGCTGAATGTGGAGGCCTTATGTACCTGGGACGGAGCCTGAATATTGAGGGCAGAAGCTATCCCATGGTAGAGGCCCTGCAAATGGACTTTCAGCTTGAGAAAAAGCCACAAGGACATGGTTATACTAAACTGGAAGTAGTTGAAAATAATCCTTTTTATCCAGTGGGGATCACTTTAAAGGGACATGAGTTTCATTACTCCCGGGTAATCGACTCTGACCTGGATTCCAATTCGCTGGTATTCGCTATGAGGAGGGGAACCGGCATCCTGGACGGAAAGGATGGGGTGTGCTATAAAAATGTGCTGGCCACTTATACGCATGTGCACGCCATCGGCACACCGGAATGGGCTGAGGCCTTAATACGAAAGGCTCTGGCTCATCAGCGCGAGTCAAAAAATAACTCTGAAAGAAAAAAAGGAAACATGGACAACCGGAAAACCAACACAGGGGTTGGTGACGGGGTCCGATAACAAAATCAGGAGGTGAATTTCATGGCAATAGTGGAGCACATGGGCAAAACGTTCGAGATTGATGAAGACGGCTTCATCGATGCTTTTGAAAGTTGGAACCCCGAATGGGTTGATTACGTAAAAGGTTCTGAGGGAATTCAGGAACTCACCGAGGAGCATTGGAAGGTCATCCACGTGCTGCAGGACTACTACCAAAAGCACGGTATTGCCCCCATGGTGCGAATCCTGACCAAGGTGACTGGCTACAAGCTCAAGTACATCTACGAACTCTTTCCCTCTGGACCGGGTAAAGGGGCCTGCAAGATGGCTGGGCTGCCCAAGCCCACCGGCTGCGTCTAATTAAAAGTATTCTTTCTGAAATGAGGCCTTCATTTACAGAAAGAGGAAAGGAGACAATTCTTCCTTTCCTTTAGAGGAATAGTGTTTGCTTGAGGGTCGGACAGCATGTCCGACCCTTTTTTTCTCTGCAACCGGGCTAAAGCAAGACGTTCTTTTGCCTGTTCTCTTGGTTCGGTACTTTTTATGCCATGTTTGTCTCATGATTATTTAGTCTGATAATGTATATTATGTAAACTTATAGATCCCTGGCAATAAAATCCATGTCGCCGTTCACTCCGCCTTCCAAAACCCCCCCCTTCTCATCTTCACAACATAAAAGCATGACACATTGATCTATTGAACCATGACCGCTTCACGATCTAGCAACACCGTTGGTGAATAATGCGGGCTACAACACTTTCAGATGATCCCTTGACAGATAGCAAACCTCACGTTTGACCTCCACAACTTCTTTTATTCCCTCTTTATTGTATCCACATCGCGCCAGACGTTTCTCCCAAGAGTAATTCTTGCTGCTCTAATAGAGACAACCGATTTTAGATTTTAGAATGCAGATTACAGATTCCAGAGCTCAGTACCTCGCGGCTGGGCCCAGGTTGTCACGACTTATTTATTTCTGTATATGACTGTAATTACTTTTTAATAATATGTTCTTTAATTAAATACATTAATATATCCTTAATAAGATTTATTAATATATTTACCAGCATTTTTGGAGGCGAACACATATGGATCGGTGAGGCAGAATCGAATCTAGACTGGGGGCATACATCCAAACTCTATGTTTCCATAAAGCCTTCCTGTTTGTATTCCCAGGCCACGCCTGCTGACTTCAATAGTTTTATTAAAGTTTTTTCTGAATGTTATGCAATAATTCTGCGTAAATTTAAAGAGATAGGAGCTCTCTGACTATCTGCCAGCACCTGCTGTAAGCGGTCTATGTGTCCATCGCCATGATCACGGATGAGAGATAGCTCTTCCTGAGAAAAATTATAAGCTCCTAGCAATTCAACCAGGAACTGCAACCATTCCTCGCCGGTAAAGTTCCGGAGCAGGGCATGAATTTCCGCAGGTGACGGCATTCCTCTCCTGCCCCTCCCCTGCCCCTCTGTGAGTCCTTCAAGAAAGCCTGGCACCACTCCTTCCAGGCAGTAATCTTCAGCCCAAACCACATCACCCACACCATCCAGCCGATCGATTCGCATTTGAATAGTTAAGTGCAGGAAGAAGAGTATGAGAGCTAAGAGCTTGCCAGCCTTCTTGCTGGTGGTGAAATCTACCACTGCTGCATAGTCCCTTACCATAACCAAACGGAGATTTACCGTATCTCCCATTTCCTTCAGAATAAAGTCACCGGCCGCGTGATGCCACGGGTATATCTGTTTGTAATTATTCCAATTGTAGTAGAGCGTTAGGATTTTCGCCCCCCGCCGGTAGAGCCACACACACTGGTGTTTGGACAAATAGCGTGATCCACGACCCAGGTCCCACAAAAGCATCCGGCTGGAACCATCTGATTGGTCTCGATGCAGGTGGAATTCGTGGTAGTCCCGGAACCACTCCGCCACAAACATGTGAAGCCAGCGCAGTGGCTTGCCAGGTTCCCGATAAATGCCTGCACCTTTGAAGTATACCTGCGGCAAGAATTCATAATTATATCGATTTGTTAAGCTATGCAAAAGGTTGAAGTCACGCTCCAATTGGGCTCTAGTTGCATCGGACACAGCCACGTTCACTGCGAATGAAACTATCTGTCCAGAAACGCTCAAATCGGCTCGGGCCACGTGATAGAAAGCGCCATGTTTTTCTGTCCGAATCTCAATGGCATCAACCTCCTTGAGCTTTACAAGTCGGCCCAGTCGGTGAGCCAAAGCCGCCAGTATCTTCTGGCAGTTGTTCCTCAGGAGCAAGTAATGCACTGCCCCTAGATAGGGTCCGTAGCGTAATTCAGATTGTCCCTCTGCGCTTTGCGGACCTGCGGGCAGATGCGTTGCCCTACTTTTCGCACCGAGATGAACCTCTCCCCTCGGAGTGGTCGCCAGAAGTCGCACAGGGATCTTGCTAGCGTCTTTCATAGTTTACCTTTTAATACATATTCTTACATTGCGATACTCTGCACTTCAAAAGGGCAGCAGATAGAACCTAGCCCCTCATGGTTGATGTTTATACATTGAAGCTATTGCCGAGTTGAAGCCTTATTTGGAAATAAAAGTGTCTTCCTGGTGTTTCTTCTGTCGTTCCAAGGCTCCGGCCTGGTCACTCAGATGAAACACCAGGAAGCCAAAGGGGGAGGCTGCAAAACAACGAGCACCTGAGCCTCCTGTCTTTACGCATCTCAGCTTGGCTAGAGCCAGCATGAAGATTTGGTGCATTTCCAAAAGCGACACTGCCATAAAATGGCGCGAATTGCTCGTTGTGGAGTAGCCTTCCCCGCTGGCCTGTGTCGCTAATAACATTTTTGGGGAAACTCCTGGCGTTTTCTGCGCTTTCCTCCACCGCATACTTCATGGTAAATGAAATAGGATAATCCAATTGCATGCTTCAGATTCCTACTGCGAAAAGGGTTCTGAGTATATGATCCTTTCCTTCCATCCGTGTATAGATGCTGATGTCAATGTTATTGTTGCCGGCAGAGCCCCAGGATCAGAGGAAGAAACGCTGATTAAGCGGGCCGATGCTGTCATCCTCCCCCAAGGGGTGAGACAGGATCTTTATGACCTCTCTCTCCATTATTGTTCGCGGGTTTTCCCAAATTACGAGCACCGCTATAGACACCCTGGGAAGATTGGTGACACCCTACTCTTCCGCACCGTGGGGATTCCGCATCCTGAAACCTTTATCTTTAGCAGCGTGGCCGACTACCTGAAGCGATTTCCACCTGAGCGGGCTCGTTTTCCTTTCTC
>PVMK01158799.1_pt1 | contig 82466 bp, 79 predicted proteins | sample 1853481 | NCBI WGS metagenome assembly PVMK01 (sample SAMN08533507, study PRJNA380276) | Marine sediment metagenome, whole genome shotgun sequencing project.
CTGATGACCAACATTTTCACAGGCGCGTTTGCAGCGTCAATTCTCGGCACATACATCGTTTCAAAGGTGAGGATCGAGTATTTCCTGATCGCCATGTTGTCGATCGGTGCAACCGGCGTCTGGTTGATGCTGTCCGCAACGGATATAAATACAGTATTGATGACCGGCTATATCGTTGGAGCGTCCGTGGGTGCGACTTTCAACGGGTACATGGCATTTGGATTGAGTTTTGTCAGGACACCCACGCACAAAAACGTGGCCTACGTGCTGCTGGCAGGCGGCGTCGGTGCTGCAATCGCTCCCTGGTTTTCCAGCACGGTTGTGGAGGCCACAGGCATGGTAGGCGATGCCCTCAGAGCCTGCCTGGCCATCCAGGGAGCAGTGCTGATAAGCGTCCTGCTGCTGACAATATTTGGCCGTAAGTGGCAAGTCAGTACCGAAACCACCTGATCAAGAACGAACCTGGCATGGGAACCCGATCACCGCTGTGTGTTCTGCCGGATGATTTCCTTCATGTTTGCCGGTTGCGGCGGTAACACATCCAATATCGACTGAATAAAGGCCTCTTTGTCAGTATTAAGGCTTGTATTGAAACGTTTTTCGAATGCCAGGGTGGAGGCCGGTTTTGCGGACAGACCTGCTCCGCAAACACTGCCTGCCTGTGCACCCGGGTAGATCTCAACATGTTCGGGTAATGTCAGAATTTTAGTGAACAGGGAATCATGTAGCATTCCTGCCATTTTCTGTTCCTGTCCGCGCAGATCGGGTCTTCCTGCACTGCCGACAAACAAGGTATGCCCGGTGATTAAAAACCACGGTTCTGAACTACGGCGATTGTCACTGACTAACAGACAAATACTGTCCATGGTATGCCCGGGTGTATGCAGGACGGTGGCACTCACATTACCAACCGTCAGCACATCACCATCTTTCACGGCAGTGAACGGGAATTGGGGTGCGGCAGATTCATGCAACATGTATTCTCAGCCGGTTTTTTCTGCCAATTCACGCCCACCTGATACATGATCAGCATGGATATGGGTATCAACCACATAGTTGATTTCAACTTCTTTCAATTTCGCCTGTTGCATAAACCAATCGACATCTTCCTGGTGTACATCCACTGCAATGGCTTTTCCTATACCACCACACCCGAACAAGTAGGCGAGAGAGGAAGCGTCGCCCGGGGGTTGCCTTTGTAATAAGAACACTCTGATTCTCCTTAATTATTGTCTGGTATTGAATTCTGTTGGACTGGAAAACCGGCTGCCTGCCATTCAGGGAAGCCATCTTCCAGTCGTTGTGCTTCAAATCCCTTTTCCCGCAGCAGCTTCACAGCATCGTAGGAATAGAGGCAATAGGGGCCGCGGCAATAGGCAACCACCGTTTGATTGCTATCCAGCTTTTTAATCCGTTGGGCGATCTGGTCTGGTGGGATATTGATGGCATCAGGCAGATGCCCTGCCGCAAATTCCTGCTCGGGCCGGACATCCAATACTGTCACTTCCCCATTTTGCGCTCTTACCAATAATTCTTTTGCGCTGATTGCTTCCAGTGAATCCTTTTGTGCCAGGTAACTTTGCATCAGGCGATCTACTTCTGCGAGATGGGTCCTGGCGGTTTGTCTGAGACTGGAGACCAGGGTGACCACATCATTACCCGCCAAACGATAGAAACGTTTCTTACCTTCCCTGCGTACAACCACCAGGGCCGCCTGCTTCAATACCTGGAGGTGGCGAGAGGTGTTAGCCACCGTCAAGCCGACCAGCTGGCTTAGCTTATCAACGCTGCGCTCTGCCTGGGCCAGGTAGTCCAGCATGTCCAGCCGCTGTGGAGATGCCAACGCCTGGGCCATCAGAGCCAAGTGTTCATTGACCTTTTGTCGAAGTACAGACATACACAACTCTTCATTCAATTGATTGATTGAATGATTGCATAAACACGGGTATGATGCAAGCCATATTCAGACCAGGGAGCTCTTCATGTCGTCCAACAACCCACTCCAGCACGGTATCCGCGCCAATCTTGCTCAAATTATTTACCAGCTGTTACAGGTATTCCTCGTTGGGCTGACCATTGGCATGACACGTACGGTGGTTCCCGGACTGGCGGAAGCCGAATTCGGTCTGGGTGAGCAGCAGTTTTTCCTGCTGACCTCTTTCGTGGTGGTATTTGGCGCAGTGAAATCAATCATGAACCTGTTAGCTGGGCGCTTCGCAGACCGGTTTGGCCGTAAACGCATTTTGATAGCCGGCTGGTTAGTTGCCCTGCCTATCCCCTTTCTTTTGATGTATGCACCCAACTGGTCCTGGGTGGTATTTGCAACCGCCCTGCTGGGTGTGAACCAGGGCCTGTGCTGGTCGATGACACTTAACAGCAAGCTGGATATGACACATCTGAACCAAAAGGGCCTGGTCAATGGTATGAATGAGTTTTCAGGTTATGCGGCCGTGGCAATAGCGGGCATAGCGACAGCGTGGTTGGTCAGTATTTATGGCGCACGACAAGGATTGTTCCTGTTCGGTACCGTCGTTATTTTATTGGGACTGGTATTAGCCGTGTTACTGGTGCGCGAAACCCGTCCATGGGCATTGGCACACGCCTCGACTGCCACGGATTTACCAGGGGATGCGGACAGTGCTGTATCGCATGATGCTTCACTGCGACAACTGTTCCAGTATGCAAGCTGGCAGGATAAACGCTTACTCGCACTTAACCAGGCAGGTCTGGTTGAAAAATTTACCGATGCATTGGTGTGGATTATCCTGCCGGTATGGTTTTTATCGCAAGGATTGACACTGTTACAAGGTAGTTCCGTCATCGGCGTTTACGCATTGGTCTGGGGTGCATCACAATTAATTACCGGCCCCGCATCTGATCATTATGGGCGCAAACCCCTGATTGTGGGTGGTATGTGGTTGTGTGGTATCGGCGTACTGTTATTGCCCGTAACCACGATCGTGTGGGTCTGGACAGTTGAAGCAGCGATGATAGGCCTCGGTATGGCGATGCTCTATCCAACATTGGGTGCGGCAGTAGCTGACGTAAGCCCTCCCGCGCAAAGAAGTAGTTTGCTTGGCGTTTATCGGTTCTGGCGTGACTTCGGCTATGCCGTGGGGGCTTTACTCATGGGCTTGCTGGCACAATGGGCGCAGGCACTGGAAGTAACGTTTTGGCTGGTCGGACTGGCGATGCTGGCTTCCGGCCTGGTCGTATTTTTGTGGTTCCCGGCATCCCGTATCTTCCCTCCTGAACCCTCAAAGCTTTAGCCTGGCGTGGCAGACCAGGCATCAATATATTGTAAAAGTTTTGACTCTTTTTCACGGTCATATTTTATTTTGAAAGATATAACCTTGTTTCGGGTTCCAATACATATGGAATATTCGATTTCCTTAATAAACCAATTTTGGATATACTCGAGAATCCTAACCTCTTAACAAAAAGAAGGTTTTTTAAACATGAGCAACATAGCAGAAATGAGTGGCCCGCAAACAAACCCGGGCATTGACCCCCATACGATGTCGATTATCGTCACCAAGGGCAGCCTTGACTGGGCCTATCCGCCTTTCATTCTCGGCACCACCGCTGCTGCCATGGGGCTCGAAGTCACCATGTTCTTCACCTTTTATGGTTTGAACCTTTTGATGAAGGATCTGAACCTGCAGGTAAGTTCGCTGGGGAACCCTGCAATGAAGATGCCCATGATGGGTATGCACATGGGTATGCCGAATATCGTATCAGCCATCCCTGGCGTTGATGCTGCCGCATCCAAGATGATGAAGAATCTGATGAAAAAGAAAGGCATTGCGCCAATCCAGGAACTTCGCGAGCTCGCTGTTGAAGCTGACGTACGCTTGATTGCCTGCCAGATGACCATGGACATGTTCGAATATGGACTGGGCGACATGATTGACGGACTGGAAATCGGCGGCGCCGCAACTTATATCGAAGTGGCGACGCAAAGCCACATCAACCTGTTTATCTGATTTTTTGAACACCTGACAGCAAGGAATTTATTTATGGCAGACCAAGTACTCGACGCAAAGGGCCTGAACTGCCCCTTGCCTATTCTTAAAGCAAAAAAAGCACTGAAATCACTCGAAAGCGGCCAGACCCTGGAAATCCTATCTACGGATCCGGGCTCCGTGGCTGACTTCGCCGCTTTTTGCCGCATCACCGGTAATGAACTGGTAGAGCAGAGCGACGATGCCGGCGTTTGGACCTATCTGATTCGCAAGGCTGGCTGACAAAAACATTTATTAGCGGTTGGTATAAGTACCGTAGCCATTATAAATCTATTGAGGGACTGGACCGTTTGATTCAGTCCTTTTTTATTTTCCAATACAAAAACTTGAGAAAATCGCCCCCAGCAAATCGTCCGGCAGGTATTCCCCGGTGATTTCTCCAAGCGCTTTCTGCGCCAGGCGCAGTTCTTCAGCCAGCGTTTCCGGTGCGTTGTATTTTTCCAGTTGATTGTGCCCGGCCTTGATGTGTTCCAGGGTTCGTTTTAATGCGTCCAGATGACGTGTACGGGCCGAAAAAACACCCTCGTAACTTACCGAAGCGCCCACGATGTCTTTGACCAGGCTAATCAGGCTTTGCAACCCCTGCCCTGTTTTTGCCGATACCCGCACCTGTAGTAAGGCTTCATCTACGCTGGTTTTTCCAATGGCCAAATCAAGCTTGTTGTACACCTCGATACAGGGAACATTTTCCGGCACCTCGGTTTTCAATGCCAACTGCGGTGCCAATGCCTGGGTAGAATCAATAACCAGTAAAACCATGTCTGAGGTCGATAAGCTTGCCCGCGCCCGGCGTACGCCTTCAGCCTCTATCTGGTCAGTGGATTCACGGATACCCGCTGTATCAGCAACGTGTACGGGTAATCCATCCAGGGATATCTGTTCCCGCAAAACATCACGGGTGGTGCCGGGAATATCTGTAACAATCGCTGATTCCCGGCCAGCCAGCGCGTTCAGAAGGCTGGATTTTCCCGCGTTGGGCAAACCGGTAATGGTTATATTGATACCGTCACGCAACAACTGACCCTGGTGGGCCTGGTCCAGCAGTGTCTGCACACGATCGATCGCCCTGCCCAACCGTTCCAGTACGTCACTGTCTGCCAGGAAATCAATTTCTTCGTCCGGAAAATCCATTGCGGCTTCCACGAACACGCGCAGATCAATCAGTTCCTGCTGCAATTGATTGACTGCCTCTGAAAACACCCCCTCCAGTGAGCGCTGTGCCGCGCGTGCGGACGCCTCGGTGGCGGATTCAATCAGATCGGCAATGGCTTCAGCCTGCACCAGGTCGAGCTTGTTGTTCAGAAATGCACGTTCTGAAAATTCGCCAGGCCGGGCCGGTCGGGCGCCCAGTGTCATGACCCTGGTCATCAGCATCTGGAGGGTTTGCGGGCCGCCATGTCCCTGTAGTTCAAGCACATCTTCGCCGGTAAATGATGCCGGTGCGGTAAACAACAGAGCAATACCGGAGTCAATTGTCAATCCATCTGCGTCCTTGAAACAGGCAAAGTGCGCCCTTCTGGGTTGCAGGGATACACCCAGCATCTGTTTTGCGATGGAAGTACTCAAAGGACCGGAAATACGGATAATCCCTACCCCCCCCACACCGGGCGGCGTAGCAATTGCGCAAATGGTTTCCGTTGCAGATGATTGAACGTCAAGGTCCGACATAAGCACAGCTTAGTAGATATGGGCTAGCCCGTAAATTTTACGGACTCTAATTACTGTCCGCCTCGATTTTACGCGTGATGTACCATTGCTGCGCCAATGACAAGCCGGCATTGGTTGCCCAGTAAAGCACCAGGCCTGCCGGGAAGAAGGCAAACATGAACGAGAAACCAATCGGCATGAATTGCATGATTTTTCGTTGCATCGGATCCATGCCGGCGGTTGGTGTCAAACGCTGGGTCATCATCATGAACGCTGCGTTAAGTACAGGCAGGACGAAATACGGGTCCCGTGCGGTCAGGTTGTCAATCCAGAAAATAAACGGCGCCTGGCGTAACTCAACCGATTCGAGCAAGACCCAATAAAGCGCAATAAAGATTGGTATCTGTACCAGGATAGGTAAACAGCCGCCCAATGGATTGACTTTCTCGGTCTTGTACATCTCCATCATGGCCTGGCTCATCCGCTGGCGGTCATCGCCATAGCGTTCCTTGAGCTGTTCGATCCGTGGTTGCAACTTACGCATACGGGCCATTGAACGGTATTGTGCTTCGGTCAGTTTGAAAAACAGCAACTTGATAAACACGGTTAACAGCAGGATGGCCCAGCCCCAGTTACCTACCACAGAGTGGATGTTGGAAAGCAGCCAGTACAAGGGTTTGGAAAACACTGTGAAGATGCCGTAGTTGACCGTATGACCCAGTCCCGGTGCCACGTCTTCAAGATTGTCCTGCAGTTTTGGCCCGACATACAGCCGGCTTTCAAATTCGTGACTTGTGCCGGCACTCACTTCAACCACCGGCGATACGGCCCTGGCAATATAGCTCGGGTATCCGGACGGCGGTGTATAGAACTGTGTCGAATAAGCGTTGGTTTCTGCCTGTGGGGGAATCCAGGCAGTAAAGAAATAGTGTTGCACCATGGACAACCAGCCACCGCTGAAGCTGCGTTTATACGGATCGTCGGCGACATCATCGAAGTCTACTTTTTCAAACTTCTCATCCGGGCTGTAAAAACCGATACCAAAAAAACTGTATCTGCCCGGATTGGTGAAACCACCATCATCTCTATCTGTGAGTATCGAGCGTTGAAGCTGATCATAGCGGCTACCCGACCAGCCCAGTCCACTTCCATTGGAAAGCGTGTGCCGTACCGTGATGTCGTATTGACCGCGTTTGAAAATAAATGTTTTGGTAACACGGATACCGCTGCCATCTTCCCAGGTCAGTGGTACACGAAGCTCATCCGCGGATTGTCCCAGTGTGTATCGCATGGTATCTGCTGAATAGTTGCTGGTGTGGTTGGGTGCTGACTCGCGGCTCAACAGACCGGACTGTGCTATGAACATCTCCGGCCCGTGCCGGTTGAGCAGATCAACCTTGATCTCGGATACCTCCAGCTCAACCGGGTAATCCAGCAAGCTGGCTGACACCACGGTGCCGCCAACCAGGTCAATACTCACCTTGAGTACATCGGTGGTAACGATCAATAACTCGTTCTCGCCAGTCATGATTGCCTGCGAGCCCGTATCTGGATTCAAACTGGTGGTACCGGTATCCAGGTCGGGCAGGTCACCGGTCGATGGCACTGAATTATCCTGCAGAGCAGGCTGCGGCGGCGCATCAAACGATGTTTGGTTTAAATCGGTTGCTGCTTGCGGCTGTGGCTGGGGGCCATAATCTTTTTGCCATTCTATCCACATCAAGTAGGATAGAACGAGCAATCCCATGAATAGCATCGGGCGAAGGTTTGCCATTATAACTGTGTCCTTAGTCGGTCTTGCCGGATGCCGGTATTCCGGTCTCCCGCTTTCCTGATCAGTCTCTGCCAATGAGCCGAGAGCGACTCATCCAGTGTTCGGTTGTTTTGATCTGCGGCCGCTGCAGTTGGCAGAACCACAAAATCCAGTGTATTTTCGAGTTCCTGCCCCGTCATCCGTGCACGAAAACTTTCCCGCACTACTCGCTTGATACGGTTACGGCCAACGGCCCTGGCGCAGGCTTTTTTTGAAACCGCCATGCCAAGACGGTGACGCTGTATTCCATTGGCCCGCGCCAGAATTCGGAAACAGTCATCACCAGACCGGATAGGTTGTTGGAATACCAATTTGAATTCTGCCGGCTTGAGTAGCCGGGACTGCCTGGAAAATTTCTTCATTCCTGGCCTATGCGCTTTTTAATACTTGGTTTTCGTTACCTGTTTTGCCTGGTGCGGTATAGCGGTCCCGGTTTTTCCAGACCCGGAATCCGGCTCCCGGCAAATCATCAGGGCTTCGCTGTTCAGGCGCTTAAACGCTTACGACCTTTGGCACGACGTGCTTTAATAATGGCACGGCCACCACGGGTTGCCATACGGGAACGGAAACCGTGTCGGCGGGCGCGCTTAAGACGGCTGGGTTGAAAAGTACGTTTCATTTTTTAAAACCTCTATAAAATACTGTTTAAGACTGTTTTTCTTTTGTTGAACACAGCCGACACAAGAGGCGAATAATATCCCGTATAGGCATATCATTCAAGCAATTGGGACGACATTTTTGTTATATGCATGATACTGCTTTCAACTATAGCCAAGTTATCCACAGCACGTTAGACTAGACCCTAATCAGGCGGGGTGACTAAGTACATCGGACACAGCCTGTCAGTACATCATACGAGCTTTCGTAAGCTACTGAAATACATAATATATCCTGGCACTTTTACGCCGATTAGCGATTGTGCCGGACACTATAATACTCGATTGGCTTGAACGCGGCATGGCGCAAAACATCTGGCATCTTTGCCTTCAACATCTTGAACGGGAACTACCGGCTGAAGACATCAATACCTTCATTCGCCCACTGGAAGTTGTCACCAGCAAAAATCGTACCCGGCTGGTCGCCCCAAACTCATATGTCCGGGATCATATTGCCACTCATTACCTGGAACGAATCCGGGATATTTTCGAACACCTCGGTCAGTCCCGGGTCTCGGTCAGCATAGAAGACGGCTTGCCCGTCGAAACAGCCGCGATCAATAACGCGCCCCGGGCCACGCTCAGAAACAGGCAAACAACCGGACTGGATCCGCGTTATCGTTTCGATAATTTCGTGCTTGGGAAGTCCAATGAACTGGGGTATGCCGCTGCATCACAAATCGCTCAAAAACCGGGTGATGCATATAATCCCTTGTTGTTATACGGCAGCACCGGACTTGGTAAAACCCATTTACTGCATGCCATCGGTAATTTTATCAGGGATCAGAATCCTTCAATAAGGGTCCTATATCTTGATTCAGAGCGTTTTGTCAGCGACATGATCAGGGCCCTGCGTCACGGGTCAATCGACAGCTTCAAAAAGCACTATCGCTCAGCCGGTGCGCTACTCATCGATGATATCCAGTTTTTTGCCGGTAAAAAAAGTTCTCAGGAGGAGTTTTTCCATACTTTCAATACCTTGCTGGATAGCAAGCAACAAATTGTTTTGACCTGTGACCGTTATCCAAAGGAGGTTGAAGGGCTTGAAGCCCGACTTCGCTCCCGCTTTGGTTGGGGCCTGACGGTTGCCATTGAACCACCGGACTTTGAGACCCGTGTTGCAATTTTGATGAACAAGGCCCAGGAAAAAGGCATTCAGCTGGAAGAGCCCGTGGCTTTTCTGATCGCTAAACGCTTGCGCTCACATGTGCGTGATCTCGAGGGCGCACTGAATCAACTGATCGCCAATGCCCGCTTCACCGGTCGGGAAATCACCGAGAACTTTACCCGGGAGGTTTTGCGGGACCTGCTGACGGTGCACGATCGTTTGATTACAATTGAAAATATTCAGAAAACAGTATGTGAATATTACAAATTACGGATGGCAGAGTTATTATCCAAACGAAGGCCTCGCAGCATTGCCCGTCCCAGGCAGGTGGCGATGGCTTTGTGTAAAGAACTGACACAGCACAGTCTGCCGGAGATTGGCGATGCATTTGGCGGGCGTGACCATACAACGGTGCTACACGCCTGCCGTAAAATAGATGAATTGTGCGAAACCGATGGTCGTTTGCGCGAGGACAAAGTTAAATTGTTGCGCTTATTGACCGCGTGATGTTTTGTGGAACAATAGGGGCATAAGACTTTAATAAGCTGTGCATAAGTCCGGGCATTAAAAGTGGGGGTTGTTTTTCCACAAGTTATACACAAGTTTCAGATTACGATTTACACAGGGTTTAAAGTTTATATCTGTTTGAAATATAACAATATTATAGCTGTTTTTGACTTATTAACAAGGCTTACTACTACTACTGTTTATATATATTCTTTTAAAAGAGCAGTAATAAAAGGACCAGAGTATGAAATTCACTATATCCAGGGAAGTGCTTCTTCAGCCGCTTAGTCAGGTCATTGGCGTAGTCGAACGTAGGCAAACATTACCGGTACTGGCAAACTTCATGCTCGCTGTACGGGATGGTCGATTGACCGTGACCGGAACAGACATGGAAGTCGAACTGATATCGAGTGTTCCAGCGGATATATCCCAGGACGGTGAAATAACAGTTCCCGCACGTAAACTGGTGGATATCGTCAAGGCACTACCGGATGGCGCGAATATCAATTTCAGTGTCAGCGATGACAAGGCCATGCTATCAGCGGGCCGCAGCCGCTTTACCCTTTCAACTTTACCGGCATCAGAATTTCCTGCTACAGACCAGGTTGAAACCCTGGAAAATATATCAGTTGCAGAAGCAGCCCTGAAAAAAATGATGGATAAAACATCGTTTGCCATGGCTAACCAGGATGTACGTTATTATCTCAACGGCCTGTTATTTGATTTTAACGGCCAGCAATTGCGGGCTATCGCTACCGATGGTCACAGGTTGGCGATATGCGATCTTGAAAGCAGTGTTGACATTGCAGGTGACCGGCAGCTAATCGTGCCACGAAAAGGTGTAATGGAACTTACCCGCATGTTGTCTGGCGATGAAAATGAGGTCACCCTGGCCATTGGCCGCAATCATATAAGACTGGTTAAAGGCGACACGACATTTACTTCAAAACTGATTGACGGCCGGTTTCCTGATTACAAGGCAGTTGTACCTGTTGGTGCTGACAAGCAAATGCTTGTGGATAAAGCCACGTTTATCCATGCCCTGCAGCGGGCGGCTATTTTATCCAATGAAAAGTACAAGGGCGTAAAGCTGGAGGCATCGGACTCAACCATAAAAATAATTGCGCATAACCCCCTGCATGAGGAAGCTGTGGAGGAAATCGAAGCCGAACTCAATTTTGATCGCCTGGCCGTTGGTTTTAACGTGACCTATTTGCTGGATGCCCTGATGGCAATTGATACGGAACAGGTTTCACTGGAGCTGAAAGACGCGAATAGCAGTTGCCTGGTGTCTGCGCCGGATTCCGATGTCAATCGACACGTGGTCATGCCGCTTAAACTCTAAATGCCGATATGCGGGTTAAGTCCCTTAATATCAACAATTTAAGAAACATTAAATCGACACAAATTGTTCCAAATTCGTGTCTGAACTGTTTTATTGGAGATAATGGTGCAGGTAAAACAAGTGTCCTGGAGGCGCTGGCTGTGCTCTCCAAGGGCCGGTCATTCAGAACCGGTCAAACAGCATCACTTGTCGGCCCTGAAGGTGAGAACTTCCAGGTCATAAGCACCATCGAAAACCAGGCCGGTGCCACCCACCAGATAGGAATGGAACGGGGTGCAGATTACTGGTCCGCAAGACACAACGGCGAAGATGTTACGCAATTAAGCGAACTGACACAGCTACTTCCCCATGTTTTATTGGAACCGGGCAGCCATACCCTTGTCAGCGGACCACCGGATGGGCGCCGAAAGTACCTTGATTGGGGAGTGTTTCACGTGGAACATGACTTCCTGATGCTTTGGCGCCGATATAGTCGTGTGTTAAAACAACGCAATGCGGCTCTGAGGCAATCAAACTCTTTGGTGGTGGAAAGCCTTGATCAGCAGTTCATAAGCCTGGGTGAGAAATTAAACCTGGCGCGGATGGACCACGCCGGACGACTGAATGAAATGCTACAGCAAAAACTACCAATATTTAACCGTACGCTGGAAGGCATCAATTTGAGTTATAGAAAGGGCTGGTCAGGGGATAGTCTTGCTGAAGCGATACTGCAGTCGCGGAGCCGGGATCTTGAAAGAGGATCAACAGGCCCCGGCCCACATAAGGCGGACTTGTATTTGGTCCTGGATGGAATACCAGCCAAAGAGCGCTTGTCGCGCGGGGAGCAAAAAGCCATGACCGCAGCTATGATTATGGCCCAGGCTCAATTAATCTGCGATTCCGGAGAAAAGCCCATATTGATGTTGGATGATCTAGCGTCTGAACTTGACGCAGTTCACCTTGGCAAGGTGCTCGGGGCAGGTTTGGAATTGGGTGTACAGATATGGTTGACAGGTACCGTGTTAGCGCCTGCCATCGAAGCCTGTGATGCCGCTTATACAGTGTTTCACGTGGAACATGGCAGGGTAACAAGCGTTGAAGCGTAAACTGATGAAAAAGCCGATAAAACAGGCATTTAATGGCTCTCAATGGTATAATACAGCTCGATTCAAAGCATAATATATCCGCTACAAGTCAAACCTTTATTGCCGCTAACAGTAGTGGCAAATGACTTGTATAAGCCGGAATTCAGAGGCTATATGAGCAAGCAAGAATATGATTCCAGTAGTATCAAGGTACTAAAAGGCCTTGATGCTGTACGCAAACGCCCCGGTATGTATATCGGTGACACAGATGATGGCACCGGCCTGCATCACATGGTGTTTGAAGTGGTGGATAATTCGGTAGATGAAGCCCTGGCAGGGCATTGTGACGCAATCAAGGTTGTTATTGAGGTGGGTGGCAGTATTTGTGTTTCTGATAACGGACGCGGCGTACCGGTTGATATTCACAAGGAAGAGGGCCGATCCGCAGCCGAGGTCATCATGACGGTATTACATGCCGGCGGCAAGTTTGACGATAACTCGTACAAGGTCTCTGGTGGTTTGCATGGCGTGGGTGTTTCCGTGGTCAACGCCCTGTCAGAGCGTCTGGATTTAACCATAAGGAGGGATGGGCATGTCTGGCAGCAGACCTACAAAATGGGTGTGCCGGTAGAACCACTGAAAAAAACGGGTAAATCCAACGAAACCGGGACTGAATTGCGGTTTTTACCCAGCACGGAAGTTTTTACCGACACGGTTTTTCATTACGATATTCTTGCCAAGCGTTTGCGGGAACTGAGTTTTCTGAATTCCGGGGTCAAGATTGAATTGACGGACGAGATATCCGGCAAGCAGGATGTTTTTGAATATGAGGGTGGTATCCGCTCATTTGTAGAACATCTGGCGCGTAAAAAAACCGCGTTACATCAAAGCGTTATGTACTTCAAGGGTGAGGCCAACAAGATTGTCGTGGAGGTTGCCTTGCAATGGACCGACGCTTACCAGGAAAGTGTTTTTTGTTTTACTAATAACATTCCCCAGCGGGACGGTGGCGCGCATCTGGCAGGGTTCAGGGCAGCATTGACCCGCACCATGAACCAATACATCGAAGAATCCGGACTGGCGAAGAGAAACAAAGTATCTATGACTGGTGATGATGCACGGGAAGGCCTGGTTGCGGTATTGTCGGTCAAGGCGCCTGATCCAAAATTTTCTTCCCAGACAAAAGACAAGCTGGTTTCCTCTGATATCAAGCCCGTGGTCGAGTCCCTGGTAGCCTCGCATTTAAAGGACTTCCTGTTGGAAAATCCGGCGGAAGCCAAAATCATTACGATGAAAGCGGTTGATGCCGCGCGTGCACGTGAAGCTGCCCGCAATGCCCGCGATATGACACGCCGAAAGGGTGTGCTGGATATAGCCGGTTTACCCGGGAAGCTGGCGGACTGCCAGGAAAAGGACCCGGCCTTATCAGAACTGTTCCTGGTGGAGGGTGATTCAGCCGGCGGTTCCGCCAAGCAGGGTAGAAACAGAAAAACCCAGGCAATTCTGCCACTTAAAGGCAAAATTTTGAATGTAGAAAAAGCACGTTTTGATAAAATGCTGCAGTCAGCAGAGGTCGGCACACTGATTACCGCACTGGGTTGTGGTATCGGCAGGGACGAGTTTGATATTGATAAACTAAGGTATCACACCATTATCATTATGACCGATGCCGATGTTGACGGGTCTCATATTCGTACGCTATTGCTGACGTTTTTCTATCGTCAAATGCCTGAATTAATTGAGCGAGGTCATATATATATCGGGCAACCCCCGCTGTACAAAATAAAACAAGGGAAGCAGGAACACTACCTGAAAGACGATGCCGAGATGAATGATTATATGTTGGCGCGTGCGATGGACAATGCGTCACTGGTATTTGATCAGGATGCACCACCGCTGTCGGGTGAGGCTCTTGAGGGTTTGTTGCGTGACTACATGGCAGTCAAGGCGGCAAACGCCCGTTTGGCGCTTCGCTTTGAGCCATTATTTTTAGAACAACTCATTGATAATAAACCATTTTCTTACGATTGGAATCTGCAGGAGACGCAGCAATGGTGTGACGCTATTGTTGAAAAAATGAACCTGAATACGTCACCCAGTATCAGTTTTGAATTACAGGCAGAAGACAATGGACAAGGAATTGAACTGAACCTGAGTAAAGTTATTTATGGTGTCGTTGAATCAACACCGCTGCGCCGGGATTTCTTCCGTTTACCTGAATACAGGTTAACCAGTAAACTGGCCGAGACCTTACATGACCTGGTGCAGCCGGGTGCGGTTGTGCACCGGGGAAATGCGGAACAGGCCATTAGCAGCTTTGCCGAAGCACATGACTGGTTGATGGGTGAGAGTCGCAAGGGTCGTACATTCCAGAGGTTTAAAGGCCTGGGTGAAATGAATCCGGAACAACTTTGGGATACCACGGTAAATCCCGAAACGCGTCGCCTGCTCAAAGTAACCGTTGAAGACGCTGTTGCAGCTGATGAGATTTTCACCACCCTGATGGGTGATGAAGTTGAGCCAAGACGAGAATTTATTGAGAAAAATGCCCTGTATGTGACCAACCTGGATATTTAAACTCGACCCGGATCGTGATCCGGGTGGGCCTTTCTGCCGGGCTCAACCAATCAGGGCAAGATTTGCAATCCGATCGAACAGGCCTTTGAGTTCCGCCAGCAGGTTTAAACGATTGTGACGTACTACCGTGTCGTCATCCATGACCATAACCTTGTCAAAAAAGGCCTCGATGCCGGTTGATAAACCGGCGAGTAGCGTCAGTGCGGCAGTGTAGTCCGCATTTTCATAGAGCTGATGCAGTTCCTTGGAAAGCACTCTAATTTCTTCGAAAAGACGTCTTTCTTCTCCAATAACAAGCATATCTTCGTTGATCGTGTTGTCAGTAACAGTCTCGGCCTTGCGTAAAATATTACCAATTCTCTTGTTGGATGATGCCAGGCTCGTGGCGGCTTCATGACCCATGAACTCACGCAGGGCATCAAGTCGCGCCACCAGGTCAGGCAGTGTATTGAGAGGTGCATCCAGCGTGGCATTGACCAGGCTGGTTTCATAACCCTGGTCACATAAATAATTCTTCAACCGTTCAAGAATAAACTGCCGTAACTCAAGCAAAACCCCGGGGGTGACGGCCAATTGTTCCTGAACAGCCAAGGCTGAAATTGCCAGCGTTTTGTCAAGCTCAATGTCCAGTTCACCATCCAGCAATATACGTATAAGGCCAAGCGCAGCGCGTCGTAGCGCAAAAGGGTCCTTATTTCCCGAGGGCTTGAGACCGGTGGCAAAAATACCCGTCAAGGTATCCAGGCGATCAGCCAGGGCAACAACTTTTCCAACAGCCGAGGCCGGTAAGCGGTCACCAGAATAGGCTGGCAGGTAGTGGTCACCGATGGCCCGGCCTACATCGTCCCCCTCCCCACTTTGTTCGGCATAATAGCGCCCCATGAGACCCTGAAGCTCGGGAAACTCTCCAACCATCTGACTGACAAGATCGCACTTGCACAGTGTTGCAGCTCGTTTGGCTGCACTGGGGTTAATGCCGGCTACATCGGCTATCTTCTCCGATATAGCTGCTATCCGCTTTGATTTATCAAGAACTGACCCAAGATTTTTTTGAAAAACAACCTTATCCAGTTGCGGTAACCAGGCCTCCAGGGTCGACTTATTGTCCTGCTCCCAGAAGAAGCGTGCATCAGCCAGGCGGGGTCTGATCACCCGTTCAAAGCCATTGCGAACAGCATCAAAATCCGTACTCTCAAGGTTTGCAACCGCAATGAACCGGGCCAGTAAGGAAGCCTTATCATTGTCAACCACAGGGAAGAATTTCTGGTGATCCTGCATGCTTGCGATCAGGGCTTCTGATGGAACATCAAGAAACTCTTTATCGAAACTGCCGCAAATTGATCGTGGCCATTCAACGAGGTTTGTGACTTCTTCCAGCAACTCATTGTCAATCAGGGCTTTACCACCTGCAGATTCACCCAGTTCAATAGCCTGACGCTCGATAATATCCCGGCGTTTATTCTGATCAACAACGACACATGCTGATTCCAGCACCTGTTCAATATCATTGGCCGTAGTGATTTCATGCGGCCCAGGACTATGTATCCTGTGTCCACGGGTGGAATTACCGGCTTGCAAGCCAAACAGGCCGCCGTTTAGAACTTTGGATCCATGCAGCACGACCAGCCAGTGTACCGGTCGCACGAAACTGAAATCATTGGACGCCCAGCGCATGGGTTTTGCCACGGGCATTGCTGCGAGTGATTTTTCCAGCATCGGGAAAAGCAATTCTTCCAGTTTCTGTCCCGGTTTCTCAAGTTGGCAATACAGCCATTCGCCCTTGTCACTTTTAAGGGTTTCGAGCTCGTCAACATTTTTACCGACGGACCGTGCAAATCCAATGGCAGCAGGTGTCGGCTGGTTGTCGGCATCAAATGCAGCGGCCAACGCCGGTCCTTTACGCTCCAGTAGCTGATCAGGTTGGCATTCAGCAAGATCCGATATCAACAAGACCAGACGTCTTGGCGTGTAAAAAACCCGGCTGGAGGCCTTGTTAAACTTCAATTCCGCTTTTTTCAGCTGTTTTAAAAACCCGTCAAACAGAGTTTGTCCCAGGATGGGCAGAGATTTCGGAGGTAATTCCTCACAACCCAGCTCGATCAGCAGATCAGCAGAGCCGGCCGCGTTTTCGTCAATAAATTTATTTTCTGACTTATTCACCGGCAACCTCCGTCAATCCCGGAAACCCCAGGGCTTCCCGCCGGGCAAGGTAGGTCTCTGCAACCAATCGGGACAGGTTTCTGACCCGCAGGATAAAACGTTGCCGCTCCGTAACCGAGATTGCACGGCGGGCATCCAGCAGGTTAAAGGTGTGCGAGGCCTTCAGAACCTGTTCATATGCCGGTAGCGGCAAATCAAGTTCTACAAGTTTGCCGGCTTCGGATTCACAGGTATCAAACCAGGCGAAAAGAGACTCAGTATCAGCGTGTTCAAAATTATAGGTGGATTGCTCCACTTCATTTTGATGAAAAACTTCACCATAGGTTACCTTTCTGCCACCCACGTCGGTCCAGACAAGATCAAAAATGCTGTCCACGTTTTGCAGATACATGGCCAGGCGTTCGAGACCATAGGTGATTTCGCCAAGTACAGGCCGACACTCCAGGCCGCCAGCTTGTTGAAAATAGGTGAACTGGGTTACTTCCATACCATTGAGCCAGACCTCCCAGCCCAGGCCCCAGGCTCCAAGCGTCGGTGATTCCCAGTTATCTTCTACAAAACGGATATCGTGTATGGCAGGGTCAATACCGATGGCATTCAGCGAATCCAGGTATAGTTCCTGGATATTGTCCGGTGCCGGTTTCATAACGACCTGGTATTGGTAATAATGCTGCAGGCGATTCGGGTTTTCGCCATAACGACCATCGGTGGGACGTCTGCAGGGCTGAACATAGGCGGCATTCCAGGGCTCCGGACCGATGGAACGCAGAAATGTGGCCGGGTGAAACGTGCCGGCGCCCACCTCCATATCGAGTGGTTGTATCAATACACAACCCTGTTCTGCCCAATATGTCTGCAGACAGTTGATAAAATCCTGAAAAGTCATGAAAACCCCGTGATCTGATAACAGGTATGGTGACCTGAATATACAATCGCCTAGTATAGCCAAGGGCGACGAAAGACAGAAGATGAAAGGACAAATTGCATTGAAACCGATTGCATTGATCAAAACTGGTAACACGATCGAAGAGATCAAGCTTCAACATGGGGACTTTGAGGACTGGTTTACGGAGGGCATGGGTGTTTCAGATCTGATGCAGATAGATGTATTCAGACAACAAGCCTTACCGGCAACCAAAGAACTGGCCGGTATCGTGATCACGGGTTCAGCGGCCATGGTTTCTCATAGGGAAGACTGGAGTGAGCGCACCGCGGAGTGGCTGGAGCAAGCCGTACAAAGAGGTACACCGGTGCTTGGGGTTTGCTACGGTCATCAATTGCTGGCCCATGCCCTGGGTGGAAAGGTGGGGCCCAATCCGGCAGGCCGGCAGATTGGGACTGTAACCGCACAACTGGAAAAAACTTCACAAGACGACCCCTTGTTAGGCCACTTGCCACTGACATTTGCGGCTCAGACGTCCCATTTAGAAGTGGTACTGGAGTTGCCACCCGGTGCTGAGCGGCTAGCTACCAGTCCGTTGGATGACAATTTTGTGATTCGATTTGCGGAAAATGCCTGGGGTGTACAGTTCCATCCGGAGTTTTCGAGGGCTGTGATGTCAGAGTATATCCGTTGCAGGGCAGATGCCTTGCGTGAGGAAGGACTGGCTCCGGAGCAACTGATGGGTAACACCGCTGATACAGAGGAGGCGAAGTCTGTATTACGGGAGTTTGTGGGGTTGCTGAAGGCGTAACCGTGCAGTTTCAGAAAGATCAGTACCAACCTGTCGCGGCTGGCGATTGTGGATTCTTGTAGAGCGCTAGGGGTCGACAGCTTCAACCTTGAAAATCACACCTTCAACACCCGTCACCTTTATGTGGGTACCGGCAGGCAAATCCGGACCTTTGACCCGCCAGGTGGAATCATCGACGGTTACCTTGCCCACCCCGTTCGTGATTGGATCAACAAGTGAAAATACCCGTCCGATGTACTGATGTCCGCGCCGGTTCAGGTTTGGCTGGTCAGTGGTTAAAGGACGGCTTTCCCGGTATTTTCGCCAGGCGATAACCGACACAATAGAAGATATGCCAAACAGCACCAACTGGGTTTCAAGCCCGATGGAAGGAAATACCAGCAGGATCAGGCCAACGGCAGCAGCGGCAATACCCAGCCACAGAAAGAAGAACGCCGGAGCAGTGAGCTCCAGGATCAATAACAGACCGGCAAGGATCCACCAGTGCCAGAAGACGACATGTTCAAGCCACCCCATCATGCTCAGGGACTCCCAGCCGGCTTATCGGTCAGCGCAGCTTTTGCAATTTCAGTAATACCGGCCAGGCTGCCGAGGATGCCAGTGGTTTCCATCGGCAACAGGAGTGTTTTCTGGTTCGGGCTGGTGGCAAATTCTTTCAGTGCATCAAGGTATTTTTGTGCGATAAAGTAATTTATCGCCTGGATGTTACCCGCAGCGATTGCCTCTGAAACCATGGTGGTGGCGTTGGCCTCGGCCTCCGCTTGGCGTTCGCGTGCTTCTGCGTCCCTGAAAGCCGCTTCCCGACGGCCCTCTGCATCCAGGACGATGGCTTGTTTCTCACCTTCCGCTTTCAGGATTTCTGCCTGGCGGAAACCTTCAGCCTCGAGGATATTGGCACGTTTTTCGCGCTCGGCCTTCATCTGCCGGGCCATGGCATTGACCAGGTCCGTCGGCGGCGTGATGTCCTTGATCTCAATTCGAGTGACCTTGAGCCCCCACGGTGTGGTGGCCTCATCAACCACGGACAGAAGCTTGGCATTGATGGTATCGCGCTTGGACAGCGCGTCGTCCAGATCCATGGAGCCAAGCACCGTACGGATATTCGTGACGGTCAGGTTAAGTACGGCATGCTCAAGACGGTAAACCTCGTAGGCCGCCTTGGCCGCATCCAACACCTGGAAAAACACAATGCCATCGACGGTCAGAACTGCGTTATCCTTGGATATAACCTCCTGTGATGGTACATCCAGGACGCGCTCCATCATGTTGACACGCTGACCGATCCGGTTAACGAAAGGGATCATGAAGTGGAAGCCGGGACGAAACGTGGTGCTGTATTTACCGAAACGTTCCACCGTGTATTCGTAACCTTGCCGGACGATAATGACCGACTTGCGAACAACAACAACGGCAAGAAATACTACAATTACTGCCCAGACCAGTGCGCTTTCAAACATTTCAGACCCTCTCTTTTACGCTTGAACTAAGGATGGTGAACTCATCATAATTAACTGCATTCTCCAACTGACAAGAATAGCAGAAATCATATTGAACAGGATGCGCCAGAAGTCATTGGCAACATTTCTACCACGGGTGAAAAAATGAACGATGAACAAGACAGACTGTTTGCTAAAAGCCGGGCTTTGACCGCGGGGTTCCGCTTTGACGAACAGGTCGTTAAGGTGTTTCCCGATATGATCGCCCGATCCGTGCCCGGTTATGAGCTGGTGGTGCCTATGACCGGTATGTTGGCACGACGCTACGCCCAGCCGGATTCGCGGATCTACGACCTGGGTTGCTCACTGGGGGCCGCCAGCCTGGCCATGAGCCTGGCGGTGCGAGTCAGCGGTATTGAAATCATTGCCGTGGATAATTCTGCAGCCATGGTGGAGCGCTGCAAACATGTTGTGAGCGAAAAGGGTGGTGGCGTACCGATCGATGTTCGTCTGCAAAACATGCTGGATACGAATATCAGGAATGCATCAGTGGTGGTGCTTAACTTCACGCTGCAGTTTCTGGACCGTGATCAGCGTCAGACCCTGATCAATCAAATCTCGGCGGGTATGCGTACCGGGGGCGTATTAATCCTCTCTGAAAAAATCTGTTTCGAGGGACGAGCAGGAACAGTCTGACCAGACGGCATGGCATCACGACTTCAAGCGCACACAGGGATATTCGGAACTTGAAATCGCACAAAAACGTAACGCACTTGAAGATGTCTTGCGGCCGGAAACGGAAGCGGAGCATTTCAAACGCCTGGGGTTGGCCGGATTAACCAGGCCGTGCCGCTGGTTTCAGTGTTTCAGTTTTGCCAGTTATATCGCGTTCAAGTGAAAAACCCCTACCTGAGGCTGCAGGCAGAAGCCTGGCCGGAACTGGCGGAATTGGGCTGGCAACAACTGAAAAACAATCGACATGGCGACCTGCAACGCTGGCTGGAGACGATCAACGAATTGCCTGAAGGTGACGACTACACCAGGCTGGATCGTGACGCGCCGTTGTTGGGCCGGCCGTTTGGTGACCAGGAGTTGTTACGTACACAGCTGATTAAGCTACACCCCTGGCGCAAGGGTCCGTTGGAACTGGCTGGCATCAGCATAGATACCGAATGGCGTTCAGACTGGAAATGGAACCGCCTGGCACTGCATCTTGATCTTGAAGGCCAGCAGGTTCTGGATATAGGTTGCGGCAATGGTTATTTCGGTTTACGCATGCTGGGCGCCGGTGCCCGGCTGGTCGTGGGTATAGACCCGACAATGGTTTTTGTCATGCAATGGCTGGCGATGCAAAAACTCGGCCCCGGTCTGAATAATTTTGTACTGCCGCTGGGCATTGAAGACCTGCCTGTTGATACGGGTCGCTTTGACAGCGTGTTTTCGATGGGTGTTTTGTATCATCGGCGTGAGCCGCTTGAGCATCTCGTACAACTAAAAAATCTGACCCGGCCCGGTGGTCAGATCGTGCTGGAAACATTGATTCTAGAGAGTGAAGACAAAAAAATCCTGACACCCGAAGGCAGATACGCACGTATGCGCAATGTACACGCAGTCCCCAGCCTGGCGGTCTTGCAGGATTGGCTGACGCAGGCCGGACTGCCGGATACCCGCGTGCTCGATGTAAGCAGGACAAGCCTTGATGAACAACGCAGCACCGACTGGATGACCTTTGAATCCTTGCGCGAGAGCCTGAATTCGGATGAACCGACGTTGACCATTGAGGGGTACCCAGCTCCGGTCAGGGCGGCGTTGTTGATTAAGTTGTAACGTGCCACCTTTGCAGGAATAACTGCTCATAAATTGTTTAAACTATGTCCTGATGGCGTGGTCACATAATGGTCCGGGAACACAACAACAAATCCAAATGATTCATCTCGAAAAAATCAGCCGAATCTACGAGATCGGTAACCAGACCATTCATGCGTTGGACGCTGTTGACCTGGATATCCGGTCAGGTGAGTTCGTGGCCGTCATGGGCCGTTCCGGCTCCGGCAAATCGACCCTATTGAACATGATTGGTTGCATGGACCGGCCGGACGCGGGTGATTATTTCCTCGATGGCGACAACATCAGCAACATGGATGACGACGAGCTGTCCGCGGTGCGTAACCGTTACATGGGTTTTGTGTTCCAGAGTTTCCATTTGTTACCACGTTTGACCACCCTGGATAATGTATTGTTGCCACGCCGCTATCACACCGATGGCCTGCGGGAATCAGACCGCCAAAGCGCAATAGAACTATTGAAGCGGGTCGACCTGGGTGATCGTATTTTACACAAACCCAACGAACTTTCCGGCGGCCAGCGGCAACGCGTGGCTATCGCCCGGTCCCTGATCAACAAACCCAGGGTGGTGTTGGCCGATGAGCCTACCGGCAACCTGGACAGCAGCACCTCAGATGGGATCATGGACCTGCTCAAGGAGCTCAACCGTGATGGTCAGACCATTGTCATGGTGACCCACGAAGCGGAGATCGCCGAAAATGCACAGCGCCAAATCCTGATGCGTGATGGCAAAATCGTGGAAGACCACCATGCATAGAAAAACCTTGCTGGCAGTGTGGTTGCTGATACCGATGGCGGCAATGGCACAGGATCAGGACCTGTTGTTCACCGGAGAAGTTTTCTCACGGCAGGCCCAGGAAATTTTTGTACCGCTGACAACTAACTGGCAGGCACGAATCAGCATGATGCTGCCCGAAGGCACCCAGGTCAGGACTGGTGATGTGGCGGTGGAGTTTGATGGTTCTGAGGTTGCGCGGCAGTTGGAACAACAATTGGAGGCACAGCGTACCGCCCAGTCCAGGACCGAACGCGACATCGCCAAGCTGGAAAAAGAATTGCTTGGAGCGGAGTTCGAGCTTAAGCAGTCAAAGGTTGCTCTGGAACTGGCAACCTTGAAGGCTGACATAACGGAAGGGCTGATTGGGGGCCTGGAGTATTCCGAGAACCAACTGGCAAAAGAAAAGGCCATAAAGGGTGTCGAGGATGCTACAGAGCAGCTCAAAGACAAACAGCAAAGCGTCGTTGAACTGGACCACCGTGCGGAGTTGGATACACAAAAAGGGAAGAACCAAGTCGAGTTATGGAACCAGATGCTGGCATCTTTCACAGTCTATGCGGCCCAGCCTGGGTTCATCATTTATGGAAAACACCCATGGAACCGGACCAAGTTTCAGGAAGGTGACACAGTTCGCACCAGTTTTCGCGTGGCTCAGATTGCAGATACGTCTGAACTGGCTATCAAGGTATGGATCAACGGTATTGACCGGCCGCGGGTCAATGCAGGATAAAGGTCAATATCATGCTTGATGCATTACCGGGGCTGGAACTTGGCGGAAGCCTTGATTCCATATCAGACAGCGGAGCCCGGCGCATGGAGTGGGGAGGGGCTTTGTATTATGAAGCCGTGGTGTTGTTTGAATCAGCTCAGGTGCCGGATTTGTTACCGGGTATGAGCGCCCTGGTGGAGCCGCTTTTATGAAACATTTTTATTATTATTTCTTACTGCCAGTTGCCACGGTTCTGACCATCGGATGCTCAACTGATACGGGTGAGAACACGACAAACAACATTGTGGCCCGGGACATTGTACGGGTAACCGGCGAAATAGAATCAGCCAATTCCGCGTTTTTTGGCCCGCCGAGCGTACCCAACATCTGGCAGTACACGATTTCATTCATGGCGCCGGAAGGGCGCGTGGTCAAGGCCGGCATGCCGATATTGAAGTTTGACCCGCAGGAACTGATGACCAAACTCAGGGACAAGAGCAATGCGTTGAATGAAAAACAGAAACAACTTGAAAAACAGGAGATCGTGGCTCGTGAGGTGATTGCAGAACTTAATCTCAAGCGGCAAGAGGCGATTGCCAACCTGGACAAGGCCGAACTTAAAGCCGATATTCCGATTGAGTTGCTTGCCAGTCGGGACTACCGGGAATTCAAGCTCATTTTGAAACAGGCCGAACTCACACGGAGTTTAAGTGACCTGGACCTGGAAAAGGAGCAACGGGTTCAGGACACGGAGATCGACATACTCAAAAGGGAAATCGCTGTCCTTGAGGGTGAGGTCGCACAATTCAGAAACTCGATAGAATCCATGACCATAAAGGCCGCCAGCCCGGGTGTGGTGATCTACACCGTTAACCACAGGAACAGCAAGCACGAAGTGGGGGACAATGTCTGGATGGGACGCCGGGTGATGGAATTGCCTGACCTTTCACAATTGCAGGTACACCTGGAGGTGCCGGAACGGGAATCGGCACGCATTGCTGTCGGCCAAACGGTTAAATTCGTAGTGGATGCCGCACCGGACCAGCAGTTTTTTGGAGAAATCATGGAACTGGCATCGGTCATACATACAAAATCCCCCAATCAACCCGCCAGGGTATTTGATGCGACCGTCAGCATGAAAAACCCGGATTCGTCCATCATGCGCCCGGGTATGAGCGTATCTGCCGAGATTCGCCTGGACAGCAGGGCGGCAAAGGGACCATGAAAACCGTCCAGGTCCTGATGATAAGCCTGCTGCTTGGCGCCTGTGGCCAGGCCCCGCAAGAAAAGGTGGAAATGGTGGCTGTAGGTAGTGGTGTATTTGAAATAAGCCTGCATGCTGACGGTGAATTGCGTGCCGCGGAATCCACACCCATCAAGCCGCCAGCGGGCAGCCGCAACCCGCGCACCATCGAGTGGATGGTACCTGACAACAGCTGGGTGACCAGGGGTCAAATAGTTGCACGTTTTGATGCCTCTGTTGCGGAACGCGGGGCCCAGGATGTTGGTATCGAGCTGAGCAAGGTGGATATCCAGGTCATGGCCAAACAACGTGAGCTGGAACGCCTGCTGGGAGAGTTGGGCAATGAACTGGAGTTGGTGGATGTCGAAAAAGTGATGGCCGAGGCATTTTCTTTCGACAACGAACTTGCCTACTCCCGCTACGAGATAATTGACGCCATGCGCGACAAGGATTTACTGGATTATCGCTCCGGCCACCTGGAGGGTAAAAAAGACACCTACCGCGATAGGGAGGGCGCAGAGGAGGCGGTACTGAACGCGGTCCGGGAGACGCAGGAATCAAAGTACCTGGAACACAAAGCGCAACTGGACAATTCCGAGGTACACGCACCCCATGATGGCTTTTTTGTTTATGACAAGACCTGGTTCGGGCAAAAGATTGATGTGGGCAGCACAGTTTTCCCTGGTAACAAGATTGCCACCATACCCAACCTTGAAAAAATGGAAGCGGTGCTGCACGTGCTGGAAACCGAAGCGGTTGGCATTACCGAGGGCCAGGCCGCCCGGGTAATCATAGACGCCTATCCGGACAGACCGTTGAGCGCGTGATTTCACATGTCAGCGCCACGGCGTCGCCAATCGCACGTGATATCCCGGTGAAATTCTTCACTGTAACGGTTGCGCTTGATGATGCTGATCCGGAATGGATCAAGCCGGAAAGCCTGGTTTCGGCCGTTATTGCTATCGACCGCATAGAAAACGCAATTTTTGTACCCAACCAGTCTGTTTTTTCAGATGGTGACGGCGACTGGGTGCTGGTGCGCGAGGGCGGCAAGCTGGTCAGGCGGGAAATACAGCTTGGCTTGCGCGGCGCAAATCGTTCGCAGATTGTAAGTGGCCTGGAAAGTGATGCGGTAATTGCACTTTTCCCACCGCTTGACACAGTCGCGAAAGAGACCCGTACATGAACCTGTTCAAAGGTCTCGGAACAGAGGACCTGTGGCACGCGATTGAACAATTGCGACAGCATAAATTGCGCACCGCATTAACACTGCTCGGCATGGTCTTCGGCGTGGGCGCGGTAATCGCCATGCTGAGTATCGGCGAAGGCGCCAAACAGGAGGCCCTGCGCCTGATTGAATCGATGGGTTTGCGCAATGTGCTGGTTGAGGCGCGTGATTTTGATGAAGACACCCTGAGAGAAATCCGGGAACACAGTGTTGGTTTGTCGCAAGGTGATGTACGCGCCATTGTGCAGACGCTGCCAAGTGTCGAAGGCGTGAGTGCCGAGAAAAAGATCAAGACCTGGAACCTGTTTTCCCAACAGGCATCATCCGATGCCCAGGCGCTGGCGGTGTCGCCGGAGTATTTTGATTGGCGAGCCTGAAAATAGCCCAGGGTCAGGTTTTCAGCGAGGATGACAACAGGTACTATGCACAGGTTGCCGTGCTCGGGGCGCAGGCGGCCAGAAACCTGTTTCCGGCAGGCGAAGCGCTGGGGCACCGGGTAAAAATCAACCACCTGTGGGTCAAGGTCATCGGTGTACTTGAGGACCGGGACCTGGGCAAGGACGAGTTTCAGGGTGTCAGCCTCGGTGGTGACCGTAACCGGGTGTTCATTCCGCTTGAAACCGCGCTCAAACGCCTGAAGTTTGAACTCATGGACAGCGAGCTGGATGCCATCAGGCTCAGGCTGGACAAAAAATCGGATCCACAATTATCAGCGCTTACCGTCAACCATCTTTTGTCCCGCCGTCATGGTGATGAGAAGGATTATGACATCATCATTCCGGCGGCCCTGTTAAAGCAGCAGCAGCAGACCCAGAAAATATTCACCATCGTGATGTCGGCCATAGCCGGCATATCATTGTTGGTGGGTGGCATAGGCATCATGAACATCATGCTGGCAACGGTGCTGGAACGCACCCGGGAAATCGGACTATTGCGCGCCCTGGGTGCCCGCAAACGGGATATCCAGGTACAGTTCCTGCTGGAATCCGCGACCGTTGCCGGCCTCGGTGCCTTTATCGGTATATTCTTTGGCTTATTACTGGCTTTTGTCATCCAGCAATTTGCCGGTTGGCCGGCTGGCTGGTCGATGATGGCCATCGTGTTATCAGTCAGTATCTGTCTGCTTACCGGTGTCGGTTTTGGCTGGTACCCGGCCCGCCAGGCGGCTGCACTGGACCCCATCCGCGCACTACACGCTGAGTAGGAGAAAAGAACCGTGTCTGTTACAACCCCCGACATCTGCGACGATTTTTCAGACGATATACAGGTACTGGAGCCCTTGTTCACCGAATATGGCGGTAACGGGAACTTCAGCGGTGAGATCGTCACCATCAAGTGTTTTGAAGACAACTCCCTGGTAAAACAGACCCTGGGTACCGCCGGTCGGGGCAAGGTCATGGTGGTGGATGGCGGTGCCTCCCTCAGGTGTGCGTTATTGGGGGACATGTTAGCTGCCATGGCAGCACAAAACGGCTGGCAGGGGGTGATAATCAATGGTTGCGTGCGCGATGTGGAAATTCTGAAAAGTATCGATCTTGGTGTGCGGGCACTCAACTGTTTCCCGCTCAAGTCTGAAAAGCGTAACGAGGGTCAACTCAACATACCGGTACATTTTGCCGGTGTCAGCTTTAAACCCGGTCAACATCTCTATGCCGATGAAAACGGCATTATCGTCGCCAACACACGCCTGGACCTGAACACATAAACCCGGGGCGGGTAATCATGGCTGCCGTTAATCCATATTTCAGCCTGGTTTCTTCAACCCACTCTCAAACGCGTCAAAATTGGCCAATAGACCCAGGTAAATAAACCAAAAGCCAGCATCCAGCTTGCCGCAGACAAATCGATCATCAGCATGTAGCTATTCCCGCTGAGCGGCCCCAGTACCCGTACCAGGACAGCAAACATCAGAACCCAGTAAGCCATAACCGTAAACCGTGCTGCGTGCAGTGGTCTGCCGGTATGTCCCAGTGCGACCCGTGTGGTCACCGCCAGGACGATACCGCCAATGGCACCCATGGTCAGTGCATGCAGGGCTGCGGTCGGCGCAAATACCCAGCCGAACACGGCACAGCCCAGAAGGACATATCCAATTGGCAACCAAAGATAGGCGACATGTAAAACAAACAACAAGGGGTTGGATACTGTCGCGAAACCTTTCCAGCGGCTTAATCTGAATCCATGGGTCAGTGCAGCAGCAAAAGCCAGCAAACCTGTTAGTGGATGTAATGGCATAAATCCTGCGGCCAGGCCAACCAGGATGGTCAGCAACAAGGCTGCCCTGTTTACCAGGTCATAATTTACCGGCAATTGTTTTTTGCCCTGCATGCGTAACCAGTTGCCGGTAAAGCCCGGCACGATACGCCCGACAATGATGGTTACGAGTAACAACAGGGTGTGGATCAACAGGTAAATGGCCAGCCGATCAGCACCCGGCATCCACTGCGTTGCTCCGAGGTGGTAGAGAACATTCAACCCCGCTACAACAACGAGAATGGCAACCAGGGGGTAGTTTCGTCGGCTGCGGGCACCGATGATCTCCCGGCCCAGCAACAAAACAAGCAGGATGGGGAACAGCATGTCCAGCAGAAAAACCAGGTTTGCAGGTAACCAGCCGGATAACATCATCGCCAGTCTTCCCGCCAGCCAGCTGCTCACCAGCCAGGCCAAAGGCGCTCCGTGTATGGCCGTCCGTCGGGTCCAGTTGGCGACCGCAGTCAGGCTGAACCCGGCCACTGCCGTCATCGCAAATCCGATCAGCATTTCGTGGCTGTGCCACAGCGGGGATATGGCCGGCAGACCCGAGCCATGCAAGGTCATTAGCCATACGAAAACAGCCAGGATTGCAAATATACCGCCCATCAGAAAGAACGGCCGGAACGCGTAGCTTAGTAATACGGATATTTTTGAACGACTGTTCACAGTTCGTCTTCCCCCATCCATTTGCGAACTCTTGGTGCACGATAAGTGGAAAACTGATCCAGTAGCGCGGTGGGCTCATCGGCTTTCATCAACATTGGCCGGAAGAGTTCGTTAACAAATTGTTGTTCAAATGCATTTTCAAGAAAACCAATCAAACCGTCGTAATAACCCTCGATATTGAGCAGGCCGCAAGGTTTGTGGTGGAAACCCAGTTGCGCCCAGGTCAGTATTTCGAAAATCTCTTCAAGAGTTCCCCAGCCGCCTGGCAGAGCGATAAAGCCATCGGCGAGATCGGCCATCATGGCCTTGCGTTCGTGCATGGATGCGACGACGTGCAACTCGCTGAGATTGTCGTGAGCGACCTCTTTGACCGCGAGGCTTTTGGGAATGACGCCGATAGCCTCACCGCCTGCCTTGAGCACCGCGTCAGCGATTGTACCCATGACACCTACGGCTGCACCGCCATACACCAGACCGATGCCACGCTCACACAGTGTCTGCGCAAGAAGCGTGGCGGCCTGTGCATAAGCTGGGTTTTTACCGGGGCTGGAGCCGCAGTACACACAGATTTTCCTGATTTTCATAAGTCTTTGGCAGTCAATCGTTTGAGTGAAATTCTATCCATCAATGCTGGCCATGGAAATTGAGGTCCCGGATCCAGCTTACGTCTGATCATGAGATCCGGCTTGTCATCAGAAGGCTGCATCCCGGCATCCAGGTCTTCATGCCCGGCAACACCCTCCAGCCCCGGTAGTTGTTCCACCAGCTGGTTGAGCAGGCCTGCCAGGGCCTCGATTTGGCCATCGGGATAGGGCTCTTTCATTTGCTGGTTGCCGGATTTGAACCAGTCCGGATAACGGCCGTTATTAACCAGCTCTATACCAATGCTTTGGGGGTTAAAACCCCGGACGTGGTGGGCAATGCGGGTGATGGGTACCCATTCTTCAACGCTGCCGTCCCGGTCAATATAGAAATGCCCACTGTTTCCGGTCTGGCTGTCCGGATAAACCTCTCTCTCACCCCATTCCCGCGCGGTGGCCAGGTCTGGTAACTCCGTACAATGAATTACCACCAGATTGATGTCGTCGGTGCAACGGCTTTTCAGGCGTTGCACGTAGGCTATTAGCTGTTGTTGAATTGTTATGAGTTAACCCTGCTGCAACAGGAAACGCAAATCCATGATGGCAGCATTGGCCCTTGAAATATAATTGGCCATGACCAGTGAGTGGTTGGCAAACGCACCGAACTTGTCACCATTAAGGACCATGGGCGCGTGCAGGGGATCAAGGGTGGATTCCAGTTCCCGGATGATCTGCCGGTAGCTGATCAGGGCATTTTTCTTGCGTAAAACATCGTGGAAATCCACTTCCATCGCCTTCAAAAAATGGACCAGGGCCCAGGTGCTGCCGCGGGCCTCGTAAAATACGTCGTCGATCTCGAGCCATGGTGTTTTTACTTCCATTTCGCGTGGTGCCGCGGTGGATTGTGTTGCAGCGGCATCGCCGGCGAGGTCCGTGTTCAGGCGCTTCTGGCCCACACTGGCGGAAAGGCGTTGGGATAATGAACCAAGACGTTTTTCAACCAGTCCGAACCATTCGCCGAGGTTATCGGCGCGTGCATAAAACTGGGCATCAGCCTGGGCCGGGTCTGACAATCGTGTCAGGTAGGACTCGAGATACACCATTGCCTTTTTGTAACGGCCTTCCGTATCAGGAGGAAACCAGCGGTCATTGGCGTAATGGAAAAGCGGATCTGCCTCGGAAAGATCAGGATCCTCGGTCGATTGTGTTTGTGAGCGGCTGAAGTCATTGCGCATGATGCGGGCAAGGTCACGTACCTGGGTCAGCACACCAAATTCCCAATTGGGAACATTATCGAGAAACACCCAGGGTGGCATGATGTCGTTGGAAAGATATCCACCACGTTTTTCGAGCAGGACATCGACCACTTCTATCAATGCAGAGGTGGTGGCTGTGCCGGTTACATCAGCATAGTTGTGTGCCTGTGCGTTTAGCCTGGCGAGCTCAACCGGGTCGAATATGTCCGGTTCGTGGTTGTACCAGAACATCAATCCACCGCATATGACAAGCAGAGCGGTTGGAACCGCAATCCAAATTTTTCGTTTCATAATGAGACGATAACAGATTTTTGCTCACAAGCATGTGCCGTAAGTGATCTGCCGGAGACAGGCCGATATCAGGGCGTCAGAAGTTATTAATAATCAGACACCAACCAGACCGGTTTTCAGAGATTCTTTGATTAGGGCTTCCAGGCTATCGACCGTTTGCGACTGTTTGCCGATAATGGCCGCAGAGCCATGTTCAAGGTTAACCAGGAATGCGTGCATCTGGTCAAAGCTGATCATGTCACCATCGATTACCTGTGTTTCAGGCATAAAGATAATGGTCATTGGGCCCTGGTCTGTGCTGACGACCATATGCGCGCCACGCCCCTCGGGTGTGGGGCAAAACTTGATAAACTTGATGCGAGCAGATAGTTGCTGGCCAACATAGGCGTCCAGGCTGGCCATGATTCTGACAACGTCCTGCTCAGCAACAAAGCCTGTAGCGTTCGCGACTAAAGCGTCGCCGTCAATTGAATAGTGATCTGCAAGATAGGTTTCAATGCTTTCGTTCTGGAAGGACTGTTTCCAGAGCATACCGACGGCACCGACGGTGATCAACAGGCTGGCCGCCATCGCCAGCGGTATCCAGTTTCGTTGCCGGACGGGTTGCCGGCTGATGCCCTTGATCCCTTCAAGCAGGTCAGCAGGCGGCTGGATATGCAAAGCGGATTGAAGTTTTTCTTCAAAAGCCTCGGCCTCCGCAGCAGCGGTTTCAAATTCAGGTGCCGAATTGCGTGCGCGCAGGGTCTCGGGATCCCGGTTCCAGGGATCTGCACCAATCAGTTTTTTGAACTCAGAAAAGTTCATGGACATTGCCCGTTACTCCATCTTTATGCAGTTGTATTTTCAATTTTCCCCGAGCCCGGAACAATTGGGTCATAACCGCACTCTTGCTGATTCCGAGCTGTTCGGAAATCTCCGCACAGCTGTGTCCAAATACCACCTGTAACAATAGAGGGTCGCGGTATTTTGGCTCCAGTTTCATAATGCCCTTACGCAATAAAGCGCGTTCTGTCTGCTCATCGGGCTCCAGTTCTTGGTCCTCCACGACAACGACCTTGTCCACATCGGTGAATTTGGGTACCTTGCGTTCGAAGGTGCGGGCGTATTCCCGCCGCAAAATCGTAATCAACCAGCTTTTAGCCGCACCGACATCTTTCAGACTGTCCAGTGCCCGCCATGCTCTGAGAAACGTTTCCTGGACAAGGTCCTTGGCCAGGGCGTCGTTGCCGCATATCCACATGGCGTAGCGGTACAAATCGGTTGAATAAGCTTCGGCCAGCTCATTGAAACGATTGGTTCGTTCCGTGTCATTAGTCATGACCGGATTCCACAGAATTTTATTTCAAACAAATGCAATTTTTATTAAACCTTTATTCAGGCTTTTGAAGCCCCATATGGGATAATACCGTTTAAGTAAACGGAAACCTAATTTGTGTGTGGAGCGTCAATATAATCCAGCGTATCTATATTTATAGACCCCGTTGTGACTAATGGCACTTAAATCATTGACACCAAAAGCGGCAGTCTGTGCCTTGCCTCGCCGGGGGGCAAGCCTTAATCTTAAAAAAACACCCCGGTGGGAGTAGAAAAGGATGAGTATGAATTTCGAACAGGCCCGATTCAACATGGTAGAGCAACAGGTCAGAACCTGGGAGGTTCTGGATGAGCGTGTTCTTGAATTGTTGGAATCGACCCATCGTGAAGATTTTGTGCCGGTGCGCTACCGGAAGATGGCGTTTACGGATATGGAAATACCCCTGGATCACGGCCAAAACATGATGAGACCCGTAGTGGAGGGCCGCTTGTTGCAGGCGCTGGAGTTGCAAGCGGATGAAACAGTACTCGAGATCGGCACCGGCAGTGGATTTATCACCGCCTGCCTGGCACAGCTGGCAAAACGGGTTGTAACCGTCGATATACATGAACAGTTTTCAACCGAGGCGGAGGCCAAACTGAAGGAAATAGAAATACATAATGTAGAATTTGCAAGCGGTGACGTGATGACGGGCTGGCAACCTGAGCAGGCACATGACGTCGTGGTCGTGACCGGTTCTGTACAGGATATACCGGACCATTTTCGTGGCTGGGTCAATCCGTTTGGTCGCATGTTTGTGGTCTGTGGCGAGGAACCTGCGATGGAAGCAAAACTATTAACAAAACTGAATGCAACCGAGTGGCGCGAAGAAAGTCTGTTTGAAACAGACCTGGCAAGGTTGATCAATGCCGGCAAAGCACCGGAATTCGAATTTTAAGGGACTTTAGGAGTTGGTTATGCAGTTCAATACCAGGAATCAAAAGCTTTTGATGGCTGCTGTATTTTTTATTTCGTCACCGGTGTTTGCCGTTGACCTGGTCGGTGTTCATGACTTGGCGGTCAAGAATGATCCGCAATTACAGGCCGCAGCGTATCGTAAAGAAGCAACCGGTGAAAACAAACGGCAAGCCTGGTCAAACCTGCTTCCCACACTCAGTGGCGGTGCTGCCGTCAACAGGGGCAGTAACGAGACGTCAATTGCGGGAAATTTGGTGGATGACAGCGATGTTGACAATGAGTCCTACCGCCTGGATTTACGCCAGTCATTGTATGCACAAAGCAATTACGAAAATTTGGACATTGCGCGCGGACAGGTCAGCCAGGCGGAAGCGACCTACAATATTGCGTACCAGGATTTCCTGGTGAGGGTCGCAGGTGGGTATTTTGGTGTGTTGACCGCGCAGGATGGCGTTATTTTTGCCGAGGCTGAAGAAAAGGCCCTACAACGGCAGTTTGAACAGGCGGAACAACGGTTTGAAGTTGGTTTAACGGCGGTGACGGATGTCCATGAAGCCCGCGCCAGTTATGACAATGCCCGCGCACGCGCCATCGTTTCAAGGAATAACCTGGCCGATGCCAAAGAGGTTATTTATGAACTGACCGGGCAGTATTTCCATGACATTGACCCATTGCAGGAAATTTTGCCGCTGGTCAAGCCGTTACCGGAAAACCCGTCTGTATGGGTGGATATTGAAATGCTGTACAACCCGGCCGTGGTCTCCGCACAAAAGAATGTTGAGATTGCGGAAGCCACCGTACGACTGCAACGCTCAGGGCACTATCCGACCCTGGACCTGGTGGGAAGCTACAGTAACTTTACCAACAACGAATTTATTATCCGTGATGATTTCCAAAACCCCATTGCCGTCGTTGATCTGGAAAATGATGACAGACGCATCGGTTTGCAACTGAGCGTGCCGATTTACCAGGGTGGCGTGGTTTCATCACGGACCAGGCAGGCCCGGCATACTCTCAACGCGGTCCATGAGGACCTGGACCGGCAACAACGGGCCACGGTCAGACAGACAAACAATGCTTATCGTGCCGTGATTGCCGGTATAGAACAGGTAGGTGCTTTTGGCCAGGCGATGATTTCTGCTGAAGCCGCGCTGGAAGCAACACAGGCCGGTTTTGAAGTTGGCACGCGCACAATCGTGGATGTTTTGATCGCCCAGCAGCGTTATTTCCAGGCTCAGCGGGATAATTCGAATGCGCGTCACACCTACATCGTTGATCATCTGCGATTGAAAGCAGCGGCGGGCACATTAACCGACGAAGATCTGCAAAAGGTTAACGCTATTCTGAAATAGTGCTTGGAAATGTTTTCCCGGCCTGCGCCGGGATGGCGGTGCCTTTTCCTGACGGGGTGATGATGCTTTGATTAGAGTGGTGCATTAAAGCAGCTTTCTGACAGCCTCCAGTGTAAATTTCAGAGCGCCCTTATTTTTTTCAACCAAAACACGTCCAGCCAGCCCCATACTTTCGCGCAATTTATCGTCTGTCAGCAATTTTTCTGCTGATTGCCGGAACTTTTCCTGGTTGGTGACCTGCACAGCAGCATTGCATTGCAGTAGTTGAGTGGCAATATCCCTGGCATTGTCCATATTCGGGCCCAGCAAGACGGGCTTACCCAGCGCTGCCGGCTCGAGCGCGTTGTGCCCTCCCTGGTCACCCATACTGCCGCCGACGAATGCGACATCAGCAACTGCGTAAAAGGTCATGAGTTCACCGAGAGAATCGACGACATAACACTGTGTTTGCGCAGAACAAGTCTTGCCCTGGCTATGCAATTGCGTGCGCAGACCGGCAGCCTGGGCCAGTTGAGCCGACCTGGCAAAACGCTCCGGATGACGCGGAACCAGGATCAGCAAAGCATCCGGCAGGGTTTGCAGTAAATCCACAAAGGCGGGAACCACCACGTTTTCGCCAGCTTCATCCGTACTGCCGGCGACCAGTAGCGGTCGAGGCTGGGTACAGCCTGAACGAGTAGCCTCGCCCTTTTCTTTAAGACTCACGGGCACAGCCAAATCAAATTTAAGGTTGCCGGTCATATCAATGCGTTGCGGTTTAACACCACATCTGACCAGTCGTTCTGCATCACCGATGCTTTGTGCGCCAATCCAGGCCACGGTCTGCAACACTTTCCTTACGAACCCGGACATTCGTTGAAAACGCTGAACCGATTGTTGGGAAAGCCGCGCGTTCGCCATCAGCAACGGTATGTTCAGCCGTTCTGCCTGCAGGTACAGGTTTGGCCAGATTTCAGTTTCCATCACAATGATCATGCGTGGCTGCAGGCGGCTTAAAAAGCGTGATACGGCCCCTCGCAGGTCAAGTGGAATGTAGCTGTGATAAACACTGACACCCAGTTCTCGCTTTACCCGCTCAGAGCCAGTAGGCGTCAGCGTTGTAACCGTCAACGGCAATTCGGGGTAGGTTTTGAGCAGGGCTTTGATCAGTGGGCTGGCGGCGTTGAATTCACCCACCGACGCGGCATGCACCAGAATGCCGCCCGGTTTAGCAGTGTTCGGAATAAAGCCAAATCGTTCGCGCCAGCGGCCCAGGTAAGTGCGGTCCCGCAGTCCGCGCAAGGCAAAATACAGCAAAACAAAAGGCGTGCTGAGTACGATGAGAAAGGAATAGAAAAAGCGCATCGCTCAATCCGGTTTTTTCTCAATACACGCCACCCAAAGTCCGAAGAGGACCCAGATCAACGAAGTCATGTAGGTGCCGTATAAGGCAAAGTGTGAATTGAATGGAAAAAGCACCAGTGCCAGCGCCAGTGCAAAAGGAAAAGCTTCATTACGCCGCGCAGGCGTCAGCCTGCGCCAGAAACGCAGCACCAGCACAAAACCCGCACATAAGCCCAGCAAGCCAATACTACCGGTATCTGCCATGACCTCAAGCACCACGTTATGTGCGTGTGTTGCACCGGACTTGCCACCCGAGCGTTGAATATGGGGGTCGTCATCAGCGGCATATTCCATGTAAGCCTTCGGGAAGGCCCGCACACCAACCCCGTTGACCGGATGGGCTCTGAACATGACCAGGCTGGTTTTGAAAATCGGCATGCGGTAGGTGCTCGCTGCATCAATCGCAGCCTGGGAGCCTTGTGTTATGGCCAGTGATTGTTCGATCCTGGCCTGGAACAGGGGCGAGACCAGGTAGCTGCCGATGATTGCGGTGATAACAAAAACGGGAATGGACAGGGAAGCTTTCCTCAGCTCGCGGTTTTCCCACCTGCGCATTAGCCACATGTACACCAGCAGCACCAGGCCCATGACCAGCCAGCCGGCACGCATACCGGCTATCAGAACAGCACCCAGCGTCAATGTGAATGCAGCTACCCAGGCCCAGGCTGGCCAGTGACGGCGTGCGTGTTCAAGCAGTATCGGGGAAAGCATGGCCAGTGTCGGACCAAAAAACTGGTATTTTTGCACGAACATTGCGTTGAGCCGGTCAGGGTGCATCGCGATGCCGAAGAGATCGTTGCCAAAAATCAATTGAACAAAACCATCCACAGCCCAGAATACCAGCAGGTACGAGGTCCAGCGTATCACTCGCCAACGTGCTGAATCTGCGCGTAACAACACGGCCATGCTGAGCACAGCGGCCAGGAACCGCAGTGCGGCGATGGAGCTGAGCCAGCTTTTTTGTGGCATATAGGAATCAAAACTGGAGGCCATCATCGGGATCCAGAAGCACAGAAATATTGGTACAACAATGACAGACACCTGGCGGATGCGTTGACGATTTTGTGCTGAACGGACAAGGAACGGCAAAGACAACGCAAACACGGATAATGGAATTTCTGCCAGGCGGCCGAACGGTAACAACGCGAAAAAAGACACAGCCAGCCAACAGGGCCAGTCGTTGGTCAATCGTTTGATCAGTAATTTCATCAAGTTTCCTTTTCGCTGCCGTGTTGCGAGCCCAGGGCGTCAAGATACAGACCCATGGTTTGATCCATGGAGGTCTGCAAGGAAAAGGCGTCGCTTTTCAATACCATGGGTGTTTGTTGCAGAAACGTGCCTGTCCTGTGTACAAGCGCTTGCAGGTTGTCTGCCTGTACCGCGCCAAAAGGATACATCTCCCGCAGGACATCCTTGACACCACCATGGTTCCAGGCGATGACCGGAATCCCCAGGGACAGGGCTTCAGGCATGGTTCTGCCAAACGCCTCCGGAGGGTCGCTGCACAGGTTGAATACGATGCATGATGCTGCCATCCAGTCCCGCATATCAGTTCTCACGCCGACAAATGTCAGTTCATTGGCCACACCGCTGCTGATTGCCAGGCCCTGCAGCTCATTGATATAACGTGAACCCGGTTTGGCACGACCCAGGATGACGCCATGGATATCACTGTATGAAGATTGCAGTCTGGCCAGCATTTCGATAAAGGTCGCATGGCCTTTATAACGCGACAGCCTGCCCGGTAACAGCAGGATCCGTTTGTTTTTCAGTTGCGGAAATTCGGCATAGGTACTTTGCCACCAGCTATCAGAGGGCTTGTACCCATAGGGGAAATCAGCACGGCTGGTACCACCGCAAATCGTGTGCAAATGCGGACTTTCCGGGGGCAGATAATTTTTCAGGGTGTAATCGCGGATGTGGTTGGAAACAGCGATGACGTGGTCCCCACGGGCCATGATCGCACTGTAACTGCTGACTGAGTACTGACCATGCATGGATGTAATAAATACAGGCCGCTTGTCCACCGGTAGCTTGCGCAGGGCCTGGTAGCAGACCCAGGCCGGCAGGCGGGAGTGCACGTGAACAATGTCCGGTTGGTTTTCCAGCAGCCAGGCGCGCAGTTGCCGGATGTAGCGCAAGGTACCCGGTCGTTTACGGCCTATTGGCCAGTCAAGCAGGCCAGCGCCTGCAGCATCCACGCGGCTCGCCAATGGCCCATTGGCAGCCAGAACAGTAACCCGGTGTCCCGCAGCACACAGATGCTCGGTGATTTCGACGGCGACCATTTCTGACCCGCCTATGCCGAGGGACACCAGGGCCTGTACTACGTGCATGCCGGTTAATGGCCCGGGCTATCCGGATAAAACGTAATGTGTACCACAATATGGACAACTGGCTTCGCCATTGTCCTCAATGGGCAGGAAAACACGCGGGTGGGCATTCCACAGTTTCTGATTAGGCTGGGGGCAGGAAAGCGGCAGGTCAGCGCGGCTTACTTCAACCCGTGATTGCGTGTTTGCATATTCCAGGCTTTCATCCTGGGCGTCAGAGCGATGAGTCAAGGTGCCATCTCCACAAAAATAAGAGGTATATTCTACCTCAATATCTCCTCACATAATGCCTGTGCGGTTTTGCTCAGGGATATCGTTTCAACCGCAGCACCATCGTCGACCAGGGCGGCCTGCTGGCGCGCTTGAATCAACCGGGTATAAGCCTCGTCCAGTGTGTCGAATGCACTTGCATCGATCCATTCACATTCCCGCAGGGCCCGTAACTGCTGGCTAAGCTCGGTGGACTGGATGGCTTCGGGGAACCTGCCAGCGTTAAGCAATAGGCCGAGTTGCACTACGAATTCAATATCCAGTAGCCCGCCCGGACCGTGTTTTAGAGGGTCACCATCGGGGTGTTGAGCACGCAAGCGTTCGCGCATGGCCGGGATTTCACGTTCGATCAGGGTCTTGTCGCGTGATTTTGTCAGTGCAAGGCGACGTACGGCCTTGAAACTTTCGCCAGTTTCATCATGGCCGGCGACCGGCCTGGCGCGCGTCAATGCCTGCAACTCCCAGACCCAGGCCTCTTCGTGTTGATAACGGCTGAACGCATCGACACTGGAGACCAGTAAACCGGCCCGGCCGTTTGGTCGCAACCTGGCATCGATACTGTACAAACGCCCCGATGGCGTAGTCGCCGACAACAGGCTCAACATTCGGCGTGCAACCCCGGTGTGGTAACGTTCGGCCGGGATTGGGCGGGCGCCGTCAGATTGTTCAGACACCGGTTGATACAGGAATATCAGGTCGAGGTCAGAGTCAAAGCCCAGCGCGCAGGCGCCCAGGCTGCCATAGGCAATGACGGTAAGCTCCGGACCGGGCAACCGGCCATGGCGTGTTTCCATCTCAAGCTGCGCCAGCATCAACGCGGCTTGCACCAGGCTTTGGGCAAGCCGGCTCAGCGTCAACCTGGCCTCATAGGCAGACATTGTTGATTGCAGCACGGCGACTGAAATCCTCAGGCTGATGACTTGCTTAATGTAATTCAGGTCCTGCAGCGCCGTTTCCGTATCGTTACCTGCTTTTAAAATCCGCTGAACACCCGCCTGAATATCTTCGCTGGTTGGCGGGTAGGCGCCGAGGCTGGGGTCGATTAGCTCGTCCAGCAAAGCCGGGTAACGTGTTACCGCCTGGGCAATGCGTTTGCTGGCTGTAAATAACTCCAGCATACGCTTGCCGGCATCCGGGTTATGAACCAGTAATGACAGGTAGGCACTACGGCGGCAGATGGCGGAAACCAGGTCCAGCACGCGATGGACGACGGCATCATCCACTGACATGGAATCGAATTGTTGCAGCAATACCGGCATAAACTGATCGAGACGCCGGGACGCACGCTGGCTTAATGAAAGACGGTTCAGCCGTTTGACGAAATCCACCAGCGGTTTCCAATCGGTAATATCTGCGGTGTCGGTCTGGATGCTGTTACGGAGTCTTTGCCAATAGGCGTGCCACGGGTTCTTTTCATCTACGGGTTCAGTCGGTTGGGGCAGGCATTGCTCAAACAACGACTGCACACTTTTGCGTGTCTCATCGAGTGCAAGTTGGAAATCCGCCATAGCCTCAAATCCCATCGCCCGGGCGACCCTCTGGCCATCTTCACCGCCAGGAACACGGTGGGTTTGCTGGTCGTGCAAGGCTTGAATGCGGTTTTCTGTTTTGCGTAAAAACCGGTAAGCAGCCAGTATCTTTGCAACTGCTTTATCCGGTAATAGCTGCAATTTTCGCAATGCGTCCACGGCCTTGAAAATCGACGGCGTTTGAAGCACGGGTTCGCGACCGCCACGCAGCAACTGAAAAGTCTGCACCAGGAATTCAATTTCGCGGATACCGCCCGGGCCGCGCTTGATGTCATCCAGGCGGTCATTTCGCAAAGCATCCTCACGCACATTGGCATGCATATCCCGCAGTGCCTCAATGGCGCCAAAATCGATATAACGGCGATAAACAAAAGGTTTCAGTATATCCAGCAGCTGTTGACCACAGGCCAGGTCGCCGGCTACCGGGCGCGCCTTGATCAGTGCATACCGCTCCCAGTCGCGGCCCTCGCGCTGATAGTATTGCTCAAGCGCCGCAAAGCTGCTGACCAGGGGTCCGGAATCTCCAAAAGGCCGCAGGCGGGTATCCACCCGGAAGCAAAAGCCATCGCCGGTCAGGCCGGACAGGCTGCCTATCACCTTATGGGCCAGGCGGGTAAAAAACTGTTCATTGGCCAGGCCGCGTCGACCGTCGCAGACACCACTTTCCGGATAACAGAAAACAATATCGATATCGGATGACAGGTTAAGCTCACGGCCCCCGAGTTTGCCGAGGCCAATAACTACAAATTTTTGTGCCCGGCCATCAGAACTACGTGGTATGCCGTGTTTTTCTTCAAAAGCCTTGCCGTGATAATTGACCGCAGCTTGCAGGCAAATGTCCGCGAGAGTGCTCAGATCAACAAGGATCTCATCAACAGGGGCAAGTTCATTCAGGTCACGCCAGATCAGGCGCATCATTTCGCGGTTGCGAAACTGGCGCAGTGCCGGGTCCAGACCGGTTTTTTCGACGGCTACTGCCAGTTGCTCAGCATCGGGTGGAATATTTTTATCAAGACGACCGGATGCGAGCAATTGTTCCAGCCAGTCAGGGTGGCGGGTGACCAGTTGATCCAGAAATGGACTGAGCTCCAGAACCCTTTTTTGGCTGCTCGTTTGCATGGCTAGAGTATAACGGCGGAAAGCTGGCCAGGAAGGGTGATGTTGACTTACGCTGCAAATAGGCCTCACGCGACTGGAACCGGGAAAGCTTGCCGGAGGTGGTGCGTGGCAGTGACCCTGGTTTAACCGTGTCTATGGTGACGTTGATACCGAAATGCTGGTGCATCAACTCACTTATCCGGCTGGCCAGACGGTTGCGCAACTGTTTGTTTTTCAGCTTGGTTTCGACCACCATTACGGCCAGCTCTTCCCCGCCGATAGCGGAGACTGAGAAGGCTGCCACACCGCCCAGGCGAACACCATCAATGCGCTGGGCAACAACTTCCATATCATTTGGCCAGATGTTGCGGCCCTTGATAATTATGACGTCCTTGCTGCGCGCCGTGATGAAAATGTGATCACCGACGCGGTAGCCGATATCACCCGTATCCAGCCAACCGTTTTCGTCCAGGACTGCCTGTGTGCTTTGCTGGTCCCGGAAGTAGCCACTCATCACACTCGGGCCTTTAAGGAAAATTTCTCCACACTGACGATCACCGAGCTCATTGTTTTGCTCATCGCGGATCGAAAATTCAAATCCTGGGTAACACAGAACCGCAGTCGGCATAGGCAGCAACAGGCCTGGCTGACGGATCGAGCGGAACTGCCTTGCCGCTGGCGGTCATCACCTCCTGGTCGACGTAGTCGATACTCAAGCCCAGGTTCAGGGGCGCAAAACTAACCGCGAGCACACACTCTGCCATGCCGTAACATGCGACAAAGGCTTTTTCATCAAAGCCGCAAGGAGCCAGGGTATCTGCGAATTCCTGCAATGGCACCGGGTTGATCTGCTCGGCCCCCACGCAGGCTGCACGCCAGCTACTGAGGTCGTAGCGTTCATAATCGCTTGGCCGCAAGCGGCGCGCACATAAGGCATAACCAAAAGTCGGGCTGGATGAAATCGTACCGCGATTATCCGAGATGAGTTTCAACCACAGTCTTGGCCGCATGGCGAAGGTTCGGGTTGACAGGTAATCGACAGACAGTTGCGCAACCAGTGGCACCAGGATAAAGCCAATCAGTCCCATGTCGTGATAATACGGCAGCCATGAAACGAAACGGTCCTCCCGTGTCAGCTTGAGCCCATCATTGGCAATCCCCTGGATGTTATTCAGAGCAGTTGCATGGTTGATCTCAACACCACGTGGAAAGCGCGTGCTGCCGGATGTGTACTGCAGGTAGGCAATATCCCCGGCAACAGGTAAATCGAGCACCACATCCATCTCCGGCAATGCTTCAAAATCTTCGGGTGTACCAGACATCAATAGCCCCAGGCCCTCGCTGGCCTCATGCAGGAATGAAACATGCGATGCAGGGGCAACCGCAATGGTCGCATCACAGCTTTCCAGCATCCGCCGGACTTGGCCCACGTATGCCTTGCGGGCACCCAACTGCAAGCTGGCTGGCATGGCAACCGGTATCAGACCCGCGTACTGGCAGGCGAAAAAGAAGCGATGAAACATCGGGTCGGTTTCAGCAATAATGCCGACCCGGTCACCACGCTCACATCCGAGACTCAACAGGCGTCTGGCCAGGACCCTGGCCTGATCACGCAGGTCACGATAGGTCAGCACGGCAGCAAGCTCACCGCGCTGGTTGTAAAAATTAAAGCCACTGTCACCCCTGGCCGCATACTCGAGGGCGTCCAGGAGGTTGTCGAACCCATCGGTCTTGAACGTTAACGACCCATTGACAGGTGTCGCCTTCATGCACCGCCGCGGCTGATGTGCACAAGTTTGCTCGAAATCATTACCTGAATTCATTATTTGTGGCCTATGTAGGTCAAGGTGTATGGGTTGTTACTACAGAATGGAATTTAGTGGATTAGGCGTTTGCGTGCTTGTCATTTCAGGACAATGACTTGACCGTGTTGCAGGAGCATGATTTGCAAAAAAAACCCCGGTCGTTTGGCCGGGGCTTTAATTTTAGCCTGATGACTCAGGCCGGGATCATAAACGTATGAATTACATCATGCCGCCCATGCCACCCATACCGCCCATGCCACCCATATCAGGCATGCCGCCACCGGCAGAGTCATCTGCGGGCATATCAGCGACCATGGCTTCCGTGGTGATCATCAGACCGGCGATGGAAGAAGCATGCTGCAATGCCGAGCGCACAACCTTGGTCGGGTCCAGGATACCGGACTCGATCATATCGGCGTATTCACCCGTCGCTGCGTTATAGCCGTAGTTGCCTTCACCCTCTTTTACCTTGTTCAATACAACAGAGCCTTCCGCACCGGCATTGGCAACGATCTGGCGCAGCGGTTCTTCCATGGCACGACAGGCAATGGCAATACCGACGTTCTGGTCTTCATTGTCACCCTTCATGTCGGCGACAATGGCCAATGCGCGCACCAGTGCAACACCACCGCCAGGAACCACACCCTCTTCAACGGCAGCACGGGTTGCGTGCAAGGCGTCTTCAACACGGGCCTTTTTCTCTTTCATTTCAACTTCAGTTGCGGCACCGACCTTGATAACGGCAACACCGCCAGCCAGCTTGGCTACGCGTTCCTGAAGTTTTTCACGATCATAATCGGACGTGGCTTCCTCGATCTGGGCACGGACCTGGTCAACCCGGCTGGATATATCGTCGTGGCTGCCAGCACCGTCAATGATCGTAGTGTTTTCCTTGGTGATCTGGATCTTCTTGGCAGAGCCCAGCTCTTCCATGGTGGTTTTTTCCAGTGACAGACCGACTTCTTCTGAAATCACGGTTGCACCGGTCAGGACGGCGATATCTTCCAGCATGGCTTTGCGACGGTCGCCGAAGCCCGGTGCTTTAACCGCACAGATTTTCACGATGCCGCGGATGGAGTTAACCACCAGAGTGGCGAGGGCCTCACCTTCGATATCCTCAGCAACAATCAACAGCGGGTTGCCGGACTTGGCAACAGATTCGAGTACCGGCAGGAGGTCGCGAACATTGCTGATTTTCTTGTCATGCAGCAGGATATAAGGGTTTTCCAGCTCAACGCTCATGGTGGACTGTTCATTGATGAAGTAGGGCGACAGGTAACCACGGTCAAACTGCATACCTTCAACCACGTCCAGTTCATTTGTCAAACCGGAAGCATCTTCAACAGTGATCACACCTTCTTTACCAACCTTGTCCATGGCCTCAGCGATCAGGTCACCGATGCTGGTGTCCGCGTTGGCGGAAATGGAACCAACCTGGGCGATAGCGCTGCTGTCGGTACATGGCTCGGACATGTCCTGGAGTGCATCAACTGCACCAATTACTGCTTTGTCCAGGCCGCGTTTCAGATCCATCGGGTTCATGCCGGCAGCAACTGCCTTGAGGCCTTCGCTCAGCATGGATTGCGCCAGTACGGTGGCCGTAGTGGTACCGTCACCGGCCACATCAGAGGTCTTGGAAGCAACTTCCTTGACCATCTGCGCACCCATATTTTCAAATTTATTTTCCAGCTCGATCTCTTTAGCCACGGAAACACCATCTTTGGTGACGGTCGGAGCACCGAAGCTCCTATCCAGCACCACATTGCGACCCTTGGGCCCCAGCGTTATCTTGACCGCGTCGGCCAGAATATTTACGCCGCGCATCATCTGTCTGCGGGCATCATCGCCAAAACGTACGTCTTTAGCACTCATTGTCTAATCCTCAATTCGTTTAAATTCTTTCAGTTTATATATTTGGGGGCTATCAGCTTTCGATAACCGCCATGATGTCTTCTTCGCGCATGACGAGCAATTCCTCGCCATCCACCTTGACTTCGGTTCCCGAATACTTACCAAATAGCACCATGTCGCCTACGCTGATATCCAGCGGGCGTTTTTCACCGTTTTCGAGAATTTTGCCGTTACCCACTGCGAGCACTTCGCCGCGAATTGGTTTTTCTGTTGCTGAGTCTGGAATGACGATGCCGCCGGCGGACATACGTTCTTCTTCCATTCTTTTCACAATCACACGATCGTGGAGAGGACGAAGGTTCATCAGAGTTTCTCCCTAATTTTAGTCAATTTATTGAACATGAAACCGCAACGGTCAAAACCGAAGTGGCTGGTTTATGTGCCTGTGGATACTTTTCTACGATATTCCGCAGCCTGCCTGCTGAGTTGGGGATATGGCGGCTACATTTCAAGAGCAAAGGGCTTTGTTTTTTGGGGTAACCGCAACGGACGGTGACCCGTTGTGGCCGGGTTTATAAAATTGATGCTACTCCAGTGCCTCAGCACAGCCAATGCAGAGCGTGGCAGTGGGGTCTGCATTGAGGCGTGCGGGATTGATACACTCACCACATTCAAAGCAATCGCCGTAATCTTTCACACTGATGCGCTCAAGCGCTGCATCGATTGCCAGAATGTGTTGCCGCCGGCGCCGACCGGTTTCCAGTGACATGGCCTGCGCCTGCATCGCGTCCATGCGTGACAGCCGGCCGACCCGGGTCTGGTCCAGTTCAACAACCTCTTCCGCCTGTTGACCGGTTTCTCCCGCTTTTAATAGTCCGGTCTTCAATTTCAGTAGCAACGCTTTAAAGTGTTGCAGTTCCTTGTCCGACAAATTCATTGGCCATCCTTGATAATTCGCACACTAATTTTAACAAAGTCTGTAACCATTTCTTCCCCACTGCGTATATTCTCATGACATGAGTAAAAGATACCGTCAGTGGGTGGAGCAGTATCAGGATCAGGCCTGGACGGTAGCGCGTTATATTTTGAAAGATGCCCAGGAGGCGGAAGACGCCGCCCAGGAAGCATGTGTGAAGCTCTGGAACCACCAGGACAGCATTGACCCCGAGCGTATCAAGCCGTGGTTAATGAAGGTAACCCGCAACGGTTGTCTTGATCGCCTGAGACGCAGGCGGGACCACGTGGAGTTCGATGAAAGCCACATGGCCGGGGATGTCAGCGGACCGCTGCAGGATGTGGCCGCCAATGAACTCGGGGTATGGTTAAAACGCGCCATTGCCGGATTGAAAGAACCCTACCGGTCACTGGTTGTTTTGCGGGATGTCAACCAGCACAGCTACGAAGAAGTGGCCGGGATGCTGGAATTAAACCTGGCGCAGGTCAAGACCTACCTGCACCGTGCGAGAAAGCAGTTGCGCGAGCAGCTGAGCGAGGTAAGACCATGAATGAATATGATGAAAAATGGGAAGATCGGATCAATGCATTGCTCGATGGTGAGTTGAGCACAGCGGATGCGGACCTGCTCAAGGCAGAAGCAACCGATGACCGCGATCTTGCACGGGCTATCGTTGAGGCCTATCAACTACAACAGGCGATGGATGAAATCCATGTCGAGCGGGCACCGGCCAGTCTCAGAAAAAGGCTGCGCACGATTCCCCGGGAGCAGCGGTCAACACCGGTGTTCAAATTATTCCAGCCCCGTTGGGTTACGGCATTTGCACTCATACCACTGGTGGTAATCGGAGTCAGCCTGATGCGTCCGGATACACCGTCAGCAGACGAGATTGCCCAAGCGCGCCAGGACATGGCCATTGCCTTTGCTTATCTCGATAAAGCCGGTGTCATGACGGGACGCGAAATTGAATCAACAGTTGGCCAAACCATGGCAAACGCAGTGACCGGATCGGTCAACAGGGCCATCAAATCACAGAATTTAACCTCCAAGGAGAAACAAGCATGAGAAGTACACTGATGAAAAAATTAATTACCGGATTATTTTGCACCCTGCTGGCATTGCCTGCCATGGCGCAGGAAGATGAGCTCAAGGATCTGCCGGGTTATGTAGATTTTGGCGATTTGTCAGCCACCTACGGCGAACCAAAAATCACCATCAACCTGGGCGGAACCATGCTCAACTTTGTTGGCATGATGACCTCATCAGATAGTCCTGAAACCTCGGAACTCATTTCCAAGCTCAAGGGCATCCGGGTCCAGATATATGAGACGGATGAAAACGTTGATGCCGCCAGAGACCAGTACAGCAAGGTCAAGGACCAGCTTAAGGCCACCGGTTGGGAACCGATTGTGCAGATCAATGAGGATGATGAGCAGGTTCTGGTTTACATGAAAATGGACGGCGGCAACATGGAAGGAATGACCGTGATGGTGGTAGATGATGAAGAAGCCGTGTTTGTGAACATCATCGGTCAACTGAACCCTGCCGAATTGGGCAAGGTCATGGAAAGCTTTGACGTTGATCTGGATCTGGACTGAATACATGAGAGCTACAATGATCAACCGTAGTGACGTGCTGGTACTCGCCCTTGTTTTAATGGCGTTCATTCTGTCTTCTTGCGGCATCACTGCGCCCCGCGGCAATGAAGGTTATGCCAACCTTGATTCACCGGGTATGAGCGATACCGACCGCACCATGTCACTGTCACTCGGCCGCTTTCCATTACGGTTGGCGGCCCGTTTCCTGGATGATGATCCTGAAACACAGGCTCTGCTCAGAAGCCTGGACGGGGTGCGCATCCGTATCTATGAAGTTCATGGTGATACTGATCGTATCGCGCAGAAGTTCGAACGCATGGGTAATAAACTAAACAATGATGGTTGGGAATCAATCATGCTGGTGCGCGAAGAGGGTGAGCTTGTACAGATGTATGCAAAGTCCTCCGGTACTGGAATACAGGGGCCTGACAATTGTTTCTGCAGACGAAGAAGAAGTCGTCATTGTTAACGTAATGGGTGATATCGACCCGATGTATTACAGCAATGTCATGGCGGCGCTGGATGTCGAAGATGCGCCTGAAGTACAAATTGCAGCCGTGAACTGAGGCCCGCTTCATTAAGAATCCACATAACCAAGCCGGGATACAGGTATCTTACCCCTGAGACCGTGAGCCGACAGGACGTCGGCGCCCGAGCGACCCAGGGATGGGCTTGCAGCGTGTCTCAGGGGTAAGATACCTGTGTCCCGGCGTTCGGATGGTACCGGTCTAGAAGAATCCCATTTTTCGAGGATTCGCCGGAAGGTGGGCACTCCTCCCGGCGAATTGTGCGAGTCTGGAAGATGTGGCTTCGATCGGCAAAGTTGTAACCTTTCCCCGTTTGCTTGTTATCATTCGCCTGACCCAACAAGCGGATAGTCCATATGCGGTTATTTCTGTGTGCGTTGTTATTTACCACCTGTACAGCCTGTGCCTCGGGTGACCCCAGTGTTGAATTAGGTGGTCAAAGTTTTGCTGTGGAAATTGCTGACACAAGTGAAAAACAGGCACTGGGGTTGATGTTCAGGGATAGCATGCCTGCAGATCAGGGGATGATATTTATCTTTCCCAATGAGGCTCCGCGCAGTTTCTGGATGAAAAACACCCGCATTGCGCTGGACATCATGTATTTCGATAAAGACCTGAGGCTGGTCAGCATCTCTGCTGATACACAGCCATGCAGGGTTAGTCGTTGTCCTTCCTACCCCAGTATCGCGCCGGCCATGTATGTACTGGAACTCAATGCCGGCACTGCCTCGGAGCTGGGTGTCGGGCTTGGTGACCGGTTGACACTTGAGCTGGACTGAACCGGTGCGGGGGTTGTTTTCAGTTGGCTTAACAGTGCATGACCGGGCTGATAGGCCACCAGTTCATCAGGGATTATTCCTTGCTCCAGCATCTCATCAGTTAATGGTATGAAGATTTTCATGCTTGCTCCCGGTTGCTGCTGTGCATTGTGCGGAATCGATGTGACAGTAACGCGACACAAATATGCCGAACCGGTGACGGGGTAAAATCTAACACCATGAGAACCAGCACCCTCATTGCCCAGATTACGGACTGCCACTTGTCGGCGGATCCACAGCAGAAATATCGTGGCATTAATCCGTACAAAAACCTGCAAGGCCTATTGCAAAAAGTCAAGGAACTGAAACCCGACTTGCTACTGGCCAGTGGTGACCTAAGCGAGGATGGAAGCCGGGTTTCTTACCTGGCCTTACAACGGCTTTTCAAGCCGCTCGGTATACCCGTGCTAGCATTGCCAGGCAACCATGATGATGCTGAACTGCTGGCAGAGACCTTCCCTGGCAGCCCGGTAGATGGGGCTGTGGTTTCGGAACATGGCCCGTGGCAGATAATCCGCCTGAATTCCTGCTTACCGGGAAAACCGGAGGGCCGACTCAGCGAAAACACGCTGGCTGAGCTGGAAAACCTGCTGATGAATCACACGCAGCGTCCGCGATTGATCGCCGTGCACCACCAACCCGTCACGGTTGGCAGTCCCGTGGATAGACAAGTACCGCTTATTTGAACCGGAAGCCTTCCTGCAGTTGATTGATCAACACCCGGATGTGAAGGCGGTGGTTTGGGGACATGTTCACCAGGTATTTGAGCTGACAGAAACGGCACCACCATGCTGGGCGGCCCATCAAGTGCAATCAACGCTCAGCCCGGGTATGAACAGGTTTACGGCGGATTCAACCGGCCCGGCATGCAGGTGGCTGGAGTTGCGGGTAGATGGCACTATCAGGAATGGCATCATTATGGGGGCGGGACAGTTAGCTCCCGGTTTCCAGCATCGCCTGCACCTTGTCGATGATTTGCTCAACCCAAAGCGCATAGAGTTTGCCCGAAGGGTGGAGGCCATCGGCGGCCAATAGCGTGGTGTCCTTTGCGGCCAACTGTGTGCTCGGCGTGATATCGAAATAGGCCACACGCACTGGCCTCTGTGATCTCGCGCTTGGCCTGGTTGTAGGCAGCCAACGCTGCCGCTTCCTGGCCCAGGTCCCGATCGGTGGATTTGGGCGAAGGGCGTGACGCTCCAATCCGGAATGGAAAGCACGAATACCCGCTGTTTGTTTCCTCCAGCCAGGTAGATAGCACGTTGTAAAAGGCGGTCATATTCCTGCCGAAAATTTCGCAGATTACGATGGCGATACTGGTTATTGACGCCGATTGATAGTGATACAAGGCCATAGCAGCGCTCAAGACCGGCCTGCTGCATGCCGGTTTCCAGCTCATCCGTCGTCCATCCGGTGACCGCGATGATTTGCGGATCATCCAGTCTCAATCCACGCGCTCTCAGCACACTGGCCAACTGCACTGGCCAACGCTGATCCACCGCCACGCTTTCGCCAATGGTGTAGGAATCGCCCAGTGCCAGGTAGCGGAAGTGGTGTCCATCGGAGACGGTGGTCGCGGTCATCATGATCCCCAGGGCCAATTCGAATAATGTAGTCATAAAGGAATTACACTGTTTTGTTTATACTCAGGATTAAGCAGGCGTCCAACCGCGACTTACCCCACTACAGACAGCGCTAGTCAGACTCGGGCATCAACAACCACAAAATGATGTAAACAAGAATCCCCGGAAAAGCTGCCGATATAATCGAGGCCAAAACATACACGACCCGCGTACCGGTGACCGACCAGCCGAAATGCCGCGCGAGACCGGCGCAGACACCACCGATCATTCCGTTGCGCTTGTCTCTTGATATGCCTGCGGTCGTGTTCATGCTGTTGTTCCTCTAAAGCTTTCTTCTTCAAAGCTCAATCATCTCAAAGTCTTCCTTGCCCGCACCGCAATCCGGGCAGACCCAGAATTCCGGTATGTCATCCCAGCGTGTGCCGGGCGCCAACCCCTCTTCGGGGCAGCCTTTTTCTTCTTCGTATACCCAGCCGCAGATGACACACATCCAGACTTTATAGTCGCTTTCCGGCACGATTGTGTTCCTGTAAATGACAAAAAGGCTAGTTTGACATGCCCAGCGCCACGCGTAAACCATCAAGCAGGTTAAAATAGGGCGTTTTGCACCAGCCAGGGACTGAGCAAAATGACCACCAGCAAAGAATTGATTGAACGCGCGCGGGTTCACATACCGGGCGGGGTTAATTCCCCGGTTCGCGCTTTTAACGGGGTTGGCGGCGACCCGGTATTTTTTGACCATGCGCTGGGTGCCTGTTTGTATGACGTAGCCGGCCGTTCCTACATCGATTACGTCGGTTCCTGGGGGACCGATGATAGCCGGCCATGCCAACCCGGCGATCATTGCGGCGGTACACGAAGCGGTCGACAAGGGGTTGAGTTTTGGTGCGCCGGCAGCGGCGGAAGTGACCATGGCGGAGAGACTGTGTGAATTGATTGACGGCATGGACATGGTGCGTATGGTCAATTCGGGCACCGAGGCCACTATGAGCGCAATACGGGTCGCACGTGCGGCGACCGGGCGTGATCATATTTTAAAGTTTGAAGGCTGTTACCACGGTCATGCCGATGCCTTCCTGGTCAAGGCCGGCAGTGGTGCGCTGACCCTCGGGGTCCCCAACTCCCCCGGTGTGCCCTCTGCCTGTGCTGACCTGACGTTGACCCTGCCATTCAATGATCTGGAGGCGGTACGCAGTTGTCTTGCCGAGCAGGGTGATACGATTGCTTGCATCATTGTTGAGCCGGTCGCCGGCAATATGAATTGCATACCACCGGTGGAAGGATATCTGCAGGGTCTGCGTGATCTTTGTGACCAGCACGGTGTGTTATTGATCTTTGACGAAGTGATGACCGGTTTCCGGGTGGCGCTTGGCGGCGCACAGTCCCTGTACGGTATTACCCCGGACCTGTCGACTTTTGGCAAGGTCATCGGTGGCGGCATGCCGGTCGGTGCCTTTGGCGGCAAACGCGAATATATGGAACTGGTTGCACCCTCCGGACCGGTTTACCAGGCGGGCACCTTATCGGGCAACCCGGTGGCCATGGCCGCCGGCCTGGCGACGCTTGACCAGATCATGGCGCCGGGCTTTTACGAGGCACTGGGTGAAAAAACCCGGATGTTGACCGAGGGAATCCAGGCTGAGGCAGATTTTGCCGGTGTACCGTTCACAACAACGCGTGTGGGTGGCATGTTTGGGCTGTATTTCAGCGCGGAGAAAAAGATTGTTAATTTCGAGCAATCGGGTGCTGTCGATGTGGATAGTTTCAAACGTTTTTTCCACGCCATGCTGGACAAGGGCGTTTACCTTGCTCCATCGGCGTACGAGGCCGGTTTCGTATCCTCGGCACACAGCGAGGAGCATATTTCAGCGACAATTGATGCCGCAAGGGAAGCATTAAAACTATGCGCGGCCTGAAAGCTCAAGCTAAACCACGGGATTTGCGATCACTGGCAAGGCGGAAAAAGGGTCGTTCGAAAACGTAGTAACTAACCGACGACACGAGTACCACCGCGCAGCTCCGTCAGCGAGGCGACATAGTTTCGGGTTTGATCAACAGGTTCATTCAATCCGGAAAAGGTCTCTTTTCAATAGCCATTGCATCAGGCATCCGCCAGTTCAATCCCGTATTATAGCCATCTGTTGCGTGTAAAGAAGAGTGAGCTAAAGCTTGATGGATAGCGGCTGGACACAGGACTTGCTGAACTGGCTGACGGCCAACCCTGGCTGGGCAGGCTTCTGGGTATTCGTTATGTCTTTCGTGGAGTCGCTGGCGTTTGTCGGTATCCTGGTTCCCGGCATTATCATCCTGTTTGGCATTGGTGCCATGATCAGCCTTGGTGCCATGGATATGTTACCCATCTGGTTTTGGGGCTCAATGGGCGCCCTGGCCGGAGATATTGTCAGTTATGCGCTTGGCCGGCGCTACCGCAGTCACCTGGCCGAGATGTGGCCGTTTTCACATTTTCCGCGAATGCTGGAAAGAGGTCGGGATTATTTCCGTGTGCATGGTCCCAAAAGCGTGGTCATTGGCCGTTTTATCGGTCCACTCAGACCGGTGATCCCGGTTACTGCCGGTATGCTGGGCCTGGCGCCAAAGCGTTTTTTAATGGTGGATATTCCGGCCTGTATCGCCTGGACCCCGGCCTACCTGATTCCGGGTATGTTGTTTGGTGCCTCACTGGAGGCGGCCTCCGAATACGCCGGTCGCATGTCGTTGGTACTGATTATTGCCGTGGTGGTTCTGTGGCTGACATGGTGGATTATCTGGACCGCGTATGAATTGCTGGCCAGCCGCTCGGCTCGCTGGCTGCGGCATGTGATCCGCTGGTTGCGCCGGCACCCGGTATTCAGACGCCTCGCCGGACCGTTGCTGGATTCGACCCAGCCGGAAGTATTGTCGATCACCATGATGGGCCTGTTACTGGTGCTTATTTTCTGGGGCATGGTGATGCTGATGTTCCTGTCACCCTTTGCAACCCATCCCCAGTCCATTGACCAGGCGGTACAGACTTACGCGCTGGCCCTGAGAAACCATATTGCCGACCCGTTGATGGTTGCATTAACGCAATTGTCGAGTCTGTGGGTGCTGATCCCGACCTCAATGGCGGTATTGCTGTGGCTGGTTGGCGCCGGTCGACAAAAGGCCGCCCTGCACTGGCTGGTTGCGATGGGTGGTGGTGTGGTTATACAGATTTTGCTGGGCTGGACACTGCGTGCTACGCCCTTGCTCAGCGAAGCAGGCGTCGACGCGCCGCATGACCCGAGTGCCGCAGTGACGCTGGCGACGGTTGTGCTGGGTTATTTTGCCGTCATGATTGCCCGGGAACTGAAACGGCGTAAGCGCAAATGGCCCTATGTATTTACCGGTCTTTTATTGTCTCTTCTGGTTTTGTCGAGGCTGTACCTGGGGCTCGATTGGCTCAGTGGTGCCCTGATGGGTGTGGCCCTGGGCATGACATGGACCTTTGTGGTCGGTATCGCCTACCGGCAACGTGCGGTGCGGTCTTTCAACGGCACGGCCGCCAGCCTGATCTTTTTCGGCATGCTGGCAGCCACTTTTGCCTGGCAGGTTGAGCAGAAACTTGAGGCTGACATTGCAGCACTCAGGTTACCTTTGCCAGAACGGGAAATCACGGCGCAAGGCTGGTGGGACGATGATTGGCAAAGCCTGCCGCGTGAGCGCACACACCTTACATCCGTTGCTGCCCGCAAGTTCAATTTCCAGTTTGCGGGAAAACCGGACAACCTGGCGAAGTTACTGGCTATTCACGATTGGCAGGAAGCGGAACCGGCCAATTGGCGTTGGACCATATTGTCCATGAACCCCGATCCCACGGAATTTACACTGCCGCCGTTGAAGCGGGATTATCTCGGGCACGCCGATATTTTATTGCTGCACCGGCTTGGTGGTGACCCCTCAAAACAGGAGACGCTGCGCCTCTGGGATTCCGGTGTCAGGTTGAAACCAACAGGCCAGGCTGTTTACCTGGGCCAAATTGCTGATGAAGTGCTGATCCAGAGAATGAAGGTCTTCAGTTACTGGAGTGCAGTACCGGCCCCACAAGCCAGCCTGGGGAAACTGGCGGTGGAAGCTGCGGGCTTACATATCAGGAGGGGTAGCGACTCGATGCTGTTGATCAGTGATCTTCATATTCCTGAAAACGGGGTAGCACTTCAAGCAACACTTGCAACCGCTCCAGCGGGTCGCTGATCTGCAACAGCACCTGTTTTTCATTGTTTTCCAACGGCAACAATTCTGCCAGGCGGTAACCAACCCAATTGGCGTCCTGCAAAAGCTGTGGCTGGAACGAGGGGTAATTTTTACCCATCTGCTCCATGAAGCGCCCGGCAACCAGGGATAACACGGAATATTGATCGGGTAATTCAACAAGGTCGGGCTCGACCAGGGTTTCCACTTCGGCCATCAGCAGGCCGTTGTCCCGCATGCGGGTTTTTTGAATGACAAACTTCTGTCTCCCCTGTGCGGTGATACCCAGCAAGCCATCATCAAGGGTCGAGAAGTCACAAATTTCTGCCGTGGTACCAATGCGAAGGTGGGTGGCCGGGCGGTTTTCTTCTTCTATATTATTAACCAGGCAAACCCCGAAGCAGCTACCCTGGGCACTGCACTCCCGCACCATGTCAATGTAGCGCTGTTCAAATATTCTCAACGGTAGATAGCCACCTGGAAACAAAACCACGGGCAAGGGAAAAAGCGGGATATCGGTATTGATCACGTATTCCTTAAAGATTCTGCAAGCCTGCCCGGAGCGGCTTCGAAACCACCGTTACTCATGAAAACAATATGATCGCCCGGTTTGAGGCTGTTTTGCATTTGCTGCAGCATGTCATCTACCCGGGTCACAATCTTGCAGCGACCCTCCAGCGGCGCCAGGGCAACCTGAGGGTCCCAGTCGATGCCCTCAGCAGTCTTGAGCCATACGAAATCTGCAGCGATCAGTGCGGGCCCAAGTTCATCTGCGTGTACACCCGCCCGCATGGTATTGCTGCGGGGCTCAAGCGCGACCAGGATACGGGCATTGCCCACCTTGCGCCGCAGACCCTCCAGAGTAAGCCGGATAGCGGTGGGGTGATGGGCGAAATCATCATATACACGGATGTCCTGTGCCTCGGCGATCAGTTCCATACGCCGTTTTACACCGCTGAAAGTTGACAGGGCTTCAATGGCGGTGCTTGCCGGTAAATCCACGGCCACCGCCGCCGCAATGGCGGTACAGGCATTCATGGCGTTGTGGCGACCGCAATGGTCCCATTCCAGCGTACCCATATGCTGCTGTTGATAACTGAAACGTAACTCGCTGCCATCGGGCTTGACCATTTCAACATGCCAGTCATGGTTACCGTCCAAAGAGAACCGCTGTAGCTTGCTCCAGCAACCCCTGGTCAGTACGCCTTCAAGGTTGGCGTCGGCGCCATTGCTGATGATGGTGCCGTTGCCGGGTATGGTGCGTACCAGGTGGTGGAACTGGGTTGCGATGGCTGCGATGTCTGGAAAAATATCTGCATGGTCGTATTCCAGGTTGTTGAGTGTGGCAACCAGGGGGCGGTAGTGGACGAACTTGGAGCGCTTGTCAAAAAAAGCAGTGTCATATTCATCCGCTTCAACCACGAAGTACCCGGAACCCTCTCGGGCCGAAACATTAAAGTCCAGAGGTACGCCACCGATCAGGAACCCGGGGTTCAGTCCGGCGCATTCCAGTATCCATGCAACCATGCTGGAGGTGGTGGTTTTACCGTGGGTGCCGGCAACAGCAATGACTTTGCGGTCGCGCATATAATTTTCACCCAGCCAGCGCGGACCGGAGGTATAGCGCAAGCCGTGGTTCAGAACGTACTCAATTGCAGGGTTGCCCCGGCTCAGGGCATTGCCAATAATGACCAGGTCCGGCTTGTCATGCATCGGTTCTTCAGTGTAACCCTCGTGCAGGACGATGCCTTCGCTTTCGAGCAAAGTGCTCATCGGCGGATAGGTGTGTTGATCGGCCCCGCTAACCTGGTGTCCGGCGCGGCGCGCTAGTATGGCCACACCACCCATGAATGTGCCGCAAGCACCCAGGATATGAATTTTCATAAACAAACACCTGGTCCGTTCATGGGCCACCAACCAAAAACAACATTTCAATTAATACGTAACTTGCTGCAAGTGTAAGCACGGTGATCAACATACCCAGCGATAGTGTGATGGAGAGTGAATTGCGGTAAATGTGCGCATCGACAAACAGGCTCCAGATAAAAATAGCAAACCAGGTCATTGCCAGCGCCGGCTGGTTTGATGCCGGGTCCGATTGCGTCAGCAAGGCCCAGGTGATGGCATTGAATATTATTCCGATCCCGACAAGGGCGCTCAACGTCTGTGCGAAGCGTTCCATATGGCGACGCCAGTAAAGCAGGCCCGCCAACACTGAAACCTGCAGACAAATCGCTACCAGGCTTTTAGCCGCGGCATTTTCATCTTCAAGTTGCTGACCGGTGATGAGGTTTTGCGCCAGATAAGCCGTCAGCAGAAAAATCATCAACGGCCAGGAGGCCGGTAAATTCTGCGGACCGCCACGCAAACGCAACATTTGCACCAGGTTCATGAATATGCCATTCATACGAATGCCGACTGCCTGGTATACCTGTGCTGGATGGAAATAATTTACCTGCTCTTGATCAGTCGGACGTGTTGTAAACATTCAATACGCTGAGAATACGCTGCAGTATCTCCTCTTTCTGGCCATCACCCAGAACCCGGGTGAGCATGCCACGTTCAGCATAATAATCAGCCACTGGTGCGGTTTGTTCCGCATAAACCCGCATACGGTTGCGAACGGTTTGTTCCGCGTCATCAACCCGGTCTTCTTCCTTGGCTCGACGGGCGAGACGTTTGATGATCTGTTCCGGGTCGACATCGATAAGGATGGCCTCATCTGCAGGTTTGCCGAGGCGTTCCAGCATGGAGTCCAATGACTTGGCTTGTGCCAGGTTACGCGGATAGCCATCCAGTATGTAGCCGTCAGCGACGTCTTCCCGGCCCAGCCGCTCTTCAATAATACCCGCCATGATGTCATCGGGAACCAGTTCCCCCCGATCAATGATGGATTTAGCCTTAAGGCCCAGTTCTGTACCCTTTTTTGCTGCATTACGCAGCAGTGCGCCGGTTGAAATATGTGGTACTTTTAACTGCTCAACCAGCAGCGCTGCCTGGGTTCCTTTACCCGAACCCGGAGCGCCTAACAATACAATTCGCATGAGACGGTTCCCGTCCTCTAAAATAGGCGCTAACGCTAACCGCTCATACCTATCAAGTCAATGCAGACTAAAGGGGTTTTAAGGAAAATTATGGTCAAGAAGAATTTGCTTTACGCACAATCGGGTGGTGTCACACCGGTCATCAACGCCACGGCGTGTGGATTGATCGAAGAAGCCCGTCGGCACAGCAACCGTTTGGGCAAGGTTTATGCCGGTAAAGACGGCATTATTGGCATTCTCAACGAGGAGCTGATTGATACCAGCAGGGAACGTAAAACCGATATTGCAGCCTTGCGCCACACACCGGGCGGTGCGTTCGGTTCATGCCGGTTCAAGCTCAAGGGCATCGATGAAAGCCGGGCGCAATACGAAAGACTGATCGAGGTATTCAAGGCACATAATATCGGTTACTTTTTTTATAACGGTGGCGGTGACTCGGCGGACACGGCCTACAAGGTTTCGCAGATCAGTGCCAAGCTGGGTTTTCCGGTGCAGTGCATCGGTGTGCCAAAAACCATTGATAATGATTTACCCATTACCGATAACTGCCCCGGCTTTGGCTCAGTGGCCAAGTACGTAGCTGTTTCAATCATGGAGGCCAGCCTTGATGTTGAGTCGATGGCATCGAGTTCCACCAAGGTTTTTGTGCTTGAAGTCATGGGTCGACACGCTGGATGGATCGCCGCTGCGGGTGGCCTGGCGCAGCGTAAAAAGGGTGACCCGCCCCACATTATCCTGTTTCCGGAAATCCCGCTGGACGAGGCCGCCCTTTTGAAAAAGGTTGATCACGCCGTCAAAACCCACGGTTATTGTTCAATCGTGGTATCCGAGGGTGTCAGGAATAAAAAAGGTCAGTTCCTGGCTGATTCAGGTCGTCGTGATGCATTTGGCCATGCCCAACTGGGTGGTGTGGCACCGGTGGTTGCGGGCATGATTACCGATGCACTGGGCTACAAGAATCATTGGGCTGTTTCTGATTACCTGCAACGCTCGGCCCGTCATGTGGCGGCGAAAACAGACGTGGATCAGGCCTATGCTGTGGGTAAGGCAGCAGTAGGACTTGCACTGCAGGGCAAATCCGGCGTGATGCCGATAGTGGTCAGAACCTCGGACACGCCCTATCGCTGGAAAATCGGTGAAGCGGACCTGGCGAGGATGGCAAATCGCGAGAAAATGATGCCGCGGCGCTTTATTGCCCGTGATGGTTTTGGCATTACAGCGGCAGCACGGCGCTATCTTGAGCCCTTGATACGGGGCGAAGATTATCCGCCGTATGATCGCGATGGTTTACCGAAGTATGTTCGACTGAAAAACCTGTTGGTACCCAAAAAACTGTCAGCATTTAAACTCTGAGCGGGTCAACGCCTAAGTTAACGATAAAAACAGGAGTCTATATGCGTGCCTTTATATTGCTTTGCTGTGCCTCGCTGCTCTCCATTACGACAGCTCGGGCAGTGGATAAAGCGGACCAGCATCTTCAGGACCGTCTGCGTGCGCACATCGAGTTCCTGGCCGATGACCTGATGCGTGGCCGGCAACCGGGTAGCGAGGGTTACAATATCGCCGCAAATTATGTTGCCAGCCAGTTCCGTCAAATGGGTCTGTTGCCCGCCGGTAATAATGGTACATATTTTCAACAGGTGCCATTGCGCCAGGCGTTTCTCGAGTCCGGGTCAGCTGAAATGGTCTTTGACCATAATGGGGGCACCAAACCGCTGGTTTTTGTTGAACAATTTTTCATGGGCCCATCGCTTGTCCACACATCATCAGCGCTCGAAGCAGAAATGGTGTTCGCTGGTTATGGCATTAATGCGCCGGAGCTGGGTCATCGCGACTACGCAGATATAGATGCGAAGGGCAAAGTAGTGGTTTATTTCGCCGGCCAGCCGCACGACTTTCCCAGCGAAGAGGGCGCGCATTTTGCTTCCGGAAAAGAAAAAACCAGGGCGGCAGTGCGCCATGGTGCGGTTGGGATTTTAACGATATACACAACGAGGGCAACACAGCGATACAAGTGGGAAAGGGTAGGGAGTCGTGTAGGCAAGCCTTCAATGGGGTGGATAGATGACACGGGTGAGGCCCACGGCGTATTTGAACAGATCCAGGTCCGGGGGATGTTGCGCCACGCAGCTGCAGCTACTCTTTTTGAGAATGCACCACTTGACCTTGCAACACTGCTTGAGCTTGATGAAAATGGTGGAGCACTGGCCCCCTTTGATCTTGAAGGCAAACTCAAAATGCGTCAGCGCAGCACCCACGAAACCATTTACAGCCCCAATGTTGTGGCCGTGTTGCCAGGTTCGGACCCGTTGCTCGCAAATGAATACGTGCTGTACACCGCGCATCTTGATCATATCGGCGTATTACATTCAGATGACAAGGGAGAAGGGCATGGTGATCTGATCAATAATGGCGCGCTGGATAATGCCTCGGGTATTTCAGTGATGCTTGAAACTGCACGGCTGTTTGCACAGGGGGAGCGGCCAAGAAGATCCATTTTGTTTGCGGCGGTAACCGCAGAGGAAAAGGGCCTGGTCGGTTCGGAGTATTTTGCCATGAACCCGACAGTTCCAATCGAAGCCATCGTCTCTGAAGTCAACCTTGATATGCCGTTGTTGCTATACGACTTTGGTGATGTGATCGCTTTTGGCGCAGAACACTCCAGCCTGGGAGAAACCGTTAGCAGGGCAGCGCAGAGCTTTGGCATTGAACTGACCCCGGATCCTTTCCCAGAGCAGAACCTGTTTACTCGCAGCGATCATTACCGCTTCGTGCAGCAGGGGATCCCATCTGTGTTCCTGGTAACAGGTGTGAATTCTTTGGACGGTACGGTGGACACGCAGGCAATTTTTAAAAGTTTTTTGCAGCAGCATTATCACAAACCCAGCGATGATCCGAACCTTCCAATCCACTATGGCGCAGCGGCGAGGTTTACGCGGATCAATGCAAAAATCGGCGAATTGGTCGCCAATGAGCCAGCACGGCCAAGCTGGCACGAAGGTGATTTTTTCGGCCGGACATACGCAAAGTAAATAACCCGCATATTGCACCAGTATCCCGGCTCTGGCTTGTCCAGATACGATCGGACTTGAGCTTCCCTCAACCCATAGTTGAAGCTATGGGTTTCAGTCCAGCCCATCGTCCAATCGCACCTGTACGGCGCCATCATCCAGGATACTGGCGCAATATGCGGGTTGATGGACATTTTTGCCCGTAATCACGTTGTTCTACAAGGAGATTGTGCTACCATAGCGCGGTTTTAGTGGGCCGGATTCGGTCGAATATCTTGAGGGAGATTCAAATGGATAGTGAAATGGCGCTATGGCTGGCAATAGGGGCATCCCTGCTGGCTGTTATTTATGGGATTTTTATGGCCCGCTGGATTATTTCCCAGCCCGCGGGTAATGAAAAAATGCAGGAGATTTCTAACGCGATTACAGAAGGTGCGAATGCCTATATGAATCGCCAGTATTCAACCATTGGCCTGGTCGGAGTTGTGCTGTTTGTAGTCGTCGGCTTCTTTATCGGCTGGGCAGCAGCAATTGGTTTTGCGATTGGCGCCATTTTTTCTGCGATGGCCGGATATATCGGCATGTACGTTTCGGTACGGGCTAACGTACGCACGGCTGAAGCCGCCCGTGGCGGTATTGCCCCGGCACTGAAAATAGCCTTTCGCGGCGGCGCCATCACCGGTTTGCTGGTGGTCGGTCTTGGCCTCCTGGGCACCGCCGGCTACTACGCTATCCTGTTATACCAGGGATTCAGCAGCGACGATGCTATCCATGCCCTGATCGGACTGGCCTTTGGTGGCTCCCTGATTTCCATTTTTGCACGGCTTGGCGGCGGTATCTTCACCAAGGGTGCGGATGTAGGCGCTGACCTGGTTGGTAAGGTCGAGGCCGGCATTCCTGAAGATGATCCACGTAACCCTGCCGTTATTGCTGACAACGTCGGTGACAACGTTGGTGACTGTGCCGGTATGGCCGCTGACCTGTTCGAAACCTATGCGGTTACGCTAGTGGCTACGATGCTGCTGGGCAGCCTGATGGTTGAAGAGTTTGGGGCGGGTGCTGTGATGTACCCCATCGTGCTGGGCGGCCTGTCAATCTTTGCTTCAATCATCGGTACATTTTTTGTCAAGCTCGGCAAAAGCGGCTCCATCATGGGTGCGCTGTATAAAGGCGTCATCGTCTCAGGTGTTTTGGCTGCTGCAGCGTTTTACTACCCCTCGGTACAGATGATGGGTGAGCACGGCATGGGCCTGTACTACTCTGCGTTGATCGGTTTGGTATTGACCGCAGCCATGGTTTTCATTACCGAGTACTACACCGGCACCAACTACCCCCCGGTGCAGAAGATCGCTGCCGCATCCACCACGGGCTCTGCCACCAATATTATTGCCGGCCTGGGGGTTTCAATGAAATCTACCGCCTTGCCGGTACTGGCAGTGTGTGCCTCCATCTGGGGTGCTCATCATTTTGCGGGTCTGTACGGTATTGCCATTGCCGCAACTGCCATGCTTTCCATGACCGGGATGATCGTTGCGCTTGACGCTTTCGGTCCGATCACCGATAACGCCGGTGGTATTGCGGAAATGGCGAAACTGCCGGAAGACGTACGCAAGACCACTGACGCACTGGATGCAGTGGGTAACACCACCAAGGCTGTTACCAAGGGTTACGCGATTGGTTCCGCCGGCCTGGCGGCGTTGGTGCTGTTTGCCGATTATACCCACAGCCTGGAGAAGGCCGGTCACGTTGGTATCACATTCGACCTGTCCAACCACATGGTGATCATCGGCCTGTTCATTGGCGGTATGGTGCCGTTTCTGTTCGCATCAATGGCGATGGAAGCTGTTGGCCGTGCCGCAGCTTCAGTGGTTGAAGAAGTGCGTCGTCAATTCCGTGAGATCGAAGGCATCATGGAAGGCACCGGCAAGCCGGATTACACCCGTGCTGTCGATCTGCTGACCAAGGCCGCTATCAAGGAAATGATTGTTCCTTCGTTGCTGCCCTTGCTTGTGCCGATCGTAGTTGGGTTACTGCTCGGCCCGCAGGCCCTCGGCGGTTTGCTGGTAGGCACCATCGTAACCGGTCTGTTCGTGGCCATCTCAATGACCACCGGCGGTGGCGCATGGGATAACGCCAAGAAGTACATCGAAGACGGTAACTACGGCGGTAAAAACACGCCGGCCCACGCCGCAGCGATTACCGGCGACACCGTAGGTGACCCGTACAAGGATACGGCAGGCCCGGCGATTAACCCGCTGATCAAGATCATAAACATTATTGCGTTGTTGATCGTAGGTTTGTTGTAATTCGAGTGACCCCGGCCTGATGCCGGGGTAGAGATAGCAGAAAGCCGGTTCCTCGCTGGAACCGGCTTTTTTTTCTACAGGATATACGGCGCGACAGCTCGGTTGTCGCACGGCAAATGGATAAGAATTTCTTTCAGTCTCGCACAATTCGGCGGGAGTCGGGTGCTTCTCCAGAGACCTTCAAAAACAGGGATGTTTTTGGAGAGCGTACAGGGATTGTATTCACAGCGTGTCTCTGGAGAAGCACCCGACTTCCGCCGAATCCCGGGAAAGGGAGGTTCTTCAAGATCGGCACCATTCGATCGCCGCGACACGGGTACAGCCCCCTGAGACTCGCTGCAAGTACGTCCATGTAAGCTCGGAGCCAGCATCCCTGCTGGCTACGGTCTCAGGGGGAGATACCCGTATCCCGGCTTGGTTCTGTGGATTCTTGTGGAATAAGGTTGTCTTGCCTTTTGCGCTCCAGCGCGCCCTCAACAAGCGAATAAACCGCTGGTACCACTACCAGTGATAGCAGCGTTGAGCTGAGCATACCGCCAATCACAGCCACGGCCATTGGGGCGTTGCTGTCTGAACCTGCACCAACTCCGAAAGCTGCTGGCAACATTGCCAAAATAATGGTCAGTGATGTCATCAGGATAGGCCGCAGGCGTATCGGGCAGGCTTCTTTCAGTGATTGTTCAATACTCTTGCCGTCTGCCCGGCGCTGGTTGGTCAGGTCTACCAGCAGGATGGAATTCTTGGCCACCAGGCCCATCAATAATACCAGGCCAATCATCGAGAACATGTTCAGCGTGTGGCCGGTGGCCCAGATGGCAATAACGCCGCCGATAATGGCCAGTGGTTGTGCAACCATGATGATGAAGGGTTGAATGAAGGAGTTGAACTGGCTCGCCAACACCATGTAGACCAGGATGATGGCAACCACGAAGGCAAACAGCAGGTAGAAGGCGGTTTTGCCGAACTCCTCGGCCCGCCCGGACATGTTGATTTCATAACCCAGGGGCAGCAGGTCGGCGGTGGCTTCATATACCATGGTCACGGCCTCACCCAGCGAAACGGTTGGTGTGCTGTAGAAATTGGCAGCGTACTGGAGGTCATGACGCGAAATAACAGCGGCTCCCAGTTTCGGTTCCAGTTTTACCAGGTTGGCCAGGCTGACCATCTCACCATTCGAAGAGCGCAAATAGATTTTGGAAATATCGTCACTGTAATCAAATTGCCCTTTGCCGGCCTTCAGACGTATGTCATAGCGCTCGCCATCACCAGGGTCGTCGTTGAAACGGGCAATGTCCAGGCCGCCGGCCAGTACGTTAATGGCCAACGCAATATCCTCTGACGACAGACCCAGGCTGCGGGCCAGTGAACGTCTGAGTTTTGTTTCCAGTTGCGGCAGGTCGAGTTGCAGTTCCAAATCCAGGTTGCCCATGCCTGCCTTTCCGGCCAGGCGCTGCATAACCACCTGGGACAGACGGGCAACCTCGTTGAGATCAGGACCGCTGAGTATGAAATGCAAGGGTTCACCACGCTGCCCGCCCACCATTGGCAAGGGTGATGGAAACGCCTGCACGCCGGCAATACCGGCCAGTTCCACACGCAGCTTTTGAATCATATCCACCTGGGCAATATCACGCTCACCCCATGGCACCATCCTGACCAGGAAACTGCCTTTGCTGACCTGTCGGGACTGGTCGGCACCGATGGTCACGAAGTAACCTGCAATGTCCTTGTGCTGCGCAAGAACTTCTTCAATCTCTATGAGCTTTTTTTCCGTATAACTGATGGAAGAGCCCAGTGGTGCCTTGACGCTGATCATAAAGCGGCCTTCGTCCTGTACCGGCATAAAACCCGAGCCGGTATGGGAGAAGAAGAAACCACTGGAGAGTACAACTGCGAGCGTGATCCAGGCGACCAGTCGGCGGTGATTTAGCGCCGCATTCAGTAAGCTGACGTAAGCCCTGTCCATGTTGTGGAAGCCACGATCAATCAGGTAATAAAGTTTTCCATGCTTTTTTTCAACCTTGAGAAAACGGGAACACAACATCGGTGTCAGTGTCATGGAGACAAGCAGGGATGCCAGCACTCCGAAGGTCACCACCACGGCGAAGGCCTCGAAAAACCTGCCGATGATGCCCTGCATGAAAATGACCGGTGCAAAAATTGCGACCAGGGTCAGGGTGGCCGCCATCACTGCAAAAACAACCTGCCGGGTACCGTGTATGGCCGCATCTACCCGGCCCGAGCCATGTTCTTCCGCGTGCCGGTAGATGTTTTCCAGCACCACGATGGCGTCATCCACCACCACGCCAATCAGCAGCAACAGGCCCAGCATGGTCATGGTGTTGAAGGTGTAGCCAAGAAAATACATGACGGCAATGGCGCCTAGTAGCGAAACCGGTATGGCCACCGCGATGATGATGGTAGAGCGGAGGTTTTTCAGGAACAGCAACACGACGAGTGCCGTCAGCAATGTGCCGGAGATCAGGTGCTCTTCCAGCGCATCAATAATCCCCTGGGTCAGGACACCATCATTGTGGGCTTGTTGCAGTTCAATACCTGGTGGCAGTCCGGGTATTAACTCTTCGTTCATGCGCCTGGTAATTTCATCTACGATCGCCACGGTGTTGGCGTTTTGCACCTTGATGATGCCTATACCCACGGTAGGCTCACCATTGAAGCGTGCCAATTGGCGGAAATCCGCCAGACCATCTTCAATTTCAGCAAAGTCACGCAAACGCTGTGGCGCACCGCCGGTATAGCTGACGATCATTTCGCCCAATTCCTCGGGGCTGTGATATTCCAGGTCCAGTTCAAGTAATTCCTCACGACCTTCGCTGACAAGGAAACCGCCGGGCAGACGCAGGTGTTCGCGATTGAACATCCGCACTACATCGGGCACGGTAATGCCGAGTTGTTTCATCCGCACAGGATTAAGATTGACCCGGATGGTACGCCGTTGCTCGCCGCCAAGCCGGATTTCACCCACGCCATCAATGGTTTCAAGACGCTTCTTGATGACATTGCGGGCGTATTGGTTCAACTGTTGCAAGGTACGGTCACCGGTCAAAACCAGCCACATGACCGGCAGTGCACCAAACTCAATTTTAGCCACGATGGGTGGCTCGGCTTCATTGGGTAGATCCCGCAATACCCGGTTAACCCGCGACTGCACCTCGTTGAAGGCGACGTTGACATCCTTGTTCATATTGAAGCGGATGTTTATGGAAGAAACACCGGGTGAGGAATTGGATTGAATATGGTCGATACCAGGTGTGCTGTTGACCGATGACTCGATCAGGTTGGTGATGCTGGAGTCGATTATTTCTGGTGTGGCGCCCGCCAGAATCGTGGTTACGGAAACCATCGGGAATTCAACCGTTGGGTAGCGATCCACGCCAATATCCTTGTAGCTGATGATGCCGAACAACACCAACACGGCGGAGAGCATATAGGCGAATACATGTCGCCTGATGGAAAGTTCGGGCAAATTCAATTTACGGTCTCCGCAGTTGTTACACGAACACCATCGGTAAGAAAGGCTGCGCCATCGGTTGCGACGGTTTCATGGCCTTCAAGTCCTGAAATGATTTCAACCAGATTGCCCTCGTGATGACCGGCTTTAATCAAACGGGCCTCAGCCCTGTCACCGTCGATGACATAGACCATTTCACCGGCCGGGCGGCGTACAATGGCGATATTCGGCACCATGACAGCTTTATTGCGTGTTTCTACCAGCACTTTTCCGGAGAGGGTTGCCCTGGGCCTCAGATTGCCCGGGTTCTGCAGGTCAACTATGGCCATTACGGCACGACTACCAAGACCGATGGACGGTTGCAACTCCGTCACCTCGCTCAGGGCAAACTCCCCCGGAGTGAGCGGGCTATAGATCTTCGCCGGTTGGCCAATCTGAATCCGCAAGGCCACGGTTTCAGGAAACGGTAGCCAGGCTTGAAGCTCATCGGGACGGGTGATTTCGAACAGGGCCTGTCCGCGTTTTACAAAATCACCGGTGGCGATGAAGCGTTGCTGAACCACACCGGAAACCGGCGCAACAATACGGGATTTGGCCAGCGAATCTTCAACAATGGCAAGCAGGGCCTGGGCTGCTTTGTAATCAGCCTGGTATGCTTCAAGTTGCTCACGGGCGTCATCGAGCTGTGTTTGGGAAGACAGGTTTTTGGAGGACAGTGTTGCAAAACGGTCGACCCTGCGTTCGCCATTGGCAATGTGTACATCGAGGCGTTCAAGCCCTGCCAGCGCCGCCTGTTTCTGTAATAGCAGCGTGGAAGTATCAGTTTCTGCAAGCAGTTGGCCTTCTTTAATGTCATCACCGGTATCCACGGCAACCCGGGTTATACGCCCGTCCACTTCCGCAGCAAGCGTTGGTGTCGACAGGCTGTGTATCTGGCCTACCGTTTCCAACCATATCGGCAGATCCATGATTTCTGCCTCAACCGTGGATATCAGGACTGCCCGTTCATTGGCTGTTTCGCCAGCGTTGGCAGAGTCTTCATCACCACAGCCACCGAGTAGCAAGGTGAGTAGCACCATGGCCGATACTTTGATTAACGATCCTTTCATCATGTGTCTTCTCCTTCCTGGAGTACGCCGTTGAACAATATGTCCATGACACCCTTGTTATAGGTACTGGCATCTTTCGTAAAATGGGCTTCGGGTATGTGCTGCATGACCGGGGCGGCCTGGAAAAAAAACATGTTTGCCGCCACCACCATGAAAGCCGCCAGCGCCGGATCAATATCTTTGCGGAATTCGTTTTCCTGTTGGCCCTGTTTAACCATCGCAACCAGCCGGGAAAAAATTTCACCGACAATGTGCTTGGCAATTTCCTGTCCGCGTCGGGAACCACCGGACAAGGCTTCACGCAGGATCAACTGTGTGCTGCGTTTATGCACCAGGATGTTGTTGAGTTGTCCGGCGGAGAATCCGGACAGGTGCTGCCTGAACGTACCGGGGGCATCTTCCAGCGCATCGAGTAAAACCGAGGAACGATGCACGGCAGCTTTCATGATTGCCAGGTACAGATCGTCCTTGTTTTTAAAGTGGTGATAGATGTTGGGTTTGCTGGTATTGGCAAGTTTGGCGATGGCGCTCATGGAGACGGCATCAAAGCCCTTTTCAGCAAACAGGATTTCCGCAGATTCCAGTATGGACTGCTCGCCGCTTGAGTAGACCGTTTTGCTATCGGTGTTGCTTGGCATGGCTCTATTTTTGTTTTCGTTCATAAACTGACCGAACGGTCGGTTAGTATAGGCCTATCCTGACCCCCAAACAAGAAAACCTCGGCTCACACGCCGATGTTCAGGTAAAATTTACGCCCGGCGCGATGAAACTACTTTGCATAAACAACGTCTATTGCGGGGCATGAACGCAAACTAACCAGATCACGGTCCTATCCGATTATGAAAAATACAAAAATAAATTGGCTGCCCAGGCTGCTGCTGCCTGGCCTGTTGTTGATTGGGCCAATGCTGGCAACGGCACTGGAGTTTGATGAAATCAGGGAGTATGGCGAGGTCTATGAGATTTCAGCGAAAGCAACCAGCCGGGAACGGATCGAGGTCAGCTGGGATATCGCAGACGGCTACTACCTGTATAACAACAAGTTCCTGAAATTCAAGACGGAAACCCCGGGTGTGGTCCTCGGTACACCGGACGTCCCCGAGGGCGAGCGTAAGTTTGATGAGTTACTGGGTGAAGAGGTTATAAAGTATCACGATCGCCTGACGATTGGCTTGCCACTGGATTCTGTTCCGCCCGGCGTTGATCTGGTCAGTCTGAAAGTGCGTTCCCAGGGTTGCCTGGAAAATGTGTTGTGTTATCCACCCACTGAACAACTGCTGGTGGTCAACCTACCCGCTGCCGTGTCAACACAGGCGCTGGAACCGATACAACAACCGGCATCATTACTCGATGACGTGTTTAACCAGTCCGATGCCGGTCTGGGCCAGAATCCGGTTTATAAAAAGCCGGCCCTGCCACCGGAACAGGCGTTTGTTTACGAGGCCATTGGTCTTTCATCTGAGACCATCCTTGTACGATTTACAGCCCAAACCGGTTATTACCTGTATAGGGATAAATTTGCTTTCCGGATCGTGGGTGATAACGGTTTTGAAGTACTTGAAGCCGTTTTTCCGCAAGGGACCATCAAGGATGACCCGGAGTTTGGCCCGGTGGAAGTCTACTACGGGCAGATCGAAGTACCCGTACGCGTTAACCGGCCCGCCGGACAGGAGCAAACCATCACCCTGGAAGCCGACTACCAGGGTTGCCGCGATGGTGATATCTGTTATCCACCACAAACCTCAGCGGTTGATTTGTTGATGTCGGCATCGGCGGAGGCGATAAACAAGTCCTCGCCAGCAGCACTACCATCAAAAACGGTAGTCGAAGCGCAATCAACCACGGCAACGACAGGTGTGACCGTTTCAGAGCAGGACGTGTTGGCGACGATGTTGTTAAACAACCCCACCGGTGCTTTATTCGCATTTTTCATCGCCGGTATCCTGCTCGCATTTACACCCTGCGTGTTCCCGATGGTGCCGATACTATCGGGCATCATTGCGGGCCAGGGTGACCGTATGACCACCGCCAGGGCGTTCTGGTTATCGCTGGTTTACGTACTCGCAATGGCGGTGACTTATACCGTCGCGGGCGTTTTGGCGGGACTGTTTGGCCAGAACCTGCAGGCCCTGTTCCAGAATCCCTGGATACTCAGTTTCTTCATCGCTATATTTATTGCGCTGGCACTCTCCATGTTCGGCTTTTTCGAATTACAACTGCCTTCAAGTCTGCAGACCCGTTTGACACAGGCCAGTAACCAGCAGCAGGGCGGTAGTCTCACCGGTGTCGCGGTAATGGGCTTTCTGTCAGCGTTGATCGTCGGGCCCTGTGTTGCGCCGCCACTGGCCGCAGCCCTGATCGTTATTGGTGCTTCCGGCAGTGCGTTGCTCGGCGGGTCGGCGCTGTTCGCGCTTTCAATGGGTATGGGTGTGCCCTTGATACTGTTTGGCATGTCCGCGGGTAAACTGGTGCCCAAGGCCGGTTCGTGGATGGATGCGATCAAGGCGGCATTCGGAATCGGGTTGCTGGCACTGGCCATTTGGATGCTGGAGCGTATCGTACAAGGCCCGGTCATCCTGTTGCTTTGGGGTGTGCTCGCGATTGCCAGCGGAGTCTACCTTGGCGCCCTTGAACGCATTCCCGAGGGTGCTTCAGGGTGGCTGCGTTTGTGGAAATCCCTGGGGCTGGTGTTGTTGTTGCTGGGTAGCATGGAAATCATCGGTGCAGCATCCGGTGGCGATAACTGGATGAAGCCGCTTAAGAACCTGCGCTCAGCTGGCCAGGCAGCGAGCGTTGAACATGTCGTGTTCCGGAAAATCAAATCATTGGCAGAGCTGGAGGCGGCAGTAGCCCGTGCCAACCAGGCCGGCAAACCGGCAATGCTGGATTTCTATGCGGACTGGTGTGTGGAATGCGTGCGCATGGAACGCAATACCTTCGGTGAACCGGAAATCCAGGTCCTGTTCCGGCAGATTCAGCCGCTACAGGCTGATGTCACTGAAAATGATGAAACGGACCGGGCCCTGATGGCCAAGTACGGCATTATCGGCCCACCGGCCATCCTGTTTTTTGACCGCCACGGAAATGAATTACGTGGCTTTCGCCTGGTAGGTTATTTTGAACCGGAAGAGTTTGCCCAACACCTCGAAAAGGTTTTGGAAACACCGTAGTGCGGCAATTGGGGATAAGCCTGGTTGCAATTGCCGCCTTACTGGCAGGTTTCTATTTATCCGCCAGGTATTACGCTGAGCCACTTCCTGCGTCCCTGCTGTCACCCGGCGGCAACCTGATCGGTGAGCAACGTCCGGATTTTCACCTGGGCAGTAGCACGGGAGAGTTTGTCACCGCTGAGGACTTTTCCGGCAAAACACTGCTGATCAACTTCTGGGCAACCTGGTGCGTACCATGCCGTCGTGAAATGCCCATGCTGGTTGATCTGCAATCAGAATATGGTCCGGAGGGATTGCAGGTTGTCGGTATCGCTCTGGACGATGTTCAAAGTGTCAGGGATTTCGTAAAAAAATACGGCATCAGCTACCCCATCCTGGTTGGTGAAGCCGATGTTATGGCAACCAGTGCCGCATATGGCAATGTGGAGGGTGTGCTGCCTTATTCCGTGCTGGTGGATAAAGACGGAATTATTCGCTGGCAATATACCGGCGAAATTCAACCTGATGATGTTTCAAAATTGTTGAGTGAATTGCTATAGATTCTTAGTAGTCGCACCGAAATTGCCGCCATCTTCTTCAATACGGTAGCGAACGGTAGACAAGTGTGATTATTTCGGGCAGACTTGTCGCCCCCCAAAAGGAACACCAAATCTGTGGTCAGAATTCGCGTATTTAACGGCCCCAATCTGAACCTGCTTGGCCAGCGTGAACCCGAAAAATACGGGCAAAGCACCCTGCTGGATATCATGCAGGAACTCGAACAGTTTGCCAGCAGTTGTGATGTGGAATTCGGTCACCTGCAGACCAACTCCGAAGGGGAAATGGTGGATGCCATTCAGCAGGCGGGCCGTGATTCTGTGGATTACATCATTATCAACCCGGCCGGGTATACCCACACCAGTGTGGCCATCCGGGATGCGCTGCTGGCAGTGGAAATACCGTTTGTAGAAGTCCATCTCTCTGCGGTGAGTGCGCGCGAGCCTTTCAGACAGATCACCTATTTTTCCGATATTGCGATCGGTGTGATCAGCGGCTTTCGCGGTGAGAGTTATTTACTGGCCCTGCAGGCTATTTTAAATCGAATTGAACCCTGAAGCGGGAGCGACAGCACGTGGATATCCGAAAGATTAAAAAACTCATTGAGCTATTGGAAGCGTCCAGCCTGACAGAAATTGAAATTGTTGAAGGCGAAGAGTCCGTACGCCTGGTGCGTGGCGGACAGGTTCTGGCATTACCGGTTGCGGCACCGCCGGTTGTGGCTGCTGCCGCAACAAGCGTTGCACCGGTAGTCGAAGAAGAGGCTGAGGGCGACCAGATACCTGAGGGTGAGCCTGTGCTGGCACCCATGGTGGGTACGTTTTATGCTGCTTCCGGTCCTGAAGCCCAGCCTTTTGTAAGCCTGGGCCAGACAGTGGGTGTCGGTGACACCCTTTGCATCATCGAAGCGATGAAAATGTTCAACCAGATTGAGTCAGATATTTCCGGTACCGTGGTGGCGATACTGGCTGAGAGCGGCCAACCGGTTGAATATGACCAGCCATTGTTTGTAATACGTTAGTAGCAGGCTTAAAACATGGCCGTACTTGAAAAACTTGTTATCGCCAATCGCGGTGAAATTGCATTACGAATTTTGCGTGCCTGTCATTCGATGGGAATCAAGACAGTCGCGGTGCACTCCACCGTCGACCGTAACCTGAAACATGTCGCACTGGCGGATGAAGCCGTCTGTATCGGCCCTGCTTCAAGCACTGATAGTTATCTGAATATCCCCGCCATAATCGCTGCAACTGAAGTGACCGATGCAGTGGCTGTACATCCCGGATACGGATTCCTGGCTGAAAACGCCGATTTTGCAGAGCGCGTTGAACAAAGCGGATTTATTTTTATCGGACCTCGTCCTGAAACCATTCGCCTGATGGGTGACAAGGTTTCTGCAATCAAGGCGATGAGGGATGCAGGGGTGCCCTGTGTTCCCGGTTCCGGCGGTGCCTTGACGGATGATCTGGCAGAAAACCAGGCCATTGCCCGCCGTATTGGTTATCCCGTCATTATCAAGGCCGCCGCCGGTGGTGGTGGCCGTGGCATGCGGGTGGTCCATACCGAGGCCCATTTGTCCAATGCCCTGCAACTGACCCAGCAGGAGGCGCAGACAATATTTGGTGACGGTACGATCTACATGGAAAAATTCCTGGAGAACCCGCGCCATGTTGAAGTACAGGTGATGGCCGATCAACACGGCAACGCCATTCACCTGGGAGAGCGCGATTGCTCAACCCAGCGCCGTCACCAGAAGGTTATCGAAGAGGCGCCGGCTCCCGGAATTACACCGGAACAGCGCGCAGAGATTGGTGCTGTTTGCGTAGAAGCCTGCAAGCGGATCGGTTATCGCGGAGCCGGTACCTTTGAGTTTTTATATGACGATGGCCGATTCTATTTTATAGAAATGAACACCCGCATACAGGTCGAGCATCCGGTCAGTGAATTAGTGACCGGGGTCGATCTTATCAAGGAACAGATCAGGGTGGCCGCCGGCGAGAGGCTTGCTTATACGCAAGATGATATTGTCATCCGTGGCCATGCGATTGAATGCCGGATAAATGCGGAAGATCCGGAAACCTTTATGCCCTGTCCGGGTATGATTGACGGGTTTCATGCCCCGGGTGGACCGGGTATACGTATAGAATCGCATATTTACGATGGTTACAAAGTGCCACCTCATTACGATTCCATGATCGGCAAAATAATTGCCCACGGCGAAGACCGGGAGACGGCCATCGCCCGTATGCGAATGGCACTTGATGAAATGGTTCTGAACGGCATCAAGACCAATATACCTCTGCATAAATGGTTACTGCATGACCCGGGTTTTCTCAAAGGCGGCTTCAATATCCACTATCTGGAAAAGCGCCTTACAGAGCGGGAAGCAAAATAGTATCAAGCCTATGTCCTGGCTGGAACTCAGTGTGCGTGTGTCGCGACAAAATGCACCGTTGGTTGAAAGCCTGCTGCAGAATGAACCCGTGCTGGCATTAACGCTGACAGACGATGCGGACGACCCCGTACTGGAACCCGGCGTTGGTGAAACCCCCTTGTGGCCATCGGTTTGTGTAACCGCATTATTCAGTGGTGATACACCTGTCGGCCCCCTGACCCGGATGCTTAGCCTGGTGCCCGGTGTAGACCGGCCACAGCAGGTCAGTTTCCGAAAACTTGAAGACCGGCAATGGGAACGGGTCTGGCTGGACCGTTTCAAACCCATGCGTTTCGGCCAGGGACTCTGGGTTGTCCCCGGTAACCGGGATGCGCCTCCTGAAGCAACACATGTCCTCAGGCTGGACCCGGGTCTGGCGTTTGGCACCGGCACCCACCCGACCACCCGCTTGTGTCTGCAATGGATGGACGGCCATGACTTCCAGGGCCAGACAGTGGTTGATTATGGTTGCGGATCGGGTGTGCTGGGCATCGTTGCGGCCATCAAGGGCGCCACCGAAGTAATCTGTGTGGATAACGACCCTCAGGCGCTAGTCGCCACCCGTGACAATGCTGCACGCAATAGCGTCGCAGAAAAAATACAGGTATTGATGCCATCGGAATTCAATCCGGTAAGGGCGGATGTCATGCTGGCCAATATCCTGGCCGGGCCGCTGGTGGAGCTTGCACCTGTACTGCTGGCTTTACTGCGCCCCGGTGGCTCGCTGGTGCTTTCGGGAATCCTCGAAGAGCAGGCGGAGGAAGTAGCAATTGCCTATCAATTATTCATGGATCATTTATGCATCACAGTAGATGATGATTGGGTGCGTTTGCATGGCCAAAAGTCTGGCTTGCGTTTACCCAAAAAGGGTCGCCTGCGATGAGTGCATCTCGGTTATCCCAGCAACTGTCAGATTTGTTTGCCTATCTGTTGATCCCTGGATTGGCTGTCATTGTACCCGCAACTTTTTCACGCAAGGTTCTGAGCAGGGTATCACGCTGGCAATGGTTTATGAGAGTCGCGGCAGGCGCTGCATTTAGGGGTGCACAGGGCTATGTAGATATTGAAGATGAAGCAGCTTTCAAGAGGCGCTGGAAGCAGGTAGAACTATTGGATGTCCGCGATTTGTACATGATATTGTGTGGTCGCTCAAAGGTGGTGCTTTCGGAAATAGCACGTGATACTGAGGTTGAGCTTGCACAAGACCGCATAGTGATTGGCATGCACTGGGGGCCATCCATATCCATTCTGAAATTATTGCAGAAGGCCGGTCTGGATCCTGCATTGCCATACCGACCACCGGAAAAACAAATATTGCGCATCAGGCCATTCTATTACTTGTTCAGCACCATGGCGGCACGATATATGGTGAAAACCATGGGTGAGCGGGCGGTACCAGTCGGTGGGGCAGGCAAGATATTACGTGCAATGATGGATCAATCAGGCAGTGTAATCGTGGTAATGGATGCACCGGCTATGGAGGGCCGACCGACGCTTGGTAGTACAGTGCTTGGAAGAAAAGCCATCTTTAATGCAGGCTTCCCCGCCATGCTCGTGGATAAAGAAAAGGAATATGTTTTTTACGCCATAAGTTTGGCAACGGATGACTCGATCACTAAAAAGCTTGAACTGGAGGGACCTTTCAGTTCAAATGAAGCACAGGAATTTATACAGAATTACGCTGGGTTTCTGGACCGTCACCTGACCACTGATCCCGCCCAGTGGCGCATGTGGCACGTTGCCCAACAGTTCTGGAGATGAGCCCGCACATTACACCAGGATGACGGCCCTGGCTTGTCCAGTTACGACTGGACTTGAGCTTCCTTCACCCCATAGCGGACGCTATGGGGTTCAGTCCAGCCCTTCGCCCAGTCGCAGCTGGCCGGCGCCAGCATCCGTCATCCTGGTGCAATGTGCGGGCTTACCCGCTAATTTGTCAGAAATTGGGTTTGTCTGGTGACCGGCCATTATACGTAATATGTGTGTTTTCAGTAGGTTTTGGTCATTAATTCGATCATCCTCATTTCAAAGCGAGACGTAAGCAACTACAATGTGCGCCCTGCTTTTAAAGGTACAAGATCGATGACTCCGGCAACACCTGTTAACAACCAATCCCGCGGTTATCTCATTCCTATCGGTGGCGCGGAAGCAAAACGCAAGGACCCGGTTATCCTCAATCGTTTTGTTGAGCTGTGCGGCGGTGAAAACGCCTGCATACTGGTTATCCCGACGGCATCCCTGCTGGATGAGACCGGACCCCTGTACCAGGAACTGTTTGAAGGTATGGGTGCCAGGGCGAACTGTATTCCGATCGAAGATCGCGACCATTGTTACCAGGAAGACATCCTTTCTGCATTGGAAAAAGCTACCGGAATATTCATCACCGGTGGCAACCAGTTACGACTGAGCACAATCCTGGGGGGTACACCGGTGGCACGTGCCATACGCCGGCTTAACGCCGAAGGTGTGCATATGGCGGGCACCTCTGCGGGTGCTGCAATCATATCCGAACACATGATTGCCGGTGGCCGGAGCGGACCCTCACCACGTGAAAGTGGTGTGGTGCTGGCACCGGGGCTTGGCCTGACCAACCGCGTCATAATCGACCAGCATTTCAACAAGCGCGGCCGGCTTGGGCGCCTGCTTGCAGCCCTGTCATTTAATCCCTTCGTGTGTGGACTGGGTATCGATGAAAATACCGCTGCATTTATTGCGCCGGACGGGGTGATGGAGGTGGTTGGCCACGGCACGGTGACGGTTATCGACCCGTCTGACCTGAGACATTCATCCATGAGTTATGTGCGCAAGGCCGAAGCGGTTTCGTTGATTGGCCTGAAACTACACGTGCTGGCCAACGGTTCTCATTTTAACCTTGAGACCCGCGAAGCGACCCTGAGTAAGGGAACCTGAATTGAGTCGTGTTATGTTTATTGATCCATTGATAAAGGGTTTGTCATGAAAATTCTTTCCACAAACGTTTATGTCGGGCCCAGCCTGTATGCACATTTCCCGGTTATCCGTCATCAGGTTCAACTGGGAATCCTGGAGGATTGGCCATCTGCGCGACTCGGACAAACCTTTGTTGACAGCTTGATCGAAGCACTGCCGGGTCTGCAGAACCACGGTTGTTCCTACGGTGAGCCGGGCGGGTTCATTCGTCGCATGCGTGAGGACGAGGGGACCTGGATGGGCCACATCTGGGAACATGCATCACTGGAGTTGCAAAACATAGCCGGTTCGGATGTTTCTTTCGGTCGAACACGTAGCGCTGGCGAACCCGGCTTGTACAACATGGTGTTTCAATACAAGCAGCGCGACGTGGGTCTGGAAGCGGCCCGTATCGCACGCCAGTTATTGCTCAGTCTGCTGCCTGCAGAGTTGAAGCAGGAGCAGGGGCTTGCATCTGAAATCGATGCAGATTTTGATTATGAAGAAGAACGCGACGAATTCATCGTTTTCGCCCAGCGCAAGGAACTGGGACCGAGTACCGCGTCACTGGTCAATGCCGCCGAAGAGCGTGAAATACCCTACCTGCGGCTCAACAAGTATTCGCTGGTGCAATTCGGCCACGGTGCATATCAGCAACGTATCCAGGCCACCATTACCAGCAAAACACCGCATATTGCCGTAGAGATTTCCTGTGACAAGGAAGACACGCATAACCTGTTGCGCGATCTTGGCCTGCCGGTTCCGACGCAGAGGATGATTTACAACGCACGTGCGGCAGTCCGTTCCGCCCGTCATATCGGGTATCCGGTGGTACTAAAGCCGCTCAATGCCAATCATGGCCGTGGTGTGTCCATTAATTTGACCAGTGCTAAGCAGGTCGAGACCGCATTTGCCTTTGCCCGCGAACAAGGCACCAGCAGGGCAGTACTGGTTGAAAGTTATGTCGAGGGTTTTGATCATCGCATGCTGGTGGTCAATAACGAACTGGTGGCAGTTGCAAAGCGGGTCCCGGGCCACGTCAAGGGTAATGGAAAAAGTACCATTTTGGCGTTGGTTGACAAGATTAATGAAGACCCTCGCCGTGGTATCGGTCATGAAAAAGTGCTTACCCGGCTCGAACTTGACCGGCCAGCGCTGGAACTGCTGGAATTGGCTGGCTTCGATGCCGATACGGTTCTGCCCGAAGGTGAGGTTTTCTACCTGCGTAATACCGCCAACCTGTCTACCGGTGGCACCGCCATTGATTTGACCGATGTGGTGCATCCCGATAACCGTGAAATGGCGGTGCGGGCCATCCGCGCCGTGGGTCTGGACGTGGGTGGTGTTGATTTTCTGACCGCAGATATTACCGAGTCTTACAAGGAAATTGGTGGCGCGATCGTGGAGGTCAATGCAGCGCCCGGTTTTCGAATGCATGTTGCGCCCTCGGAAGGTGAGCCCCGTGATGTGGCCGGCAAGGTGATGGATATGCTGTTTCCACCCGGTACGCCGACGCGTATTCCGGTTGCCAGTATCACCGGCACCAACGGCAAAACCACGACTTCCCGAATGCTGGCCCACATCTTGAAAACAGCCGGCCATGTGGTGGGTATGACATCGACGGATGGTGTTTATATTGATGGCCGCCTGTCCGTCAAGGGTGACATGACGGGGCCGACGTCGGCCCACATTGTTTTGCGTGACCCGACCGTGGATATCGCCGTATTGGAAACAGCCCGTGGTGGCCTGCTGCGGTCGGGCCTGGGTTACCGCCGCTGTGATGTGTCGGCCTGCCTGAACATTTCGTCAGACCACCTCGGCCTCAAGGGTATCGATACGCTGGAACAACTGGCGGAACTCAAACGCATCGTGGTCGAGGTAGCCCGCGATACTGCAGTGCTGAACGCCGATGATGACCTGTGTCTGAAAATGGCCGATTACACACAAGCCGAACACGTCTGTTACGTGACCATGAATCCGGCCCACGCGCTGGTCAAGGAACACATCCGTGCCGGCGGCAGGGCGATGGTGCTGGAGCAGGGTATCAACGGCGACATGATTACGCTGTATGACAACGGTACCCACTTCCAGTTGGTCTGGACCCATCAGATACCGGCGACGATGGAGGGCAAGGCCACCCACAACGTGCAAAATGCGATGTTTGCTGCAGCGCTGGCCTATTCGCTGGGTAAATCACTGGACGATATCCGGCATGGATTACGTTCATTCAATTCCACCATCTTCCAGGCCCCGGGACGGATGAACGTGTTTGACGAACACCCATTCCGCGTCATCCTGGATTACGGCCATAACCCGGCGGCTATCCACAGTATCTGCCAGTTGGTAGACCGGCTGGATGTTACCGGTCGCCGGATTTGTGTGCTGGCCGCACCGGGTGACCGTCGTGATGAAGATATTTGTGCCATTGCCGATGAGGCCAGCGGCCATTTCGACCACTATATTTGCCGGGCCGATGACCGCCGCCGTGGGCGTGGTGAGGATGAAGTACCAAAAATGTTGCGGGATCAATTGCTCGCCAATGGTATTGAAGCCGGCGCCATTGATGTTGTGCCCGACGAGGTAGCCTCGGTTGCGGGCGCACTCGACATAGCGCAGGAAGGCGACCTGGTCGTGCTGTTTGCAGATGATGTGCGCCGCAGCTGGAACCAGGTGATTCACTATGAAGGTGAAAGCGGTGCAGCCAGTGCCAGCGAGGAAAGCAAGCCGGTAAACAGCTTTGTGGAAGAGGATCCGGAGGCCTTTTCACTGGACCCGGGTGCACGCCTGGTCAGAGATGAGCGCGGTGTACGGTTGGCCCGGGACGAAGAAAGCGATTAGCGTCAGGGAGCCTTTGATTCATCTATGGACATCGAACTGCTTGATAGCCGTCGTCTGACCGGGCCGAACCTGTTCTGGGACTGGCCTGGTGCGATACTGGATATTGCCATTGATGACATTCCGGCTGAGCGGGTTATTGCGGCCTGGTCCGAAGAAGTTGCCCGGCTAATGGACGCCATGGGCTGGTGTGCGGAAAACATTTGCTCACGGATGTATGAAGGCGGTGCCAGCCTGGTTATCAATGCACCCATCGACGTGCTGTATGCCGCTTGTGAACTGAATGAAGTTGCCTTGAAGCGAGTGCTTGCGGGCTTCTCAGGCAACCCATTGCCGGACCTGGATGAAGCCATTAACCGTTTGTCCGCGCAGGTCGCGGAAGAGAGCAATCCGGGTCTGTTAGCGCTACAGGAGGCTGCGGCCAAACACCATGTACCGTTCCTGTGGGATGATGACGAGGTCTCGGTCGGCTTTGGACGCACGGCCATCGTATGGCCGGCCAGCCAGTTGCCCGCGCCGGATACCATCAACTGGCAGGACGTGGGTTCGATTCCACTGGGTATCGTTACAGGTACCAATGGCAAGTCGACCACGGTCAGGCTGGCAGCGGCGATGCTGGCAGCGGCCGGACTGCGTGCCGGAATCACGTCTACCGACTACATTCGCGTGGGTGAGGAGATTCTCGACCGGGGTGATTATTCCGGTCCGGGTGGTGCACGCACCTTGCTGAGGCACCCGCAGTCCGAGGCTGTGGTGCTCGAAGTCGCCCGTGGCGGCTTGTTGCGCCGTGGCATCGGGGTGGAGCATGCCGATGGTGCGCTGATCACCAATGTTGCTGCTGACCACCTGGGTGAGTACGGCATTAACACGGTGGCGGAAATGGCCGCTGCCAAGTTCATCGTACGGCGGGCGCTCAGTGCTCAAGCACCCTTGATCCTGAATGTTGATGACCCGGAAAGCGTCAGCTTTGCCGCATCACTTTCTAACGCGATTACCTGGTTTGGAGTGGATGCGGATAATCCGGTATTACGTGCACACCTGGAAAATCAGGGCGCAGCAGCCTACCTGGCAGATGGTTGGCTGGTATTGACTGAAGGTGGCAAGACCCGGAAAATTGTCGAGGCCGGGGACGTCCCCATCACCTTTGGCGGTGTGGCGCTTTACAACATCAGCAACGCACTTGGTGCCATGGCCTTATGCCATGTGCTGGGGGTTGCTGACGAAGCTTTGGCCACGGGTCTCAAGGCCTTTAGTGGTGATGACAAAGAGAATCCGGGGCGGGGTAACCTGTTTGAGAAAAATGGTATTCGAATTTTTCTCGATTTCGCGCATAATGAACACGGCATCAAGGCCATCAGTGACACCGTCAAGGCATTCAATGCCAGCCGCTACACCGTTTTGATGGGGCAGGCAGGCGACCGTCAGGACAGGGACATTGCTGACCTGGTACACGCGGTATGCAAGTTGAAACCCGATCATTTGCTGGCCTGTGAATTACCGGGCTACGAGCGTGGCCGGCGGTTCGGAGAAGTACCGGAGTTGATCCGCGAACTTGCCATTGCTGAAGGGGTGCCAAAAGCAGCGGTGACAGTCTTCAGCAGCCCGCTGGAAGGCGTCAGAAGCGCACTGGCTGATGCCAGGGTAGGTGATTGCCTGGTATTGCTGGCGCTTTCACAACGTGATGAAGTGCTTACACTGATCCGGGAATTTGTAGCCGATAGCTGACGGAAATCTGAATGGCAAAACTATATTTCAATTACTCATCCATGAATGCGGGCAAGACTACCGTATTGCTGCAATCGGCCCACAATTACCGTGAGCGCGGCATGACCCCGGTGTTGTTTACGCCAAAACTGGATGACCGCTATGGTACCGGCTGGATCAAATCCCGTATCGGCCTGCAGGCCAGGGCCACGATATTTACACTGGAAGATGACTTGTTTGAAGCAACCCGTGCACAACTGGAAGAACGGAATATCCACTGTGTGCTGGTCGATGAAGCGCAGTTTTTGAGTCGTGAGCAGGTTTACCAGTTAAGTGAAATTGTTGACCGCCTGAATATCCCGGTGCTTTGTTTTGGTTTACGCACCGATTTTCAGGGTGAGTTGTTTGAAGGCAGCAAACACCTGCTGGCCTGGGCCGATGAACTGGCAGAGATCAAGACCATTTGCCACACCGGTCGCAAGGCCACGATGGTGGTGCGTGTTGACGATGATGGCTATGCCATGAAAGAAGGGGCGCAGGTGGAAATTGGTGGCAACGAGCGTTACGTTTCGGTCAGCCGGGCCGAATTCAAAAAGGTATTTGTCGGTGGTCAGCGGATCAAATTCATTGAGCCAGTTGAACAAGAAACCTCTGATGGGGGTGCCGCGGGTGATGAACAGGGCAGTGGTAGCCTGTTATAGTCTGTGACATTGGTTCCAATGCTGGAGGTTTCTGATGCGCTGGCTTTTGTTTTTAATCATCGTTATGGCAGTGTTGTGGTACATCAGGGAAATTGAGGAAGTACCACCCCCTCCCATCGAAGAAAGCTTCATTGGCGGTCCGGTTAAAGCCCTGCGCAAGGCAGAGGGCTTCGAAAAATCCTATCTGGATGCGACCGCAGAACGTAACAAGAGAATGGAAGAACAGCTCGAGAAAGACGCTGGGGGCTAGTAGAGCCCATAAATTACACCAGTATCCCGCCCCTGACTTGTTCAGTTACGCCTGAACTTGAGCTTCCCTCAACCAATAGCTATGGCTATTGATTTCAGTCCAGCCCGGTGTTCATCCGCACCTGCCCAGCGTCAGTATCCGGGATCCTGGTGTAATTTACGGGCTAGCTTAGCGCTTGAAGCAAATCTGCAGCTATATCTTCGGTGTCTTCAATTCCAACAGATAATCTTAATAAGCCTTCCGTGATACCGAGGCGTTGTCGCTCTGCTTTAGACATTTTTTGGTGCGATGTCGCCACCGGCTGGCAGATCGTGGTTTCCACACCACCGAGGCTGACTGCACAAATCACCAGTTTCAGGCGGCGCAGATAGGTGATGTGATCAATTTCGTCAGCCAGTTCAAAAGATAACATGCCACCAAAACCTTCCATCTGGCGTGCTGCGATATCGTGGCCAGGGTGGTTTTTCAGGCCCGGGTAGTAGACCTGTTTTATATTCTCA
>PVMK01151859.1_pt1 | contig 82401 bp, 76 predicted proteins | sample 1853481 | NCBI WGS metagenome assembly PVMK01 (sample SAMN08533507, study PRJNA380276) | Marine sediment metagenome, whole genome shotgun sequencing project.
TCGTCATTCGTCATTCGTCATTCGTCATTCGTCATTCGTCATTCGTCATTCGTCATTCGTCATTCGTCATTCGTTATTCGTTATTCGCTATTCGTTGTTCGTCATTCGTTGTTCAACGCTCGTCCAACGTCCTATTCACAAACAACATACCCCCTGACCTTTTCAAGCCTCTTTCCCTTAAGACCCAGCTTATTCAGACTACCAATCTTAACCTCACTCCGGGATTTCAAAATCCTCTCAACAGTCACATGCCCTATTCCCGGCACACGTAATAACTCCTCCCTGTCTGCCCGGTTAATCCTTACAGGATAAAACTCCGGATGCATCTCTGCCCATACTTCTTTCGGGTCCTTATCAAGCCGCAGGTTTCCGTCCTGTCCAAGGGGGATTTCTTTACCGCTGAAACCGTATTTACGCAGAAGGAAATCGCTCTGGTAAAGACGGTGCTCTCTCATAAATGGCTCTTCAGGTACTGTCAGGAACCTCTTCTCTCCGGGAATATCTGGATTTCCAAGACCTTGTTGGTAAGCTGAGAAATAAACTCTCTGGAATTTCAACCTGTCATACAGGCCTGTCATATACTTTATTATCTCCCCGTCCTTTTCATCAGAAGCGCCCACTATAAACTGGGTAGTACACTTTACCCTGGAATGTCTCATCCCCCTGCCGGTAAGTTTGGACATCAGTTTTAAGGGATGGATAATGTCCTTCATATAATCCTTCCTGTCAGAAAGCAGGTCAAAATGTTCCTTCCCCGGCGTCTCTATATTAAGAGACACTGCACTGGCAAGAGAGATCGATTCTGCTATGGCAGCGTCAGACGCTCCCGGTATTACTTTGAGATGTATATAGCCTTTAAAACCATATCTCTTCCTTAAAAGTGACGCAACAGAATTAATTTTATCCATCGTATGGTCAGGAGTATATATCACAGCAGAACTCAGAAATAGACCAAATACTATTTTCCTGCTGTAATATTCCATAAATACCCTGGCAACCTCTTCTGGGTTGAGAGTGCACCTTTTCACATTAGTTTCGGATCGGAGAGGACAGTATTTGCAGTCTTTTGAGCAGGCATTAGACAGGAGAGTCTTCAGCAGGACCGAATAACCTCCCTGGGGCAATGAAACCGGGTATAGCCACTTGCCTTCCAACCCCCTTGTACGCGGGTCATCATTACCGGTTCCGCAAGCACAGGCCATGTCATACTGGGAGTCTGCAGAAAGGACTTTCAGTTTATCGATAACTTCCATGAAAGATTATATCAGATGAGTCGGATCTAATCACGAAGGATAATATTTATAAGTGATGTTATCAATAAGGTTGAATCAGCTTGGAATCTGTTGACAATCTTGGTACATCTCTTTTTATATTGACAAATCCCTAAATTGTAATGGGTACTAGGCTTAGATCATAATTTCTTCTATCTATTTGAAGTCTCCATTTCAGCACAATTGCAAATAACAGAATGGAAATCACAGTTACCACAGACATTAAATTGATAAATATATTGATGGTTTGTCTAATAATGTGTCATAATACATTACATCTTCTGCTTTATATTTAACGCTTCTCAATAAAAAAGATTTTTTTAGTAATCGCCAGCGCTTTATAGAACACATTCGGGCATCTTCATATATTATGTTGACCAATTAAAAAAGAGATATGAAAATGAAACGTAGAGTCCGTGCTAACTTATTATTTATTGTATAAAATGGAATGGATTGAACTGGAGTAAAACTGAACAATAGAGTGGAAATGGCCGGCACTTCCAATTAATACTGAACAATAAAATTGAAACATGTCAGTTGACAAAAATAAATAGTAAAAAGGAAAACATAAAAATGATAATAACCAATATTAAAGATCACTATAAGATTCCAGTCATATTAATAATTTTCCTTTTTGCATTTCTGGCCTTTCCAGCTGGGTCTTTAGCAAAAACAAAGGCTCTTCAGATATCCGCAGGAAACCTTCACAGTCTTACTATAAAATCGGACGGCACTCTCTGGGCCTGGGGCAGTAACAACCGTGGCAAGTTAGGCGACGGCTCTGATACTGATGTGCCGGCACCGATCATGATAGGAAGCGACAATAACTGGGTATATGTTTCTGCAGGACGTTATCACAGCCTTGCATTAAAATCTGACGGCTCCCTCTTTGCATGGGGAGGCAACTATAAAGGACAGGTAGGAAACGGCTCAACAACAGATATATGGACACCGACCCTTATAGGAAGCAACTGGGTCAATGTTTCTGCAGGAAGCATTCATAGTCTTGGCCTTAAGTCGGACGGTACTCTCTGGGCATGGGGCGAAAATGGCGGCAAGTTGGGCGATGGTACGACCACATCAAGATCGGCCCCGACCTTGATAGATAGCGGCAATAACTGGGTAAACATCTCTGCAGGCGGCTCTCACAGCCTTGGTGCCAGATCAGACACTACCTTCTGGGCATGGGGTAATAATGACTACGGACAGCTAGGGGACGGGGATACAGTTGATATGCTGATTCCCATGCCTGCACTGATTGAAGACAGCGACGGCTGGGCATCCATTTCAACAGGAGGCAGTCACAGCCTTACGATTAAAACAGACGGCACCCTCTGGGCATGGGGAGGCAACTTCTATGGTCAATTGGGGGACGGCACGGCAATAGATAAGAGCATCCCCGCACTGATCGGGTTCGATACCGACTGGGTATCCGTCTCTGCAGGACTTAAGCACAGCCTTGGTCTTAAATCAGACGGCACCCTATGGGCATGGGGAAATAATGACTACGGACAGGTGGGGGACGGGACAACAACGCATGCATTTAATCCAATCCCGATAGGATTCGATACCGACTGGGTCTCCATCTCTGCAGGAGGGAACACCAGTCTTGCGCTCAAATCAGACGGATCTCTCTGGGCATGGGGAAGGAACAACTACGGTCAGGTCGGGGACGGGACGTTAGCAGATAAAAATATACCGACTCCGCTGGGGTTCGGATACAGCTGGGTCGCGATCTCTGCGGGGCTCGAGCACAGCCTTGCGCTAAAATCAGATGGAACGCTTTGGGCATGGGGGCATAACAGCTCTGGACAATTGGGGGACGGTTCCACCTTCGACATATGGCTGCCAGTCCAGGCAGGCAGTGACAACAACTGGGTATCCATCTCCGCAGGAAGTGAGCACAGCCTTGGACTCAAATCGGACGGGACCCTCTGGGCGTGGGGGAATAATGCTTATGGACAGGTGGGGGACGGCACGAACACTGACAGGTGGACACCGGTACCGGTAATTGAGGATATGTGGACATCCATATCCGCAGGAGACTATCACAACATCGGGATTAAATCAGACGGAACACTTCGGGTATGGGGAAGAAACAGCAACGGTCAGCTCGGGGACGGAACAAATAACGACTGGTGGGGTCCGATACCTGTAGAAGCTGAAAGCAGTTGGGTCTCCGTATCAGCCGGAAGTTCTCACAGCCTTGGATTGAAACGGGACGGCACCCTTTGGGTGTGGGGATTGAATGACAATGGAAGATTAGGTGACGGCACGCATAAAGACCGATGGTTACAGGTCCGGATAATGGACGGCAGTACCTGGACATATATTTCTGCAGGAAGTGCTCATAGCCTGGGGATAAAATCTGACGGTACCCTATGGGCGTGGGGCAATAACAGCTCCGGACAGCTGGGTGATAGTACAACAACTAACAGACCGTCACCAATACGTATTGGCAACGACAATAAATGGGTCGCTGTTTCAGCCGGAGGGAAGCACAGTCTCGGATTGAAATCAGACGGTACCCTCTGGGCATGGGGTTATAACATTCATGGCCAGCTGGGGGATGACAGCCAGACGAATAGCTTAGTTCCAAAACGAATAGGGAATGACAATTTCTGGACAACAGTTTCAGCGGGAGATAATCACAGCATTGCTCTTAAATCGGACGGAACTCTCTGGGTATGGGGAGATAATTACCATGGACAGTTGGGAGATGGCGGCCCCGATGACGTATGGTCTCCGCTGCAGCTAGATAATGCTACTGACTGGTCTGCTGCTCATGCTGGAGACATGCACAGCCTTGCACTTAAGTCAGATGGAACTCTCTGGGGGTGGGGAGATAATTTCTATGGACAGCTGGGAGACGGCACGAATACCGACAGGCCAACACCAATCCAAATCGGGACCGACAGTGACTGGGTCACTGTTTCGAGCGGAGGCAAATACAGTGTAGGTCTAAAATCAGATGGTACTCTCTGGGGTTGGGGAGATAATTTCTATGGACAGCTGGGAGACGGCACAACTACAGACAAATGGACACCGACAAAGATAGGGAGTGACACTGATTGGGTAGTTATCGATGCAGGTGACATTCACAACATTGCACTGAAAGCAGACGGCACTCTCTGGGCATGGGGAGGCAACTTCTATGGTCAATTGGGGGACGGAACGACAATAGATAAGAACATCCCTGCCCTGATAGGGGGCGATACCGACTGGCTCTCCATTTCTGCAGGAGTCTATTACACCCTAGCGCTCAAATCAGATGGCACCCTCTGGGCTTGGGGAGAAAACGCGTATGGTCAACTGGGAGACGGGAGGACCGAAACATTTAGGCTTTCACCACACTCTGAGGATGCGGGATCCGGAAGTGACATCATATCTGTTAAGGGGTACCATCACAGCATCGCTCTCAGGGCAAACGGCACCCTCTGGGCATGGGGAAGCAACAGCTCTGGACAATTAGGCGACGGAACGAACGTTGACAGGTGGTCGCCGGTGCAAATTGGAAGTAGTAATACATGGGTCGATGTTTCTGTTGGAGACGATTACAGCCTGGGATTAAAATCAGATGGCAGTCTTTGGGCATGGGGAGAAAACAACTATGGACAGCTTGGAGACAGCACTAACACGGACAGATGGGTGCCGACCAGGATTGGAAATGACAATGACTGGGTATCTGTGTCTGCAGGCGCTTACCACTGCATTGCCATTAAATCAGACGGCACTCTCTGGGCATGGGGAAATAACAACTCCGGACAGCTGGGGGACGACTCCAATATGCAAAGACCATCACCGGTCCAGATCGGGAGCGACGATACATGGGTTTCTGTTCAGCTGGACAATATCACAGCCTCGGGCTTAAATAAGACGGCTCTCTCTGGTCGTGGGGACGAAACAACCTCGGACAGCTGGGTGACGGTTCAAACACTGACAGATTGTCACCGGTCCAGGTTTGGAGCGAAACCGACTGGGTTTTCATATCTGCAGGCGGTATTCACAGTCTTGCTCTTAAATCAGACGGCACCCTCTGGGCATGGGGAAGGAACAGCTCCGGACAGCTTGGGGACGGTTCCACATTCGACAGGTGGATACCGACCCAGGTGGGCAGTGACAACAAGTGGGTATCTGTTTCGGCAGGAGGCTATCATAGCATTGGAGTAAAATCAGACGGAAGCCTATGGGCTTGGGGAAATAACCTATATTCTCAGTTGGGAGACGGGACGACCGTTAATAGATTGGCACCGACAAAAATAGAAAGCGACGACAAATGGATATCCGTATCTGCGGGATACGATCACAGTCTTGCACTTAAGTCTTCCGGAACACTATGGACTTACGGCGATAACTTCTTTGGCCAGCTGGGAGAGGGCTCGACTTCAAGCATGATTTCCCCGACAAGGGTAGACAACCCTCCTGATCCCCGCACAGGAGGTCCCTACACAGGAACAGAAGGAGTTGAGATAACCCTTGACGGTTCGGGTTCAGAGGATGTAGAAGGAGTAATCGTAAACTATGAGTGGGACATAGATAATGACGGGACATATGAGTACAGCTCACTATCACCGACACAGAGCCACACATATACCCAGGACGGCGTCTATACAATTATTCTCAGAGTGACTGACAGCATCGGAGTAAAAGCGGTTGCATCAACATCGGCAACGATCGCAAACAATCCCCCGACCGCGGACTTTACAGGAGCCCCTGCGAGCGGCGATGTTCCGCTTACCGTGGATTTTACAAACAACTCTTCAGGCGGAGATCCGGCCTTGAGCTATGAATGGGATTTTGACAATAACGGAAGCGTTGACTCGACACTTACTGACCCTTCAGCTGTTTACACAGGTCCGGGCATGTACGCAGTAAAACTTACGACAACTGACAGTGACAATGATACGAACACATTAACGCGAGTAAATTACATAACGGCCTGCTTCTCTCCTGTGAACATCGTAGGAGATTCAACAGCATACAGCTCTTTGCAGACCGCATACGAAGCTGCGATAGATGATGATACCATCGAGGTCAGAAGCACCTCATTTTCAGGAGGTTTAAGTATTAACCGCAACATTACAGTTACTGTGGACGGAAGCTATGATTGTCTCCATTCATCGCAGTCAGGAGAAACAACGATTAACGGAGATATGTCCGTCAGTGATGGAGCAGTGGTAATCCAGAGCGGCACTTTGAAAGTGCAGTAGCCATTAAAGCACTTGTATATATCGTTCGTTCATATGAGAAATAATGTGGAGGATACTTGGCTAATTCAAGCCCCCTTTTTTGCTTGTATTTAAATGGTAATGAAAGATTTCCTGATTCATTTAAATTGGTTTTATTAAGTAGCTATCCTCATCTGTAATCTCTACACAGATTATTGACAACATATTGTAATCCTCGACCCCACAGTCTTTGTGAATCATTGATAAATATGTATAGTCAGTAGAACTCAAATTGACTCATACTGATTAATAAGAGGGGATTATACACATACTAAGGTTTCAAGGTTTATTGGAGATTACTACCGCAAGTCCTTCTTCTGACACATCTAGAGATTGCTCCTACTGGTACTGGCAATCTTCAGTCCTTAAAAACTCTCAATCCACTTCGCTTTCATAGTACCTGATTGGGCCGGAAATATTTTTTATAGGACATCTTTGGATTTTCTTCTATATAAAAACCGAGATAGTAATATTTCTTACCCGTTTCTGAGCAAGCTCTATTTCCTTAAGAATGCTTAATATTCCAAGCCGTCTGTCTCAGATAGTCCGTGTCATAATAAAAGTAATTGGATGAAAGCGAGTCCATTCCTTCATCTACAATCCTACCCCAACCAGTTTGTCCTCCAGATAATATTCCATCTCCATAATACTGCCATAACCATGATGGATGGCCATCAGAATATTAACTGAGTCACCCAGATCTTCTTCCTTGTTTTCAGCGTGCTTTGAGTTAACATATTTATGATAGAGCATAATTTTTTCAGTTGTCAGAGTAGAAGTATCTGAAGTTTCTACACGGATCTCCTCATTTTTCTTTAATGTTCTTATCTGACTTTTGCCGGGTTTGAATTTATCTATCTCGACTCTCAGAGGCCTGCACTCTTTACAGTTTTCGCACACATTCCGATAGAATATTCTTCCCAGCCGTCTGTATCCTTTTGAAAGATAGATATGGTAATTTCCCATCTCCTCTTCACTTGGGATTAGATATTCAATTGATGAAACTCTACCGTCCTTAAAATATGGACAGGGAGATTGCTCCTGAAAGACCTGCAAATCACTTTCAGATTCATTGTCTGATTCCATGGTTTTATTTTACATAAATTACTGGCATAAGCTCATCATGTATTATATATTGTCATGGGAACATCACAAAAATGGAAATTCTCTGTTGACAGGGGCGGCACATTCACTGACGTTGTCGGACGTGATCCTGCGGGCAAGTTTCATTCCTTAAAACTGCTTTCACATTCCAGCGCAAATAAAGAGGCCTCTATCGAGGGGATAAGACGGATCCTGGCACTTGCTCCTGATAAGCCCCTTCCTGAAGATCAGATTGAAGGGATCAGGTTCGGGACAACTGTTGCAACAAATGCACTGCTGGAACGAAAGGGCTGCAATGTAGCATTACTCATCACAAAAGGATTTGCTGATCTTCTTGAGATAGGCTATCAGAGCAGGCCTGATATATTTAGTCTCTGTATTAAAAAACCATCACTACTCTATTCAGATGTTTTAGAAATTGATGAACGCATAGATCACCAGGGGAACATTATTGATCCAATTAACGATAGCCAGTTACTCTCAATCATAGAAAATCTACAAAAGATGGACGTGCAGGCTGTCGCAGTTGTTTTTTTGCATTCCTGGACTAATCCAGAACATGAGTTAAAGCTGGAAGAAGAACTCAGGAAAAATGGTATAGATAATATTTATCTTTCCCACAAAGCAGTTAATCTTATCAAGGTGGTAAGCCGAGGGCAGAGCACACTTGTTGATGCCTACCTGAGCAATATCCTGAAAGAATATATGGACGGTATCAGGAAAGAAACCGGGACTATCCCTGTTGAGTTCATGCAGAGCAGCGGCATGCTCACCCAACCTGACAGCTTTACCGGTAAAAACGCAATACTCTCAGGGCCCGCAGGCGGAGTTATTGCTGTATCTGCATTGGCAAAAGAAAAGGCGTTAGAAGGACTGATTGGTTTTGATATGGGAGGAACATCGACTGATGTATGCAGATACGAGGGCCATTTAGAAAAAATTTATGAGAAAACTGTTGCAGACATTCCGCTCCAGACAGAAATGCTTGATATTATAACTGTTGCAGCGGGTGGTGGATCAATATTGAATTTTGACGGCCAGCGCATGACAACAGGCCCTGAATCGGCAGGCGCTTTTCCCGGCCCTGCATGCTATGGGCTTGGCGGGCCCCTGGCTGTCACTGATGCAAACCTGATAACAGGCAGGATCATCCCGACATATTTCCCGGAGAGTTTTGGACCGGACGGTAATTCTCCTCTGGACATGGAAGCTTCGCAACTAAAATTTAAAGCTCTGAAAAATGAAATAAATTCCTCCATGAGTTCAGATCGCAGTATCCAGGACATAGCAACAGGATTTCTAAGGGTGGCCAATGAAATAATGGCCCTTGCTATCAAGGAGATTTCTGTATCACGCGGCTTTGACGTGAGGAAATACGGGCTGGTCTGTTTTGGCGGTGCAGGAGGTCAACACGCATGCTCCATAGCTACACTTCTGGGAATTGATACTATATTGATCCATCCCCTAAGCAGCGTAATGTCCGCATATGGAATCGGTCTTTCAAAACGCGCGTGGAAAACCGTAAGAACTATTCTTCAGCCATTTAACATAAATACTTTTGAAATTATATCAACAAAAATAAATGAGGCTGAGGCTGATCTCATCAGTAGCAACAACCTTGGAAATAAAATACTGATTAAACATCATGAGATAGGCCTCAGGCCAAAAGGCTCTGATACTTATCTTACTGTTTCATATAGGAAACTCAATGAAACAGTAGATCAGTTTAAGGCCCAGTATAATAGGCTATTCGGATTAGCTCCTGATATCTCTGAACTTGAAGCTGTTAATGTCAGGGTAGAGCTTCAGGAATCAGGAGAGTATATGAAATCCTATGAGATTTCCGACCTTTCGGAACCCCGAGATGTCAACCCTGATTCATACAAAGAAATTTATTATACCGGGGGAGCTGTAAATGCCCCTGTCTATCTGACTACTTCACTTAAATTTAATGAAATAATAAAAGGTCCTGCATTTATTATTAACAGGGATTTTACTGTTATTGTTGACCCGGGATTTCATGCAGAGACTGATTCGTCAGGTGTAATAACTTTAAAGAGGATCGAGAAAATACAGAAGACTCATCAAGGTAAGACCGGTGCTCCTGACCCTGTACTCCTTGAAGTATTTAACAACCTTTTCATGGGAATCGCCACAGAGATGGGAATAACCCTTCAGAATACAGCCTTTTCCGTAAATATCAAAGATAGGCTCGATTTTTCATGTGCGCTGTTTGATTCAGAAGGCGGACTTATCGCAAATGCTCCACATATACCTGTTCATCTAGGCTCTATGGCAGAAGCTGTAAAAACCCTTATAACAGACAGGCAGGGTGATATGAGCGAGAGTGATATGTATCTCACTAACAGTCCCTACCATGGCGGTTCACACCTGCCTGATCTCACAATTATAAGCCCTGTATTTTCTGAAAATGGAAAAATTATATTTTATACAGCAGCCAGGGGTCACCATTCGGACATAGGCGGTATTACCCCGGGATCAATGCCTCCTGCCGCCTCTCACATTGATGAGGAGGGAGTGCTTATTCATAACTTTGCCATTGTGCATAAAGGCACGTTCATGGAAGAACCCCTTAAGAACTTACTATTAAACTGCAAATATCCTGCAAGAAATATTAATGAAAGGCTTCATGATTTCAAGGCCCAGATCGCTGCCTGCCGCAAAGGCATTATAGAACTAAAAAATCTTCTTAATCGCTATGGAATAGAGACTGTCACAGAATATATGGGACATGTCCAGAACAACGCTGAATACTCTGTGAAAAAAGCATTGATGAAATTCGTGAAAGAGAGCAATAAATTTAACTCATCTTTTGAAGATTACCTTGATGATGGCACAAAGATTAAAGTAAATATTGAAATAAATTCAGGAAATAATCCGCCTGAAACAGTTAATGCTGTTATTGATTTTTCAGGCACCGGAAGACAGCATGATAATGATAACCTGAATGCTCCTGAGGCTGTCACAAGCTCAGCAGTAATATATGTCCTGAGGGCATTAACAGGTGAAGATATTCCGTTAAACAGCGGGTGCCTGAATCCTGTTGATATAAATATTCCATCGGGGACTATTCTCAGTCCTGTTTATCCTGCTCCTGTTGCATCGGGGAATGTTGAAACCTCCCAGAGGATAGTTGACGTGCTTCTGGGCGCCTTTGGTGTGGCAGCCGCCTCACAGGGCACTATGAACAATCTGCTTTTTGAGTCAGAGGGAGAGCCAACCTATTATGAGACCATTGCCGGAGGATCAGGTGCAACAGAAGGGTGTCCGGGAGCATCGGGAGTTCAGGTGCATATGACCAATACTCGAATGACCGACCCAGAAATCCTTGAAGTTAGACATCCCGGTGTAAGGCTGAAGCAGTTTACTCTGCGTAAAGAATCAGGCGGGAAAGGTCAGTTCGATGGTGGTAATGGTGTTATTCGAGAATTGAAGTACCTTAAACCAGCCACTGTGTCCATAATATCAGAGAGAAGGAAATACGAACCTTACGGCATAAATGGGGGAAGACCGGGCAAGACAGGAGCAAACTTCATCAGAAAAAAAGATGGGACACTTATCAAATTAAAGCATAGGGAAGTATTAAAAATCGAAAGCAATGAATCTATTATTATCGAGACTCCCGGCGGAGGCGGATATGGAAAGTATGAGGACTAGTAAATAGATAACATTAAATTGTATCACAATTGTCATCCTGAACTTGATTCAGGATCCATCTTCTTACATCATGCTGAAAAGACTAGATTCCGGATCAAGTCCGGAATGACACTAGCTGCTCTTCAAAATCTTAAACCATAGATTTAAAGCAGAAAGATGAAAAAATCGTTGTTTTGTTTGCGTATTGGGTCATTGGAATTTATTTGGAACTTGTAATTTGATGTTTGGAATTTGTCAGAACTATTCTTCTTCCAGCTTTTTAAGTAGAACTGATGAAAGAGTAAAGTCCGTCCCCTCTTCTTCCTTGACCTTTTTAAAGAAATCACAGATAACACAGTTCCCGTATTTCTGGGCAAATGATCCCTGGACCCTTCCACCGCACATGCTGCCGGCTATGGCCCAACAGGCCCTGCCTGAATATTCACCTTTATGCACACCATCCAGTTTGGCTTCAGTTGTAGCAGGGCATACTCCAAGTTCATGGACCTTATCTCCACTCGGCTCCCTTCCGCATCTTTTGAATTCCCAGCAATTTTTTTTCCCCATAATATACTCCTCGTAATGCAATCTTTAATTCGTTACATGTGTTTTTTCTGCTTCAACATCAAGGGCCAAAAACATCTCGACAACCCCTGCATCAAAATGAGTGCCTACAAGCGACCTGACATGCTCCACCACTTTTACCTTAGGCCATGCTAGCCTGTAAGGCCGGTCTGAGCGCAATGCATCCCATACATCTACAACCGCAAATATTCTCGCCGCAAGCGGTATCTCCTCGCCCTTTAACCCTTCGGGATACCCTGAACCGTCCCACTTTTCATGATGGTAATATGGAATATCAATAGCAGGCCTTAAATGCTCAATAGGGGATAGCAGATCACGGGCATAAACAGGATGACATCTCATGATGACCCATTCTTCTTCTGTCAGCTTGCCCGGCTTAAGCAATATGCTGTCAGGAATACCCATTTTACCTATATCATGCAGAAGGGCTCCCCTTCTTATATGGACCAACTCATCGGAGGTTAACTGGAATTCCCGGGAAATTCTCATCGTAAGTTCTGTAACACGCCTTGAATGACCCTCTGTCTCCTTGTCCCTCATATCAAGGGCACGCGCCCATCCTTCAATAGTAGTATCATATGCAAGGGACAGCTCTGAATTTGAACGCTGAAGCTCATCAAACATGCTCGCATTATCAAGGGCAATAGCGCCCTGGTCTGCAACTGCCTCCAGGAAATCCAGCCATCCTGCTTCATGATCTTTATAAGTACGGTTAAATAACTCCAGAACTCCCTTTACCTGGCCTTTTGCAATGAGGGGAACAGCATAATAAGATACAAATTCCTCATCGTAAAAGGTCTCTGATTTTATAAAACCATCTATATTTTCTCTTAAATCAGGAATTGTGACTATCTTTCTTTCTATAGCTGCCCGTCCGGCATTACTCTCACCAAGTTTTAGCCTTGTATATTTCAGGGCCTCAGAACGAAAACCCTGGCTTGCTACATATTCAAGGGTCTGTGAAGGTTGATTAAGGAGCAGTACTGATGCTGCATCAATGCTCTGCTGTGCCACTACCTGACCAAGAAACACATCAAGAGTTACATGAAGATCAAGACTGGCTATAATGGCCCTGTCAATAGACCTCAGTGCATTTAACCTTCCGACCTGCTGTTGAATGACTGCTTCGGTATGTTTGCGATTTGATACGTCTCTGATGATTGCAGTAAAAAATGTATCATCTCTTATCTTCCAGGAAGATATCGAAAGCTCCAGGGGAAACTCACTTCCCCCTTTTTTCAGCCCTATCAGTTCAATGGCATTACCACCAAACTTAGATTCTCCTGTTTCGATAAAACCTTTTATTCCATTCTCATGATCAGCACGATATCTCTCTGGCATTATTATTGTAACAAGCTGCCCAACCACTTCTTCTGCAGAATGACCAAATATATTTTCTGATGCTTTGTTCCAGAAAATTATCTCTCCCCGGCTGTCAATGTATATGATTGAATCACTTGCATTCTCAGCTACAGAACGAAACCGCTCTTCACTGTCATAAATAGTCTCCTCGGCAAGTTTTCTGCGTTTCACTTCTGCGGCAAGCTCGTTTTTTGCAACTGTAGTTTTCTTTAAAGAAGATGACATATTGTTAAAATTCTTTATCAGCTGGCCTATCTCATCATTGGACTCAACATCAATCATGGTCCCAAGCTCACCACCGGCAATCTTAATGGAAGCATCCTGAAGTTTTTTGAAATTTATAGATATGTACCGTGATATGACCAGACCTATCAGAATTCCGAACAGTGACACTATCAGGGTTGTTAATAATATGCGAAACATTAAATCCTCAACCGGTTTAAGGAGTTCTTCCTCTTCCTGGCTGACCAGCAATGTCCAGTTCAGTCCCTTTGCATCTTTCAGTTGCTGTGAATGGACATGAGTAATTATTAACTTACCGGCATTGCGTTCTTTCTCTTTTAGAAATTCAGTTGTTTTAGAATGATCGTGCTTGTCATTAAGGTGGGACTGTCCATCCTTACCCAGCAAATAAGTAACGTTTTCCATAAATTTATAGTCCTCTGTTGAATAAAGCACATATCCCTTATTATTAACAAGTGTTAAATTCATGGTTTTATGCTTTTCATGTAACCCTGAAGGGTCCATCTTAATGGAGTTGATTAAACTCTGGAAACTTACTGCAGCTTTTATTACACCTCTGAAATAATCATATTCATTAATAATTCTGACCGCAATATTAAGAGAGTACATTTCTGAACTTTCATCATATTCAATGTCACTAACATATACTCCATTTTTCTTTGCCTTTTGCCACCACTCTTCATCTGCCTGCATATAATCACTGGTTCTTCCGGTCTGTGCAACATTTGCTCCATATTCATTGGTTACAAAAATCTCTCCGAAAACATTGAAACCCTTGGATTTTTTAAAATATTCCTGTTTTTCTTTCAGCTCCAATGATATCTCTTTATTTTGTAAATTTTTAATAAACTGTAATATATTGCTGCTGGAACCTATTGTCCACTCAGTATCTATTCTTTCTATATGGTCCCTTACATTTTCCAGTTTGCTGAATTCAAGATTGGATTTATCAACTTCATTTTGCAATGTTAAATCCACTGAATAAGAATGAAGAATATCAATTTTATAATCAATTTCTCTTTCTATTTCGTCCAGAACCTTTAAAGCCATTGCCTCTGTACTTTCAATGAAGGTCTTCTGCAGAAGGTTCTTGCTATAATCCATTGCCAAAAATCCTGTTATGACTCCAAGAGCAATTACAGACAAAAAACCCAGTGTTAATTTATGAAATAATTTCATTTTAAATCGATCCCGGTTTTATTCCCGGCCCGTAATAATTTAAGGCACATAATTGTATTACAATTACTTATCGGTCATCACTTCATACAACTTAATTCCTCAAATTATTGAACATAAACAGGAGCTTCTCTCTCCTAATTCTCAAAAAAATCAATTTTTGTGATTCAATTATCCAATATTAGTCTTAATGTATACTATTGGCTTATGAAGCAGTTGAACTTATATCCCAATATTGATGCAACTCATATAAAGAGTCATATTGAAAAATTCGTCAGTAAGAATGTAGCAGTTGTAGTTACTGATAACTCCTCTGTAATGCTTTCGATTAAAACCAGGAAAGACCGGTTGTCTCTCAGGCTGCATAAAATGTTTCTTTCTGCAGACCATCATGTCCTTGACGAACTGGCATGTTATTTAAGAAACAGCAGAATAAAAACACCCCTTATAAGGGAATTTATCAATAGCAATACTCACAAGTTAAAGAAGAAACCTCCCAGAAAGATAAGACTTGTTCACAAAGGAAAGAAGTTTAACTTGCTGAACATATTCAACAAGGTCAATTCCGAGTATTTTGACGGGACAATATCTTCTTCCATTACATGGAGTGCAAGGAGTCCCAGAAGATCAGTAGCAAAGCGGACCCTTGGAAGTTACTCTCAGGACATAGACCTGATCAGGATTAACCCTGTCCTGGAATTAGCAAAGGTACCGGGGTATTTTCTGGAATATGTGGTTTATCATGAGATGCTCCATGCCGATATGAAAAATGCACCCTCCATCGGCAGAAGAAAGGTCCATTCCAGCGAGTTCAAAAGGCGCGAGAAATTATTCCTTAACTATGACCGTGCCATGGCATGGGAAAAAAAGAGGTGGGGTTAGTTTCTGTAATGTTATTAATTAAAATATCTCCTGGAGTCTGAGTCACAATCAGTCATATACTAAGAAACTTGTCATTCCGGCTTGTCCGGAATCTCACATGTTCAGACTCCCGACAAGCGGGAGTGACAAGTCTTTCCTGTCATTCATAATGACATACTGTAACAGCACCTCAATCATTACCCTGACAACCTTTCAAGTTCTCTCCAAAACAGACCGATAACACAATCAGGAATGATAAACATGTAAGCACAGGGAGGTGTAATGATGTTTAATTCATTAGAGCAGTGTCATTTGTGCAGGAACGAATATACTTCCATGCATGTAGAAGTGAAGCCGGGTGTACTTGTCTACGCTTGTTCATCCTGTCTTGAAAAAGCAAAGGACAGTTTTATCTGGGTCTGCGTCAATTGCGGTAAGGCATATTTCAGGCCTAAAGAACAGGTTCTGGACAGGCTGGAGGGCTATGGGCTGGAAAATGCCACTCTTCTCTGTAATGGGACCCAGCTCATTATGGGTATTGAAATATGCATAGACTGTGATCCCCAGGGGATATTAGAGTATGTGCAGTCAGGAACTGCTGATCTTGATGTTGAGTTATGCAAAACAGCTGGTTGAAATTTAACATTACCGCTTAAAGCACAAGACTCAACTACAGATACAGCTATTTAGTGTCTGTGTATAAATTACATATTTGTCATTCCCGCGAGCGAAGCGTGTCGGGAATCTTGATTGCAAAACGATTCCGGACAAGCCGGAATGACTACAAAAGGTGACTTGGCCAATTAATGAAACTCTATTGATAGTCATCCGATACAGGCTTCTTTTTACCTAAACCATACCGCTCATAAAGGGATTTTGCAAATAGATAATCCAGATGTCCTTTTGATTCCGGACGATAACCAAACACCTTTTCCCACATATCCCATCTCTCCATGCATAAATAAACCAGGTTGTTATCAGAGATATGATTTGCTAGTTGGCTGTATAGATGTTTGTACATTTGAAGTCTGAGTGGTTTAACATACCTGACCTTTGCATCATCACCAACCACCATTTCAGCACAGGTAAGGCTGCTGTCAGGATAGTTGTTCTCTATCTTCTTTTTCATCTCCGGATTAAAACGCAAACTCCCTATCGATATCCAGGCGACCCTGTCAGGTTGAACAACTGAAAAGACATCGCTCACAAGTTTTTCATATCCTTTTTCCCATTGCTCATGAAAAATCATGGGGTCAAAATGAAGGCCTATGAGATATCCTGATTGATAGACCTTATTCATCGCTTCAATCCTTTTTGCAAGAGATGCTGTTCCATGTTCTTCTGAAGATATAACATCTGCCGCATTAAGAGACCATGATATAACAGTCCTGTTTTTGTGGTCGATTTTAAGGATCGAATCAACCCTGTCAGACTTTGTCTTAAGCTCCAGTACAGCATTATCAAGAGAGGCAAACTCACAAATGAGTTCCGCAGCCTGTCCGGTGCTGTTTTCCAGCGCCAGACTGTCACCAAGCTCCCAGGTGCCTATACGAAAAAGTCTCTGCGGCTCACGGTTTATCTTGTCCCTGACCTCACCCATAAGTTCAGGAATGTCATCTACCACCTTTGTAACACCGTCGGTAAGATAATTCTGAAGAAAACAGTAAGAACACTCAAAGGGACAGTTATGTACAGACCTCATAACATGAACATTGCAGCAGATATATTTTTCATTAAATGTGGCACACACTCCCATGGCCTCACCTTTTTTCTCTATCCTGTGAAGCTCATCTTTCCCATCTCTGAAATTAACTGCTTTAATCTTCATCGCTTAAAGTTCTTCGAGAATTGATTCTATGGCGCTTTTGAGTTCACCTGACTGGAGGGTTGCTAAAATGCCGGACCATTTCAGAGGATCATTGATTAATATGTTGATGTCAAGCCTCTTGTTCTCAAGTGTCCTGTCCCAGTTGATTTTCACTTCCCCGGGCAGATTTACTGATTTAACAAAATCCTCTATCCTGCTGTTTGAAGAACTGAGAAGGGGGAACTTTTTAAGATAAAGAATTCGGCGAAACTGCTCTGTCTTCTCTCGAGGACTAAGAGAGGAGTCAAATATCTCCTGCACTTCCGGCTCAGCAAGCAGGTCATCAACTTTCTTATTTTCTCTCTTCATATAGTCATTAATGTTAGAGGCTATTTCATCCAGAATAGAGGCTGTCAGCTGCAGCACAGACTTCCATTTTATGAGAGTCTCAAGCAGCTCCCCTGGATAGTAAGTAAAATTTATGATCTGCTTTAGAGATATTTTTTTGTCATGGCAAAACTGTTTAATCTCCTTTGGAAGATTATATATACGTTCACATTCACGAAGAAATTCACTGTGAGGCTTGAAATCAAAACTGAAGCATAGGGCATCCATGATCCATGAGTCAGGAGCATTTAAAGATATTGCAAAGCAGATTGATTGGACCTTATTGATAATGCTCGATTCAATTTCATGCCTTTTATTACATAATATTAACGATATGATATCAGTGACCGGAGTTTTTTCAGGAAGGATCATTGCATTGATTTTTTTCTGCTGGGTCACATTAGCATGCTGAATCCTTTTTACACCATCTATCAGATGGAGCTGTTTCTTTCTGTCTCTGTATACAATTACCGGATACAGTATGCCAAGGGAGTGAAAAGAGCTGAGCTGGCAGGAAGGTTCAGAACTGGATTCAAGGATATAGTCCTGCAAAGAAAAAAAGCTGTCATTTAAAAGCACATCTTTAATATCTACCATTTCAACAGACATGCAGATATTTTACATCATTTAGATTAATCTCTCAGAGATGCAACGATACTGCTATATTCATCTGCTTCAGAATGTTTGCCTCTCTTCTCACAACCCTGAATAAGGATTGATAATTTTTCTCTGAGCACGGAAATGATTTTTTTTCTATAGTATGGGTCCACTTCATTTTTCAGTCCTGCCACAAGAGATTTCACACGAAACCTGTCCATGGCCGGAAACTTATGTGAAAGCTGGTCAATATGACCACCATACTTTATTACTGACATGGTTGAATCAAGCCCCACTGGGTGGTTACGGGATATTTTCAGCCAAAGGTCATAATCCTCACAGACAGGCAGATTTTCGTCAAATCCTCCATATCGATTAAATAATGATTTTTTCAGCATAACCCCTGAAGGTGAAACAAGACACCTGTGCAAAGAAGGTTCCCATATCCATCCTGATTTTTTTTCATGGTGTTTGCAGGGATTTACCCGTTTTCCCTTTCTTATCCAGACCTCTTCAGACTGCATTATCTGATAAAAAGGATATCGGTCAATATATTCCTTCTGGCTTTTCAGCTTGTCTTTCTCCCAGCAATCATCAGAGTCAAGAAAGGATATCCATTCTGATTGCGAATATTTAACACCTTCATTCCTTGCAGCAGATGGCCCTGAATTCTGAGGCATATTAATAATGGTAATTCTGTTACCGTATTCTTTGATAACATCTGAAGTACCATCAGATGATCCGTCATTCACAACAATTATCTCTTCCGGTTTCATAGATTGCCCAAGAACAGAATCAATTGCTCTGACAATTGTTTTTTTCCGATTGTATACAGGGACCACAACAGATATTTTGCCCATGCTGTCCTGAAGAAAGTTCAAAACTTCCTTAACAGCCTGTTCAAGAAGCAATATATTTTTATTAAAATCAGTTTCAGTATTTCTGTCCGAATAGTCAGTGGTGAATTTAAGAGAGTGAAAGCTGGTCTCAGATTCATGAAATACTTTTGCCTGTGAAAAACATTCCATATCAACTGCATCATGGTCTTTCCATCTCTGTGAAACATCATCCGATGCCTTGTTTACACTTATCAGGGAAGAAACATTTAATACATCATCAGTTATCGGGATTGGATATCGCCTATCCAGCGCCAGATCTTCACCAGCTTCATTAAAAACCCTTAAGGGGCTGATCCACTTCCCCAGCTCACAAACCCTGTTAATTAGACCGCAGGTGCCTATGTTAAGAACAAAATAAGGCAGAACATTATTATTAATCCAGTTAGCGGCCTCTTCACTTGCCCTTGGCCCGCTGCCTGTTATGACTGCAAGAATTCCACTACTATTGCTACCCACTCTGGATAGAGCACCTGATTGAAGGGCCGCCATTGAATGTACTTGCACATTATGAGATTCAAACCAGTCTCGTGGCACTTCTTTCTTAAGGGCAAAGGTAATTACAAGCTGGATTGCTGTATTATTTTTTAAAATCATGATATTTCTAACCGGTTAATCTCAAAAAGATATCCATTATTAAATAACCAAAAAATATAATTAGTACATATAGTTTCAGCACATTTTCCCTTTCAGATCTCCCCCTTTGAAAAAGGGGGATTAAGGGGGATTTTATAATTGTAACATCAACAAATCCCCCCTCGCCCCCCTTTACTAAAGGGGGGACAAACCATATTATGTAATATAATTAAAATTATTTTATTTGGAGTATTAATGATCAAGGCAATAATTTTTGACTATGGGAATGTAATAAGCGCACTGGACAATAACCTGTTCCTAATGACAATTGCCGGATGTTCAGAAAAGACCCTGTCTGAATTGCATGAGTTGATATATGTAAAGTCAGGACTTCCTGTACAGTATGAAACAGGACTGATCACTTCAGATGAATTTTTCACTCGGATAAAAAAACTTTGTGGATTGAGTATTAGTAAGACAGATTTTATCAAAGCATTTACCGGTATTTTCACTCCCATACAATCAACACTGGAACTGATCGAAAGATTAAAACCTGATTACAGGCTGGGACTGCTTTCAAACACAAACGAGTGGGATTATAAATATGAAATAGAGGGAATCAAGGTATTTGACCTCTTTGATACAGTATCAGTCTCTTACAAGGTAAAGGTCATGAAGCCTGACAAAGCAATTTATCTTGATGCCCTTAACAAATTGAGACTCGAACCGGAAGAGTGCATATATATTGATGATATAAAAGAATATTCCGATGCTGCCAGTGCAATCGGAATCAGGGGCGTCCATTATACTGACCATGAATCATTGATAAATTCATTAACCACCCATAAAGTAACCAGCCCTCTTTCTTAGCACAAAACCCCTAAGGTTCAGAAATACTCAAAAAAGCTCGATAACTAAGTAAATCGAATACGTTTGACTTAATAAAGGAGGCTTTGCAATGACTTACAAAGAGTTGCTGATAAAGTATGTAGGGGAAAAAGCCCATTTCGACCTGAGCCAGGAAGGTTATTACCTTCTTGATTTCACAGGATCTTCTTTTACCAATGTGAATGTACGGGAGGCCCACGAAGAGTTTGTGATTCTCTTTGATGAAGTGGAGAAGTTCAAGTTTGCTCTCCCCTATTCTCAGACCATAATCCGTATGTAACCTCCCTGATCTATACCCGTATATTTCAGTTGAGACAGGTGAAGGACAGGCATAAATAATTCTTTTCTTTAATGCCTGTAATAAGAGTACATATTCGTTGGTTATTGAATCGACTTCATCACTCATAAATTTATCTTATCCCTCCATTATTCCCTATTAATAATCTTTTTCATTCTTATAGAATTAATGATCTTCAGTAAATTATTTTTCATTTTTTAAAACAGTTATTTAAAAGGGGGAACAATGGATGGAAATGAAATAATTAATGGTTGTATTAAAGTCGAAAGTACTGCCGCATCTATTTACAGCAAATTAAAACAGTTGTTTCCTGAAGAGCAGGACTTTTGGGGAGGACTGTATAATGATGAAAAAGAGCATATATCATTTTTGAACGATGTAAAATCCCTTGGATTAAGCGATGAAGTCCAGAGAATGAACTTACTCCCGTCAAAGCCAATGATTAAGGATGCATTAAAACTGGCGGATAAAATAAGTGAAAAAATCAGTACTGGTCCAGTTACTTTTAAGGAAGCACTCAGTCTTTCTCTGGAACTGGAGGAGTCAATAGTTGAGACCTATACGAACAAACTGTTAGCTTCCCTCCTGTCCTGTGACAATGAAGCCTCTTTTAACTCTTTCATTACAAATGGTAAAGATCATGAAAACAGGATAAAAAAGATGCTTCAAAAAGAAGGCTAAACCAGAACTTGTTGATATTTGAAAAATAAAGTGGTGGGCGTGAGAGGACTCGAACCTCCACGGGTTACCCCACTAGATCCTAAGTCTAGCACGTCTGCCAATTCCGCCACACGCCCTTATAAGAAAAACAAAATACCTGCAGATAATGAAAGTCCGTGAACCGTGGTTTATGTTAAAACCTGTGCATGATTTTACAGGATGGTCTGTATTTTTGTCTATTTTAAATAACGTCCTTTGGCCATGTGCATCATTCATTGTTTCACATGTGGTCATTCTGGCTTGTCCAGAATCAATGTACAATTCAGATTCCCGGCAAGCGGGAATGACATGTAAAGTGGAGAAGTTTTATTAAGAAGTTAAGTAATTTCAGGAAGCTTTGTATTCTTCAACCAGCGTTTCGATAAGCTTTTTTACAGAGACAATTTCAGTACACCTGTATGCATTGGAGCCTGCAAATACAAAACCTTTATCAAGATCACCTTCCGCAGCACTTGTAAGTGCCTTTGCGATGCAGTAAGGCGCTGTTTTGGGGTTGCACGTTTTAAGACAGCGGAAATTACAGGCCGTGGGAGATGTTTCACCCTTCTTAATGTCTTCAACAAATTTGCTTTTCAGAACTCTTCCGGGCAATCCCACGGGACTCTTTATGATTACAAGGTCATCTTTCGTCGCATTAATATAAGCCTGTTTGAAATTTTCATGTACATCACATTCATCAGTACAGACAAACCTGGTTCCCATCTGGACACCAGAGGCGCCAAGTTCAATGAAGTGGGCTATGTCCTTTCCATCAAAAATACCGCCAGCAGCAATTACAGGAATTTTAGGATCATACGTATTAGCCAGTTCTACAACTTCCTTAATCTGATCATCAAGTGAAGCGGCCTTTCCTTTAACAATGTCCTCATAATCATATCCTATATGACCGCCTGCCTTTGCACCTTCAACTATTACAGCATCAGGAAGCCTGTCATAGTTCCTCTTCCATTTGCTGCATATTATTTTCAATGCCCTTGCTGACGAGACTATCGGGACAAGTTTGATATCTTTTTTACCGACATATTTGGGAAGCTCCATAGGAAGTCCTGCACCGGATATTATGAGGTCAATCCCTTCATCAACTGCAGTCTTAACCAGAGGTTCAAAGTTAGAAAGAACAACCATCAGGTTAACCCCGATTATTCCTTTGGACATGCTCCTGGCTTTTCTTATCTCTTCTCTGAGAGCATCATTGTTAAGAGATTCAAATTCAGAGCCCGGTCTGTTTTCAAATTTGCCCAGGCCAACACCGGCAATTACTCCTACACCGCCTTCGTTGGCAACAGCAGCTGCAAGTCCTGAACGTGAAACCCTGACACCCATGCCACCCTGAATTATGGGAGGGTCAACTTTAAGGTCACCTATATGTAATGAAGGTAATTTTTTATCCACTTATGGTCCGCTAGCACGTCTTTTTTAAGATCCTGAGAAAGAAAATGACTATTTTTATTGCCTTAGCCATTATACACTAAATATCTTTGATTAATATTCACTTCCTCTGGTGTCCGAGAGAAGTTGCTTTATGCTGAAAAATATATTTTTCAGGCTCTTAAATTAATTATTAAAAGAATGTTTCAAATTTACAGCAATCATTTTAACATTTCCTGCACCAATTACGAAAATACACATCAATGATAATAATAAAAAAATAATTACTTCGGGAGCCAGACTGTTTTTAAAATATGATTTATATTGATTATTCAAATGGTTAGATGATTTTCTGAAATGCAGATCATAAAATATTAAAATAAAATAAAATCTTTCCTTTCCTGTAATTTCTTCAGGTAATGCCCTGAACATCCGAAAGATACGTTAGAAAACAGCATAACAATGCGGTTTCATCTTTTAATTTATTAATGGAGAAAAACATGTCTGCATGGAAAGACATAGGGTCACTGCTGCTTGAATACGGTCTGATCACAGACAATGATCTTAAAGAAGGTATCAGGCACCAGGAAAAGACAGGTCTCAGGCTTGGAGAGGCCCTTGCCAAACTGGGTAAAGTTACAATGGAAGATATTGATTATGTTTTAAGCAAGCAGCTGGATATCCCCTTTGTTATTGTAGATGATATTAATGTTAACCCTGACCTCCTGAGTAAATTTGATAAAAAATTTCTGCTCCAGAACAAGGTCCTGCCCCTTCACGAATCTGATGATCAGATTTCCATCGCTTTAGAAGATCCTTTTAACAGAAGTGCCATTGATACGGTCAGTGATATTGCAAGGAAAAAAGTTAATGTATCTACAGGCAACGGCGAAAAAATAGAAGACCTTCTCAGAGTAAGTTTTGAAAAAGTCGGTATTCCCGAACTGGTGACATCCATCGAAGAAATCATAGGGAAAATCAGGGACACCTCCTTTTACAGGATTGATATTTTTCTTGATGAGAATGAATGTACCATCAATGTTTTTGGGGGCGGAATAATAAAGGAGCTTATGAAAGTCAAAGGCACCTTCAGCAAGGATGACGTCTTCAAATCCTTTGACAGCCTTGATATCTCCATCCTCTATGATATTGCATCCTCAGAGAGTTCAACATTTCTTGCAATATATCCATTAACAAACAGAATGGCTTTAACAGGATATCCTGTGATTGTAGGCTGTTATGGTTTATACCTGCCCGAAAGCATTTCATTTACAGATGCCAATGTATATCGAATGTCCCATCTTTTGTATAGCAGTAATCCGCCGATGGGATACGCCTTTCTTGCAACAAAAACTGACATGTCCGGTCACGACATGATCATTAATACTGTGGATTCAATGCCGCAGGATTCTGCGGAGTGCTATGTAAATGTTTACATCCCCGATGTCTGCACTGCATGTAATGGACAGGGATGCAGTTCATGCAGGGACCTGGGATATGAATTCAATAAAATGGAAGGGATTTATTCCGCCAACGATATCAGAAAAAGGATGAAAGAGAAATAGTATGGCTGAAATAGACACTTTATTTAATTATATGCTTGAAAATGATGCCAGTGATCTTCACTTGAGCACAGGGTCAAAACCATTGATAAGAAAGCATGGTGAACTGGAGGCGATGGATGCACCTGAACTCACTGATGAAGGACTGCGCAAGATGCTCTTCGAGATTACAAGCGAAGAACAGAAAGAGATATTTCTTGCAAAAAAAGACCTTGATTTTGCATACGAAATCCCTGGCGTCTCAAGGTTCCGTGCAAACTACTTTGAACAGAAAAGGGGCACAGCCGCTGTCTTCAGAGTGATCCCCACCAAAATACTTACAGCAGAAGAACTTGGTTTACCACCGCAGATATTGAGATTTACCAAGTTAAGCAGAGGGCTTGTCCTGGTAACAGGACCAACAGGAAGCGGCAAGTCCACTACCCTTGCCGCGATTATTGATTACATAAACAGGAACAGAAAAGAACATATACTTACAGTGGAAGATCCTGTTGAATTCGTTCATCAAAACCAGCAATGCCTTGTTAATCATCGCGAAGTAGGTACTCATACCCAATCTTTCGCTGCGGCATTAAGGGCAGCTCTCAGAGAAGACCCGGATATAATACTTGTTGGTGAAATGCGGGACCTTGAGACTATAGAGCTTGCAATCACAGCCGCAGAAACAGGGCACCTCGTTTTTGGGACACTACATACAAATTCTGCCGCAAAGACTATCGACAGGATCATTGATGCATTCCCTGCAGGCCAGCAGGCCCAGATAAGAACAATGCTGTCCGAGTCATTGAAGGGAGTCATCTGTCAGCAGCTCCTGAAGAGAATAGACAAGCCCGGAAGGCTTGCTGCCATTGAAATACTTTACTGCAAGACAGCCATAGCAAATCTTATCAGAGAAGGTAAGACATTCCAGATACCATCCATGATCCAGACCGGAAAAGCAGAGGGCATGCAGCTCATGGACCAGGCAGTTATGGACTTTCTTATGAAGAAACAGATCTCTCCTGATGAGGCATATCTCAAGGCACATGACAAGAATGCCTTTGAGCGGTTTATAAAAAAATAAGTTATTATTCCTTTTCACACTTCATCAGTTCACTAATTACTAATAAATCCATATAATATATATTTCAAGGCGTTTACTCCTAAATTATATTCAACTTTACAGAAAGGCCCCTGTAATGAAGCTTTCAATCAAAACTGTTCTTTTATGCGGTATTGTCGGCCTGCTGCTGATTTCGATTACGACCATTCTGGCCTCTTCATACCTTACTTCAGAAAAGGTACTCCATAATCATGCAAGGGACATTATGGAGAACATATCGCCCTTGCAATTTCAAATGTAAGAATGCAGGAAAAGTTGCAGATCATGGCCATTCAGGACCCTTTGACCGGACTTTATAACAGGCGTTACATGCAGGAGTTTCTGGAGCATGAGATCTACCGTGCTGCAAGGGACAAAAAACCGATCGGTATAATCCTGCTTGATATAGACCATTTCAAATCGATAAATGACAAATTCGGCCATCATGCCGGTGACCATGCCCTTAAGACTATGGCTGATCTTCTTAAATCAAAAGTCAGAAAAGGTGACATCTGCTGCAGATACGGTGGAGAGGAGTTTCTTATGATTCTGCCCGGCAGCTATTATGCAGATACGTCAGCATTTGCTGAGAAATTGCGGCAGCAGGTAAAGCAGATGAAAATAGTATATGATGGAAGAAAGGTCGACTCCTTCACAATCTCTCTTGGAGTAGCTTCGTACCCCGACAATGCATCCAGTGATGAAGCACTGATCAAGCTGGCTGACGATGCACTGTACCGGGCAAAAGCAGAAGGCCGCGACCGTGTGTCCTGATTAGATAAAAAAGATAAATTATTATAATTTACTTAAAGATACAATAATGTATCTTTGATAAAAGGACTTTCAATATGCCCCATTACAAAATTAAAGTCTTAAACAAAATAGCCCCTGAAGGTCTTGATCTCCTGAAAACCAATTATACAGTCAATAGGGAAGAGCAAGACCCGGCTGGTATTTTGGTCAGAAGTTCAAAAGTTGATACCGATGATTTCGTATCTTTACTGACAGTGGCGCGGGCAGGAGCCGGAGTTAATAATATTACTGTTGAAAAAGCAACTGATAAGGGAATCTGTGTATTTAACACTCCCGGTGCAAATGCAAATGCAGTAGCAGAACTGGTATTTATAATGTTGGGGATCAGCGCCCGCAATATTCACCTTGCAATAGATTTCTGTAAAAACCTGACCGGGTTAAACGATGATGAGGTCACGGCGCAGGTGGAGTCCAAAAAATCCGGCTTCCGTGGGTTTGAACTTGCAGGTAAGACCCTCGGCATACTTGGAATGGGAAAAATAGGAGTGCTTGTTGCAAACGGAGGGATCCAGAGACATATGAATGTCATAGGGTTTGACCCTTTCCCTGCCATGGAGAACATTCACCAGCTCAGGCCTGATGTGAGTCTTGCCAAAAACTGGCGTGAAGTTGTAAGCAAGTCAAACGTTCTCAGTCTTCATATGCCATTTAGCGATAAGCTTCATCACTTCATAAATGCCGATAGATTAAAGCGTCTGCCCAAAGGTGCAATTCTTGTAAATTATGCCCGCGGCCCTCTAGTTGATGATGCCGCAGTCCTCAATGCCCTGGACAGTGAACAGCTCAGTGCCTATATAACTGATTTCCCGACCTCTGCCATGCTCCGCCATCCAAAGGTGATATCATCGCCTCATCTTGGCGCCAGCACAGAGGAATCGGAAGAAATGTGCGCTTACATGGCGGTTCAGGAGCTTAAGGATTATCTAGAATACGGGACCATTACAAACAGTGTTAATTTCCCCACTGTTGAATCCATTCCTTCAGACAATGTTCACACCCGTCTGATCATGATCAACCGTGATGTCCCGGGCATGATCGGATTCGCATCACAGAAAATCGGTGAACACAACATCAACATTGCCAGTTATCTGAATGAAAGTAACGGTACAATTGGTTACAACATCATTGATCTTGAATCCCCCATAACTGATGAGGTCATCAAAGAGATAGAATCACATAAAGATGTAATCCGGACACGTACGATTAATTTTGATGACCCTAATGGGGAGTAAGTAATACGTCGTTCGTTGATCGTCGTGCATCATCCGTAAACTCATTGGAACTCCTGACTGGTACTTCACAGTTTTTATAATTTAATATTCTCCCCAAATATTAATCTTCATTTCTTCATAATAAATTCAAAGTTAATTTCCATACTTGGGTTATAAAGTCAGGAATGTGTTGAAAAAGTCTTTACAAGTGATATAATGAAAATTATTGTTTTAATTTTATCTGGAACAGAAAGGTGATAAGTAATGAAAATACATTTAATATTATTAACTAGTTTAATAATTACTATGATGTCTGCCCCTATGATATTTGGGAGTGATGCTAATGATTACGCTCCAATGAAATATGAGAATAAAATGACCGAAGAAATGCGAATCAGCAGAGGTGGTCAGCTCTATGATAATTGGTGGAAAACTTCTACTAAAGCTGAAAAACCGACAGAGGACCAGCCCCTCTGGAAAACACAAAATGGGAATAAACGAAGTGGTTATTCTACATACAGGTGTAAAGAATGCCACGGCTGGGATTACCGCGGCAAAGATGGAGCATACAGTAAAGGTTCTCATTATACGGGCTTTCAGGGAGTTTATGAAGCATCACAGAAAATGTCACTGGGTGAGCTTAAAGGAGTACTTAGAGGTGAAACAAATAAGGACCATGATTTCAAGAAGTATTTAAGTGAGGAGGATATTTCAGACCTTGCGTTATTTCAAAAGCATGGAACTATGGATTTAATGAAGTTAATAAATACTGATGCCTCGTTAGTTGGTGGAAACATCGGTGAAGGACAAGGTTTTTTTTCAAAGAACTGTATGACCGAATGCCATGGCCCAACAGGAACCTCCATTAATTTTGGAACTGATGAGAAACCGGCATTCATTGGAACTGTGGCTAATAAAAATCCCTGGGAATTAATTCATAAAGTCAGATCAGGACAGCCTGGCACGAGAATGTCTGCCGGGATAATAAATAAATGGAGTGATAAGGACATGCTCAACCTCCTTGCTTATTCACAGACCTTACCTGCGGAGCAACCAAAAGTTGGATGGTTTGATAGTGTTCTATCTATGATAGGGTTAGGTGAAAAAGAGCATAAAGGTTACGCTCATGAGGAGCATAGAGGGTTTGGCCCAAAACTAGAGCAATAGAAAAATATTTCACCTAATCTATTCTGTTCAAACCTTAAACTCCGCCACTATGGGCGTATGGTCAGATGGTTTCTCCTTAAGCCTGGGGTCCTTATCTATCCAGGCATCAACTGATTTAAGGGCAAGCGTTTTTGTTGCCCATATATGATCTATGCGCCAGCCAATGTTTCTTTTTACACCATTCCTTATTCTGTAATCCCAGAATGTATAAAGCTCAGGTCCAGGCTTGTGTTTTCGGAAAATATCCACAAAACCCCAATCCATAAGACGCTTGAGCGCTGCATGTTCATCAGGATGATATCCAACATGGCCCATTAGTTTCTCGGGATCGTAAACATCAATCGGTTCAGGGGCAACATTAAAGTCACCTACCCACAACAACGGCTTTTCAGGATCGAAACGTTTATCAAAAAATGTTTGCAGCCTTCTAAACCAGTCCAGTTTTTCAATAAACTTATCAGAATCCGGAGCAAAGCCCTGTGGAACATATGTATTGATAATCGGGATATTATTTATAGTAGCCGTTATAAGACGGGGGCCGTAAGTCTCTTGTTCATCAAAACCAATATGAATATCATCTATTGGCGACCGGCTGAATATGGCAACCCCGTTATATGATTTTTCCCCTTTAAAAGCCATATTATAGTTTATCTCCTGAAATGCCTTCTGCGGAAAGTCATGGTCCTGGCATTTCAGTTCCTGAACACAAAGAACATCAGGCGATTCCTTTTTAAGCCAATCAATAACAATAGGCAGTCTGGCACGAATGGAATTTACATTAAAACTCGCTATTTTCATATTTTATTTTCAATAATCAACAGGGGAATATAGATACTTATACTGTGGATTTTCTTGCTCATTAAATTGATCACTTCTCCAGATTATGCAACTATGGCTTTTTATTATAAAAATTCAATGTATATTGACAAGAAGTTATCGCTTTTTAACTATAATAACATCGCCAGATTAATAATTATTAGCAAATATAAGTGTTATAATTTCTTCTATGCTCTGGTATCAACTCGATGAGAAAGAAACATTCAAAAAGTTAGAGTCCGGTAGCACAGGTCTTTCTTCTGCTGATGCTAAATACAGATTAGAGAAATACGGTTACAACGAAATTGAGGTCAAAAAGTCGAGTGCATTCCTGCGATTTCTTCGCCAGTTTCATAATCCACTGATTTATATTCTCCTTGCAGCAGCAGCAATCACCAGTGTTCTCACATTATATGGACAGGATCTGCTTGCTGATGCCATCGTCATAATCGGGGTAGTTATGTTGAATGCCTTGCTCGGTTTCTTCCAGGAGGGAAAGGCAGAGAATGCCCTTCTGGTACTGAAGAACATGATGATTCCGGAATGCACGGTTTTCAGAGATGGCAACCAGACAGTTATACCTGCTAGAGAACTGGTTCCTGGAGATGTTGTTGTTCTTTCCGGAGGGAATAAGATACCAGCGGACTTGCGTCTTTTTTTTATTAAAGATGCGGCAGTAGATGAGTCTGCCCTGACCGGTGAATCCATTCCGGTTGAGAAAAGAATTGAACCAGTCTCAAAACCCCATCTGCCTCCTGCAGATCAGACCTGTATTGCCTTCAGTGGTACGTTCATTTCACGCGGCTCAGCAAAAGGGATAGTCATCAATACCGGAGAGAAAACAGAGTTCGGAAAAATCGCATCCCTGGTAAAGCATACGAAAACCTCAGAAACACCACTGCAGAAAAAGATATCTGAATTCTCAAAAACACTGATCATCGCCATTGTTTCCGTCGGTACTTTCAATTTTGTGCTGGCAAACCTCTTTGGCTATCCCATGATATACAGTTTTTTAGCGTCTGTTTCTCTTATCGTAGCAGCCATACCGGAAATGCTTCCGATAATAGTTACTACCATCCTGGCCCTTGCCGCTACAATGATGGCAAAAAAAAATGCACTCATAAGAAGACTTCCAGCTGCTGAAACACTTGGTTGTACAACCGTCATATGTTCGGACAAAACAGGCACCCTCACAAAAAATGAAATGACGGTAAAAAAAGTGTATGCAGCAGGTCTGGTATATGAGATAAGCGGAGCGGGGTATAAACCACATGGCGAATTTTCGATAAACGGCAATGTAATCAACTCAACTCAATTGAATAATGTAATCATGGGAACATTGAGAGCGGGTTATCTCTGCAATAATGCAACACTGTCATTCCATGACAATCGTTACCATATGGTGGGAGATCCCACTGAAGGCGCTCTCTTCGTTTCTGCTGTAAAGGCCGGCATGACAGAGCAGCCAAAAAGACTGGATGAGATACCCTTTCATTCAGAGAAGATGTATATGCTTACACTTCATGAAGGTCTTGCAGAAAATATAATTTATGCGAAAGGTTCCCCTGAGAAACTTCTGGAACTCTGTGTAAATCAGTTATCCAACTCAGGCATCGAACCATTACAAAGCAATGCAATTCACGAGCAGGTCAATATAATGGCCAGAGAGGCCCTGAGAGTTCTCGGCATGGCGTATAAGACTGTTCCCAAAAACAAAATATCGCTGACAGAAGAAGATATTTATGAATTTACTTTTCTGGGACTTCAGGGCATGATGGATCCACCGAGGGATGAGGCAATTGATGCCGTTGAAAAGTGTAAGTCAGCAGGGGTGAGGACTGTAATGATAACAGGCGACCATGCACAGACGGCAAAGGCAGTAGCATACAAGCTTGGAATAATAGCAAGCACTGAAGAGACCGCCCTGACCGGGGAAGAACTCGCTGTTATGGATGACCAGAAACTGAACAGCACTGTTGATACTGTTTCCGTCTATGCACGGGTAGCCCCCGAACATAAACTGAGAATAGCCAGGCAACTGCAGAAAAGAGGGCATGTTGTGGCAATGACCGGTGATGGTGTAAATGACGCCCCGGCCCTGAAAGCGGCAGATATCGGTATTGCAATGGGTATCACCGGGACAGAAGTGAGTAAAGAGGCTTCCAGCATGGTTTTGAGTGACGATAATTTTGCCAGCATCGTGGATGCTGTGGAAGAAGGAAGACATGCCTGGAACAACCTGGAAAAAGCCATCTTTTACACTTTACCGACCAATGGGGGGCAAGCGCTCCTGGTTATGGGGGCAGTATTACTTGCACCTTTTATACCGGTTTTCGCCGCACGTCTTCCACTGGAACCTGTTCAGATTTTGTGGGTTAACCTGCTTGATTCCGTTTTTTTGACAATGCCGCTGATGATGGAGCAGAAGAGTAAGAATATTCTCTCTACTCCTCCGCGTGATGCAAAGGTAAAAATTGCCAACATTCTTTTTCTGCAGAGGGTATTATTCATGGGGTTAGCCATTGCTATTCCGGGGTTTGCCATATACTACCACTTTGGTTCTCCTGCCGTTGTTGCCGGATCAGTAGTAGACCCATTGCTCTTAACCCAGGCACAAACAGCAGCTTTCTGGGCTGTATTGTTAGTACACTTTGGCTTTGTTATGAGCGCAAGGTCTGTACATCAGTCTGCATTTACCTTTAGTCCATTCTCCAACAAATGGCTTTTGCTCGGCATCGCAGTCAGCATCCTTACCCGTCTTCTGCCTACTTTTGTACCAACGTTTTCTGCACTATTCAGGACGGCAGCATTCCCTGTGGAATGGTGGTTATTAATTTTGCCATGCCTGTTCCCGGGATTTATTGTCCTTGAGCTTGATAAGTGGATCAGGAGACGGGGTTAGCAAGAACCTACTCCTCTATTTCCCATTTTTCATAGCAGTCTTCCTGCAGTTCCTGTATAAAAATCGAGGGCCGTTTAACAATGGCTCCGTCATACCACCTGTTGTCCATGATGGGATAGCATAAATAAAGTTCATCTTTTGCCCTGGTCAGGGCAACATAGAAAACCCTTCGCTCCTCTTCTTCTTTTTCAAGGTCTCCCAGCGCCCTTGCAGACGGCATGCTCCCGTCAGCAAGGCCTATAATAAAGACCCTTGACCACTCAAGCCCTTTTGCCCTGTGGATTGTTGACAGCACAATGGTTTCACCCTTTTCATCGGGTTCAATAATGTCTTCAGACTGTACATTACTGAGGAGGGCAAGGTCCCCAAGGAATTCTACAGTGGACTTAAAATTATTGGAATAGTTTGCAAGCTGTTCAATGTCCTCTTTTCTGTCTTCATAGTTTTCAAAATTCCCCTGCAGATATGCGTCATATCCGTTTTTAAGTATCTGCCTTATTGATTCTGCAGGATTGTTCAGTACCCCCTCTTCTTCCAGTCCTTCCATATTGGCCCTGAACATCTGCCAGTTTTCCCTTCCCCTTTTTGGAAGCCTCTTTAGTATCTCTTCAGATCTCACAGTCTCAAGGGGATGTTCCTTTTCGCTGATGGCCTTCCAGATATTTCTGGCTGTTACATTTCCAATTCCAGGAGTCAGCTTCAACACTCTTGTCCATGATATTTCATCCATGGGATTAAGAATTGCCCTTAAATATGAGATGATGTCCTTTATATGGGCCTGTTCAAAGAAACGCAGACCTGACCTAATTTCATATGGTATCATCCTCCGGGTCATTTCCATCTGAAGGTCCATTGACTGGTAATGTGACCTGTAAAGTACGGCAATCTCCTGGATGGGCACACCCTCATCTATCAAGTCAAGAATTCTCTGGCAGATAAACTCTGCCTGCTGTGACAGGTTCTTTAACGGGACAAGTGCAGGCGAAGGCCCTGTCCTGTTTGTTGAATGCAGCTCTTTGGGAAACTGTCTTGAATTATGGGAAATACTTTCGTTTGCAGCATACAGGATTTCATCGGTACTCCTGTAGTTAGTTGTTAACTTAAATACATTTGTACCAGGATATCTATCGGGAAACTCAATAATGTTATCAAAACAGGCTCCCCTGAATGAATAAATGGCCTGTGAATCATCTCCAACAACCATAAGGTTTTTATGATGCATTGCCATAAGATCAACTATTTCAGCCTGTATTTTATTTGTATCCTGGTATTCGTCAACAAGTACATGAAGAAACCTCTGTGAAAGCTTCTCCCTGATCTCAGGGACATCAATAAGTATTTTCTTCCATAGAAAGAGTAGATCATCAAAGTCAACAAGGGTCATCTCTTTTTTCCTGGCTTCATACCTTGCCTTTACAAGCTCTACTTCCTCTGCATAAATCATAAGGTGAGAATGGTTTTCTGCAATTTCATCAGTCACAGAGCGCTCTGTTCCTACAGAATGGCTTATTGAATCCATAAGCACATTTCCCTTTGGGAACATTTTGTCCTTTCTCAGTTTCAATTCTGCTACACAGGACTCGATCAGCGCTTTGGAATCTTCCCGGTCAAGAATTGTAAAGTTGGAGTTAAGATCAATAGCGCTGCCGTATCTGCGAAGGAGCCTGTTCCCTATATGGTGAAATGTCCCGCCCCATACCCTTCGCGATTCCCCTTTAATAAGATGCTCTACCCTGTGAAGCATTTCCCTTGATGCCTTATTGGTAAATGTAAGGAGCAGTATTCTTGATGGATCTATTCCCTTATCAATAAGATAGGCCACCCTGTAGGTTACAACCCGAGTTTTACCGGAACCGGCACCGGCTATTACCAGGGCTGCACCGTCTTCTGAAGTCACTGCTGCAAGCTGTTCAGCGTTCAGGTGGTCTGCATAGTCTATTGAAGGTTTGAATGAGGATGTAGATTTTAACTGGTATTTCTTCATTTATTGTTTTGCATAGTATTTTTTTTGCTCTGCTTTTAGATTCCGGACAAGCCGGAATGACAATCCAATACATTCTGAATACCCTGCTGTCATTCCGGCTTGTCCGGAATCTATTTGATTATATCAACCAATTATCACTTCCTGAACATGTGCACTTTCACAGCAAGGTGTTGTATTATATCAGATTAAATCGGTTGATAAATTCTTATAGTTGTGTTAATTCTATACGTCTATGTTAAATATCAAATTAGTCCGGGACAATCCTGAATTAGTATCAGAGGCCCTCAAAAAACGCGGAGAAGACACCTCTTCTCTTGATAAAATTCTGGATATCGAAAACCGTCGTCGCGATCTTCTTAAGGACGTGGAGGAAATGCGTCAGAAACGCAACAGTATTTCCCAGCAGATCGGACGTCTTAAAAAAGAGGGTCAGGATGCCTCAGAAATATTGGCTGAGGCAAAGAAGATATCAGACAACATGGCATCAAGTGAAGAATCCCTGCGTGATCTTGAGACACAGGTACGGGACATACTTCTGCTTATTCCAAATATACCTGATGAATCAGTGCCTGTGGGTAAAGACGAAACAGAGAATGTGGAGAAAAGAGTATGGGGAGATATTCGCCAGTTCGACTTTGAGCCGAAGAACCACTGGGATATTGGCGAAGATCTGGACATTCTTGATTTTGAGAGGGCAGGGAAAATAGCCGGCGCAAGGTTTGTTATATATAAAGATGGAGGCGCCAGACTTGAAAGGGCCTTGATAAACTTTATGCTTGACCTGCATACAGATGAACATGGTTATACGGAAATTCTTCCTCCTGTGCTGGTTAACAGGGAAACCATGACCGGAACAGGGCAACTCCCGAAATTTGAAGATGACCTGTTTAAACTTGACGATAGTGATGCAAAGGGATATCTTCTGATCCCTACTGCAGAAGTACCTGTCACTAATATATACAGGGAGGAAATTTTACGTGATGATGTCCTCCCGATTTACCACACTGCTTTCACTCCCTGTTTCAGACGTGAGGCCGGCTCACACGGGAAAGACACCCGTGGTCTTATCAGACTGCATCAGTTTAACAAGGTTGAACTGGTTAAATTTGTAAAACCGGAAAATTCATATGATGAGCTTGAGTCACTTACAAATAATGCTGAAGAGGTTTTAAAGAGACTGAATCTACCTTACAGGGTGATTACATTATGCACCGGTGATATCGGGTTTTCTGCTGCAAAAACTTATGATCTGGAGGTCTGGTTTCCTGCCCAGGGTAAATACAGGGAAATATCATCATGTTCCAATTTTGTGGACTTTCAGGCAAGAAGAGCTGATATAAGGTTTAAAACAGAGGGGCAAAAAGGCACAGAATTCGTTCATACTTTAAACGGCTCAGGACTGGCTGTGGGACGGACTTTAGCAGCAATATTGGAAAACTTCCAAGAAAAAGACGGTTCTGTTATAATACCGGAGGTTCTGATCCCATACATGGGAATAGACAAGATAGTAAAGGGCTAACTACCTGATATTTATAGCTTTATTTGAAGTGTTCTTGTTTTTTAAACTGGTTCTCTTCACGTTTTTTTCACAATATTTAGATATTGTACATGGAGGAGTTGCCGAGTGGTCGAAGGCGGCGGTCTTGAAAACCGTTGACCGAAAGGTCCGTGGGTTCGAATCCTACCTCCTCCGCCATTTACGTTTTACTTTTAAAGTGTTACATTGCTTTTATCCATTTGCTCATAAATGGGCAAGATAAAAATAATAACTAAAGAAAGGAGGTGTACAATTGAAAAAAGTTCTAATTGGATTTATAGCAATCGCATTTGTAGCAGCATTCGGTTTTACAGCTGTTAATGCTGATGCCGCAGAGTATATTGGCGCAAAAAAGTGTAAGGCATGCCACATTAAACAGTTTAAGTCATGGAAGACAACTTCTATGGCCGACAGCTTTGAGAACCTGAAGGCAGGTGCCAAAGTAGCAGAGAAAAAAGCAGCTGGTCTTGAAGACAAAGACTATACCCATGATGCAAAATGTCTTAAGTGCCACACTACCGGTTATGGAAAACCGGGGGGGTTCACAAGTATTGAAGAAACTCCAAAGCTTGCAGGCGTTCAGTGTGAAAGCTGTCATGGACCGGGAAGTGTGTATAAAGCGACCATGAAGGCCGTCCAGAAAGCGAAAAAACCATACAAGTCTGATGACATGAAAGCAGAAGGGCTGATCATCCCATCTGAAGATGAAAAGGGTTGCATGGCATGCCATGGCGGCGACAGTCCCTTTACTGAGAAAGTTGACGCAAAGTACAAATGGGATTTCAAGGAGAGACTCGAAAAAACGCATAAGCACTTTCCTCTGAAATATAAGCAGTAAATTTATGCAAGAATAAACAAAAAAAGGAGCCTGACATGGGCTCCTTTTTTTTTACTTCTTTTTTAGCTTCTTTTTTTAGGTATTTTTCAGCTCATCCATTGTTGTTAACAGTTTCTTCCCTTTTTTCAGACCCTAAAACTGTTATTTATTCAAGGGACAAGAAGGGAGAGTGAATCTGAGAGGGAACATTCATCGCCATGAAAACCACGGGGTATTCTGGAATGCTTTTCATAAAAAAACGCAACATATTGTTTATACTAAATTATAAAAAAATAATGTGGTAAAAAAATCGCTGCGCAGATATAAAGATATTTATATTTAAAAAATAAGGAGGTATAGAAGGTGAAGAAATTTCTTGCTGGCGTTCTTGCGCTCATGTTCATTGCAGTATTTTCAGTTGTGATCGTTGTGGACGTTAATGCAGCCGATTTCATCGGTGCAAAGAAATGCAAGATATGCCATCTTAAGCAGTTTAAGGCCTGGGAAAAAACAAGCATGTCTGACAGCTTCGAAAACCTGAAGGCAGGCTCAAAGGCAGAAGAGAAGAAAAAGGCGGGTCTGGACCCCAGTAAAGACTATACTGCAGATCCCAATTGCCTGAAATGCCACACAACAGGATATGGAAAGCCCGGGGGCTTTACGAGCATTGAAGAGACTCCGAAGCTGACCGGTGTTCAGTGTGAAGGCTGCCACGGACCTGGAGGCGAATACGTCAAGATAATGAAGAAGAACAAAAAGTACAAACTCGCTGAAGTAAAAGTTGCCGGACTTATCATTCCTTCAGAAGATGAAAAGGGCTGTCTGTTATGTCATGGCTCAGACAGTCCTTTTACAGAAAAAGTTGATGCAAAGTATAAATGGGCTTTCAAGGACAGACTTGAAAAGACCCATAAGCATTTTCCTCTTAAATACACTCATTAATTTTCAGGACACATCTCATTTATTACTATAATAAATTGGGATGTGTCCTTTTTTTTTAATTTGTCAATCTAAGAACTTTTATCAATCTACAACTTCCACACCCTTCCAGAAAGCCACATAATTTTTTATCTCTTTTGCTGCTTCCTTTGGCTCCGGATAAAACCATGCGCTATCATTATTGACCTCTTCACCTGCAACAATATTATAGTAACTTGCTTCCCCTTTCCATGGGCAGGTGGTATGATAGTCGCTTTGCTTAAAGTACTCCTTTTTAACAGACTCAGGTGGAAAGTAATGGTTGCCCTCGATACTTATGGTTTCATCACTTTCAGCCAAGGTTACATCATTCCAGATTGCTTTCATTTTAATTCCTCCCCTTTTTATTGCAGTATAAGCTATTTCAAGAAGTTATGATATTTTTAAACGTTAAGAATAAAAAAGCAGTAGAATTGTAATATGGCCATAAAGAAAAATATATTCCTTACAGGAGCCCCATCTTCAGGGAAGACTACTGTTATAAAAAAAGTTATATCCAGGCTGGAGCTGCCTGCCACGGGGTTTTATACAGAAGAAGAAAGATCAGGAGATAGGCGCGTTGGATTTATGATGAAAACACTTGAAGGTAAAAAAGGATACCTGGCACACCAGGATATCAAGTCTGACTTTATGATAAGACGATACGGGGTCAGCATTCATAACATAGAAACAATTGCTGTATCCTCTATTTCACCTGTTAAGAATAGCGTAATAATACTGGATGAAATCGGGAAGATGGAGTGTTATTCAGATATATTTAAAAAAACTGCCATCATGGCCCTTGATTCTCCCAATATAGTTATAGGTACCATAACTTTGGGCGGTGATGACTTTATTCAATCTGTAAAAAACAGAGATGACATTGAAATATCAGAAGTAACCCTCCATAACAGAGACTCTTTACCAGACCTTATACTTTCAAAAATAAAATCTCTGTCAAAATAATCCCTGAGATTTATTCAACTCAGGGACAGGTCATTATGTTAGAATCAGGAAACTCCTTAATTCTCAATATATGAAAAAATCTTCTGTACTGACTATATGCTGTTTATTCTTTACAGTAATATGCCTAAGCAATATAGTGTCTGCTGTTTCTGTCCCTACCGGTGAACAAGCGCCGGATTTCACTTTACCTGCTCTAGATGGACCTCCGGTTTCATTAAGCGATTATAAAGGCTCCATAGTGGTGCTTATCTATTTCAGACCAGATCAGAACCGTTCTGTAATGGCCCTGAAGGAACTTAAAATTATCCATTCAAAATTTAATGAAAAGGGATTGCAGTTTATCGGAATAACGGCTGAAACAGAAAAACGGGATGAGTTACTTACTTTAATGAATGAAATAGAGATTAATTTTCCTGTTCTTCTGGATTTAAACAGGGATGTTTACGGAAGCTACGGAATACGGGTCTATCCAACTACATTGATAATTGACCGGGAAGGCAAAATTGCTTCTGCCATGCCAGGACATGCCCTGAGTTACAAAGTAAGGCTGGACGGTACATTACAGTATGTTCTTGGTGAAATAGATGAAGCAAAACTGAAAGATATAATTTCACCGAAAAAAAAGGAAAGAGATGTTACAGCCCTTTATGCAGAGCGAAAATATAATCTTGCATTGAAATTCACTGAAATGAGGCTTTTTGATCAGGCAATTGAATTTGCAAAGCAGGCAATAGAAGCCAGGCCGGACATAGCAAAATCTCATATCCTGCTTGGCTATTTATACCTGGATGACAGAGAAGCAGAAAAAGCAGTTACACAGTTTGAAAAGGCAGTACTTATTGATCCTGCATCTAATGATGCTGGAACCGGACTGGGTGCAGCGCTGGTTGAAGTTGGAAACTTTGACAGGGCCATAGAAGTCCTTGACAAGGCCCTCCTCCAGAATCCTAATCCTCAAAGAACATTCTATGAACTCGGCAGGGCCTATGAATTAAAAGGGGAAAAAGATAATTCAGTTGCAATGTATAAGAAATCGATTGATAAGATCATGGATGATCATGTTCTTCCTTCATCATTAAGGCAGTGTAGGTAGCAAATAGCCGTCAGCATTCAGCGATCAGCTTTAACCATCCACTGGACTCTTCACCGTAAGTCCCGGTTTATTTAAAACGTGTGTATAAATCATTGTGGTTGAAACATCCGTATGCTGCATGTCTTTGATATCAACGTCCGCAATCTTTTCAGAGTTTTTTTTGTCGTCTGATTCCGACTTTAGTTTATTATGAGCGCATAATAAAAGTCAGAGATAGACTGCTTACTAATCCAAATGATGCTGATGGGAAAATGCACGGATTGTATAATGGTCGATTTAAAAAATACGTGGGTAGGAGCGGATACCGCATTATTTATTATTGGTGCGAACTTTGCAGAAAAGAAAACCGCAGGCTTGATAAAGCTTGTGATCATTGCAAAGAAATTCCTGAGCAAAGTGTTATTTTCTTTGATCTTTATCATAAGAACAATAGTAAAAGAATATAAATGACAATAACAAAAAGCACATAACCAGACAGTGCTGTGAAATCGAACCAGCGGCACCTTTTTGAAATGTCATTGTTTTTTTAAATTCAAATAGTCTTTTAGCATGTTACTATTCACAAAGGTTCGATTCACAGACTTTGACGTTATGTTTAAGAAAATAATATGGCATTTAGCGAGTTCGAAATCAAAAGATATGAAAAGCCAATAAAGGCATATTGCGAGAACAAATTCCCCGCACACATTAGAAATGAGTTGCGCCTTGACTATGCAATAAAAGATCAAAGCATTATTTTGTTCACGGTTAGACCGCAGTGGGATGATCCGACAAAAACTATTGAAAGTGTGTTTGCAAAAGCAACATATGTGAAAAGTAAAAAAAGATGGAAGATTTATTGGCACAGATCAAATATGAAATGGTATGGATATGAGCCTCAGGCAGAGGTTAAGTCTATTGAAGATTTCATAGAGACAGTAGAGGCAGATAAGTATGGATGTTTCTACGGATAAAAAACATAACCAGGCAGTGCTCTTGAATGCCTGCCAGCGGTATCGATTTGATTTTTGTTAGTTTATGATATGCAAATCGTCTTTTGAGCTTGTTGTTGTAATTCATGGCAGGCATCAGAGACTTCATCGTTATAACCAACCAAAAGGTGGATATTGCTTCACACATAGTGATGTGTTATATTATGTGTAGAAAGGAGGCAATATGGCAACCAATCTAGCATTAGACGACAAACTTATTATTAAAGCTCAAAAAATAGGTCATCATAAAACAAAGAAAGAAGCTGTAACAGCTGCTTTAAAGGAATACATATCGCTGAAAAAACAATTGGAGATTGTTGATTTGTTTGGGACAATTGACTTTGATAAGAGCTTTAATTATAAGAAAGCCAGGAAAAGATGAAGGTACTTGTTGATACCTGCATTTGGTCTCATGTACTCAGACATAAAAAACCTGATGCTGATTTAACAGGGAAACTAAATGAAATTATTAAAGATGGTAGAGTGGTCATGATCGGCCCAATTCGACAGGAACTTTTGTCCGGCATTTCCGATACTTCTCAATTCAAGAAACTAAGGGATAAGCTATCCTTTTTTGAGGATCTCTCGTTAGTATCTGACTATTTTGTCAAAGCAGCAGAATTCTGCAATATTTGCAGGAAGAAGGGGATTCAGGGCACAACAACTGATTTCTTGCTTTGTGCTATTTCGAACTTGCAAAAACTTCAAATATATACAGACGATAAAGATTTCATATATTATAAAAAGTATTTACCAATTCATTTATATAAGTAAGTTCTAACCAGTCAGTGCAAATGAAATCGAACCAGCAGGGATGAATTTTGCTCTTGTTATTTCTTAATTATCAAATCGTCTTTATACATGCTATTATCCTCAAGGGTTCGATTCACTGACTTTATCGTTATGTTTCAAAAACTACTTGAGATATCCCGTGGTATGATATATAGTAATACCATGGAGGTGACATATGAGTAAAACAAAAATAGCAATCACTTTAGATGAAGACTATATTACAGAAATAGACAAACTTATTAAAAAACATAGGTTTCTGAATCGCAGTCAAGCTATTCAAGAAGCTGTAAAAGAAATATTACAGAAAATATCAAAAAGTCGATTGGCCCAAGAGTGCGCTAAGCTTGATCCATCATATGAGCAGGCTATGGCTGACGAAGGATTGTCTGAGGATTTAAGAGAATGGCCCGAATACTGAGGGGTGACATTCGGTGGGCTGATCTTAACCCTGTAAGGGGACATGAACAAGCGGGCTTGAGGCCTGTATTAGTTTTAAGCCACGATATTTTTAACGAACGTTCCGGTACTGTTATCGCAATGGCTCTCACAAGTCAAACTCAGCGTGCTGGATTCCCTTTGACACTTGAATTGAAGACCGGAAAACTACCTAAACGTTCATGGGTAAAGATTAGCCAGATCAGAACTCTGTCTGTCAAAAGGATCGGTAAAAAGATAGGAAGATCTGCTCCTGAGGAGTTAGTTCAGATAATTGAGGGGCTGAACGAAATAATAGGAACATAACAGACTGCTGCATTGAAATCGAACCAGCAGTGATGAATTGGGCTCTTAATATTTCTTGCTATTCTAATCGTCTTACTGCATGTTACTATTCTCAAGGGCTCGATTCACTAAGCGCGACGTTATAGTTTAAATGGGTTAATAAATTCTTAATGTCAGAACAAATAAACGCAGCCAGCTTTTAAAAACTGACTGCGTCTATTATCTATATCTAAACTAATTCCCTATTTGGTAGATTTAAACCTCAGCTCACCGGTATAAATAGGAAGTGCAAATTTCAGGAACAGGGTAAAGAACAATGCCCCAAAGGCCCATATTCCCATAGCTACACCTTTCTCGATTGCTGAGGGGCCGTACTCATAGATCTCTCCCAATACGCCAGGGATAAATCCGGGAATTATCAGACCCATGCCCTTCTCTATATAGATACCGGTAATTACTAACACGCAGGCAATGTTCAGGGTAAGGAAATTCTCCCTTGTTTTTGGTCTTAGAAAAATAAAGAATGCTGTCACATTAAATATAAATGCCATCCACATCCATCGAACAAGGTTGTTGTGGCCGTGCAAGCCAAAGTACAGGTATTCCATTGGAGCCAGATGAACGCTTCCTGAGTAAAATTCCTTGAAAAACTCAGCGCCAAAGAGGAACAGGTTTATTCCCATGGCATATGAGATCAGTTCGGCAATCTTAAACATGGCGGCATCTGATATCTTCATATTAGACACCTTTCTGACTATCTGAAAAATCAGGATCATCAATGCAGGTCCTGAACAGAGCGCAGAGGCAATAAATCTGGGGGCCAGTATCGAGGCATTCCAGAACGGTCTTGATGAGAGACCGTTATAAAGAAAGGCCGTAACTGTATGGATGCTGATGGCCCAGGGAATAGATAAAATGATAATCGGCCATAAAACAGACATCTTGTATTCCTTGCCCTGTGAGAGCATATAAAGGACATAAAACACCGCGATACTATTTATGACAAGATATCCGTTTAAAACAATAACATCCCAGGCAAGAAGTGAAGAAGGGAAATTTATGGACCCGATAAGGGGCAATATATGCCATCCCATTTCAGGCCTGCCCATGTCTGCTGTCACAAACATCAGACACATAATAATGGCTGTAATAGCCAGCATCTCGCCTATAAGCACGATCTCCTTGATAGGTTTGAAATTATAAAGATAGGCAGGTATGACAAGCAGTACGGCGGCGGCTGCCACTCCGACAAGGAATGTAAAGTTAGATATGTAGAACCCCCATGAGACCTGGTCTCTCATATTGGACACTATCAACCCCTGATCAATCTGCTTGATATAAGATAAAACACCAGAGAAAATCAGTATTGACAGAAGAGCAAGCCATCCGTAATACCACTTCCCCCCCTTTGTGATAAATTTCAATGTTGTAATGAAATTTCTTACTGGCTGTAAAAGATCAGACATATATTGTTCTCCTTTGGCAAATTATGTTGCAAAGAAATAATAAAATTTTGGTGAAGTGTTCAGGTCCTCTTTAAGACGAAAAACCCTTTTGTGTTCTATGCTGTAACGTATTTCACTTTCAGGGTCCAGAAGGTTACCGAACTTTCTGGCTCCAACAGGACAGATCTCAACACAGGCAGGGTACCTGCCGGGTTCTTCCCTGGTCCTTTGAATACAGAACGTGCATTTCTCAACTACACCTTTATACCTGGGTCTGTTGCCAAGGTAGTGGGTCTCGGTGTTTATTTCTTCCCTGGCAATCTGGGGTTTGGCCCAGTTAAAATGTCTTGCACCATAAGGACAGGCAGCCATGCAATACCGGCAGCCTATGCACCAGTTATAATCAACAACAGTGATTCCGTCCCTTTCCTGCCAGGTTGCCTTTGTAGGGCAGACTTTCACACAGGGCGGGTTCTCACACTGCTGGCACTGGACAGGCATATAAAAATGTCCTTCCTCAGGAACTTTATGGGGATTATAGTATTTTGTTGCCTCTTCAAAAACATTGACCCATCTTTCACCTTTATCAAACTGAAGGACCGTTATCCAGTGTATCTGGGGATTTCTGGATTGATTATTCTCCTCTACGCATGCATAAACACACCTTCTGCATCCGATACACCTGGAGAGATCCAGACCATAGCCAAACTTAACTCCATCAATGGGTTTGCTCGATTTTATATTAAAATCTTTTCCATACTCTTCCTTATATTCGCTTTTCATTCTGGCAATAACTGTCTCAAGCTCGTCCTTGTTCATCTCATGGAAATGCTTCTGGAAAAAGGCCTCCCACGCACCAGCATCAGCATTACCAAAAGGAAATGCCAAAGAGGTAAGACCTGCTGCTGCACCCTTCAGAAAGGTCCTTCTTCTAACTGTCTTGTCACATGTATGATTAATGTTTTTCTTTGACATCGTTATGCTCCGCTTTAAAATTGCTGGTTAACGGGTTCCTTGGGATCTGATCATCTTCTAATTTTATATATTTCAGTTCATCAGGCCGGATTGGCGGAGGAAGCGGCTCAAGCGGTTTAAAACGTGGGCTGTGCGGGTTATGACAATGAACGCATAAACGGTACTGTTTCTTACCGTTCCAGTAGCCCGTTCTTTTTCCATGAACTCCTGCCTTCCAGTCACGAAAGATGGTTCCATGGCACTGACCGCATAGATTATAGGACGTCTCAAAAGATATAAGCTGTCCGCTTGCCAGTCTCAACTTGTCCCTGTCTGTTGGATTATGACAGTCAAGACACCATCTCTGCTCCTCAGCATGATGCAGTATAATATCCTCGTGAAAATCAAGTTCACGACGTGTCTTATTGACCTCCAGATCAGCATGACATTCGGAACAGGGGAATATGTCCTCTGAAAAAGGCGGAGGCGGAACAAAGAAATCTGGAACATCAGCAGCAGATACATTTGTTGACATAATCGGGGTAATAAAAATGGTAAGAAATAAAATTGAAAAGAGGAAAGGCTTGACTCTAGAGAGCCTGTAACACGGATGATTAGATATGACCACTTAACTAAATCTCCTTCCTGATATTTTACTGGTGAAGTTAATTAAAGCAGTTTGAAGTATTTTAAAAGTAAATAATTATATATCAATATCTTATATAATGCAATACGCAGCTGATAGTAATTTGCGATGGTTTAGAATAGCACGGAAAGAATTATCTGGTGATATTTTGTTGAATGCTAACATTGAATATACCAGTTGCTAATCTCGAAGTCAATGGTCCTTTAACTGGGTAAAAGCCGATTTAGAATTAGTCTTTATATGACTTGGAAATTAAAGATGCAACGATCCATGATCCGGCAAATATAAGCATCAGGAATGTAGAGAATTTTCTCCTGAATGCCAGATGATCAAAGGTATTATTGACATCTTCCTCAATAGAATGAAGCTGCTTTGTGTAATATTCAGTTTCCTTTTTTACCGTAACAACATCGATAGTGTGAAAGAGTGTACGAAACTTTGCCTGTGTATCAAAAAGTCTTTTTTCCTCTTTTTCAGGATAAACACCTTTTGACCTTAATATGAGAAGATCTTCTTCAATCTTTTCAATTTTTTCATCTGTAAGAAACAGTGCCTGCTTCATCATCTTTGCCCTGTCGTAGGAATGACATTTTGAACAGCGCTGCGCATTAATAATATCAATACTTACTTTTTGAATATTGTGTGAGCCGTGGCAGGTAACACAATTAGGTCCGTCTCCTGTCTCCTTCAGGGCCTTTCCATGACCACTCTCAACATAATGCCTCAAAATGCCTACATGGCATTTCCCGCACTGTTCAGGCACCTCTGTATATTTTGGTGTTCCACCAAATCCCCTCTTATGGGACATTGACATGGTAGCATCAGTGCTGTCACCACCATGGCAGTCATCACACGAAACATCATTCTGATAGTGCCAGCTCAGCTGCCATTCCTGGGGAATACCCCTCAGTTCCACTGGCATGGCCTCGGAAGTATGACATTCAACACATGCACTATCTTCAAGTATCTCCGAAGACCAGGGCTTACTCATGAACTCTTTTTCAAACAATTCCCTATAACCTGCGGATGCAGAGACAGAAACAGAAAGAATAGCAACGATTATTAGACAGTAGAAATATCTCACGAGTACCTCCCCCAGAAAGTTAAGGCAAACCATGCTGCCAGGAAAATAATAAATACTCCCAGGAGAGCCGGTCTCTTCATTATATTCTTCTCTTCTCCTGTATCAAAAAACGGCCATAGCAGAAAAGTAAAAATAGCCGCGAGCTGCACGCTTATACCAAAAAATTTATTTGGAATAAGTTTCAGCATCTGATAGGGGGCCAGAAAATACCATTCAGGCTTGATGTCAGTAGGAGTCCTTAACGGGTTAGCCGGTGTATTTGCAGCTTCAGGTATAAATAGTGTCGGGAAAAAAGAAATTATAAAAAATATAACTGCGAAAAACAGCATTACCATGGACACTTCTTTCATGACAAAGTTCGGATAAAAAGGATAACTGTCCGAGTAAGTTGTACGACTGTACTCAGTCCACGGCTTCTCATCCTCAGCTGATTTGCTGAACGGAGAGACTGAAAGCCCTATGCGCCATACAAGGAATATATGAAGCCCTATAATGGCCATAAATATAGGCGGTAGAAAACCTACATGAAGTGAGAAGAATCTGGTTAACGTTACACCTGATATGGTTTCGCCACCTCTTAATACATTTGCTATCATATCTCCGATAACGGGAAAAGCTGTAGGTAAGTTTGTAACAATAGTTGTAGCCCAGTAACTCCTCTGACTCCAGGGCAGAAGATATCCACTCAAGCTGAACAGAAGAGTAACAAGAAGAAGTAAACCTCCGGCCAACCATGTGGCCTCCCGTGGCTTCTTGTAGTTGCCCATAAAAAATATGGATATTAAATGAATAAATACCAGGGCAACCATTAAATTACTGGCAACAATATGAATCATTCTTATCAGCCAGCCATAAGAAATGTTAGTCATGATATTCTGAACACTGTTAAAGGCGTGATCAGTATGAGGTACATAATACATCAGAAGAAAATAGCCGGTTATAGCCATTGTAAAATATGCCACTAATGTAACAATTCCAATTGTATAAAAGATATTAGTGTCGCTTGGAACCCTGTGCTCTTTGAGAGAGGAGTCAACAAGATTCGAAAAACCTATCCTTAAATTTAAACCTTCTCTAATCTTTTGCCACATAGTATTTTATCCTATTACGATATCTTCGCCCTCTACTTTGAGAGGAATTACAGTTAGAGATTTTGGCGGTGGTCCGGAAACTACGCGCCCTTCAAGGTTGAATATTCCGGCATGACAGGGACAAATCAGTTTCTTTTTCTGCTTATCATACTCAATAAGGCAGCCCAGGTGAGTGCATACCCTTGAGAGTGCAATATATCCCTTACCAGGTCGGTCTATTATGATAGCTGGAGTATTTTGAAAAATAATCTCTTTTGCATCACCAACATCAGATTTGCGAATCGTCTGTTTTCCGGCCTTGATCTCAGCCTTGGGTGGAGCAAGATATTTCAGGAATGGATAAGCGAGGGAACCAAAAGAAATAGAACCCATTACTGCAAAAATCATACTTAAAAAACTGCGTCTCTGCATTATCCCTCCCTTATAAAGTAAGTTTTAAAACTGTAACAAAATCAAGTAGATATGTCAATAAAAATAAAAACTTAAAAAGCGTTACTTCTTATTTTTCCTTCAGTGTATATTTGACTGAAGGAACAATTTTATTAATTATCCAGAAAAGGAAAAAAGGCAGTCCACCCATAAACATGGCCCCAAATAATCCTTCTTTAAATGTTTCCGCATTGTGAGGAATAATGGGCATATGATAATGCATGAATCCGGCAAATGAATTAGAAAATGCCTGTCCGCCGATTACTACATTCCACCTCATCATGAACACTCCAAAGAGGACCAGGGCGGAGGCTATAGCAGCACGCCTGACGGTCAGTCCAGGGAGAAGCAGCATAACAAAGGGCAATACATTCCCGATTCCGTACTGCATAATGAATATCTTGGTAAAGTCCATTTCATAAATAACTGTTCTTAAAATGTCCCATGATTTGGTTGCTGTATATCCTCTGAATATAAGATCAAGAAGCTCCAGTATTATTGCAGCTACCATGGCACCAAGAAGAAACTTTGAAGTTTTCCTGGTGACCGCGACCTCTTCACCTACAACTTCATCAGCCGTCATTTGAAAATCTTTCTTGGAATGCTTTATCCTGAACTTTCTCCACTCCATCATAATAATATCTGTCAGCATGCAGAGAGCTATACCGGATACAATGGCTGACATGATAAATATGACAGGCATCAGTGGTGTTGTCCAAAGAGCATTTGCCTTTACCGATCCAAATATAAAACCTGCATAACCGTGGAGAAAGCATGCAACCGGAATACCCAGGGCTGCCAGGTACTTGACTAACTTATGGTCAGTATGAAGAGCCTCTTCACTGATGTCATTGGCTCCTAATGTCAGAATTTTGTATATTTTCCCCAGCATTTTATCGTAAAACCCTTTTGCTTCTTTAAGGGCTATTGCCTGCTCAACAAAAAATTTCCTGTAGACAAACCATATCTCTGCCGCAACGATTGCCATATAAAAAGAATAGACCATTCCAAAAGCCGCGATTGCAGAAGTAAAATGGGGTGTAAACATAACTTCAATATTTCTCTGGGGCTGCTGAAGGTGAAATAACAGCGGCATGGGAGCAACTATAAGAAGTGCAAAAGAAAATACAAGTGCAAATTTCGCTATATCCTTAAGGTCTTCCTGACCAAATACATGATATAGTGAGGATAAAACAAATGCACCGGCAACAAGCCCGGTTATGTAGGGGTACATAACAATCTGTATTGTCCAGTACACAAATTCATTTGGATATGTGAAAAATTCCTTGGTTGTCCATTCAGCTCCATGTACTGCTAATTCAGCCCCATGGGCTGCTATTACGGCTAATTCAGCACTCATTACATCACCTCACATTTTCATCCATACCAAGATAATAGACCTGGGGTTTTGTTCCATAAGAATCCTTAAGTACTGCGACTCTTCTGGACAATACGATCTTGGTAACGGGATCATTTGGATCTTTAAGATTTCCGATCATCCTTGCACCAAAGGGACAGGCATCAACACATGCTGACTTCAATCCCTTCCTCACACGGTGGAAACAGAAGGTGCATTTCTCGGCAACTTTATGTATAGGGTGGAAAAACCTGGCTCCATAAGGACATGACATAATACAGTATCCACAGCCGATACACCATTCCCTGTCAACGAGAACAATGCCGTCAGGTGTCTGGTAAGTCGCACCTACAGGACAGACCTGAACACATGGTGGTTTGTCACACTGGTTACAGAGCTTGGGTACAAAAAAAGCCTTGGCTATATCCTTGGCATTAACTTCCCTGCCGTCTACAACCGAATTTGTAAATCCGTCTCTTCCTCCTTGAGGAGAATCAATCAGACTTCTACCATCCTTTGTTACAATGTAACGTTCAACCCAGGTCCTGGTAACAACAACATCATAGGGCACTTCATTTTCCAGTTTGCATGCCTTTACACAGAACCCGCATCCAACACACTTTTCCGTATCAACTACAAAACCCCACCTGGTCTTGGCTGCCTTGACAGACGCTTCTGCTTCTTCAGGGCTCAATATTTTAAAAGCGCTCATCGGCAATGAAGCTACGCAGGCACCTTTAATCGCTGTAGATAAAAAATCTCTTCTGGAAAATTTCATTTCCTGCTCCTATAAGTCCGGCTCATGCGGATCATGACAATCGGCACACATATCTTCCGGATTATGCTCTGTCGGGTCAATACCCTTTATTTCACTTCTCTGACTTGACGGATAAGGCAGATAGGCGTGACACCTTATACACTGTGCCCTGCTTCTGTCTATTGAAAGTTTTTCCGGATTCTCCGGATGTTCAATTGCCGGACCATGACAATTTTCACACTGTATGATTTTGTGTTTTGATGCCATGTTGGCTTCATATTGCTCATCATGGCAATCGCTGCAGTATTCTTTCCCCTGGTACTTTACTTCAAATTCCTCCCACTCACCTACATTACTTGCCCTGTGGTAGCTGTACATGAATCCCCTTTCCCCGACAGTGAAATCTCTGGGGACAATAAAATATCGTGCTATCAGGGCGATAATAATTACGCCGATAAACACGAACAAAGGTTTCCATGCATGACTCTTCATTTCTTCTCCCTTTTAAATTTCAAGGATTATAATGCGGACAAAAAGTGGGATTTAGATTATCTCATGATTCATAACTTTGTCAAAATAAAAAATATTATCCATTTATAACGTTAGCTTATATTGCTGCAATTCACACTGTTACAGAGATGAATGTTATAATTTTTGTTAAACATTCTTTAAACCATAAGCATGATAGATAAATTTGAAACAGTAATTAAACATATAATTGGATCTGATGCTGGTGATAATCCTTTGTCAGGTATTAACATTCCTGATCAGTTCCAGCCTGAAAAGCCTGACAGCATTGACGTTGAAGAGAATCTTAATTCCGCATTCCTTATTTTATTAGCAGGAGAATCGCATTCGTCATATGAAAGCGCCGCCAGATATTTCACCAAAATGGAATCTATGCCAGAATGGAAAGAGACCGTTGGTTTTTACAGGAAAGGACTGGAGATAGTAGCTTATGAAATATCTTCCAGATGTGACAATAACAAACCTTTAAATAGTACACTGGATGATTTATTTTCATGGATTAATGACCCGGCAAATGTTGACAACAGGCGTGAGTCCATTGAAAAGGTCAGACATTTTTTCTTTCCTGAAGGAGTGGGATTATGCGGTAACCCGGATGATAAGATCACCAGCCTCCGCAATAAAAGGATAGTGAATATTACCTCCCTAAACCTATCACCAATTACTGACCCTATCAAACAGATGGTGTTTACATCAAACATTCTCATAACAACACCTATAGAAAACAGATACGAAGACATGCCTGTTATCAGAGATGAGTTAAAACAGAAACTTAAGAATATTACCAGAGAAGATCAGGTGTACTGGTATGACCATCCCATTCCAATCGGCATAGCTGCTGAAAACAATGAAATCCTTTATGGGCTTGAAGGTCTGGACAGGGCCGTTGCCTTTGAAAAGAAACAGGGGACTATTGATAAAGACGCAAAACTTACATGCCTCTTATCAGTATCTGTAACTCACAAGGGCCTGCAGCATATAGCAAAACAGTATCTGGAAGATGAACTGAATAATGAAAAGAATATCCGCCACCTTGAAGTATATGTATTTACCGAATCAGATACTAAAAAAATCATTAAAGATATACTGATACCATATGCAGAAAAATTTATTGAAAAAACAGACCCCGCCCCTCTCTGTGATGTCTTTGGTGTTGACGGAGAATATAGCCGGCATTACAGTTTTTTAAAAGCGATTGCCGCCTTTTGGCAGGTATTTATAAACCCGGAAATCAAAGGGACCTTCAAGATTGATCTTGACCAGGTATTCCCGCAGGAAAAACTTGTAGAACAGAGCGGTCTATCTGCATTTGAACATTTCAAGACCCCCTTATGGGGTGCGGAAGGAACTGACAGCGATGGCAATCCTGTAGAGCTGGGGATGATAGCAGGCGCCCTTGTAAATCAGAAAGACATTGGCCATTCCCTGTTTTCTCCTGATGTCACTTTTCCTTCAAATGAGATTAAAGCTGATGAACTGGTCTTTTTCAGCAGACTCCCCCAGGCCCTTTCAACAGAAGCAGAAATGATGACAAGATATACAGACGAACAGCTTGACGGCAAGAGCAGGTGCATTCAACGCATACATGTTACAGGTGGAACGAACGGTATCCTGCTTGATGCCCTCAGAAGGCACAGGCCTTTTACGCCTTCCATTATTGGAAGGGCTGAAGACCAGGCCTACATCATGTCTGTACTTTTTAATGAAAGCAAAAAAAATCTGCGGTACGCACATAAAGACGGCCTTATAATGCGCCATGACAAGGAAGCATTTGCTGTTGAGGCATTAAAGAAGGCGGCTACAGGGAGATTGATCGGGGACTACATTAGAATCCTTCTCTTTACATTTTATTGCAAGTCACTGCCATGGTCCTTTGATAAGATCAAAAAACAGGTAGACCCATTTACGGGCTGCTTTATATCGAAAATCCCGCTTACTATTGTGTACCTGCGTTTTGCTCTCAAGACCGCATCATTCTTTGCTGAAAAAACAGATGACAAGAGACAGAAGGGCAAAGAATTCATGGAAAGCGGAATTAAGAGGCTGAGTGAGACTATTTCATACCTTAATCAGGATCCCAATCCTTTTAGTGACCTGTATAAAAGAGAAAAATCAGGGTGGGACATGTTTTATGACATACTGGATAAAGCAGAAAGCAATATTATTAGCGATGATGCATTCGCTTCTGAATTAAAGAGTAAAGCAAACTCTATTGTTGAGTCATGCAAAGTTAAGATTTAAGCGGGGACATATCCCATTGGATGTGTCCCTGTTATAATGAGTTATGTTTCCTGTCAGCCCTGAAAAAGAAAATAAACTCCGGGAAAAGCTGGACAGTCTTGGAATTTATGAAAAAGACATTGAAGAATCCTTTATACGTTCCGGGGGCAGAGGAGGTCAAAATGTTAACAAAGTCGCTACCTGCGTTTATCTGAAACATATTCCCACCGGAACAGAGGTAAAGTGTCAAAAGGCGCGAACTCAAGGGCTTAATCGATATCATGCCAGAGTTCTTTTATATGATAAAATCGAACAGGCTATTCATGGAAAAGAAAGTGAAGAATCCCAACGCATTGCAAAAATAAAGCGACAGAAAAGAAAACGCTCCCGGCGTGCAAAAGAAAAGGTCCTGGAACAAAAGCATTTCACCTCAGAAAAGAAAAAAGGCCGTTCATTTTCGTATAATTCTGGAAATGCTGATGATATATAATTTTTATTTGAAATTAATTACAGGATTTAATACTATATAGCAATATTAAAAAGGGGAAATAATGATTGAACTGGACATACCGGGCTTTGGAGTTGTTAAGCTGGAACATCTTGTTTCAGATTTTACAGGAACTCTTTCTTTTAACGGAAAGCTTATTCCGGGCGTAAAAGAAAAACTGAATGAGCTTGCTGACCTGCTGACTATCCATGTTTTAACCTCAGACACCTTTGGATCTGCAAAAGCGGAATTGTCCGATGTAAAATGTGATCTCCATGTACTTGAGGGAGAGTTTCATGACCTTCAAAAGGAAGAATATATAGAAAAGCTGGGCACAATTTCTGTTATTGCCTTTGGCAACGGCAATAATGACAGGAAAATGCTCAGGGTCGCCAGGATTGGCATTGCTGTTATAGAGGGAGAAGGCTGCGCCGTTGACATATTAATGGCAGGTGACGTCAATGTATCAGGTATAATTAATGGTCTTGACCTCCTGCTGAACACAAAGAGATTAAAAGCAACTCTACGGTATTAAAAGAGAACTATATTAGTATTGATAGGCAACATGAACATCTTATAATCTCAAGGGCTTTAAAATATTTGTTCCGCGTAAATTCATAGAATACTGTCTATCTAACAGATTAGTTTGTAAATATCAAAAAAACACCTCATATTTTCAGATAAAATTATTTGCATCTTTCCTTAATATGTAATAAATTAGTAACTTCCTAATTTATTACAAATATTATCTTAATTTCATCAGGAGGCCTAAATTGAGCAAGAAAATTAACATAGAACCTGCAAGCAGGGTAAAAGACCTTCCGCCATATTTATTTGCAATTATCGATACAATGAAAGAGAAGGCACTTGCAAAAGGGATTGATCTGATCGACCTGAGTATCGGAGACCCTGATACTCCAACTCCCGAACATATAATCAAGGCGATGCAAAAAGCCGTAAAAAACCCGGCACATCACCAGTATCCGTCATATGCAGGGATGCTCTCATTCAGACAGGCCGTGGCTGACTGGTACAAAAAAAGGTTCAATGTAAAGCTGGACCCAAAAACAGAGGTTGTGTCCCTGATCGGATCAAAAGAGGGCATTGGTCATATGCCCCTTGCCTTTATTAATCCTGGAGATTATGTGCTTGTCCCGACTCCCGGCTACCCTGTTTATCCCGTGGCTACACTTTTTGCAGGGGGGATCAGTTATGAAATGCCCTTGCTTGAAAAAAACAGTTATCTTCCTGATCTGACCATAATTCCAAAATACGTCCTGAAAAAAGCAAAGCTTATGTTTATTAACTATCCCTAACAATCCTACAGCTGCATGTGCTGGCAAGGCCTTTTTTAAGGACATCATCGCATTTGCCAGAAAGCATAATATTATCATCTGTCATGACGCGGCTTACACTGAAATGTATTATGGAACTGAAAAACCCATGAGTTTTCTGCAGGTACCGGGTGCGAAGGATGTTGGTATAGAATTCCACTCTCTTTCCAAGACATACAATATGACCGGATGGAGAATCGGATTTGCCGTTGGCAACAAAACCGCTGTTGCAGGGCTGGGCAAGATAAAGACCAATATTGATTCAGGAATTTTCCAGGCCATCCAGGAAGCAGGAATTGTCGCTCTCAATACAAAAGATGCAGAGCTGAAGAAATTAAGAAAGATGTATCGGGAGCGAAGAGATATCCTGTTTAAAGGCTTAACAAAACTTGGCCTTGAAGTAAATAAACCAAAAGCCACTTTTTATCTCTGGGTTAAATGTCCAAAGGGTATTTCTTCAATGGACTTCACTGCACTTCTACTAAACAAGGCAGGTATCCTGACAACCCCTGGCAACGGATTTGGAGCTCCAGGAGAGGGTTACATAAGGTTTGCATTGACTGTTCCTGTCAAAAGAATGAAAGAAGCAATAACCCGGATTCAGAATATTCTGTAATCCGGGTTAATTAAATATTATTTCTATACAGTTGGGACTATTTAGCTCCTGCCTGCCTCAGCAGGTTTACAATTGCCGGATGACCTTTTGTCTCTGCAATGCTGATTGCTGATTCATTATCTCCGGTCTTTACATTCACATCTGCTCCGCCTTCTATCAAAAGTTTAGCCATATCATAACTACCCTTAAGAGCCGCATCCATAAGGGCTGTTCCACCCATTGCATCCTTAACATTTACGTCCGCCCCCTTATCAATAAGCAGCTTTGCTATATCAACATGTCCCTTAACAGCAGCTTCCATGAGAGCAGTCTGGTTTTTATCATTCTTTAAGTTCACTTCAGCACCCTTTGATAGCAGAAGCTCAACCGTCTTTGAATGCCCCTCATAACATGCGTCCATTAAAACCGTTCCGCCCATGGAGTCTCTGGCATTTATATCTGCTCCTTTGTCAAGCAGCAATTCAACAATTATCATATTCCCCTTATAAGCGGCATCCATTAATGCTGTTCCACCAAGTGCATCTCTGCTTTTTACATCTGCACCTACAGAAAGCAACGTTTTTACAATTTCTGTTTGTCCGCCAAAAGCAGCTGCCATCAGTGCTGTCTGGTTCTTAACAGTCTTTGCATTCACATCAGCCCTGCTGGCAAGTAACAGTTTCACAACTTCTGAATGCCCCTTAAAAGATGCAAGCATGAGCGGTGTCCTTTTATATGCATCCGTGGCATTCACATCAATACCTTTTGCCAATAAATTTTTCACAACCCTGGCATTACCTGCCATTGCCGCTTCCATCAGTTCATCAGAAATGGCTGCATTTACAGGCATAGTTCCCACTGAAAAGCCAATCACACAAACCACGACAAAAACAGCCAGAACATTTCTTAAACTACTCATAATACTCCTCCTTATATAATGAAATTTTCAGTCGATTTTCAAGAATTGATTTTATTTAACTTAAAGGTGTCTATGGGCAATATGTTATAAAATTTCGGAATAAAAGAGCAAATTCATAATATTGCTTTAGTATTATTATCATAATAAAAGGAAGGCCTTAATTTTGTTGATTGTCATCTAACTATCTATTAAAATATCAGGATTTCCTGTAATAACTTATTATGGAAAGATACTGATCATTCTGACTCACTGGTTAATGATTTTATCATTTTAAACTTAGCAATTACATCATTAACAGATATAAGCTCCATGGCAGCCTGAGAATGAACGCGGTAATGCCAGTCAACCGACCCGGGTTCCTTGTTCGATATTTCTTTTACTGCTTCATTATACTTATTTACAGTAAATTCCAGTTTTTGATAAGGCCCTGAAAGTTCAGGACGAGCTATCGCATATAATCCCAATACGGGAGTATTGAAGGCACGCGCTATATGAACAGGTCCGGAATCGGGTGAAATTAACACAACGGAGTGTTTCAGAAGGGCCATCAGCTTTTTTATTGACGTTCTTCCCGCTAAATTTACAACACCAGAATTTTTCTGACAGATAAATTCAGCTGTTTCAAGTTCTGTTTTTGAATTGCCCCCGGTTAATACAATCTTATAATCAAAAGTGTTAGAGATGGTCTTAATTAATTCAATATATTTTGTTATCGGCCAGTTTCTTTCCTTTTTACTTGTAGCAACGTTAATGATTACATAGCCTGTCTGTCCAACTTCATGTTTAACCCATAATATATCCTCTTTATCTACTATAGGATGCCAGACTGCTTCCCCATGAGGAATTCCTAATACCTTTGCAAAACTCATAAAACCATCTAGCAGGTGATGGTCCTCTTTTGGTATTGGATGAGTTATAAATAATTTCTGGAAATCCTTTGCCCGCCTTGAGTCAAAACCTATTTTTGTTTCTGACGTTATGAGAGGATAAATCAGGTTAGCCCTGAAGCTTGCCTGCATGGCGAGCAAAACATCATAATGTTTTGTTCTGACTCTTTTCCATAACCTGTAATAATCAGAGAGGGTTTTGGGTTTGTCGATCGGGAAAAATGTAATACCATCGATTTCGTCAACTGCAGGCAAGAATTTCTTTTCTATTATCCATGTAATTTCAGCATTCGGGAAATGTTTCCTGATTGCTTTTACAGCAGGTATTGCCAAAATAACGTCACCTAAAGCTGATAGTCTGACAATGCAGATTTTTTTCGGGTTATCTGGAATATTTTTCTTCATATTAGAAACGATTGTTAGCAATAACCGCTATAAAGAATCACATAATTCACCATCTCCCCTTGCAGGAGAGGGTTAGGGAAAGTGTTAATTCAACTTATTTTTTTGCCTTCACTATAACATATATCATTCCTCCTGTTTCTACAAAGCAATAAAAAACTGTTATTTTTTTTGCGGAAGTGATTGTGATAAAATAATTCATCTGCAATGCTGATAAATTATCAGGCAGACTTAACAGATCATTTAATATCAATCTGACAAACCATAATGTACATTGCATATATCGGCATAGGCTCCAATCTGGGAAATCGGGAAGATAATTGTGAAAGAGCAATCAGCCTTTTATCTACGAATGGTCTGAATATTATTAAAAAGTCATCAATGATCGAGACTGAACCATGGGGAGTGCTGGATCAACCTGCATTTATTAATATAGCTGTTTCAGTTAAAACAATCCTGTCGCCAGAGAAACTTCTGGCTCTTTGTAAAAAAATCGAAACCGATGTAGGACGAACAGAAACAATAATGTGGGGACCCAGGATTATAGACCTGGACATACTTTTCTATGATGAGTTGGTAATCGAAAAATCAGGCCTGTCTATCCCCCACCCTCACATAAAAGACAGGGCTTTTGTTCTGAAATCCCTTGCAGAAATTGCCCCTGATTTTGTCCACCCTGTTCTTAATAAAAGCATTAAAGAACTGCTCGCTGAATGCCTGACTACTGACTACTGACTACTGACTACTGTCTACTGACTTCATTTCCCATTAACAATATTCCCAAAATTCTTCAGGATCTGCAAACCCAGTACCTGACTTTTCTCCGGATGGAACTGGACCGCATATATATTGTCTTTCCAGACAGAGGAAGTAAACTCTATTCCGTAATCAGTTGTGGTTGCAACAACAGAACTGTCATCAGGAGATACATAGTAGGAATGGACAAAGTAAAAATAGCTATTATCAGGTACCCCCTCAAAGAGTGGATTATTCTTCTTTATGTTAAGCTGATTCCAGCCCATCTGCGGAATCTTGAGTTCTTTATTTTCCAGATCAAACCTGATAACCCTGCCTTTTAAAATATCCAGTCCTTTGCACTTGCCGAATTCATCTGACTCACTGAACAGGACCTGCAGCCCAAGACAAATGCCTAAGTAAGGCTTGCCCTTCTGTATGGATTCAACAACTGCATTTATGAGATTCAGGTTAGTCAGTTCCCCCATGCAGTCTCTAAAGGCACCAACACCGGGAAGAACAACACCATCAGCATTCAGGACATCTTCCGGTTTATTGGTGACTTTCACATTTACACCTACCTTAAGAAACCCCTTTTCAACGCTTCTCAGGTTGCCCATCCCATAATCAATAATCGCAATCATATGATATATTATGATTTTAGGCATATAAATTCAATTAGTCAGGAAACAACTGAAATACCTGCTTGAAATAAGTATTAAGTTTGAGGTATATTTTTAAACCTGAAATTTCATCTGGTAATTAAACATGGATTTAATACCCAAACAAATTTTTTTCACAAAAGGCAAAGGCGTTCATAAAGACAAACTCGCCTCATTTGAGCTTGCTTTACGAAAGGCAGGAATTGAAAAATGTAACCTTGTCTATGTATCAAGCATTTTTCCGCCTAACTGTGAAATAATTTCAAGGGAAAAGGGACTTAAAAAAATAAAACCTGGACAGATCACATTCTGCGTTATGGCCAGGAACTCTACCCAGGAGCACAACCGACTGATATCATCCGCTGTCGGGCTGGCAGTTCCAAAGAGTAAGGAGCACTACGGATATATCTCGGAGCACCACTCTTTTGGAGAAACAGCGAGACAGGCAGGTGATTATGCCGAAGACCTTGCTGCCACAATGCTTGCCACAACACTGGGCATAGCCTTTGACCCTGATGAGGCATGGGACTCTAGAAAACAGGTATATAAGGCCAGCAACTATATTTTCAAATCAACAAACATCTGCCAGTCTGCCGAGGGAAATAAGCAGGGCAAGTGGACTACTGTGGTTGCAGCTGCAGTAATGCTATTGTGAATTGAAAAAATCATCCCCAGATAATTTCGGCGGTCTTCCCCTTAAATACTCAAATTATAAAAACTCATCCATAGTCATTGTTCCTGTTCCTTTTGATAAAACAAGCACCTGGATCAAAGGGTCATCAAAGGGACCTCAGGCCATTATTAATGCTTCGAAAAATTTGGAACTCTATGATATTGAAACCGGTTCTGAAGTATATACTAAGGGCATACATACAGCCGGTAAAATTAGCGGGCTTACGCCGGAAACCATGGCAAACAATGTTTATAGAAAAACCGGAAAACTCTTGGCCCATAATAAATTCACAGTTGTACTTGGAGGAGAGCATACTGTTTCACTTGGATCGATAAAAGCGCAGACCGGGCATTTTGATAATTTAAGCATTCTCCACCTGGATGCTCATTCTGACATGCGTGATACATACGAAGGGACTAAATACAGCCATGCCTGTGTTATGGCAAGGGCTAAGGAATTAACAGACAGGATAGTTTCTGTCGGGATAAGGAGCATGGACTCATCAGAGCTGAAAAATATAAACAGTAAAAATATTTTTTATGCAGCAGACATCAGAAAATCAAAGACATGGATTAATAACGCCACGAAAAGGCTATCTGATAATGTATATATAACTATTGACCTGGATGTCTTTGATCCCTCCATCATGCCCTCTACAGGCACCCCGGAACCAGGAGGGCTGGGCTGGTATGAAGTTGTTGATTTACTGAATAATGTTTCAAAGAAAAAAAACATCGTTGGTTTTGATGTTGTTGAACTCTGCCCGTCTAACAATGTTGCTCCTGATTTTCTTGCTGCAAAACTCATTTACAAACTTCTCAGCTTCAAGTTTAAGTAATCTGCGCTTGTTATCCAGCATTTCCGAAAATAGGCCACATTATTTTTTTCAACAGGTCTATAATATCTTCGTACTATTATACAAAGGAGTATATGATCGCCCCTGAAGCATAGCTTCGAGGAATTCTTTTGATTAAAACATGAAATTACTTGAATTATGTCTTTCTCCGAATTTTGGAGGGCTTGAAATTTATTTTAAGGATATTTGTATCTGGTTTGCTCAAAGAAATAATATTGATCTCTATATAGCAACCAGTAATAACTCACCTCTTCAACAATCGCTTAACAGTGCACCCGCTTCACAGCTGACATTAAGCTACAGGTTCTCTTCATTACCATTATTTGCAGCAAGGTCTTTATCCAGATTTATTGAGAACAATAATATAGATGCCGTACATCTGCATTGGAAGCATGATTTGCCTTTAGTATCATTGACCAAGAAAATCTGCAGGAGACAGTTTGCTTTGATACATACCAGGCACATGGATTTACCAGGCGGCAAACACGATATTTATCATAAATTCATTTATAAGGAGATTGATAAATTTATTTCAATAACTGATTATCTGAAGAAGCAGGCCCAGAGAAACACGCCTCTTCACATTGATAAAATCTGCCGGATTTATTGTGGATCCAACCCTACTACGCCGTTAACAACTGCTAATATCCAGGCTTTAAAATTGAAATTCCATATTGACAATAAATTTACCATCGGTGTTGCAGGAAGGATTGAACCTCAAAAAGGCCAGCATTTATTAATTAAGGCAATTGACGGGTTATCTAAAGAGGGGCTTGACCTATATGGAGTAGTAATAGGCGATGCCATGAGTAATGATTACATGAATGAAATAAAAGATTTAATATCTGCCAGGTCCCTGCAAGACCGTATCATATTGGTACCCTTTCAGGCTGATCTGACAAAAATAATTCAATGTCTGGATATTCTTGTGCTGGCTACAGCTAAGGAGACATTCGGAATGGTTCTTGTTGAAGGAATGCGGGCAGGAATTTCGGTAATAGGGTCAAATGCCGGAGGGGTCCCGGAGATTATTGACCACAACAAGACCGGTTTATTATTTGATAGTGAGAATGTTGGTTCCCTGAGTGAAGCGATAAAAACTCTTTACTTTAACAGAGAACTTAAAGGCAGGCTTGCTGATGCAGGGCAGAAAAAAGCTGAAGCCTCCTTTAATAAGTTAACCCTGTTCGAGGACGTTTCAGCCGAACTATTTAAAACATTAAACAGCATGTAAAGATGTCAATCACTGCCACTGCCGGTTTTCAGACCAAATTGCATGTCATATAGTTCACGATATCTACCGTCTACAGACATGAGTTCATCATGTTTGCCTATCTGATTAATTCTGCCTCTGTCCATCACCAGAATTCGATCGGCCTTCCTGATAGTTGAAAGTCTGTGGGCAATAATAATAGTTGTTCTGCCAGGGATAATGTTTTCAATTGCTTTTTGAATTTTAGTTTCCGAGTCAGAATCAAGAGATGATGTAGCCTCATCAAATATAAGGATTTTGGGGTTTTTAAGGATTGCTCTGGCAATTGTCAGTCTTTGCTTTTGTCCGCCAGAAAGCATTACCCCCCTTTCCCCTATCTGGGTATCATAGCCCTCCGGAAATTCTGTAATGAATTCATGCGCAAATGCTGCTTTGGATGCCGAAATAATTTCTTCATCTGATGCATCAGGCTGCCCCATATGAATATTTGCCTTCACAGAATCATTGAATAATATGACATCCTGTGTGACAAGACCAATATGCTTTCTCAGAGAGTTAAGTGACAGATCCCTGATGTTTTCACCATCTATCAATATATCGCCTGAAGATGGATACCAGAAACCTGCAATCAGGTCAACGAAAGTGCTCTTACCAGCTCCGCTTTGTCCTACCAAAGCTATAAGTTCTCCCTGTCTGATTTTAAGATTAATTTCATTAAGCACCAGGTCCCTGTTTTCCGGATATTGAAAAGATACCTCTTTAAATTCAATGTTTCCCTTAATATCTATTTCCATACCACCTGATTTCTCAGGTTCTTCAAGGATAATCTCCCTCACACGGTCCAGTATGGTTCGTGCCTGCTGAAAATTATTATGTACTGAACTCAATCTTTTCAATGGGGTATAGATCATTAATAATGCTGCAATGAAAGAGAAAAAGGCGCCGGGTGACATTTCTTCTGATATCACCAGATGACCACCGTAATAGACAATTATTGCTACTCCCACTCCGCTCAGTATCTCGACCATCAGAGTTGAAAGCCCTCTTATTTTTATCTCCCTCATTACATTCCCGTAATGATCCTCCAATGCAGTTCTGTACCTATTGCCCATATTTTTTTCCATGGTAAAGGCCTTTATAATTTTTATTCCAAGGAGACTTTCATGGAGCAAACTTGTTACTCTTGAAATAAGTTTTCTTGTATGAGCGCTGGTCTTTTTCATTTTCACTCCTAAACGTCCGATACTGTATGCAATGAGTGGCATCACAATAAAAGAAAGCAAAGCCAGGTCCCATCTCCTCATAAACGCCACGATACTTAATACAATGACAGTCCCTCCGGAAACAAACAAATCCTTTATGGTAGATGCTAAGATACCCTGCAAGACTTCAATATCATTAAGAACTTTTGAAACCACTGAACCACTTGATGTTCTGCTGTAGTATGATTGGGGTATGATAAGAAGTTTTTCATAAATCGCCTGCCTCAATAATTTTACTACCTTTGCTCCTATTGAATTCAATAAGTAGAAAGCTGAATATGTAGATATACCTCTCAAGAGAAATAGTCCGATAATTGCAAATGGCAGGACCATTAAATACGATTCAGATTTCACAACGAAAATCCAATCTATCGCAGGCTTAACAGACCATGCAATTCCACCATTAATGCTCGCAAGCAGGAGACTGAAGAGAACAGCAGCAACAAGTCTTATAATGAATGGTTTTGTGAACTGCCAAAATACATTCATGTCCTCCTGCCAGCTATCGGACTTACTATTTCTTAATATTTTTTCTATATCTAAGGGCATTTATTTATGCTGAAATTTATAAATTATCGAGAACATATCACAACGCAAGATACAGGTTAATCTCATATTTTATTAAGAAAATCAATCAACTTATTATTAATATCATCAATAACTTCTTTTCTATTGCCTTTGTCAAAAGGTATAGTAACATTCATTTGTTTTTCATATTCGTTTAATGTAGCCCACCTTTTCGGACTGGCTGCAAGTTCATCACCAAAAAAGGACATTGTATTGATATTAACAGCTCCTGCCAGATGCATTGTTCCTGTCGACGTGCTCACAAACAATGCAAAATTGGATATCAACTGACAGAACCGATACACCCCCCGGTCTGACAGATAAAAAACAGCATCATAATCAACTTTACCCTCAACCTCTTCTCTCAAATCATACTCGTCCGGACCAAATGTAAAAACTACTTTAAATCCATTATGTCCAGAAACATGCCTGGCTAACTCTACATATTCATCAACAGTCAGATTTCCGACAGATGATCCTCCGAAACCGGGATGAAAGGCAACATACCGAAATTCACCCTGTATATCATGTTGTTTTTTAAATTCAGCCAATGCGCTTTGCCTCTCTGTCTTTTTAAAAGGTAGTACAGGTTTATTAAAACTAAGATCAATTTCATGATCAATTTCTTTAATCAGTTCAAGGTTGTACTCATACTCTCTTTTTTTACAGGTTGATCTCCTCTGGACAAGTTTTATATTATGAAATATCTGAGCCAGTTTTGTTGCCGGAGCAATTCTCCTTTTTATTCTGCTTAGAAACAGTATCAGACCAATTCTGAATGTGGAAAACAGCGTAATTGATATGTCGGGCCTTAACTTTGTAATTGCATGTATCATTTCAACAGGGTGCTCTTTATCATCAATAATAATTTCATCAATATAGTTAATCTGTTGTGCTAATTCTTCATTTCCAGGTGCTGTCAGGGCAATTAAATAAAAATCCTTGCTGTAACGTTTAAGGGCCTGAAATACCGGCAATGACAGGACAAAGTCCCCCAGTCTGTCATTTCGTATTATTAATATCTTCATAATCCACAAAATAATTTAAAGTTGCAATAGTCTATCATTTTTTATTTTTCATTATTTAATGGATTGTTTCAACAGCCTGTCAATGCCTGCCCCCAATGTCATCCGTAATATTCACGCCATTTTTCCATGATTACATCCCAGGTTCTGTCCACGGATATTTGCCTCAGCAATACTGCATTCGCTTCATTATTTTGCAATCTGTTGAGATGTAATTTATCCTCTTGAAATGCATTAATCGGGGTACTGAATTCACCAAAGGGCGCCCACCCTATTGAGGTATTCAGACAAACAGTCGGAGTTTTAGCTGCAAATGCCATATGAAGTATTCCAGAGTTATTGCAAAGGAGCATTTTCACATTGTGAACCATTGCAAAAATCTGTCTCAATCCAGTAGGAGGTGTCATGAATGCTCTATCACCAATCTCATCGGAAACCTCTTCAGCTAAGTCCTTGTCTTCAGGAGCCCAACTAATGATCACGTCTCCCCCAAACTCATGGATAAAGTTTCTTCCAATTTCGATATACTTTTCTTTCGGCCATGCTTTTAACAGTGTACTGGCTCCCGGCGCCATTAGCAGATGTTTTTCGTGATTGATTTTTCTTTGCTCAAAAAAGGAATGAACAAATCCTGCTTCCTCGTCACCAAAGTCAGTAAAAGCTTCGATTCCACTTACTTTAAAACCTATCGATTCTGCGATCTCAAGATTCAATAGATATTCATGCCTGTTAGGATCATTGAATACATTCTTCTCTGGAGAAAAAGTATAGAACGGCTTTATAAGTTTGCCAGAACCGGCAGTCTTTTTCCCAACCAGAAAACAAAGAAAGGGAAAGAAGTCATTGCCCCACTTGAGATTTACCGCAAGATCAAATCTCTCTTTCATCAGGCGCAGGATTAACCCAAAGTAACCTGACTTTGCTATGATGCCTTTATATTCAATAAAATCATCAATAATGCTGAAGGCAGGACAGATCAGGTCGTTAGGAGCATTTGACAGCAGAGTTATTTGGGCCTCTGGAAATCGATCGCGAATTGCTTTGATGGCAATTGTGCCGGCAATAAAATCTCCGATAGCTCCGGTTTTGATGATAAGTATTTTCTTGTAATTCATTCAACTGCAAAAAAGCATATCAGTTTTCACTATGCTTATTTAACGCCCCCTGAAGCCCAATAAAAACACTTACCCAGGCAGTTTTAGCAGAACCTAAAATCATCGTATTAGCCAGACTTCCTATAAAAAATACCAGCGCAAATGACAAAATTGAAAATCCAATTACAGTATCTTTATTTTGCCATCCTGATCTAAAGAGGACTATAAACAGCCATATGATCGTTATTATTCCCGGAATTCCATAAGCTGATGCAACATATAAAAATGTGTTATGAGGAGTTTGAAAGTATTGCGCATCCGCATAAGGTATGTTTCTTTCCCACATTGATTGGAAACCGCTTGAGCCGGTACCGGTTAATGGATTATCCAGAAACAATTTTGCAGACAGCTGCCACATTTCAAGCCTCAGGCCAAGTGACGTATTAGTATCACCTTCAGAGTACTTTGTAATATCATCTTTAGCATGCCTGATACGTTCCTGAACCTTGGGAGACAATAAAAAAACTGTCAATATTATTGCTATAAGTGCCGTCATTATTAATAAATTCTTTTTACCAAAAAGGTTATAAATAACTATTGGAGATAAAAGAAAAAAGGCCGCATATCTGAACGTCCATAAACAACTATTGATAAATCAATAAAACAAACCGCCATAAGGCATAAAATAAATGCCGCTGTTTTTTTACTGGAAGCCTCTTTAAAGTAAAAAGACAGAACAAGTATTCCAAAAACAAGAAACAGAGACAAAATTATGTGATGAAAACCGCTTAGCAATCCCATTGGAAAAGCATGAGACCTCATGGGAGCAAGATTGGCATACTGCATTATAGATAGTATAGCCGTAAATATTAGTCCACAAAGAAAGGCTTTAAGTAATTTTTCAGCGTCGACTCTCGCAAAAGGCAATGAGGCTACAGCAAAAACATATAGCCAGTAATAAGAGCGCTTAACATGCTTTAATTCATAATTTATATTTTCTGCATTCAACAGTCCCAACCATATTAATATCAGCAACACACTTACAGGAATAAAGCAGGTTTGCTTTATAAGAACCGGTAATCTTTTAAAACCTATCCCGGATATTATCCATATGATAAGGGCCGCCAACCCTGAGATTATGGCCGGTGATTTAGCAACAGGGATAAAAAAAAACATGCTGCATAAACTCCAGAAAAGAAGCTTATATTGCAGCTCATTTTTATTCTCTACAGCTATTTTTGCATTTTGATTCAATTTATTATCTTCAATTTTGAAAGGAAATATTCTCGAAACATGTCAATTGTTTTTATTAATTTTGTGCTGTATTATAACAAATCATACAAGATTACCTTTACCGGAGGATTTAATAAAAATGAAACTACCCAAGATAGAATTTAAAGGAAAAAATATTGTAGTTACTGGATGTGCCGGTTTTATCGGATGGAAGGTTACACAGCTGCTTCTTGATATGAAGAAAACCGTAATCGGGATTGATAATATGAATGATTATTATGATCCTGCCCTGAAACGGTGGAGACTGAAATCCCTCAAGAACTATAATAATTTTAAATTTTTCAAGGTTGATATTGGTGAGCACCCCAAGGTTAATAAAATATTCAAAGATAATAAAATCGATGCTGTTATTAACCTGGCTGCCAGGGCAGGTGTAAGGGCGTCTGTAGAAGACCCGTGGGTTTATCTCCAGACCAATACGCAGGGCACACTGAATCTCCTTGAGTGCTGTAAAGACCATAAAGTTAAGAAATTTGTACTTGCATCTACATCCAGTTTATACGCATCTCTTGATATGCCTTTTAAGGAAGATTCAAAGACAGACACTCCTCTGGCTCCATACTCTGCATCAAAGAAAGGAGCTGAAGCATTCTGTCATGCTTACCATTATCTTAATGGTCTGGATGTTACTGTTCTCAGATATTTCACTGTATATGGACCTGCCGGAAGACCAGACATGAGCATTTTTAAATTCATAAAGAACATTGATGAGGGCAAACCCATTCCCCTGTTCGGTGATGGATCACAGACCAGGGACTTTACCTATATCGATGATATTGCGGACGGAACAATAAGGGCCTTAAAGCCCCTGGGTTTTGAGATTATCAATCTGGGTGGGGACAAACCTTATGTTCTTAATGATGTTATTAATATGCTCGGCAATCATCTCGGCAAGAAGGTCAAGGTCAAAAGGTTCAAGCTCCATCCTGCTGATGTAACTGCAACGTGGGCTAATATCGATAAAGCAAAAAAAATGCTTGGCTGGAAACCAACCATGTCGCTTGAAAAGGGTGTTGAAAAAACGGTCCAGTGGTTTTTTGATAATAAGAAAATGCTTCAGAAACTTAATTGGAAAGAATAAATTGTTTGTAGGGGCAAACGGCCGTTCGCCCGTGCCTCTTCATAAGATAGATTTCAGTGCCTCGTCAAGCAATGGATATTTAAATTTATATCCTGATGTTAATGCCCTCTCCGGAATGACCCGCTGACCGGTAAGCAATATTTCACCAAACTCACCCAACGCTGCCTTTAATGCAAATCCCGGCACCGGGAAAATTGAAGGCCTTCCGAGAACCCTTCCCAATTTGGAGCTGAAGTCCTTATTTGTTAAAGGATTTGGAGCCGTAACATTAAACGCGCCTGAAATCTTGTCATGCTCAATAGCATATTTGATAAAACCTGTTATATCATCAATATGTACCCAGGACATCCACTGCTTACCTGAACCGAGATACCCTCCGACAAAGGCTTTAAAGGGAGTTACCATTTTCTGAAGCGCCCCGCCATCCGGACCCAGCACAATCCCAAAACGAGTTATAACTGTCCTGACTTTTATTCCTTCGGCTTTCCTTGCCTCTGATTCCCAAGCATTACACACAGATGCGAGGAAATCTTTACCGGGTGACATATTCTCTGTCACTTCCTCATCACCATGGGGCCCGTAAAAGCCAACAGCCGAAGCATTTATAAGGACCTTCGGCTTCACATCTGCATTCTTTATAGACTCAATGAGATAATGTGTTGTATTGATACGGCTTGATCGAATTCGCTCTTTTTTGTCTTTTGTCCATCTATCTGAAAATATTGAATCACCTGCAAGATTTACAATTGCATCAAAAGTGGAAATCTTTTTTGGAGGAATAAGAGAAGGAGGACTCCAGGTTAGTTCGCCCGTAGAATTTGTTTCCTTCCTGGTAGTAATTACTACATCATGCCCTGCCGTCCGGAGCTCCCTGCTCAGTGCTGATCCTATAAATCCTCTTCCACCTGTAATAAGGACTTTCATGATGTAATTATATCAAAAAAGTAGGGGCACGGCACGCCGTGCCCCTACTGGTGAAAATTACCCTGCAATATTGGGGTCTGCTCTTTTCTGAAGCTTTGAAAATTGCCATTGCCAATGGCTTCCCGCATATTTCTAAAAAACTCAAGGAAAAAATGAATATTATGGATTGTATTTAACCTCATCGAGATGATTTCTTTGCTCATGTAAACATGACGCAAATAAGCCCTGGAAAAGTTACTGCATGTATAACATGTACAGTTCGGATCGAGCGGACCAGAATCTTTTTTGAATTCTTCCCGCTTTATACTTATCCTTCCCTGACTGGTAAATAATGCCCCGTTGCGGGCATTTCTTGTAGGCATTACACAATCAAACATATCAATCCCCGCAGCAACCGCTTCCATCACATCCATCAGATCACCAATACCCATCAGATATCGAGGTTTGTCTTGTGGAAGTAGAGGCGTAGCATAGTTAATCATTTCATACATTAACTCTTTCGGCTCTCCCACGCTCAATCCTCCAAGGGCATATCCGTCAAAATCCAATTCCAGTAACTCTTCTGTGCTCTGCTTTCTTAGATCCTTAAACATCCCGCCCTGAACAATGCCAAACAGGGCCTGGCCATCATTTTTCGCCTCATTGCATCTTCGGGCCCAGGCAGTTGTCAGTTTAAGAGAGTTTAAGGCATATTCCTTATCTGCAGGATAGGGTGTGCATTCATCAAATACCATTGCAATGTCAGAACCTAGCGCCCCCTGTATTTCCATAACAAGTTCAGGGGTAAGGAAATGAAGCGAACCGTCTATATGCGATCTGAACTCAACCCCGTCATCTTTTATTTTCCTTAACTTGGCAAGACTGAATACCTGGAAGCCGCCGCTGTCAGTCAATATAGGACCGTCCCATTGCATAAATTTATGGAGTCCGCCTACTTCACCGATGACATCATGACCCGGGCGAAGATACAGGTGATATGTGTTGGACAGAATAATATCAGAACCAAGCTCCTTCATCTCAACAGGTGTCATTGCTTTAACAGTTGCATTGGTCCCTACAGGCATAAAGGCAGGAGTGTTTATAACGCCTCTATTTGTTGTAATTTTACCGAGACGAGCAGCTCCGTCTGTTGATATAGCTTTAAATTGAATAATTCGCTCCTAATTCCAAGGTCTGCCTTTTTTCCCTCTTTGGAAAAGGGGGACTCGTAACTCCTCACTCTTAACTCTAATAGTGCCCCGCATACACTCCTGCTATGACCGCAAGGAAACTCAAACCAAGTACGATCCAGTGAAATGTCTGGAGAATATTGAAAACCTTTTTGGTGTCCATATCATTTGAGGGCTGACCAAAGAGTTTCTTGAATATCATTTTTTCAAGCCCGAATAAAAGAGCTGCATAGAAGGACCATATAACGATCATCAGCCATACGCCAACACTGGTCCCTTTCACATAAATGAGATACAGTCCTGACAATCCTGCAAGTATAACCATCACCTTTGCGATCTTTCCGAACCGATGCTCTGTCCCCTGGAACATCATGACCATCTCCAGGGACTTGTCCATGCGAAGAATCATCGGAAAGGTTACCAGAGTCACAAAAGCCACTCCTCCTATCCAGATAATTATGGATAATATATGAATGGTCAAAGCGATAAAGTATTCCATGGCAAGCTCCTTACCTTGTTATAAGTTAATAGTTATTCGTTACACATAAAAAACACAATAATATCTTTACGGTTTTACTAACATATAACAGATAACGTATAACAGTTCTTTACATTTTCTCAGGAGCACTCACCCCGAGTAGCTTCAGGCCTTCTTCCAAAATTATTTTTACACCTTTACAAAGACTCAATCGTGCAAGTGTAAGTTTACTGTCATCAGAAATAACCCTGTGTTTATAGTAATAACCATGAAAAACTCCGGCCAGCTCCTGAAGGTAATAAGTTATCCTATGGGGCTCGCAGGCAATTGCAGCTCCTTCAAAAACCATCGGATACTGTAGCAGTTTTTTAATAAGAGATATTTCTTCATCTTCTTTGAGCAATACAAGGTCAGCCCCTTGAACCCTTGAACCCGCGACCCCTTGAACCCTTTTTTCAACTGCCTGACGGAAAATACTGGAGATACGTGCAAAAGCATACTGAACATAAAAAACAGGGTTTTCAGAGGACTGCTCCTTGGCAACATCGATATCAAAGTCAAGATGGCTGTCAGCCTTTCGTGTAAGAAAAATAAACTTGGTAATATCAGGACCTACCTCTTCTATTACTTCACTGAGTGTTATAAAGTTACCTGCTCTTTTTGACATCTGAACAGGTTCCCCATGTCTCAAAAGGCTTACCATCTGTATTAAAATTACCCTGAATTTATCCTTGGGCATATCAAACGCTTCAAGTACAGACCTTATCCTTTGTATATATCCATGATGATCTGCACCCCATATATCTATAATCTCATCAAAGCCCCTGTCTAGTTTGTTTTTATGATAGGCAATGTCAGAGGCAAAGTAGGTGAATTCTCCGTCCTGTTTTTTAACTACCCTGTCCTTGTCATCACCGAACTCTGATGATCTAAACCATGTTGCCCCTCCCTGCTCATAAAGAAGGCCTTTATCTTTAAGTGAATTTAAGGCATTCGCGACCAAACCATTTGCATGAAGCTCTTTTTCACTCTGCCACCTGTCAAAGACAACTCCAAAATCATTCAGGTCTTTCTCAAGATTTTCCAGCATCATTTTATAGGCAAACTCTGTAATAAAGTCCCCGCACTCTTCAAATGTCTCGTTTGAAAATTTATCGCCCTGCTTTTCTTTTATTACACCGGCTATGGACTCAATATATTCTCCCTTGTATCCTTCTTCAGGAAATTCAATATCATTACCCAATAATTGCTGATATCGTGCATACACAGACTGTCCAAGCAGTTTAATCTGAAGCCCCGCATCATTTATATAAAATTCCCTCTCCACATCATATCCGGCCGCCTCAAGTATGTTACAAAGGGCATTACCTACTGCCGCGCCTCTTCCATGTCCGATATGTAATGGTCCCGTAGGATTGGCGCTCACAAACTCAACCTGGATCTTCTGCCCTTTCCCAATATCAGACCGAAGCAAAGATTCTTTTCCTTCCAGAAGCTCCTTAAGTCGATTGCAGAAAAAACTCTTGTTAAACCTGAAATTAATAAATCCAGGGCCTGCGATATCAATACTTTCAAAGAGGTCCGATGATTGTTCCTTCAATTTCGCAATTATCTCATTAGCAATGTCTCTGGGAGATTTCTTAAGTATTTTGGTAAGCTTCAGTGCTGCAGTAGTTGCAAAATCACCCATCTTCTCATCCCTTGGTATCTCAACTTCAACGTCGGGAATACTGTCAACGCCCCATTGTTCTTTCAGGCTTTCAAATGCTTTTTGTAAAGATTTTGTGACTTCCTGTTTCATGAACAATAAGTTTAAGGATAGCCCGGAAGTAAGTCAACTTCAGGACGAAAGCTTTTATTAAACCATACTTTTATGTTCAGCATATAATGTTGAACTGGTTATCCTTGCTACATCGCATAACATATTGTTAAAATTATAAAAATTAATTTGAGGTGATCATGCCATTAGACAAAGAACTTCTTGACATTCTTGCTTGTCCAAAATGCAAAGGCGATATCAGGCTTAATGATTCCCGGGATGGTCTTATCTGTGACAGTTGCAAGCTTCTTTATCATATTAAAGATGACATACCGGTTATGCTCATCGATGAAGCGGAGAAACTGTAAAGACTGGAGTTAAGAGTCCGGGATATTGTTCGAAGAAGGGGCCTAGGTTTCAAGGGGCCAAGGGTTCAAGTAAAAAGAATAATGATTAAAAATGCTGCATTAAAAAAAATCCTTGATCTTTTGTCTGTTCACTTGAACCCTCGACCCCTTGACCCCGTTTTTAATCCTATCTCTTACTACCGTCCCAGTCTTTTTGAAAGATATGAACCTGTAAGGGCATCGATTCCGGCCGTGAGTTCCTGCAGTCTCAGTTCTTTATCTATCCTGCTATTGAAGTCTATTAATTGAATAGTGATCATTTCAAGCTGAAGTCTTCTCCTCTCAAAATATAATCGGGCAACTTCATTAAGGATATCATCTCTTAACTGGACCATCAGCCTTGACCTGACGTCTATTGAGGTCTGGGCACTGTTCCAGATCAGATCCCCAAGATCCCACGTAAGAGAAACTGCCCAGCCTTTGTCAATCCCTGCAGTTATATCATTATCTTTTAAATACTGTGCCTGATAGGTATCTTTATAGAAATATGTACTGCTCTGCCAGTCTTCTGAATCATCATAAGCCACCCTCAAATCAGGCAGCCATGCCTTTCTTGCAGCTGCTTTCCTCCACTTATTAATTTTCTCCGGCTGGACCTCGGCATATTCTATGGCAGCCTGTCTGATCTCTTCTACTGTCGGCTCATGAGAAAACATGGAAAGAGCTTCTTCAACGGTCATTTCTATTTCCCCGTCTACAGAATGATATGCTGATATTTTACTCTTGAAGACCCCCTGTCCGGACGCTGCCCAGAGGACCATGTTGTCATTTCCGATATTGTTATTTGAAGCCAAAGAACGGATATCAGTTGTGGATAGACCTTCAGACATTGCTTGCCAGTAATTCGAGTCCTTCATGTATTTAAATACGCCTCTGTCCGTAGCTGCGTAAAGGGCATTGTCACCTGCTAACATAATAGACCTTATATTTCTGCTTAACAGTCCGAAGCTGCCTGCCCTTTTCCATGATCTTCCTTCATCACGACTTATTATCAATCCATTTGATGTGGCCAGATATATTTTCCCGTGATCTTCATGATCGACAAGGATATCTCTTACTTTGATTACAACCCTGATTTTGGAAATATCTTCATCCTCATCTGCAAAAAGAAATTGATAATCTTCTTCAGGAGTTATTAATTCATATATCCGGTCCCAGCTGGCCCCGTTGTCAGAGCTTATATATACTCCCATGCTTGAGGCAGCATAAAATATACTCAAATTGGATCGGCTTGGTGATATAGCTGTTACAACAGATTGAGAATGCATATTTTTTCCTTTTGTCCAGTTCCTGCCATTGTCCTCTGTAACAAATATTCCTGCCATGGTTCCTATTATTAAAACTTCAGATTTTTGAGGATTCACTGCGATAGAAAATACTGTATTTTCAAGCTCACCTACCCCTCTGAAAATTCTTTCCCACTTCGATCCTCTGTCAGTGCCTTTGTAAAGACCATCTGTTGTTCCAACATAAACAATGTTTGAATCTCCTGATAAGGTAACTGTGTTAATATTGTTGCTTGTCGTTCTGAAAGAGAGCAGTTCAGACCAGTTTGCTCCTCCATCTTCGGTCATGTAAACAACTTTATTTGAACTTATGTAGACCATGTCAGGGTCCTGAGTGCTGACCGATATTTCTTTAAGATCTGCATCCATAATGCCATTACTTACCTTGACCCATTCCCTGCCCCTCTCGTTTGCAAACACTGTGACAGAAGATATAAAAAGCAGAAACAAAGAGGTTACCGCAACCAAACAAAACCTTATTCTTCTCATAACAGACTCCTTCACCCTTTTCCGGCAAGACTGTGCATCGCCTGAAAAAGATCATTAAGTTGAATTTCTGTTTAGGCTTTGAATATAAGGAATACTGCAAAGCCATGTCCCTAGTTGAGCAATAGTATATTGCCCTGAAAAGAAAAGATCAACTTGCCACAATGTTAATACTAAAAGGCTCAGATGATTAATGTGATATAACAGGAAAGGTATTTATGATTACAACGCATTAAGGTATGCAATTATACACTTAAAATTTTCATATGACTTATATATGATTTTGAATTCATTTTATCTCAAACTTCTTTGTAATAGATGATATCTCAAATGCTTCCGGTTTTGGCAATTCCAGTTGCTCTGCAAATGACGCAGGATAAGGCATGTAATATAACCGGGCTTCAACTGACATGAAAGCTCCGGCATCTTTAGGAACAATAAAAGCATAGTTTTCCTCACGGATTTCACAAGCGTTTATCCGGTTATCAAATATGATCTTGACAGCATTATAGGAAGACAGGATCGGCCGGTCCATGCTATCTACAAATATGGAGCGGTAAATACGCATCCCCTTTGATATATCATCTCCCAGAGTTTCCGTATCAGACATTCTAAATCCAGTCACATCATATCCGGTCATTCCGCTGACAGGGACTGCTGGAATAGACATGATTTTACTACCGGTAACAGCTTTCACTTCAAGATACATGAATCGGATATCAGAGCTTCCAGTCGGCATCTTATGGCCTGTCCTTGAATTGTCTATTTTTATTTTGATATTAATATCTTCTCCGGGCAATACCTTAGAACTGCTGAATTCTATTGAAAGCCTGATTGCACCCTCAACCTGCTCCCTGGTGTGTGCTCCAGGGAAGCTGTGTGTATAAAGTTTCTCACGAAAGGGAGAATAGCCCAGCAGAGAATACGAAGCCTTTCCTGATTCATATACAGGTTCGTCAGCAATGAGAAATCCCTTTGCACTCATGTGGCAATCCTGGCATTGGATGCCATCCGCAGCATAGGGGCTGCTCTTCCATTCAGTGAAAGTAGATTTTATCTCAAGGCCGAAACGGTTAGTCATATTATGACAAATAGCGCAAAATTCACTCTTTGTATGCAACTCGGAGTAAACATGATGCCAGTCTGACTCTGATTTAAATGGCCCCAGTTTCTGCTTTGCAGGTACAGAAATATAATTGCCGCTTCCCGGCTTATCGTCACTGTAGCTTTTCAGGGTATGACAAAAATCACAGGTTACACCTGAGGATTCTGACAAAACATCACTGGTTGATTTAACAAGTTTATTGCCCATACTGTATGTGACGGGGGAGTGGCAGGCTATACAACCCTCTGCATCCTTGGCAAGTCCTGCATCACTGTTTATTCCGGGAAGGAGTTCCTTGAAATACTGGGCCTGAAATACTGGGTCATCAAAAGACCGGGCATGCATGGATTGCGAGTGCTGATCAAATATTTTCACGTGACATTCACGGCATGTAGATGAAGGCCAGTACTGTTCGGAAGGAGTTGACAGGTCTTCAGCGCGGGGTTGTAAATCAGTATATAAAACAAATAATGCAACAAAAGAAAATATTGAAATTAAAAAACGCATACAACCCTCTTTTATAAAATATATTATGCAATGATATAGGAACCGGAATTTCAAAAAACTTAACTTGTAACAATATGCATTATATCATGCAGAAATATAGTAAGCGGTTTATTTGTAAAGTATATCATATAATTAATCAGCTGAAAGCTGGTCTTTATATATCTTTTTTTACTTGTATGTCTGTTTCATTATAATTATTAATAATTTATTGCGATGAATAACCCTGCAAAAAAAATCACCTTTCCTCTAAGTTTTATCATCTTCTTCTCCGTTCTTAATGGAATGATGTTTCAGGTAGCAATCCCTGATATATCTGCAGAGTTCAACCTTCTTCCGTCAGAAGTGAGCTGGGTCATGACTGGATATATACTGGTTTTCGCTGTGGGAGCTCTGATTTACGGTAAACTGGCTGACATCTATCCTGCAAAAAGGCTGATTACCATAGGACTAATCTTGATGAATGCAGGTTCAGTGCTTGGTCTGTTTTCAAAATGGTATCCAATGCTGATTATCGCCAGATTAATACAGGCCGCAGGCGGCGCTGCAATTCCGGCCCTGGCAATGATTGTTGTTACCAGATATTCCCCTGCCAACCTGAGGGGAAACATGCTGGGTATTATCGCTTCCACTGTTGCCCTTGCTGCCGGGTTGGGGCCTGTAATGGGGGGATTTGTTACCGGTACTTTTAACTGGAAGTATCTGTTTCTTTTTTCACTGGCAACAATGTTTGCAATTCCCTCTTTAAGGCGTATTCTGCCTGATGAGAAAAAACTTCCTGATACATTTGATTCTGTCGGGGCTATTCTTATTGGGGGAGGTTCATCATCTCTGCTTATCTTTGTCACTCAGGACAACTGGTGGTTTCTGGCTGCATCGGTCATGATGACAGGCTATTTTATTTTTCATATAAAAAAAGCTGCCAATCCCTTTGTCAGCCCCTCTCTTTTTTCCAATAAGCATTATCGAAATACTGTGATAACCACATTTCTTTCTATTGGCTCTGTATTCGGCATGCTTTTCATGGTCCCCATAATGCTCAGGGACCTTTTGGATCTTAGTTCAAACAGTATAGGACTGACACTGTTTCCGGGCGCCATGAGTGCTGTACTGGTAGGCGTAATTGGAGGAAGGCTTTCAGACAGAAAAGGCAGCAGATTTGTTGTTTATCTTGGATCAGCCGTGCTCACAGCGGGTTTCCTGTTGCTATCTACTGTGGCAGGACAACAGGCATGGGTCGTGGCCTTTACCCTGATAATAAGTTATGCCGGATTTGCCCTGCTGCAATCTTCGCTGCCGCACACAATCTCGATTTCATTATCAAAAGATCAGACAGGGATAGGTATGGGAATATATAATCTTCTCTTCTTTATGTCAGGGGCGTTCAGTACTGCAGGAATAGGCAGACTTCTGGATTTCGGATCAACCGGTTTTTGCCTGAATCCAATAAATGTCTATATTGATGGATGTATCTACAGCAATATATTTGTAATGCTTGCTGCTGTAGTCGCAACATCTGCTTTTCTTTTCTACATCACCTTTAAAAAGTAACTGTTCTCCTCACAGGGACAGGACCGAATCATCACAGCCAAAATCATTCGGCACATATTTATCTGCCTTCCAGTCATTTTCCCAGCGGCTTCCGTCAATAAAATACCTGAAGCAATACTCTCTGCCCGCCGGTATTTCCAGGGTGGCTTTGAAATCCCCGTTCTTCATACGTGTCATGAATGTCCGGCTCTGGTCCCATTCATTAAAATCACCTACAATTGCTATTTCCCTGGCATCAGGTGCAGCTTCTTTCGGCAGTCTGAAAGTGACTTTGCAAATTCCATTTTCAAGGTGTTTCTTTGTAAGTCCGGTCTGTCTGGTCTGTATTTCAACTTTAATTTTCTTTTTAACAGGTTTTGATATCTTTTTTTCTATGGCAACCTCTTTCGCGTTATCTAAATCTCCTTTACTAATAATGTTGTCTAAAGGAATGTTCCAGTGGGCAGATATTTTCCCCATTAACTCCTTTTGCATCTCTTTGTCCTTAATTTTGAGACTGATTCCGGCCATACTGTTTGACCCGATCTGTTTCTTCCAGACAACATCACCTAACAGGGACACAGACGATCCATTTTGTGGAAATTTAACTTCCATCTCCAAATTTTCATTTTTGATAAAGTTAAAATCCCTTGCTTCAAGCCCCAGACCGTTAAATGAAAAATTTTTTGTCAATCCAAGTGAATAACGGGTAGCCCCATAAGACGGTCTGAACTTCACAATAAGCGGTAGATCAAATCTCGCAAATTCCCTTTTGCTTTTCAGCATTATTCTCTCCCTTCAAAAAAATTAAGGTGAATTGTGGTTGTCCTTTATTAAATAGACTTTATTGGAATTTGACCGGCTTGTCAAGGGTTTTTTTTGCGCTTAAATTACTACAATATTTCAACATGTTGGAAACACTAAAAAGGAGTATATTTATAATGGCCCTATTACTTATCTCTTTACTTATGAAAGGAGCCAGCATTCTTCCTGTCAATAAGAAGATAATAAACAATAACAGTAATTGAGAATATGTTAGCAATGTAATTAAACATCATCCAGTTGACCCATCCAAACTTCATAAGTACACTTGCCACATAACATACCTCACCTATCAGCCACAAACCGACAAATAAGGGATTAATTCCCCTGGCACTTCTGTTCTTATAACATTCCCATGCCTGGGGTATGCCGCAAATGGCAAATGCAATCGAACCTATCCATCCGATTAAATCAGCCATTGACAACTCTCCTTCTCATTACAGAATGACTAACAGCTTCTATCATATGCTCATTATATCTGATGTTAAGGTTTATCTTGATTAAAATAGAATACTGACACTCAAAACAGCATAACTAAATTTTGGAGAAATAGTCATACTTCTTTTGAAAAGTTAATAAAGGGAGAAAAAGAGGGGGAAGTTACTCCTGCGGTTTAACAGTAGTTTTTACCGCAGGAGCTATAGTTCGATTACTCTCCGCAGCATAGACGTCTCATGCTTTTCTTTCCTGTTGGTGTAACTGACATGACAACCTCAACCTTGTTGCCACATAAGCTACAATTCTTTCCAGAGTTTCTCATTCCTGCTCTTGCAGAAACATCAGTCTTTGATTTTCCAGCCATGGTGATCTCCTTTCTAATTCATTTTTATTTTTAACGCACAAATATCCTGTTTATATTCAGCGCACGCAATGCTTTCTAAATATCCTCTGTCAAGATTGGGTAAAACCAGGACAGCGATGCAGATTTGTTGCGACTTAATAATTTAAATATAACGGCATAAAAATGTCAAATCTTAAGTGATTATATTTTTAGTACAAAATTAGCACACTATACCGACACCCATATAGCGGACAATGAAATAATAGTGGCTATCAGGTCACTGACTTTCTCTAATTACAAACGATTTGCGAGGGGTTCTGACTATGAGGATATTACATATTTATAAATGATCCTGATGAATCAGAATGCTGAGTATTACATCTATGAACAAACAATTTAATCGAATATAAATTATGATGATTAACGTCTGAAAAAAATAAAAAAGGGCTTGGAATAACCAAGCCCTCAAAGATACATCTTGTTATCATCACATTAAAATCATTTTGCGATATGTGGCCAGAAGTGATACACATGCATCATACTCCTGTTTGTCCATACCAGTTTCAAAATATTCTATCCAATAATTTTTGCATTCATAATTACCGGTTTTTATATCTCTAGGGAAAATTATATATCCTTTAGCGTACATTTCACCCGTATCACTATAGACAACATCGCACACATACCCTGGACAAGTGCTACCAACTTGACAATAAATATCACGAGAGTAACATTCCAAAGAGCGTTTTGCATTTGAATCTATGTCATTAATCTGACTTTGTGACCAACAGTCACATGTTGCTGCTACAATAGTACCACCAGAATGCTCAGCAGCGTTCTCAATTCCCTGCACGGCTGCATCTGGTATACAAAGGGTTTTAGTTTTACCGCTCGGTGTAGTTAGTTGCACTGGATTCTTTCCTTCTGGACATTCGGCTAATACTTCTGCAGCAATAAACACTGAGACTAATAACATTGCTAAGAAGCCAATAAAGATTTTACTGTTCATGATTTAAATCCTCCTTTTGGAAATTATGAAGTATATTACTCAAAAATGAACTACCTCGGGGCAAGCCCGCGAGGTATCAATCAGGAGTAATTTTTTATATACGAAGCAAGCTTCGGGGAATTAGACCCTATAGAGATTAAAAGACCACCATCTTTACTATGAAAATCAAATTAACTAGAAAACAAAAAAGCCGAGTCGAAAGAATACTCTTTCACTCAGCTTGCCACGTTAAGTAAACCTGCTTGCCGATTAGCTCTGCGCCTGTTTAGTGCAGGTCTCTCAGCTTTACGGAATATAGTAGGTGATTGCTATTTTAGCAGGGTGTAATAATCATGTACATAGAAAAATACGTATATTAATATAATTGATAATTTAAATGAACATTGACAGTTGAGATAAATCTACAACTTCCAGAACGTATCAATAGCTACGATAACTTGATTATATCCTTATCCTGAAATTCAATCTCAATCCAGCCACAACTTAAACACATTAATGGTGATTAAGTTTGACAGTTACATTTAATATAAGGAAAATGTATAATCTGCCTAACATTTATTTTAGGTGCCATTATGAAAATAAATAAGATTGTTTTATTCGCGGGTATACCAATTTTTACCAATATAGTACTTATTGGGCTATATTTTTCCGGCATAAAATATGCTCAACAGCTAGTCGTACCAACTATAGACTTTTTGCCAGAGCATGTATGGCGTGAATTTGGAATAGTAGAACAGCTGCAGAATATATATCTATTAGTTACCATTATTATCTTTGCCGTTGCTGCGTTAATAAAACCATCAATGTTTGAAAAGATATTCTTCCTATCCGGGTTTTTGATGATATTATTTATATTTCTAGAAGAAATAGATTACGGCATTCATTTCTATGAATTTGTTACTGGGCAACCTTCTGGAATAGAGGTAAGAAATTGGCATAATCAAGAAACTTCAGGTAAACAAAATGTGAGATATTTCAAACAGATTGTAGATGTTTTAATGGTAATATGGTTTATTCTCTTGCCAATACTTTCAGATAAAATTAGATATTTGCCATTAAAAAAAATAATCCCGTCTCGTTGGTTTGTTATTGTTTTCATCATTAGTATTGTCTTTTCCCGCTTTGCACATTTTTTAGAAGGAATGGACTGGGATGTTATCAACGGCGGGACAGTAACCTTAAAAGGTAATATTTCCGAATTCAGAGAGACAACTACTTATTATTTCTATTTGTTATATGCTTTACAATTATTCAATACTGATTTTAATTCTATAAATAATCACCGATAAAACTCCGCATGTAATCGCAATTCTGCTATGCTCCATAGTGGCTAGTGTGCACTGATCCTTTTGAATTGGTCCAGATATAATGTAGTAGTATTTGGACTTAAAGAGAGAGGAGATTCCTTTTTATCTGCTGAATCAAATAATGAAAATACCCATTACCTTTGTAGAAATGTATTGCAATCAATATAGTCTTATTACTCAATGGTATATAGAACATCGCCGCCGCTTTCCGCCCCCCTCTCACAAAGGGCTCGGCTTTATCGGGTATCTCTCTATTTGAGTATCTATTACTACTAATTCTTTTACTTGTCTACTAAGAAAAGTAAATTCGCCTATTAAGCTAATTTATTTTATTGAGGGAATAAATCTTGCTACTCAGGAAGATAATTCAAAGTTAGGATAATTGTAAATTATAAACGGAACGCAGACTGACTCCATTTCATTGATAATACAGATAAATAAATGAATTGCAGGATTTTGTCAATCCTCTATAAGACTGATTTATCTTTGAAAATCAAAGCAATTGAGGATATTTGATGAGTAGGAGATATTAGAGTTCCTCTTTTAACATCATCCATTTTGAAGTTAAGTCGAAAGCTCTTTAAGTTTATTAATCGCCTCCCGCATGTCTTCAGGCATTGGGGCTATAAATTCCTGATCATCTCCTGTTACAGGGTGCTTCAGCTTTAAGCTGGAGGCATGAAGCATCTGTCGGCCAAATTTTATGATTCCCCCACTAGTCTCCAGCCTTACTTTCTTACCATACAAGCTGTCGCCCAGAACTGAATGGCCTATAGACGCAAAGTGCACCCTTATCTGATGGGTCCTTCCAGTCAGTATTCTTAC